>AGTN01691759.1_pt1 | contig 11573 bp, 9 predicted proteins | sample 314218 | NCBI WGS metagenome assembly AGTN01 (sample SAMN02954264, study PRJNA73603) | bioreactor metagenome | biome: terrestrial; feature: non-aerated bioreactor; material: poplar woody material; isolation source: poplar biomass | place: USA | collected 2006-12 | reverse complement strand
TTGTAAGACACTGCCGGTAAACAGCCCGAGGATGAGTTGCCCGAGGAAGCGTTTGTAGCGGGCGATGTATTTCCGGAGGAATTTCAGGCGGTTGCGGGCGGGGGCGGCATCGCCTTCCTGTCCGTAGAACTGGCGGGTGGGTTCCAGCAGCAGGGCGACGCCTTTTTCCTCGCCGCCCGTTTGCGTGCTGACCCAACGGTCGCAGAATTCTTCGCGTGTGTAGGTGAGCAGTCCCTTGCCGGGGTCGGCTACCTGTATTTCATAGCCTTTCCGGTTTTTCCTTATCCCGTACACCACCACGAAGTGTTCCTGGTTCCAGTGGACGATGCAGGGCAGGGGGGCTTTTTCCGCCAGCTTGTCGAAGGTGAGGCGCCCGCCCACGGTGTGGAAGCCAAGCTTCTCCGCCGCCTTGCTGATGCCGAGCAGCGAGACGCCGTCGCGCCCGATAAAGCAGTTCCCGCGCAGGTGTTCCAGCGTGTACCGCTTGCCGTAGTGTTCGGACACCATGCTAAGGCAGGCGGGGCCGCAGTCCATCGCGTCGGGTTGTTTGGTGAAGGGGAAGGACATGATTTTGTACCTTTGAATGATAAAACCAATTATTCATTATCTCGCAATAGGTATTTATAAAGAAATCCCTTTTTCCTTGCTTTTCACAACATTATCCAACTTTATTTTTTGTTTATTATTCTTTCTAAAGGTATAGCGTAATAAAATCCACGGATGAGCGGATACGTCCGTCATTCGTTTTCGGTAGTATGAGCTGTATGAATCAACTTGTGTTGTCGTTTCCGTACTGAGTTTCCCGATAAAATAGGGTAAAGCTACGGCAATATAGAAATCTTTTGTGAAGTTGTAATTTATCTGAAACTGCGAGTACGCGGGTGTAAGCTGTTTGACACGTGAGATTGGCGTATATTCATAATTCCGATAATTGACATCTCCTCCGAAAATCCACTTTTTGTAATATATCCATATTCCGCCATTTAGAGAAAGGCTTTTTTTAGCTGCCATGCCTGCAAAATAATCAATATTATGTTCTGCTCCAATGTATATGTTTCCCAATCCGTTTTTCAGACGATAATTAACGGAGCCGCCCATGGAAAGGGTTTTAAAATTTCCCTCATTTTTATATGTATTTACGAAAATACCGTTATCGCTATAGCCAAACGGCTCTATTATATCGGTAGAAATATCGTACGAAACGGACGGCGTTATATAAAACCCTTTTTTGTTTAACGTGTAGGACGCGCTTAATTTGTGCGTTTGTTCGGGTAACAGCTCGGGATTACCTTTTATAACAATCAATGGGTCGGTTGAGGTATTATATGGATTCAACTGCCCAACCAAAGGCGATTGATTACTAAGGGTATAGCTTAACCTTGCGGAATTATTGTCGTTGAAGTTATAAGTTCCGCTCAATGACGCACGCGGTTTTATGTAGCGGTTCGAAGCATCGCCCGCTTTCAACCAAATACTTTCCAGACCTGCTGAAACCATATAAAGTAAATTTCCGGTTTTGCTGCCGAAGGCAGCATACAGATATTCATTCCATGCCTTATGGTGGAAAACCGGGAAGTTATCCGTTACGTCGTCGATCTCGTCGCTTACAAAATTGGTTGCGCTTCCGATGTTCAGGCTGTTTACTTTATTCCAACTCCATGAATAGTCTATATTCAAGCTTCCCGACGAACGATCATTTTCATATTTGAATAGATAATCGTATAAATTGTCGGGATAGGTTTCGTTTCGTTCCTCGTCGGTATTATCGCCGTTTTTGTTGTAGGCAAGGGTTGTTTCCAGCATCTTGTTTTCCGAAAAATCGTGTTTGTAATATAGGCTTGTGGTGAGTATGTACGCATCGTTTTTATTTACGGAAGAATAACTGAAATTTGGCTGTTCATCTGTTTGTAAATTGCCTTCGCCCCATGTTTCGGATTTTTTATCGTTTGCGTTTCCATAAACGTGTGCTGCCAAGTAGTCCTTATCGGTTATACTCCACTTAAAGAGCAATTCACCCAAACCAGACTTGTCATTGTCTCTCCATTTGCCGACGCTTTGCTTAAAATAGTCCGTGTCTTTTTGCCATAAGTCGGATTCGCCGTCATCATTATGCGTAACATCCCCTGCAAATCTGCCATATAAAGAATATTTGGGATTCCCTACTTCAAAATAAACTACACCCAGACTGTGTCTCAATGGAATATCGTGCCGGGTGGCAGTTTGGAAAAACTGATACGGTTCGCGTTTTTTCTTGAGTTTAATGTTCAGGATGTTTTTTACCCCCATTCTCAGGTAACGTGCGCTTACCACGTCTATGATTTCCACCGATTCAATGTCTTTCGGGTCGATGGGCGTAATGCCCGTATTGACTGCTTTTCCGTCAACCAATACCAACGGACCGCTTCCGTCTTGCATGGTTACCGATTGCAGCGCTTCGTTTACAATCAATCGTGGTATTTCATGTAAGGCACGATACGGATCTCCGCTATTTTTGGCTTTATCGGAAAGATAAAATATTTCACCGGTGGCTGTACGCTTCACCAAATCTCGCCGGTCAGCAGTAACAACAACATCTGCCAACTCCACGTTCATTTCTTCCATCAATACAAACTCCACATCTATATTACGCTGGATGTTCCTTTTTTCTTCAATAGGTGTGAAGCCGGGATACAAGATTTGCAACAAATACTCTCCTTTCGGAAGATTCTCTATGGCAAACCGCCCTTTTTCATCATCGGTTAAACTTACTGCAAATAACGAATCATTTACCGACAATGTTACTTGAACTCCGTTTAACGGCTTTTTTTCTCTGTCTATAACCCTGCCCGAAAATGAATGTTGCGCATTTATTAACGGGAAAAATAAAATAAATAACAGCAAGAATATTATCTTTTTCATCTGTATGATATGTACGCATTGATACCGAAAGTTTTCTTATGCAGAATTTTTACATAACTCTTCCCGCGAATGGGCAAGCAGTCTCTTTCCGGGGTCGGCAACAGAGACTTTATGCCCTTTTCTGTTTTTCTTTATCCCGTACACCACTACGAAATGATCCTGGTTCCAGTGGACGATACAGGGCAGCAGTGCTTTTTCAGCCAGTTTGTCGAAAGTGAGGCACCCTCCCACGGTATGGAAGTTGAGTTTCTCCGCCGCCCAGCTGATGCCCAGCAGCGAAACGCCGTCTTTACCAGCATAAGTGTAATTGCGGAGTGTTTCCAACGAGTATTTTTGCCTAAAATGAAGAAACAATTTTTTAGACAGGCGGAACCACAGTCCATGGCGTCGGATTGGTGAAATATAGAAAATATCATAACTTCCTCACAATCGATTACGCTCTTCTTCGGTGCTTGATTGGCTGTTTTTTCTTTTCAAATTGCCGAAGTCATAGCTTATACTTAGTATACCCATTCTTGTATCGCCATTTGTACGCATTGTAGAAACAATGTTGCCAAATTGATTTTTCCAACTGTTTGGCGTATATGTCTTGAAAATGTCGCGACATTCAAGCGATATTCTCAATTTTTTATTCATCAGATACCGTCTTATCCCTAATGTTACGTGGGTCCATTGATATTTATATAGCGTTTCATATTCTCCGGCACTCTGATAATCAAGTGTTCCGTATAAGGAAGTATTTTTTTGCACAGAGTAATCAAAATGCACTTGAAGTATAGTCAATGGTTTTCTCAGTTTTCGTTGTTGACCTAAAAAATCAATATTAACAAACGGTTTATAAAAATAAATTCCTCCATATCCGGTAAAATTAGATTTTGAAAATGAATATTCTACATTTCCAATCCAATATTCTGCCTTCTTCAAATTTGTATATGTATATTGTATTATATTCGATTCTTGAGAAGCAGTTGTCATAATATTTGCGATGAAACGGGATCTTTTCGTATATCCAATCGTAAATGAGATATTTGAAAAACGATAGCTTAATTCCGCAACATCACTGAAAGCCGGAAGTAAGCGTGGATTTCCAATCATATTGGACAAAGAATCAATATACGTAAAACGCGGACTTATCTGACTGAATCCCGGCCGGGTAATGCGACGGGAATAGCTGAAAGACAAATCTGAATTTTCTGAAATATTTTTTATTATCTTTACATTCGGGAACAAATTATAATAATTTGTATCAACCTCATTTTCTTTACCTTCAGATGTTCCGACACGGGTTCCCGTATATTCGCCCCTGATGCCGGCAGTTACGGAAAAAGTTCCAAATGATTTTGTCGCTGAAATGTACAAAGCAGTAGCATTATCGGATACATGACTTGAATGTCTTTCACGGTCAAGTTCATACCATCCTTTATCATCAATCGAAGCATATTTTACACCTGCTTTAGAGTTAATACCTGCTATTTCAGAACTTAGCTCAGCCTTTATTCCAAAGACGGAAAAATTGTCGTTATATCCCGAAACGGATTCTGTTTGCAAAACGGCACCTCTATTCTTCTCTGTAATGTCTTGATGTTTCTTGGCATTAGAAAAAGAGTAATCACTGATGACAACAAAGGTGTTTTTTGCATTTAAAATCAACTTGTAATTCAAACTCAGGTTGTGTAAATTGTTTGTCTCCTCGCTAAGTACATGAATGTGCCTTAATTCGGTATTCCTGCCAAATTCTTCTATGGTTTGGTCGGAAATTGATGTTTGGTTAGTTGTTCCAAAATTTCCCAAATATTGAAATCCCAATACATTTTTTGCATTGAGGTCATAATCCATTGAATAAAAAATACTATGGTATTTACTTTTGAGGGACAAATCCGTTTCTCTCTGTTTCGAATAATTCCCTCCGGTACGAAAAATGGAATCAGAGGCTTTATCATATTGTAAAAAGGACCCGTCATTAAATGAATAAGTAAAATAATTACTTATTTTCTTTGATTTGGCGCTTATGTTAAAATTTATACGATCGGAAAAACGGCGTCCAAACATTGCTCTGTTAGAGACTTCCATACCCAAAAAGTCCTGTATTTTTTTTCGGGTCTTTATCCTGACAACAGCAAAACCCGAAGCGTTGTGTTCGGCAGACGGATTACGGTCAATTTCAACGTTGTCAATATCCCGTGAACTGAGCGCGGATAACTCTTCGGGCGAACGAACTTCCTTATCGTTTATATATACCGTTGGAGAACCCTTTCCCAATATTTCGATATTCCCGTGATCATCAACAGACAATCCGGGAGTTTTTTTAAAATATCTACTAAATTCCCTGCATCCTGGAGAAAAGAATTTCGTATGTCCAACCTCATTACCCCTGATTTATGCGTCAGAACAGGCATTTTAGCCGTCACTGTAACTTCATTCAACTCTCTTATTTTAAGATAAATATTCCCTACGTCGGTATATGAATCCTCGATATAAACAACAGTATCTTTTGCAGCGTATTCAACGGAGTTTATTCTTAGAATGAATTGCTTTTCTTCGATATTTTTAAGTTCGATGTTGAAAATACCATTTGTAAAAGTTCCGCCGTCGATAAAAGCAGAATCTTTTACAGACAACAAGGAAACATTGAAATAATCATCTTTGTTATCTTTGAAATTGTCTATTTCTCCCTTTATCACCCATTTGGATTGACAATAACTACCGTCAATGTTGAATAAAAAAAATAAAACGGGAATGATACATCTACACGTTATATGAAAAGTATTTATATATTGCAACATTACAACTCATTATTATGCGTTAGGTAGACAATTTCCAGGTATTTTTCAATTCCATTTTCATCAATAGGACAGCATTATAAGGCATACCTTTATGAATAAAATCCCAACGATACAAATTACAGCCACCATTACAAATTGGAAAGATTTTGCAATCCAGGCATTTGGAATCCGAAAATTTGTCTGTTCCCAATATATATTCTGCAACTAATCCATTGTTTGTTACTCCATCGATAACGTTTCCAATAACTTTTTCTTCTACCCCAATATCGACCCAACATTTGTACAATAGCCCTTGAGGATCAATTACAAAAGTATTTTCATATATTGCAGTACATGATCCTACTACCTGTTTCGGTTGAAAATTAATATTTTTGAAATCATGTTTATAAAATAAATCCTGAAAAAACTGAGACTTGTCTTTAGGACTCAAACAGGGAAGTTTACAAAGTCCATGATCCTGAACAAATGCGGGATGAACACTGTAATTTTTCCCCTTCCATCTATTTTCAAATTCTTTGTACATTTTGGGAAAATCTTTCATATTGTCTTTATAAATATTTGCTCTAATACCCACCATACAGTCAGGCATTCTATCCAATATTAAATCAATATTGGATAAAATGGTATGATAAGTAGGGATTCCTGATTTGTGAATTCTGGTTTTATTGTGAATTTCAGGACTTCCATCAATTGTTATTTGAACATATTCCAATTTGTTTTCCGCAAAAAAATAACACATTTCTTCCGTAAAAAGATAACCATTGGTCACCATTGAGTGACTTACTAATGGAACCTCAGATTGTTCTTTAATTTTTTTAGAATAGACTTTATTGTATGAAATGCAATTAGTGGTTCTCCTCCATGCCAACACAAATCTATGCCCGAACAGTGATCTTTAAAAGAATTTATAAATGCAATAACATTATCTTGAATTTTTTCTGTCATTTGGTTATTCGGAAGATTTGCCTCATAACAATAAGGACATGAAAAGTTGCAAGCCAGTGTAGGAGCTAATACAATTCCTAAAGAACTGTTTTTAAAAGATTTCAAGTATCTTACATATTTTTGTTCAGTAATTACATTATTATCCTCGTATTCATTAACAATTATTTTGTTTTTTATAAAATAACTTAATTCATCCGATCGAATATCATCTATATCAGACTCATTTGTTTCAATTTTTCTTAATTCGTTGAATAAAATTTCTGACACTTTGATAAAGACTCCGCTCCTTGAATTATACAAAAGAAAGCCTTGAGTAGGGGAATTTATTAAATAATTATATTTAGACCATTTCATTTTCATTTGTATTTTTATGTATCACAAAAAAACACCATCTTTAGATGTGATATAATCATATTGATTATACTTCCTTTTCTGAAAAAAGTAACATAAAACTTCCAATGGTGCTGGGGAGAATCTGATTTTAGCAATTATTTTACTTAAAAAGAGAAAGGTTTGTTTTTTATACAAATCTTTCTCTTATTTAGATTAAAATGCCGAAATTTGTAATTGAGTATCATCAATTATCCCGGTAGGATTACAACTTACACCTACTTCACAGCGGGTTGCTGCTGCATTAGCACCCCCTCTGATTTTGTCTAATTCCGCTGTTAAAAAGTCAATAGCAGGAAAAATTTCCTCGAATCGAACCGCTTCTTTAGAATTTTTCATAATACATTTATTTTAAAAATAGTTTTCTACTCATTTTTCTTTTCAGAATAACTTCCGAATTATTATACGCTTCACTCGCGTCAGATAGCTATATCCCTTTACGGAATATATCCTATCGAAAATACCATAAACATCATAGTTTTCGCCCCTTAGTTACTGTCTCTCACTGTTTAGGGCAATTTTCGGTAAAATCCGTTATTTCCCCAAGCCCGTGGGTGTTTGAAATTACCGTGTGTTGTGCTATCTTTGCAGTGCCTTTCTTTGTCTTTTAGTGAAACTTCAGGGTTGATTGGTTTTGATTCGTTGTTCGCTTTCCTGGCAAGGGAAGGCTTTTTACTGTCCGTACTTGCAGTTTCTGAAGCCTCCGTACAAATTGCATAATCCGGTAATCACTGTTCTTGAAACAGTTAAGAGAATTTTAAGTTAAATATCAAAATCACCATACATCGAGCCAAAATTGTTGCTGAACGTGATGGTGTATATACCTGACGGTAGCCCCGAAAGCGGGATAAACGCCTGTTGTTGCACTGAGGTATTTATCACGGCTTCATATACCGTATCGCCCACACCATTGGTGAGCGTGACCAGCAGATTGCCGACATCCTTGTGGAACAAGGCCATAATAACATTGCCCTGCACCTCGGCCGTAACGGCATCGCCACCGGAACGAATACCTCCGGTGTCGAATTCTCCTTTCAATAGGATTTCGGAATCGGTTCTTCCGTTCGTATTTTCTTCGCCCGATATTGCAAACGGCAATATAATTGCGAAGAATACCAAAATAATCATTCGTTGTTTTTTCATTGCCTTATTTCTTTGGTATGATTTCCGTGATAAAGGTAAAAGGTTATTTTATACCCGGCAAGGGGGTATAGGGGTAGGTATAGGGTGTTTAACATTTTGACAACATGCATCTTATTATAAAGCAATGCATTAAAAAGACATATATATAGGGTTGCGTTGATGATTTAAGAGTTACGCCCCGGCATATATTTTAATAATGCTTCCCGGATTACGGCAGATATACAACCATTACCGCCACACGAAACAACGTTCGTACCGAGGGCGTCACAGCACGGAACAGAGTAACGAAAAACGAAACAGAGCCTATGTATTGTCCAGTACGTCTCTGAGATATGTAACCGTATCGACGGAGAAATCGCCAATTCCAAACTTTTTCCGTAACCCGGTACGGTACGTTTGTACCGTATGCGAGCTTAAGTGCAGGATAACGGAAATTTCTTTCACAGACATGCCGGCATACGTAAGACGCGCTATCTTGTATTCCGTTTCCGTAAGGTTTGGGAATAACTTTCTCATTTTCTCCGAAATTCCCGGGTTCATCTGATCGAAAATAGATAAAATATTCTGCCAGTAATCATTTTTATTTCCCCGATACACGATCTGATGAAATATCTTTATCAGTTCTGCCGCACTCATTTTGCTTGTAGAATGCTGATCCATTAAGGCCGATTTTTTGACGACATCGAATTTCCACAGCAACAGTTCCCTCAGATCTTGATCCTTGGCCGATATTTTGGATTCGAAAGACCTGTTCAGCTCTGCCGCTATTTCCCGCAGGGTCTCTATATGCTGTTGCGTATGTAAGAGCCGGGTTCTCTGCCGCAACGTGTACCAACTGAAAAACGCCCCGCCGATCAGTATTGCCAATAACAAAATAATGAACCAGAACTGAAAAACGGTTACCTGCCGTTCGTGACGGTTTCGCATAATCTCGTAATCGTATTTACGCTGAGTTTCATAAACCGACTGTTGCAACTGTTCCTTTGTGATTTCCTCCACTACATTTGTGTACCTATCCTGATAGTTAAACGCGGCATTGAAATTTCCTTTTTCTTTTTCCGTTACGGCAAGATAACGGTAAATACTTGCTTTGAGATAATTATCGGTTAGGCTATCATCTATATGTTGTTTCAATTGTTCCGTGTACCATGTGGCGGAGTCCTGCCGTCCCATGCCGATATATAACAGGGCAAAATTCAGGTAATAACGGGGTAGTTTGGCGCTGTCGGTATTTAACCGGAACGATTGGCGCAGGTATGTTTCGGCTTTTTCAAACTGGTTTGTTTCCTTGTAAACCACACTCAGGTTTTGCGCCAGCAAGCCCTGCAATTTGTTGTCTCCTTTGTTTTCGGCCAGTTCCAATCCTTTATGAAAAGAAATAAAAGCGCTGTCCATGTGATTCAATAATGCGTACATTTGTCCTATGGCGCTAAGACAATTCGCCTGTTTTTCATACGGTTTTTCGGGTGATTGCATATAAAAACGCTCCGCATCTTTATAATTTTTCAGAGCTTCTGTATATAATCCCTGCTCCGCAAACAGATCGCCCATATTATATTGCACTAAACCTTTCAGGTCTGCATCACCGGTTTGCAATGCATATTTTTCCGCCTCTTTGTAATGCTCCATGGCCTGTCCGTAATCCCTTTGTTCACGATAGACACAACCGCTGTAGAACAAGGCCAGAGCGGTTTGCCGTGGGTCTTTGGTGTGGCGGTTGAAATAATCGCGGGCATCGAAAACAAGCGTATCTTCGGCTATGTCGCGATGGTTTTTATAACGCGCCTGCACACGCGTGACCAGATAGCGCATGTATCGGTCGCGGCTGAGGCTTCTTTCGGGATAGAAAAGGGAATCGATCAGGCGCATGGCGCTGTCGGGATTGCTTTCAATAAGCCGTTCGGCCTCCGCCAGAAGCTTGGGCGCTTCGGGTTGGGGGTTACATGCCCCGAGCAGGGACACACCCGCCGCTATCAGTATGGAATAAACAAAAATACGCATCAACCCATGGTTTAGTTTGTTTAGATGCTGTAAATATAGGATTTTTTATTGAAACCCGCCCCTTAATATGACAACAGATTTCGTATCTTTGCGGATAATTTACAGACATAAGTGAATCGATTATACGGTTTTGAAGTTTGAACTGCAACATACCGATCCCCGATCAAATGCCCGGGCGGGTCTGATCACCACCGACCACGGAGAGGTAGAAACCCCCGTGTTTATGCCCGTAGGCACTGCGGGCAGCGTGAAAGCGGTGCATATGAGCGAATTGAAAGAGGATATCGGGGCGCAGGTCATTCTGGGGAACACCTACCATCTGTACCTGCGGCCGGGACTGGATATTCTTCAACAGGCCGGCGGCTTGCACAGGTTTAACAGTTGGGACAAACCCATACTGACCGACAGCGGCGGGTTTCAGGTATTTTCGCTGGCTGAAAACAGGAAACTCTCGGAAGAGGGCGCCGAGTTTCAGTCGCATATCGACGGTTCGAAGCATTTCTTTACACCGGAGAAAGTAGTGGATATTCAACGCATCATCGGGGCGGATATCATGATGGCATTCGATGAATGTACGCCCGGCGATGCCGATTACGGATACGCGAAAAAATCGCTCGACCTAACGGAACGGTGGCTCGACCGCTGTATAGCCCGTTTTCGTGAAACGGAATGCCCCTATGGGTATCGTCAGGCGCTTTTTCCCATTGTGCAGGGCTGCGTCTATCCCGACCTGCGTCGCCGCGCGGCGGAGAACGTGGCGGCAAAAGGGGCGGAGGGTAACGCTATCGGCGGGTTGGCCGTAGGCGAACCTACCGAAAAAATGTACGAAATGGTGGAGCTGGTGAACGAAATTCTGCCGAAAGACAAGCCTCGCTATCTGATGGGGGTGGGCAAACCCGAGAATCTGCTGGAAGCCATTGAACGTGGTGTGGATATGTTCGACTGCATCATGCCTACGCGCAACGGCCGCAACGGACAGATTTTCACAAAACAGGGCGTCATGAACATGCGCAATGAACGGTGGAAAGATGATTTCTCACCTATCGAGGAGGACGGTGCATCGTTTGTGGACACGCTCTACAGTAAGGCTTATCTTCGCCACCTCATCAACACGAACGAAATATTGGGATTGCAAATTGCTTCCGTCCACAACCTGGCGTTTTACGTGTGGCTGGTGCAGGAAGCGAGAAAACATATCATCGCCGGTGATTTTTCCGAATGGAAGCCGAAGATAATAGAAAATGTAACACGACGGTTATGAAGAAAGAAATCGATTTTCTGAGATTAAAGCGCCTGGACAGGTACGTCATTAAGAAGTTCCTGGGTACCTATGTCTTCATGATCGTGCTGATTATATCCATCGCGGTGGTGTTCGATATCAACGAGAAAATCGATAAGTTCATGACGAATAAT
>AGTN01603417.1_pt1 | contig 11679 bp, 9 predicted proteins | sample 314218 | NCBI WGS metagenome assembly AGTN01 (sample SAMN02954264, study PRJNA73603) | bioreactor metagenome | biome: terrestrial; feature: non-aerated bioreactor; material: poplar woody material; isolation source: poplar biomass | place: USA | collected 2006-12 | reverse complement strand
TCTGCGACTTTGCGATGTGCGGAGACCGCGGCATCGCCGAGAGCTTCGGCTGTGAGCTGGAACTTTCAAAGACGATCGCCCGCGGCGACGATATGTGCGGCATACGCTTCATACGAAAGTAAGGGAGACAGGGGCAACAGAAGTCAGTCCGTTTGCTGAATGCTCAGGCGCCGCGCATCAACCAATCATCCACGGCATCACATGCAGACTGCCCGCCACGATCGGGTGGGAGCGATGTGCGGGGCGGCGCGAACGATCCCTGTAAAGAGAAAATACTATAAATCAAAAATGAGGGTTGTTATGGGAATCAAAGCAGTCGTTAAAAACAGGTATCTGGTACTTGCCACGGGTATGATCATGCAGCTTTGCGCAGGGATCATATACATGTGGAGCGTATTCAAGGGGCCTGTTTCTGCGTATCTTTCCTGGGACCCTGCTCAGGCGGCGATCACATCTTCCGTTATGCTTTCGGCGTTTGTTCTTGGCATCATCATTGGCGGGCGTATGCAGGATCAATACACGCCTTCGCCTGTCGCGCTGTCTGGCAGCATCATTTTAGGCCTGGGTATGATTTTAAGCGCTTTTACTCCGCAGTCAATGCCATGGCTTATCTATATTTTTATGGCGTAATCGGTGGTTTCGGAGTGGGATGCGTTTATACCACCACCGTATCCGCAGTGCAAAAATGGTTTCCCGACAAACGCGGATTTGCGACCGGAATGATGGTAGGCGCGTTTGGATTTTCGCTTGTGCTGTTTGCGCCCACAACCAGATTTTTGCTTGCAAACTGGGGCGTGCCTGCAACGTTCCTGTTTTTTGGAATTTTGTTTTTGGTGATATGCGCTGCCTGCTCGCTGTTTCTTTCAAATCCCGAAGCAAAGGGGCATGCCAGCACGGCTATAAGTGCGCAAAAGCAGTATACAACGTCGGAAATGCTGAAAACAAAAGAATTTTATCTGCTCACTTTGTCCATGTTTTTCGTTTTGCCGGCATATTTCATACTCAACCCATTGTTCATATCGCTGGGAGTTGAACGCGGCCTTACGGAAAACATGGCGGCGCTGGGCGTGATGCTTACAGGGATAGCCAGCGCAAGCGGGCGCTTGCTTACATCATGGTTTTCTGATTATGCCGGCCGAAAAGCGGGTATCGTGACGATCGCTTTAATCACCTTTGCGGTGGCGTTGGGTATGATATATGCCCAGGGCATCATGTTTTTAATCTGTATTGCCGCAATCGCGTTCTGTTTCGGCGGTTCGGCAAGCGTGTATGCGGCGACAACGGCCGACTTGTTCGGCACAAAGCATATGGGGCTTAATTACGGGTGCGTAATGACCGGTTTCGGGGTGTCCGCGTTGGCTTTCCCGCTTTTGTCCAATGCGCTTGCGACCACAGGAGTATATACATATTCTTTTATAGTCGCGGCGGCGGCGTGTGTGATTACGCTGATTTTAGCCGTATTTTTAAAAATACCCAGGAAGACCAGAAAGAATGCATAAGAGCGGCTTGCGACTTAAAAGGCGGCGGCAATATTCTGAACATCAAATGATCGGTTCGAACCGGGCAGACGGGGATTAACGGTATGAGCGTCACATCCGAGTGGAACCCCAAACAAAAGCGGTTGAATGAAATCATCCGGAAGCCGGAGCTGTTTGACGAAGCCCGCGGGCTTTTTGTGGATATGCACGCGTCGGCGCATGCCTCCGAAATGAGCGGGCGCGCCGAGACGACCCTGTTCGACATATTATGGGATGGGCTGCGGGAAAGCGATTTTGCCGTCATGCCGACCCAAAAGGACGTCACCATCGCGTGGGACATATGGCATATCACGCGGATCGAGGATCTGACGATCAATATCCTTGTTCATGAGGCTGAGCAGATACTGGACGATGCGTGGCTCGCCCGGCTGCACACGCGCGTGACCGATACCGGCAACGCGATGAGCGATGAGGAGATCATGGATTTCAGCCAAAGCATCGATATTGGGGCGCTGCGGGAATACCGGCTTGCGGTGGGCGTTCGGACGCAAAGTATACTGTCCGGCCTTAAAGCCGGAGATATGAAAAGGAAGATTAAAGCGGAGCGTCTGGAAAAGATACGTAAGGAGCGCGGCGTGCTGGAGCATCCCGACAGCATCTGGCTGCTGGATTTTTGGGGCAGGAAGGACGTGGCCGGAATCATCCTCATGCCGATTACGCGGCATCAGGTCGTCCATATCAATGACGCTTTTCATATCAGGCAAGCCATCCGAAAGCAAATGCGGTAGGAAAATCATTGGAGCATGCGTATTGCGCCTGGCCAATATGGTTCTGGAATGGTATTGAGCGCCCCCATATACCGGCGCGGGCGGCATGGCCGCCGGCTGGTGCAAAGACCGCATGAGGCATTGGGCGGAATCCCATCGCGCATCGTCAACGGGTGCCGCACGTGAACGCATCGTGTAGGGTATTACGGCAGGCCGACCGCCACAATCGAGCGGGAACAACGAACAAAATCCCGGGAATGCCTTTATAAAAGCGTTTCCGGGGTTTCTTTATATTAGCTTCGGTTATTCCAGCCGTGGCAGCTTGGCGCAGCCCGCGGCGTACGCTTCCGTCACGCGGTCGCACCACGCGTCAAATTCCCTGTCTTCCTGTTGGCATTCCCCGTGGGAAAGGATATACGCGAGTGCGCGCCGGACGCCTTCGTCGAACCTTACGGCGGCGTTGAAGCCCGGGACCGCCCTTTTGATCTTCGTGTTGTCGAAGATGGCGGAGTGCGCTTTATCGCCGAGCAGCGCACCGTAAAAGGGCTCGTGCAGCAAAGCGAGCGCGTCGGAGGGAATGTGGACGATGTCGGGCTTCGCGTCCAGCGCCGCGCCGATGATCCCGTAAATCTGGTTCCACGTAAGGCGCTCGTCCGACGTGATGTGGTACGCCTCGCCGATCGCGTGCGCGTTGCCCATGAGCCCCAGAAACGCTTTTGCGAAATCGGTGTTGTGCGTGAGCGTCCACAGGGAAGTGCCGTCGCCGTGTACGATCACCTTTTTGCCCCGGCGGATGCGGTCGATCACGGAGAAGCTTCCGTTACGGCCCTGTACCGCAACCGGTACCGATCCGTCTCCGTACGTGTGGCTGGGGCGAACGATGGTTACAGGGAAGCCCTCGCTGCGGTATTTCCCGATCAGCGTTTCCTCGCAGGCGATCTTGTTCCTCGAATACTCCCAGAACGGGTTGGCAAGAGGCGTGCTCTCGGTGATGACGGGACTTGAGAGCGGCTTCTGGTAGGCCGAAGCGGAGCTGATGAATATGTACTGGTCCGTCCTGTCCCGAAAGAGCCGCCAGTCGCGCAGCACCTGCTTCGGCTCGAACGCGATGAAATCGGCGACGACGTCGAAGCGAAGGTGTGAAATCAGCGATTTAACATGCGCCTCATCGCCGATATCGGCGGTGATTACGTTAACACCCTTGGGAACAAAGCCGGGCCTGCTGCCGCGGTTCAGCAGGAAAAGCTCAACCCGGAACCGGCCGCAAGCGGCGAGACCGCAGCGCTTATCGTGCCTGTTCCCCCTATGAAAAGAGCCCTCATGGCCACCTCCAAATGATTAATGCTTATTTGATTATACAATAAATCCGGAGATAAACAAGGCGGAACGCAACGTCAGCCCATCAAGGCAAACTGTGACAGCGGGTGGCGGGCCTGCGGTCAGGGTGCCGACAAAGTCGTTTTTGTCATTTTGAGGGGGCAGCGCACCCGATACCCATATGCTGGGCACAAGCGAATCTTTGAGGAACAAGCCGCTTTAAGATTCTTCGCTTACGCTCAGAATGACCATGAGAGGTTCTTCCTCAATCCAACAGCGGGTGGCGGGCCTGCTGTTTTTGATTTCGCTGACGGCGCGGGCGTGCTATAATAAGCGCGGTGGAAAGACAAAAAACAAAGGAGAATGAAACATGCTCGAATTCAAATTTGATGTCCAGCTGTTGATCGAGGGGGCTGACCTTTCGGAAGATGAGATCAACGAATATATCACGAACCACATTGAAGGCGACTGCCTGCTGGCGGTGGGCGCTCCCACGCTGATCAAAATTCATTTCCATACCAACACGCCGTGGAAGGTGCTGGAGTACTGCACCTCTCTGGGAAATATCTATGACGTCGTGATCGAGAATATGGAGCGTCAGGAAAACGGCCTGCAAGGGTGAATGAAAACCGCGCCGTTGGGCGGGAGCAGGAAACTATTCTACAATAAAGAGAGGGTTTGATCATGGAATATACGGCGCCGAAAAGCCGGTATGACGCCATGCGGTATGCGCGCTGCGGAAACAGCGGGCTGCTGCTGCCCAGGCTGTCGCTGGGGCTTTGGCATAACTTCGGCAGCATCACGCCGATGGAAACCCAAAAGAGCATTTTGAAGGCGGCATTCGACAACGGCATCACCTATTTTGATATTGCCGATAACTACGGGCCGCCCTGCGGCGAGGCGGAAAGGAACTTTGGGCGGATATTCCGCGAGGAGTTCAGCGCCTGCCGCGACGAGCTGCTGATTGCCACCAAGGCGGGATATGATATGTGGCCGGGCCCGTACGGCAGCTACGGCAGCCGAAAGCACCTGACCGCCGGGATCGACGCGAGCCTGAAGCGGCTGGGGCTGGAGTACGTGGATATTTTCTACCATCACCGGCCGGATTATGAAACGCCGCTCGAGGAGACCTGCGACGCGCTCACGGGCATCGTGCGGCAGGGCAAGGCGCTCTACATCGGCCTCTCCAACTACAGGCCCGAAGAGACGCGGCGCGCGGCCCGGCTGCTGCGGGAGAATCATACGCCCTGCGTCATCCATCAGCCCAGCTACTCGATGCTGGACCGCTGGATTGAGGAGGGCCTGGATAAGGTGCTGCTGGAGGAAGGCATCGGCAGCGCGGTGTTCAAACCGCTTGAGCAGGGACTGCTGACGGGCCGGTACTTAGGCGGTATACCGGAAGACTCCCGCATGGTGCGCGACCCGCGCTTTTTGAAGCAGGGCGCGCTGAATGAGGCGCTGCTGTCGAAAATCTCCGCGCTGAACCGCATCGCGGCGGGGCGCGGCCAGTCGCTCGCACAGATGGCCATTGCCTGGGTGCTGCGCAACCCCTGTGTGACGTCCGCGCTGATCGGCGCGAGCCGGCCTTCGCAGATCGAAGAAAATGTGCGCGCACTCGACAAGCTGCATTTTACGCAGGAGGAGCTGGGTGCGATCGAAGATGTGCTTGCGGCAAAGGCGAAGGGCAAAGAAAATGCTTAGGCGGGCAGCCTTTTGGCGCAAGGCGCGATGTGTGAACATCGCATCGTATATGGCATCATAAGCAAGCCGCCCGCGATGGGAGTAGAACTTTTTATCGCGCCTTGTCAACACGCATAGCGGCTTAAAAATGTAGACACCACTTCATCCAGCAAAGGGCCGGCGTATTTTAAACTTTCACCGTCTGTGAATAAAGCAGGCCAGGTCAGGCAGCCCTCCACCATTCCGTAGAAGATTTGAGCGGTGAGCCCGGGAGATTGAAAGCTTAGCTTTTGATCTTCCCTTGCGCAACAGAGCCATATAATAAAAGTCTTATAAGGATTGTTTTGGCCTTTAATCGCGACGGCTAAGGCATTATCCATTAGAAAGAAGGAGGTCAGAAACTTTGAGAGGCCTCTGCGCACGGGATCGTCAATCAAATACAGCTCTGCTTCGGCGAATTCCTTCAGCTGTTCATTAAGCGGCAGCTCTTTGGAATATTCAATAGGCTTCATGTTATCGCGTTCTCCTATGAAATCCTCCACAACGGCCTGGAAGAGAGACTCTTTGCTCAGAAAATGGTTGTAGACAGTCCGTTTTGACACGCCTGCTTTTTCCGCGATTTTATCCATACTGGAAACATCGTAGCCTTTTTCGATAAAAACTTTGACTGCACCATCAAGTATCATCTGGCGCTTCTGGCTGGTGTCTCTTTTTTTCCTTTCTTTATTGGTTTCAGGCATAAACAACTCTCCCATTAAAATAAACTATACCGTGTAGTGTAAAATATATTGACAACAAATAAATTACACCGTATAGTATACTTAATAAAAGCAACGAATACAAGCTTTTATGCATTAAAGGAGACCAACTATGAAAACAAAGAACAAATTTACGGTTGCATTGGGGGTTGCGCTGCTTTTACAGGCCTTAACTTCCATCATCAGCGGAGCCGTACTGTTTGACCCTTTGGTTGCTGAAAACGATATCGCAGCCACGATGATCAACGTCGCTCAAAATCAATTGAGCGCACATCTTTCCATATTCGTTGATATTGTCACGGCAATCGGCATCGTTTGGCTGGCGGTGCTGTTTTTCAGCATGCTGCGGAAAACCAACAAGGTTTGGGCGACAACGGCGATGGCTTTTTACGTACTCGAAGCGGGTATACTGGTAATCAGCAAATTTATTGGATATGCCTTCATCCGGGTGAGTGAGAGCTATGCGGCAAGCGGCGACAATGCGCTGGCGGCGCTGGGCCAGTTATTGCTCCAGGTCAAGGATTTCTCATACAGCATGCACATTATTCCTTTCGGACTGGGCGCGATTCTGTTCTACTACTTATTGTTCAAAAGCGAGGCCATGCCTTCGTGGATACCGGTTTGGGGGCTGGTAACCGTAATACCGGTTTTGATTTGCGTGCCGTTGATGGCTTATGGCGTGGGGATACCTTTCGCTTTCCTGATGCCCTATGTGCCGTTCGAGTATTTTGCAGGAGTGTATATTCTGACGGGGGGCCTCTCAGACAAAGCGCTTGCTGATAATGCCCTCGCCTGAGGGCACACCAATCGATATTGACACACTGAAGCAGGCATTCGGCCCGCTTCTTTTTACAGACGTTATTATTGTGTTACGAATCGTAAACAATTGATAAACAATCATGAACAATAATTGGGCCGGCAGCCGCTTTCATTGACTTTTACAGCCAGTTGCTATAGAATTATACGACATATAGATGATAATAATATGCGTTGAGAAACAAGGAGGAAAAGTTTTGAAGAAGCATATATCGATAATTTTGATTCTGGCGCTGGTGATTTCCGTGTTTTCGGGTATTGGGAACACAACGCTTGCGGTTGGGGCGGTCGAGGTAAAGATTACGCCGGGAACCGTGGAGATGACGGAGGTCGGCGCTGCCACGCTCAGTGTTTCGGTTACGAATAATACCGATGCAGATATCCCGGCGGGATGCGTATTGAAACAAGGCGGCACGACATGCGCCACCTTTGAACAAATACCCATTGGCGGGACTTCGGCTGCGCAAAGTTTTTCTTTTAATGTCACAGAATTTGGCTCAAAGCTTTTTCAACTTTACAATGGGGATACGCCAGTTGACGGCGCTTCGGCAACGGTAACATTTACACAGAAGGTGCTTTCCGTGGGGATCAGCGCGTCGTTTTCAGTCGATCCTTCGGGGCTTGCCGGCACGGGCGATATCGTAACGCTGAAGTTTACCGTTCAGAACACGGGAGAAGCGAAGCTTACGGACATCTTCGTCAAGGTGCCGGGTGTCAACGGCGGCAAAGCGCTCAACACCACCGGCTTTTCGGTTGAGCCTGGAAAAAGCAAGGATTTCACTTATCCTTATACGGTAACGGCCGCGGCGACGCTTACCCCGGTGATTGAGTATAAGGTAAACGGCGCCGGGAATACGCTGAAATATGATGCGATTACCCCGATCAGCATCACGCTTGAGAACCGGAAAGTGGAATTGACGGTGGAAGCCAGCGACAGATCACCCAATTCGGGCGATACCGTGACCTTTACAGTGACCATAACGAATAACGGGAATGTCTCGTATACCAATATGAAGGTCTATATCGATGGCGAGCAGGTGGAATTTAAGTCCACCAAGCTGGCCCAGGGCGCGACGTATACTCAAAGTTACGACCGATCCTATACCGCGTCCAAGGATGTCAGGGTTTTGGTCACGCTCGTCGATCACAAGCAGGAAGAGGTCAAGGTAGAGAAGACCGTTTCCATCGAGGTTCCCATCGATGAAAGCGACATCGCGTCCAATCTGACGCTGGATATGGAAGTGGACAGGCCGACGCTCACATCCGCGGGCACGGTCACCTTTAAAGGCTATATACTGAACAGCACCGATTATGAGCTGAAAAATCTGGTCGTGATGGAACCGACGCTGAATATCCAGGCGTACAACAGCGCGCTGCTGCCATCGAACCAGAGCGCGAGCTTTGAATACGAGACGAATGTCACCGAGACGACAACCTTCAACTTCCAGCTGACCGTATTGGATTCATCGGGCGTTACGCACACGGTCACCGCGGAGCCTGTGTCCGTAACGATCATGTCGGCGGGCACGCCCAGCGCTTCCGGCGAGGCGAGCGCTTCCCCGAGCAGTGTCATGATCGACGGCAATCAGGGAAAGGGCCTGGGCGCGGTCATCATCATTGCGATTGTACTCGTCGTGCTGATCATCGGCGTCGGCGTCGCGCTGCTCGTATTGTGGAGGATGCAGAAGACCGGCAGAGGCGGCGGCGGAAGCAAGACGGCAGGCAGGACCGCGGCAGGCAAACCGGCAGCCGTGAAAAAGCGCCCGGCATTGATGCCGAAACGCAAGGGTTCGCCCTACAAGGGCTACCGGGACAGGAACAACTTCTGATCAAGGAATACGGCACGGGGCGGTACGTTTGAACCGTCCCGTGTTTTTTATGGGCGCGGATTTATTGAATTGCGGTATGAAAGCTGTCAGATCCCGGTGCGGAATGTATATTCAGCGCGGCTGTATTCATGGCCAAAAACGGCGAGTTATCCACCAATCATGGTGGATAACCTGCGAAAAACGGTGGATAACTGATGTGTGCGGCGCATAGAAAGAATATTCGTCATACCATATATGGACAGCGAAAATCCGCGGGGGTTTTATCTGGTGAGGGGAATGTGCTTTTGTCCCGGCGGCGGAAAATGAAGCCGCGGGATTCAACCATTTGCCGATGTGGATAGAATAGATACGCGGGCGCGCATCCCTTCCGCATAATGAGCGATTTTGTTTTATAAATCGACATATGCCGCATAAACATACGCGGTCAATATTGACTGTACCCCTCGCAAAACAAGACAAATAAAACAAAACGATTTACACGATATTGATATGTATCGGTATAAATTCAATAAAAGTTCGGTAAATTCCTGAAAAATTGAGGTTTTTGTATATTATAACGAACCCGGCAGTGCGAATCCGGGATATAAAAGAACAGAAATTGTCGGATATTGCGTTTGAACGCAATGGTAACGGTTTATATCAATCACAACAGTACTTTTTTCATTCCCGGCTTTCCTCCTTCGAATACGACGACCCAAAACTGCCCGGCTCCGGCCGGGATTTTTTTACCCCGCGATGATGCGGCTGACCATCACGGTCATGTCGTCGGCGGGGCTTTCGCCGCCCAGCGCTCTTTTCAGTATCGCGTCGGCAGTCTCCTGCGCGTTTTCCTTGGGGATATCGGCGAACCAGTCCGCAGCGTTCCCTTTTATCGCGGCGGTTGCGCCGTCGCTCATCATCACGATCATATCGCCTTTGCCGAGCGTCATCTGCGTGCTGATGGGGGTCACCTCGTCCAGTATGCCCAGCGGGGGCGAGCCCGGCGTGATGGTTAAGATATCGCTGCCCGTAAACACGTACGAGCATTCCGCGCCGATCTTGGTGAACGCCGCGCCGCCCGTTTTGAGGTCGAGCATGCAAAGATCGACGGTGGAGAACATCTCCTCGCCGTCCCGGAGCAAAAGCAGGCGGTTGATGGTATCGAAAACCACGCTGTCGTCAAAGCCCGCCTGATAGAAGTTTTCCGTCAGCGACACCGTCGCCGCGCTTTCCTTTTGCGCGGCCTGACCGCTGCCCATGCCGTCGCTGAGCATCAGCATATAGCGGCCGTTTTTAAGCCCCTGGAACGAGTGGCTGTCGCCCGAAACCTCGCCTTTGGAGGCCCGCGCGATACCCGTGAGCACGCTGTACCGGTGAGCCTGCGCCAGCCGAAGCGTGCAGCTCTTCTGCGTGCCGCAGCCCGCCTGCCCGAGCAGCTCCATGCGAAAGCCGCACGCAACGCTCACCGCGCGCTCCACGCAGCGCCGGCAGTCCTGATCCCGCTTGCAGCCCCTGACCCGGATCATAACGCCGAGGCTGCCGCCCGCGCTCTCGGCGCACACCTCGCGTACGCGTATGCCCGCCGCGTCGAGCGAAGCGGCGACCTTTTCCTCCGCGCCCTTTAGGAACTGAAAGCCCGTGTCCATCTCCCGCCCGATGTCGCAGACGACCCTGGCGACGCCCTTGAGCTGCCTGCCGGTGATGGCGCGCGAAGCCTCGACCTTTCTTCTCCACTGCGCGCTGAGCAGGTATGCGCCGAACATGCTTTCCGCCGCGCTGAGTATGCCCTGCAGGTTAAAGCATTTCTTCGCGAACACCGCGTCGATGTCGGAGGCGGCCAAAGCGCCTTTCTTTTCATAGACGGTGAACATGCGGAAGAACACCTGGTAGGTATTCAGGAAATCCCTGTTCCAGCAGCTGTTGCGAAAAACGCAGTTCTTGCAGGTGCTTTCCGCGACGACGGACAGCACGTCCGATATGTCGTCCGGGCCGGCGGTTGGCGCCGCTTCGCCGGAAAACATATCGCCCGTCTGCGCAAATACCGCGGATACCTCCTTTAAGCGTTCCACCGTAAGCTCGCGCAGGCGCTTCTCGTGCAGGTTGTAATCAAATTCGCGCCGCGTCTGTATATCGAGGTATCTTCCGGCGAACAGGAACAGCCGCCTGGGCAGCGCGGCAAATATCGCGCAGGCGACCGCGGCTTCGATCAGCCGCAGGTACAGCGCGGGCGCGCTGTAGAAGGCGAGTATGAAAAGCAGGCAGGCCAGCAGGAACGAAACCGATGCCCCGCCCTTTTTGAGCCGCCGCATGAGCCCCGCGGCCATGCCGGATATGCCGAGCATGCCGATCATCACGGCCTCCGACGATATGCCGAGGCACAGCGCGAGGCCGAGCGCGAGGCCGACGCCCGCGCCGAGCGCCGCGCCGCCCGTGAACGCGGTGAACAGCACGAGCAGTTCCGCGACGATGTACGCTGCAAATACGCCGCGTATGGCGAGGGGGCCCGTGATGCAGACGAGCGTGAGCGCGCCGAATGCGAGGCAGATCGTCTCCTCCGCGGAAAATACGCTGCGCTTCTTGTGCACAAGCAGTATGCTGAGTATGTTGTGCAGCACGTAGACCAGCACGAGCGCGATGAGGCATTCGAGCACCGCCGTCATGAAAACCGTGATATCCCGCGTGCGGAACAGCGCCGCGGCGACGGCATACGAGCAGGCGACGGCCATGAGCGCCATCCAGCGCCTTATCTGCTTGCGCACCACCAGCAGCACCGCGCAGACGATCAGCGTAACGGTGACGATATACAGGGCTTCCGGAACGAGCAGCGCCCCAAGGCATACGCCGGTGGCGGCAGACAGCGTTTCGGGGCGGCGGCAAAGAAAACAAGCGGCGACGAAAGCGGGCCCGAACGGGCAGATGGAAGAAAGAAGCGCTATACGGCCAAGCAGAAACCCCATTACAAGGAACGATGCGATCAATACCAGCCTCTTGGGCAGGCTGGACGAGCGGCTTTGCGCGGGCGCGGCGCTGACGGACACGTGGTTTCCTCCCAACG
>AGTN01591445.1_pt1 | contig 11682 bp, 11 predicted proteins | sample 314218 | NCBI WGS metagenome assembly AGTN01 (sample SAMN02954264, study PRJNA73603) | bioreactor metagenome | biome: terrestrial; feature: non-aerated bioreactor; material: poplar woody material; isolation source: poplar biomass | place: USA | collected 2006-12 | reverse complement strand
ATTTTCTGATTTTAACCAGAATTTCTTAAATGTCTTCTTCATTTTTTCTAATAATTTTGAAAATTCGGAAGACAAATATATATGATAAAAATACTATAAATAAACAATTTATCTCGTCAAGACAAAACGGGACAATAGTTTACAGAATGGGACAAATCAGCTTATTAGGGAAAGAGTAAAATGAGGGGTATAAATGGAGATAAGGGAGAAAAAATCAGGCTTTGCCAGATAGGGTATCTATGTCTTTTTGAATAATACCAACGATCTTGGTTAATCCGATCTCAGCATAGAACTCTCGAATGGTATCTAAATTTTTCAGTAAGGTTTTAGCATCGACTTTGCTACGGTTTAATGATGGATTAGTGTGAAGTCTGGTGTCTGAGGGTATAATGTCATCGCCTATAAGATTATGCCATGCGCGAAGTCTATCCATTGGAGTATAAGCTGACAAGAGCTCCGAAGCTGCCAGATAACCGAAAATACGGTCGCCTATTTGCTTCCACCCATTAATGGAATAACATTTGATTATTTTCTCTTTAATGAGTTCGAGGTATTCTTTGGTAGTTTTAGTATTTTCTTCATGCTTTGAAATATCATACAATAAGCTTTCTATGTCGTTGTCAGTAATATCATCTTTTATAAATAACTTCTCTACATCCTCTCGCTTAGTTCGGATTATTTCTGCTATTCGCTTTTGCTCTCTGCCTGTCCCAAAGCATAAATTGACAAGAGGAAGAAAACCGAATAATTTCAACAACCGATTTGTATCATCAGAAATTTTAGCACATTCGTCCAAGAAATCGCTTAGACTGGTAATTTTCCCTTTATTGTATTGTATCTTAAAACTGGCATAATAGAATTTCAGGATGGAAACATCCGATGTCCCCAACAAATTCTCATTATACATTTTACGATACTTGTCCATAGTATACCGAAATTTCCGATAAAAATACGAACTTTTTTGGATTTTACGATACTTGCTGACTTCCAGAGTGATTAGGATTAATTATCTTTGTACATCATAACTAAACCATATAAACCAATGAGTATTCAAAGCATAAATAATTCTATTTCTATCATCGATAGGGAGATACATAATCTTGAAAGTCAAATTCAGTCGATAAATAATAATATTACTCGCAAAGAGAAAGAAGCTAACAACATCTTAGATAAGATTAATCGAGAAAAAGACTTGAAGCGTATAATAACGTTCCAGAAAGATCTAACAAGAAAAAATGAAGAGATCAATAAATTAACCAAAGACAAAGCAGGAAAGATAAAGACTCTATCAGACAAACAAATTAAACGAACTAAATTAATTCAAGATCTTAATAAGGAAGAACAAAAGGAACGAGATAAGACAAAGAAAGAACAAAAAGAGATGCTCTCTTTACAGCAAAGTATCACTCGTGAAATGGAAAGACAGAGAACAATTTCTGCAAATAGTTTTCAAACTACCCATTTTCAGGCAGAGACCATGTTGACAGATAAAAAATATGATGTATTTGTTTCCCATGCATCTGAAGATAAAGAAACTTTTGTTCGACCTTTTGTCGAAGCACTACAAGCCAAAGACATTGCTGTTTGGTACGATGAATTTGAGCTTCGATTAGGGGATAGTCTAAGACGTTCTATTGATAATGGGCTAAGAAATTCCACCTATGGGATAGTTGTGCTTTCTGAATCATTCTTTAACAAAGAATGGCCTCAAAGAGAATTGGATGGGCTTTTTGCTAGAGAAGTAAATGGAGCTAAAGTCATATTACCTTTATGGCATAAAATATCAAAAAATGAGGTAATGAGTTATAGTCCATTAATCGCAGATATGCTCGCAATTAATACAACGGATTATACTATAGAGGAAATTGCTGAAAAAATCGCTCAAATAATTAAAAATTAACAATTTGGAGTACTATGGAGAAAAAAGAAGGCAAGAAAATCTGTTTTGTGATATCTCCTATTGGAGAGGAAGGGTCTGAAACTAGAACACGCTCAGACCAAATATTGAAACATATTATTACAGAACCCGTATCCAAATTAGAATATGAAGTGATTAGGGCGGATAAAATCTCTGAACCGGGAATTATTACGACCCAAATCATTGAGTATATTGTAAATGCAGAGCTTGTTATTGCAGATTTGACCGATCATAATCCAAATGTATTTTATGAATTGGCAATTAGGCATGCAATGAGAAAGCCACTTGTCCAAATGATAAGAAAAGGTGAGATTATTCCTTTTGATGTTGCTGCTACAAGGGTGATACAATTTGATCTTCAGAATTTGGATAGTGTTGCTGCCGCTAAGGACGAGATATTATCGCAGGTGAAATCTATTGAAACTGGAAGTAATGAAGTTCAAAATCCAATTTCTGTCTCGTTAGACTTGAAAGTTCTAAAAGAAAGTGGAGATGCAGAAGAACGGTCTTTGGCCGATATTGTTGAAGCTATTTCTGATTTACGATTGGCTGTTGCAAGTATAGATAAGGGATTACAGTCCTCTAAATTAATTGAAGAATTAAAATCAAAGATAGAAACATTGCCTTCTTTAATTGAAAGTAGAATATATGACCCTGAAATAAGAAAACGAAGGAAATTTCTTCCAATGATGTTAGAAGATATAATGCATATGGGAATAAAAGAAGAAAATCCGACTTTAAGTTTCCTAATGATGATTAGCTTGTTTAAAGATGATTTCCCTTGGATTTATGAGCTTGGACTTGAAACTTATAAAATTCTTAAATCCTCAAAACCTAAAGCTGGAAAAGAGAAATCTCTTAAAACCTTTGAACGTTCATTAGACATGCTTGGACATCCAATGTATAGGGAGATGTCTGGAAAATCTGAAGACTTTTATATGTTCAGTAAAGATATGAGGCATTTTATGCGCCGATATTTAGAGCGGTATTATCAGGAAGAACTAAAATAATTACTCAAATTATCTTGCTCTCATAATATTTCTCTGTATTTCACTAGAACACGGACAGAATAGGACAAATATGAATTTGCAATACAAACGCAACACAATAAAAACGAAACGCCTGATAATCATTTGATTACCAAGCGTTTGAGCGGTATGGACGGGACTCGAACCCGCGACCCCCTGCGTGACAGGCAGGTATTCTAACCAACTGAACTACCACACCGTAGTTGCCATCATTTCAATAGCGAGTGCAAAGGTAATGATATTTTCAGAATTACAAAACATTTGCCAATTTTTTTTGCCGTATCCTATCTGTTTCCTTATCGGCTCCTTCCGTAGAGAATAATCATCGGCTCTTCATAATATTCCAAATCTCAACGGGATAGTCCGAGTCAAGGATATCTGGAGAAGTTTTCCGGGCTTCTTTGAACGCTGAAGCTCTTTGCTCGGGCGTTTTCAGTCGATCATGTGATGGAGCACACGATACCATGCATCGTACACCATGAATACGTAATTGCTCCACGATATGGTGGTTGGAATCGTCGATAGTTTAACCCACATAGATGTATCCCATCGTTAAAGAGCAGGATCAGTACTGACCTTCCTATCCTCCGGTTTCAGTTTTTATATTAGCCGATTCCAATCTTTTTCCCTGTTTTTGCCAACTTTCCAAGTGAAATTTGTTATAGGTATATAGGTATGTATCAGAATTAAAAACCGATGGTTATGAGACAGATATTTTATTTATTCGCGGCCTTGTTATTTATGGTTGCCTGTTCGGGGCCAAAAGGGATTGTAAAGATTGAACCGAACGGAAATGAGGTAGTGCAGGAAGATTCCGTTGAATACGAGCTGATTGTATTCGATACGGGGTTCGAAACATGGTATATGCTTCAGAATTCTCCTGCGAAATACCGTTCACAACAGTATTACGAGAACTGGAACCACCAATATGTTTCGGCCTGGAATTATAACGCTTCCCAGCCCCGACGAAGATCATTCTTTCAGCCGATTTACGGGTACGAACGGGGGGTGGATTATGGCTTTGAGCTGAACCATAAACTGTTTTATTATTTTCAGTATGTGGAACATGTGTTGAAAATAGAGATTATGCCAAACGGTCCCCGGAGTTTGACTTTTTAAGGAATGAGCGGAATTCACTCATTATATTGACCAAAATTACTCAATACGGTGAGTGAAATTACTCAATAGATTCCACTAAAATCGGTATTTCCTAAAAACTCTCCAGCCATTTGCTCAGTTCCAACAGGAACTCATCTATATGGAAGAACGAGTCACGATTACCGAAACCGTGGCCACCTGTGGGGTAGAGAAGAAAGGTTACGGACACGTTGTTGCTTGTCAGGGCTTCAGCGAAGCGAAAACCATTGGTCGGCGGAACAACTTTGTCGTCGGCAGCAAATATCATAAAAGTGCGGGGTGTATATTCATCCACACGCTTCTCGTTAGAAAACCGTTCTATCAGCTCCGGAGAGGGACTCTCGCCCAGAAGATTTTTCCGCGATCCGCCGTGAGTGAAAGAGACGTCCATCGTGATAACGGGATAAAGCAATATCTGAAATGCCGGTTTATCTTCCGCTTTCGAATGTGTGGCATAGGTAGATGCCAAATGTCCTCCGGCAGATGAACCCATAATACCGATATCATCGGGGTGTATGTTCCATTCTTCTGCATGCTCTTTTACTAAACGGTATGCAGCCTCTACATCGGCATAAGGGATGGTGTGGTTCATTTCGGGCATACGGTATTTCAGTACACCGTAAGCGATACCTTTGCTTAAAAAGTAAGGAGCCCAGTCGTAGCCTTCATGAAACAGGGCCAGGCCACTGTATCCTCCTCCGGGCAGTGCAATGACCATTCTTCCCGTAGCCTTGTCCTGATCGGGCAGATAGATACGTAACGAAGGGGCTGTAAGCCCTTTTTCTCTGTCGGCATCCATAGGGGGTATTTCCTTCACCGTACTAAGAGGATATTCTGTAAAGGATGGGCGGCTTCGGGGGATGTTCGTTTCCTGAGAGTGTATCGCAGTTTTAAACGAGAATAAAAGGAGTGAAATGATTAGTAAGTGTTTCATTTTTGTAATGGAAGAGAGGTTCGAACTGAAAGTTAAGCGATTTTTTGAAATGCACCCGCTGCAAGAAACCCGGTAGCGGTTCTTACGAGAGGGCTTCGGGCTGGGGTGTGTTTCCGGACGATTTTAGCCGGGTGTCGGGGAGCGGGATGAACTCCTTGTTGTCGTTGGGAGGCAGTATGATCCTTCCCGCTTTCCAGTCGGCTTTGGCCTGCTCTATGCGTTCCCGGCGGGAGGAGACGAAATTCCACCAGATATACCTTTCGCCCAGCGGTTCTCCGCCCAACAGCATGAGGGTGGTGTCTTCCGCAGTCATTAACACAGGGTTTTCGGTTTTGGAGAAAACCAGCAACTGGCCCATGATATACGTCCTGCCCGATACTTCCAGTCTCCCTTTGGCAATATAGACCCCTCTTTCGGAGTGCTCCACGGGAAGCGTAAGTCTGGTGCCGGTATCGAGCTTCACGTGCAGATAGAAAAGGGGAGAGTGGGTATGCACATCACTTTTAAGACCGTATGCATCACCCGCTATGAGACGCATCCACACGCCCTTGTCGGTATAGGTGGAGAGCTGCTCGGGTTGATAATTGACGAAGGAGGGTTCACTCTCTTCGTGGCTTTCGGGCAGCGCCACCCAGGTTTGCACCATTTCGAGGGAATTGCCGGCCAGCAGTTCAGGATCCTCGAATCGTTCGGAGTGGGATATGCCTTTGCCGGCGGTCATCCAGTTTACTTCGCCCGGGCGTATGGTCTGCAGTGATCCCAGGCTGTCGCGGTGGGTCACCCGCCCGTCGAAGAGATAGGTGACGGTAGAGAGGCCGATGTGAGGGTGTGGCAGTACATCCAGGGAGGGTACTTCTGCCGGTTGCAGCGTGAGTGGGCCGGCATGATCCATAAATATGAAAGGGCCTACCATACGCCGGTTACGGAACGGCAGGATGCGCCGTACTTCAAGCGTTGCGCTTATGGCGGCTTTGCGGGCGTCGATGATTATTTCGGGCATTACGTTATTTTTATGAAAGGAGTATTGTGCATTCTTTTCATCACTTGTTCTTCAAAACCTCCCATATCTCAACAGGGTAATCCGATTCAATTATATCAGGATGTACCTTGATTGCTTCTCTATAAGCCAAGCCCCTTTGCTCCGCGGTTCTCAGCCGATCGTGCGAGGGGGCATACGAAACCATACATCTGACGCCATGAGCGCGTAATTGTTCCACGATATGACTGTTGGAATCGTCAATAGTAGGACCCACATACGCAATCATGTTTTCCCAGGGAACGCCGGAGATAGCGATATCTTCAAATTCTTTCTCATTTCTCGCGAAAACAGACAACATGATTCCCGGTAACCTGTCAAAATAATATCTCGCCTCTGCCCCCGTGTGTACGGTAAGCATGACATGCTTCTGTGCCTTGTGCTTTTTTATCAATTCTTCAATCATGTGGAGCGGCACGTCTTTTTTATCCAGGTTGATAACGGTTTTGCCCTTACTCCATTTGATTACTTCTTCGAGCGTGGGTATTTTTGCGGATGTACTGTTCCCTTCATGGTCTTTTAACCTTACCGATTGTAATTCGGCCCAGGCGTAATCGGATAGTGTGCCGGTTGCGTCTGTCGTCCTGTCTAACGTAGCATCGTGCATAAGCACAATAACACTGTCTTTGGTCAGACGAGGGTCTATTTCGAAAAAAGCAGGCATTTGGGTCAACACATGCTGAAACCCTTCGATGCTGTTCTCGGGATATCCGGACTCGCGCCCGCCTCTATGCCCGCTTACCAATATCGAGCTATCCGCTTTGTAAGCAAAATATTGATGTGCATCCTTGAGTTTTTTAAATGCAATATAATTTTCTTCACCCTCCTTTGATTTGCAACCGCTTAAAGAAAACAAGAAAACGAACGAAAGAGTGAGTGTGAAAAACAGGTTGTTGTTGATTTTTGTCATAGCCTTTCTATAAATTATTTTGGGAGCATTGTACACTACAATACTTCCCAAAAATAGGACATAAATATAGAAAAAACGAATAATTCGGCTCAAAATCTCGAAACATCCCTTTCACTCCCGATATTTCTTTCGTTTTTCCTTATGGTAATAGTTTGGCAAATATTTGCTTAAACAAATGATAGTCATGGAGATGAATAATATTTTTCAGCAAAGAATAACCTGCTCACAAAACTTCTTTTTCTGCTATATCAAATTCCAGTTGCAGAAGAGCTATAATTTCTTTTACACTGCTTATCTTTTGAGCCAGGTGAGCGTTTATGCCGGCAAATGCGTATCCTTTTTTCATGTCTCCTTTGGCGGCACTGAATAGTGCTTTCATTATGCAATAAGGGCTTTTCGTATAATCGCAGGTTTTGATGCAGTGCACAGGACAATTCTTAGGAGTTTCCAGTCCGGCCTCAACCCGATTGATAAATTCTCCTTTGATAGCCCGGCCGGGCATGCCTACCGGACTGTCAATAATTTGAAGGTCTTCTTTTCGGGCGTTGATATAAACCTGTTTGAAAGCATCCGAAGCATCACACTCGTCGGTAGTGACAAAGATGGTTCCCATCTGTACGGCTGATGCTCCCATCTTAATAAAACGGAAGATATCCGCGCCGGAAGATATTCCTCCTGCTGCTACCACAGGTATGTTTTTGATTTCTTTATAGTGATACGTAGTTTTTAAGACTTCGGGTATCAATTGTTCTAAAGAGAAGGATTCATTGTCAATTTGTTCTTTCTTAAAACCCAGGTGCCCTCCGGCTTTCGGACCTTCCACAACGATAGCATCCGGCAGGTAATTATAGTTGGTATTCCATTTTTCACAGATAATCTTTGCTGCGCGGGCAGAGGAAACAATCGGCACTAACTTGGTTTTACTATCCGATGTCCGGTAGGAAGGCAAGTCCAACGGGAGACCGGCGCCTGAGAAAATCACATCGACCTTCTCCGCTATTGCAGTACGGGCCATATCCGCAAAATTGGATAAGGCAACCATGATATTTACGCCAATAGTTCCTTTCGACTTTTCTCTTGCTAAACGTAATTCTTCTTTTAATCCCCAAATACAATTCCGGATGAAATCTCCTTGTCCGGTATGAATTAGGCCTAAACCGGCACTCGATATAACGCCTATTCCTCCTTCATTGGCAACAGCTGCGGCCAATCCCGAAAGAGATATTCCGACTCCCATACCCCCTTGAATGATTGGAAGTTTTATTTCTTTATTTCCTATTTTAAATGATTCCATAACGAAGGGAACAGATAACTACAAATTGTGAATACGAATAAACAACGAAGTTGAAAAAGGTCGATTTCGACAATAGGAAAGACTTAATAGGACTATTAAGAAAATATACTGTGATAAGGAGCAAAATGAACTCATCTGTTTATTTGGTGCAAGGTAGGTATTTATTTGTAACCGAGAGAGGTAAATTCAGATTAATTTTCTAATAATCTTCAAAATTATACATCTTTATATATCTTGTGTAAATAAAAATACTATTTTATGTGAGTTCGATTCAAGATTTTTTTTTGTACCTTGGTTCGTTAATACATTTGTAAATATAACCGATACGCGATATCTTTGCATACAGATTAGGTTATTTCATCTTATAAAGTAGTATTTCATGATTGAGTCACTGCTCCAGAACTCCTATTTCTCTGTTTTTTTGATTATAGCGCTCGGTTTTATGCTGGGAAATATCAAGATAAAAGGTATTTCGCTGGATTCCTCGGCTGTTCTTTTCATCGCTTTGCTGTTTGGTCATTTTAATGTCGTTATACCGAAAGCCCTGGGAAATTTCGGCCTTGTTCTTTTTATTTTCACGATTGGTATTCAATCGGGGCCGGGCTTTTTTTGATTCCTTTCGCAGGAATGGGAAGAATATTTTTATAATAGCAACCCTGATTGTAGTATGCGCCGGAGCAATAGGACTCGGATTAGGATACGCCTTCGGTGTCGAGATTGAAGGGGTTATCGGATTGATTGCAGGCGCATTAAGCAGTACCCCGGGGCTTGCGACCGCTATTGATATTACCAATTCTCCGCTCGTATCCATTGCGTACGGTATCACTTATCCGTTCAGTGTGATTGGTATCATTCTGTTTGTCAAACTATTTCCGAAAATATTCAAGGTGGATCTACAGGAAGAAGCACGCAAAATAGACCAAGAAACAAAAGCAATATATCCGGAAGTAAAACATGCGGTTTTTCGGGTAATAAACCCAACCGTTTTCGGAAAATCATTGTCAGAGCTTCAGATACGCTCTATGACCGGGGCTGTTATTTCACGCTATCTTCACGATGGTATGATATCGATTGCCAAAGCAAAAACAAAACTTCATGAAGGTGATTTATTAAAAGCCGTCGGAACGGAAAATTCGTTGAACCAACTGGAACTGCTCATTGGTGAACGGACAGAAATGACGCTTCCTGTTGAAAACAATCAGGTATCGGAGTCGCTTCTTGTAACGAATAAGAATATCGTTGATAAGACTCTTGGGGCTTTAAATTTCACAGCTGTTTATAGTTGTAATGTAACCTATATACGCCGGAGCGGAATTATGCTTTCTCCCTCTCCCGATTTGAAAATTAAGTTTGGAGACAAACTTGTGGTTGTGGGAGAGAGGGAAAACGTGACGGAGGTTGGCATGTTGCTGGGCAACGATGAGAAAAAACTATCCAGCACAGACTTCTTTCCAATTGCAATGGGGATAGTTCTGGGCATTCTGGTTGGACAGCTTCAACTCTCCTTTTCCGACTCATTCACTTTCTCTCTCGGATTGACCGGTGGTGTGCTGATTGTCGCACTCGTTTTAAGCAAAATTGGTAAGACCGGTCCGATTTTGTGGACTATGTCGGATACCTCCAATCAGCTGTTACGCCAGCTCGGGATGCTGCTCTTTCTTGCTGAAGTAGGGACCTCGGCCGGAACAAACCTCGTAGCTACTTTTCAAACCTATGGCCTGCTCTATTTTTTATTGGTGCATTAATCACCATGGTTCCGATGATAGTTGCAGGACTTATCGGTCATTATATTTTAAAAATCAATGCGTTGGAATTATTAGGAACAATTGTAGGAGGAATAACCAGTACCCCCGGCTTGGCGGCAGTGGGTTCCATGACCGACAGCAATGTTCCTAATCTTGCGTATGCATCCGTATATCCCATAGCAATGGTATTGCTCATTATTATGATACAAATCATGGGATTCTTTGCTATATAGCGTTTTGGGCTAATAGCAAAACTCCTGCCGGACAGGAATGTTTTTGAGGAACCTTCTTCCTATTCGATGGAGCTAATGGTATAACTAAAGTAATACTCCTTATCCGAGAACCTGGAAGGATCCAGCGGCTTGGCGCCCCAGGAGTTCAGTCCTCCCACACCCCGCTGGAACAGATCCACGCAGAGTACGGTCTCATTACGAGGAATAATATCCGACCAGTGCTGTTGTTTTTTGGTCATTCCGGGATCCAGGTCTTCCGGCCTGTGATTCAGTGCGCTTACGGAGAGAGGCTGTGCCCCCTCCACGCGTATGCCGTTTCCGGCCTCATCACGAAGTGTAAGCCAGCGCACGTCTGTCTTGTTTCCCGTTTCCTGCGGGCGGTAGTAGGGATATGCCTGATCTTCCACGAGCCCTTCCCATATGCCCATAAAGGTATCGTCGTTCCTGTCGATATAGTTTTCCCACGGACCGCGTCCATACCAACTAAACCTGTTGTACTCTTCCGGTAGGACCATCAGCATTCCGAAGCGCATCATTTCGGGCAGTTCATCGCTTTGTGCCTGATAATGAAGGTCGGTTGTGAGGCTTCCATCGTTATTGACGGTATAAATGATATCCACAAACGCTTCCATGCCTCTTAGTTTGGCTCTGTAGGCGAACGAGACCCCCTGATCGTTCTCTTCCATATTTCGATAGGTGTAGATAGCGTTATGTCCCGCCGCATCCCAGATACGGAGATGGTATTGTTCATTGGAACCGAAGTCGTTGTCCACCGGCGCTCTCCAGAAATTCAGGCGGGGCAATTCCCTGAAAACGTTTCGCCCGTCGGTCTTGATACTGACCAGCGACCTGTCGCCCTGTATGGAGAAAACATACTCCGTATTGCCCGATATAACGGTTACCGTCCCGTCGTGCCGCGATGTTTCAAGCGTTCCCCTACGTTCCCCGGCAACAAAATAGTTGTTTGCATCAAACGCGAATTCCTCTTTGGCCACTTCAAAACCCGGCTCTATGAACTCATTCCCTTTTCTGTCGTAAGCAAACACGTGCAGGTAATATTCCGCACCGTTTTCCGGTTGTACCGGAGGAAGTTTCAATTGAACATCTTTGCGGGAATCTGCCGGAACATCCACGCTGAAATCCCCCTCGCTCACACTTTTCCCATTTTTCAGCAGTACCCATTTGTAGTTGTATGCTTCCTTGGTCAGATCCGTGAATTTAAAGTCGTTGATCACTGTTATCAACCCTTTGTTCAGGTCCTTTGCTTCGAAGAGGATGTTTTGATATATCTTTTTCACAATATGGGTGTGCGGCATATAATTCTGGTCGGGAGTGATGAGGCCGTCCATACAGAAATTGCCGTCATTTTGTTTGTTGTATCCTTTCAGATCTCCTCCATATGCCCAGTAGTAGCGTCCCTGTTCGTCCTGTGTCTTGTATCCGTGAT
>AGTN01485151.1_pt1 | contig 11692 bp, 13 predicted proteins | sample 314218 | NCBI WGS metagenome assembly AGTN01 (sample SAMN02954264, study PRJNA73603) | bioreactor metagenome | biome: terrestrial; feature: non-aerated bioreactor; material: poplar woody material; isolation source: poplar biomass | place: USA | collected 2006-12 | reverse complement strand
CGGAAGTACGGTAAGAGCAAGTTCGGCTCCAACCGGTTTGTAAACGGCTACCTCGATCTGATGACGCTCTGGTTCCTGAACCGGTTCGGCAAAAAGCCCATGCACATTTTCGGGCTTTGGGGAAGCATCATGTTCCTGCTGGGTTTGATCGCGATTATCCTCGTGGGCGCCATGAAACTGTATGATATGCATCACGGCAACCCCTATCGCCTGGTAACGGAATCGCCCTATTTTTACATCTCTCTCACTATGATGATTCTGGGGACCCTGCTGTTTCTTGCGGGATTCCTGGGAGAGTTGGTATCGAGAAATGCTCCCGAAAGGAATCATTACAGAATTGAAGAGGAGTTTTAATCGGTTTATTGATGTGATGATTTATTGATTAGGAGATTGGGAGATTAGGAGATTAGGAGATTAGGAGATTGGGATTTGATGAGGGATAGACAGGCACAGAAGGAGCATAGAGGCAAAACAAATCAACTAACAAAGGAACAAATCAAAGAAAAAACAAATCATCAAAGAAGAGACAGGTCAAAGAGGAAACAAAGGGAATAAAATAACAAAAATAATGGAATTAAATAACAACAGTACACCGCGGAAACCGATACGAACATTGAGTATCCTTTTCTTTATCTTCTCGGCCGCCACCCTTATTGTCTCGTGCAACTCCGACAATAAGAAGAGAGAGAATTATGTATACTACCAGGATCAGGGCCCGATTTTCAGTACAGGTTTCCATATAAAATACGCCTACGACCGCTCGCTGAAAGAAGAGATTGTGGCGGAACTGGACAAGTTCGACCTTTCACTGAACCCCTTCAGAGAGAATTCCATCATAACAAAAGTCAATCGTAATGAGCCGGTTCAATTGGATTCATTCTTCCTGGATGTGTTCCGGAAGTCCGTAGAAGTATCAAAGAAAACCCATGGGAATTTTGATATAACCGTCTCCCCGCTCATTAATGCCTGGGGCTTTGGGTTTCAAAATATGGATAGCGTAACTCCCGAAATCATAGACAGCCTGAAAGAATTTGTAGGTTATGAAAAAATCTCCATCGACAGCGAAGGAAACATCGTGAAAACCGACCCACGCGTAGAGGTGAACACCTCGGCTATCGCCAAAGGATATTCCTGCGACGTAATTGCCAACCTGCTGGAAAGTTACGGCGTAGAGAACTATATGATTGAAATTGGTGGGGAAATCTCGGCAAAAGGGGTGAACGACAAAGGCGAATGCTGGCGTATTGGCGTAGATAAGCCGATTGACGACGCCACCGGCATGCAGCATGAACTGCAAACCATACTGTCGCTTTGCGATAAATCGCTGGCCACTTCCGGTAATTACCGCAATTACTATATCAAAGAAGGCAAAAAATATGCCCACACCATCGATCCGCACACCGGATACCCTTCCCAGTTGGATATCCTGGGCGCCACCGTTATTGCAGATGACTGCATGACTGCAGATGCATATGCTACCGCTTTTATGGTCATGGGCATGGAAAAATCGAAAGAGCTCGCAAAAGAACTACCCGGCGTGCATTATTATTTCATTTACGAAAATCCCGACAGCACTTTCGGAATTACCTATTCCGAGGGCTTTGAACAATTTTTCACCGACAAATAACCCGAAGAGTATGCAGAAATCCAACAGAGTAATTGGCGTTGAACGCCTTACAAGGATGGCCCCATCGGAAGAAAACGGTATCATCATCAAATATAACAAATATGATACGCCGTTTGGCGTAGCGTTGATTGCCTCTACCGATAAAGGTATTTGCTATATCGCTTTCGGAGAGGAGAATCTGATGGAAGAGGAACTGAAACGGAGATATCCCAAAGCCACATTTGCGGAAGAAAATGCGCCGCTGCATATGTCGGCCCTCTCCCTGATTACCGGTTCCGGCACCGGAGACTCCATACCTATTCATATTAAAGGAACCGATTTTCAGGTAAGCGTGTGGAACGAACTGCTTCGTATTCCTTTCGGGAAGAAGAGTACGTATAAACGCATCGCGGAGCAGATCGGGCAGCCTAAAGCCATTCGGGCAGTAGGAACGGCCGTGGGACAAAATCCTGTTTCCTGCCTCATCCCCTGTCACAGAGTGGTACGTTCCGATAACACGCTCGGCGGATATCATTGGGGGTTAGGCATAAAAGAAAGGATGCTGAACCACGAATCAGCAACATAATTCCCCTGAGTATCTCCGTCTGTTTTTATTTTTTATCAATGATATGCGAACTCCCTATTTTTTTACTCTATTAGCGTTATTATTTTCTTTTTCAGTGCCGGCACAAGACAACGACACTGTTTCGTATCCTAACTTTAAAGTTGACGGAACATTAAAAAACAAATTCGAATATGCTTCCGATACCCATACGTCCCGTTTTTCGGTAAGAAACTCCCGTGTAGGCGCGTCAGGAAACATAAACCCCTACTCGGCCTACAGGGTTCAGGTAGAGCTCAGCAACGAAGGAAAATTCAGTGTATTGGATCTGAGCGGCACCATCAAGCCGGTCAACGGACTGTCGCTCACATTGGGACAAACCAGTATTCCTTTGTTCAACTCATATATTGTAAGTCCCTCGGAGATGATGTTTGCCAACCGCGCTTTTCTCGGAAAATATTTTTTGAGTACAAGGGACTTGGGCGTCACGGCAAAATACAATTTCCGGCTCGGCACTCTTCCCACAAAACTCGAATTCGGACTGTTCAACGGAAACGCCATAAACGATCCGGTCTGGAAAAGTAATCTGGCGTATGGAGGTCGCTTTGAATTGGGAAGCATGAAAGGGGCGCGTGTCACGGGCAAGGTGTATAATTATCCGAATAGCGACACCATGCACTTCCTGTTTTACGGTGCCGATTTCCGCTACGAGGGAGAGAACTGGAAAGTGGAAACCGAGGTGATGAAAAGGAAAAGCAAAACAGAATATCACGACGACCTGCTCTCCTATTATGTGCAGGGCGCTTATGTTTTCCCCATCAAAACCAGGTTGTTCGAGTTCATAAAACCGGCCGTTCGCTGGGACTCTATTGACGAGACGCTGGATGATAAAGGGTTCGATGTAAGCCGATTAACTACGGGGATCGGGTTTGGATTCGACCGGAAACCGTTTTCATCCATCCTCCGCTTCGATTACGAATGGTATTTGGTAAATAATAAAATGTCTATCTTCGCCGAAAACGCCGAGATGGATTCAAACAAAATCACGATGGAGCTTCTCTTTACATTTTAACATCAAAATAAAAAAACACATGAAACAGATTCTTCTATCTATTCTGTCTGTCCTACTAACCGGCATGATATCCTGCTCCGGGGACAAAACCCCACAAACCTTTTTTAACGGGGAAAACATCGATCAATGGAACACGGAGGGCGATGTATCTGTAAATAATCAGATCCTTACGCTGACTAATGGCGCATCGGTTACTCTTAAAAAGGGTGATTACACGAATTTTGAACTGAATGTGACGGCCCGTACTGTAGACAACGGCAAAGGATTTATAGCTTTCCATACCGGCGATAATGGCGAAAAAGGCTACCGTGTAGCATTGAACAACGACCTGGAGAGTGCGCAGTGGTGGACAAAGACAGGCAGCCTGCTTGCCGTACGCAACCTTACAAAATCGACTGTAAAAGCAAACGAGTGGTTCAACATAGACATCATTGTGGAAGGAAAGGCAATAACCGTAAAATTGAATGGTAGTCCCGTGGTGGAATACATTGAGCCTGCATCGCCCTACCGCATAGCAGAAAATGCGTCCCAATTGCTCTCAAGCGGAAAAATTGCAATGAAGAGCACCGGAGGCACCATTGAAATACAATCGGTGTCGCTAACACCATTCAGCGATCAGATTGATATAGCACAGCAACAGTCTGCCGCCATAGATGAAACAACAGACCACATCATCAAACTGCATCAGGAAAACTTCCCGGTACTCGATTATCATGTTCATCTGAAAGGACTCACAGCAGAGCAGGCAGCCACACAGGCACGCAAATACGGCATCAATTACGCGCTTGCCCCCAACTGCGGCATCGGGTTCCCCATCACGAACGATGAGGAGGTGATACAGTATATTGAGGCCATGGAAGGGCAGCCATTTATTCAGGCAATGCAAGGCGAAGGCAGGGAATGGCCGGTAACCTTCTCAAAAGAGGTGCGCGATCAATTTGATTATGTATTTACCGATGCCATGACGTTCACCGACACCAAAGGCCGCCGTACACGGCTTTGGATACCCGAAGAGGTATTTATTGAGGATGAGCAGCAATATATGGATCTTATCGTACAAAAAATTGTGGATGTCATGCAGGAACCGATGGATGTGTATGTAAATCCCAATTACCTGCCCGATGTGATGAACGACCGGTACGATGAATTCTGGACGGATGATCGTATGGATAAGGTTATTGCCGCAATGGTTTCAACCGGCAAGGTACTGGAAATTAACCACAGGTATGAGATTCCGAACAAGGCATTCATTCAGAAAGCGAAAGATGCCGGATTAAAATTAACGTTCGGGACCAATAATGCGGATGGGGATTTTGGAAAACTGGAATATTGCATTCAGATGAAAGAGGCGTGCGGCATAACAGCTGCCGATATGTATAAACCCGAGATAAAAGAATGAACACGAGAATAACCCCCGGTTTTATTTCCGATCTACAGGAAAACGAGATATTTGTGTTTGGCAGCAACCTCGAAGGAACTCATGGCGGCGGTGCCGCTCACACCGCACATAAAAAATTCGGTGCGATATGGGGGCAAGGTGTGGGATTGCAAGGCCGGTCGTACGGAATTCCCACCATGCACGGAGGTGTGGAAGATATCCGGCCCTATGTAGACGAATTTATCGATTTTGCAATATCGAATCCCAATCTTGTTTTTCTGGTAACCCGTGTGGGATGTGGTATTGCCGGTTTCCTCGATTCTGAGATAGCACCTTTGTTCTCCCGTGCTGTGGATGTACCCAATATCCGGTTACCCGACAGTTTTTGGAATGTCCTCAATGGATAAATAACACGAAACCCGTCCAAGAAAAAAGCCCGGTGCAATTCAAAATGCATCGGGCCTTTTAATGAAGTATGTTGTCGTTTTTTATTCAGCGTCTTCTTCTTTTTTGTCTTCTGCAACGGGTTTTTCCTCCGCAGCGGGTTCGGAAGGCTCCTCTGTTTCGGGTTCCTCGCTTATTGCGGGAGCCTCTTCAACAGCAGGTGCTTCTGCTGTTGCTTCCACAGCCGGGGCTTCTTCTGCAGGTGCCTCTGCCGTTTCTTCAACCGCGGGAGTTTCTTCAGTCACAGGTTCCTCCGTCTTCGCAGGAGCTTCTTCAACAACTGCCTGAGTCTCCTCAACATCAGCAGGTATTTCTGAGGCTTCCACAACCTCTTCAACCGGTGTTTCCACAGTCTCTTCAACCGCCGGAGTATTTGCAGCTACCTCTTCGGCTTTCTTCTTAGCCAAAACTTCCGCTCTCGTTTTATTTACTTCTTTTTCGGCATCCAAACGAGCTTTTTCTTCGGAGCGTTGTTTCTCTTCATCTTTGTTTTTCAAAGACTGGGTAACATGCAGCTTGTTGTTTTTCCACGCTTCGAATCTTTTTTCGGCTTCCGCTTCATCGAAAGCGCCTTTTGTTACCCCTCCGAGAAGGTGTTTTTTCATTAATACGCCTTCGTCCGATAAAATGTTACGAACGGTGTCGGTGGGTTGTGCCCCTGTCTGCAGCCAATACAAAGCTCTTTCGAAATCTAAAGTGATCGTAGCAGGATGTGTGTTCGGGTTGTATGAACCAATCCTTTCAATATACTTTCCATCTCGTGGAGCTCTGCTATCTGCAACAATAATCTGATAGAAGGGATAGTTTTTGCGTCCTCTTCTCTGTAAACGAAGTTTTGTTGCCATTTAGTAGTTCTTTTAAATGAGTATAATTTGTATTTGCGGGTGCAAAGGTAGGAATTAATTCGTTATGTGCAAAATCGATTTTCCTATTATATTCATTTCAGGAACCCGTTGTGAGTTTTCGGTTTGTTACGTATATTTTCCCGGGCAGTCATCCATTGCAATTATCAATCCAGATATTGCTTCAGGGAATTTACCCACGCCCCCACTCTACTGTCCGTCAGATTACTTTCGTTATCGTTATCTAAGGGGAGCCCCACAAATTTTCCGTCACGAAGGGCGGTTGAATCGTCAAAGGAATATCCGTCGGTTGAAACCTCTCCAACAAAAGTGCATCCTGTCTTCGCAAATTCATCATAAAGCGTTCCTATGGCGTCTGCGAATGTATCGGGATACCCCGATGAATCTCCCATTCCAAAAAGGGCTACGGTTTTTCCTTTCAGATCGAGTTTTTTTATGTCGGGATAGAACGTATCCCAATCATCTTGCAATTCTCCTATACTCCACGTAGGACAGCCTAATATAAGCACATCGGGCTCCAAAAATTCTTCCGGCGACACGTCGGCTATATCTTTCAGTACGGGAGAATAATCCGCCAGTTTTTTTGCAATCAGGTCGGCGGCATCTTTCGTGTTATCGGTGGTTGATCCGTAAATAATAGCGATTGATTTCATACGATTATATTATTTTTTTCTTTGTGGTGTATGGAACTCGCGCTAATCATGTGCTTGGATGTAATGATGTACTTGCTCGTTTCATACGATTATTTTATTTTAAGTCCGCAAAGTTACGTTATTTAATAATTCCAGTCAATCATTATAAATAGCCATGTATTGACGAAAAAATCATTATAAATAATAAGTCCGCTCTTACGTGAATATATTTTTATTTCTCGCTTATTTCCAATTTATATCCACTACCATAGATTGTTTCTATTTTAATAAATGGAACATTTTTCAAATTCTTTTTTATACGGGATATTGAGATATTCAAAATATTATTATTCCTGATATCATCATTTTTCCATACAGTTTTTATAATTTCATCGCGATCAATAGCCACATTTAAATTGTCCAGGAGCAACGAGAAAACTTCTATCTCTTTGGTACGTAATCGAATTTCATTACTGTCAATTATCAAATCCTGGTGATCTATTTTAATCGTATGATTACATATATCATACGATTTCATGGATAGGGGTGAAAGCAAGCTTTTAATTTGAGCCAAAACTATTTGAGGATTTATAGGCTTTTCTAAATAATTTGTTGCATAATGTGATCGATAAGCAGCGATATAAGTCTCTGCATCTAATGCTGTTCCCGTCATAAATATTATAGGTACCCTACTGTTACATATCCGTATTTCAGATGCCACTTCGAATCCATCTTTTTGAGGGAGTATCACATCCAACAAAATAAGGCGAGGGTGCATTTCTTTAAATAATTGAATGGCACTTTCCCCATCTTTTGTCCATATAACAGAAAAACCGTTATCTTCAAAAAAATCTTTTAAGATTTGTCCTAATTGTTCATCATCTTCCACTAATAATATCAGATCTTCCATACGATTAGCTTTTTAATCTGATAATAAACTCACTTCCTTCATTTAGGTTGCTGTTTACGGTTATATCCCCTTCATGCGCTTCAATGATCGATTTCACATAAGTCAGTCCCAAGCCAAATCCCATCTTGTTTTTGGTCTCTTCTCTCTTTACCCGATAAAATTTATCGAAAATATATTTTATGTCTGTTGAAGAAATTCCGATACCGTTATCTTTTACCGATATTTTTAATGCACCAGGTACATCGGATACACTTATGTCTATTATAGCCGTAGGTTTAACGGTATATTTTAGGGCATTTTCAACCAGATTATCCATCACGTTCGAAAAGTGCAGAAAATCGACATGCATCTTCTTTTTGGCTGTACGTATTTGAACGTTGATACTGATCTTTCTCTCGCTTTCTTCACGTGATATCGTATAGCGTTGTTGTAACGATTCAAAAAAAGAAGTAATTTCAACATCTGTTTTATTTAATGCCACATTTCCTTTTTCATTATTGCTGATCTGTTGAATTCTTTTTGTATAATAGGTTAATTTATTCAATTCATTTTGAATGTTTTGCGTATAATTCAATACCTTGCCGGTATCTCCTTTTTCCATATAAAAAGGGATCAACGCGGTCATAGCTACTGCGTTTGAAATAGGGCGTTTAAATTCATGCGTCATCATATTCACAGAATCTTGCCGCATCTTTTCGGTTTTCCATTGAAAGACAAAACTCCGGGAAATATAAAAAAGACTTACAACGGCAATAATAATAAGCACTACAGATAATAGTAGCTGATTTATCATTTTATCCAGAATTGCAGCATGGGAATTTTGGATGTATCCGACAATCCCAATGGAACTTATGATATCTAATGGAATAGTATCCGTTTTTATATAATGGGAGGTTGTGATATTTTCGAGCCTGTTCGTCTTTATTAACGTGTCGTTCTCCAAATCGAGATAATCAAAATATACGTCGTGGACACTGTATCTTTCCTGGATTATTATTTTAAAAATTGCGCTGAACCTGTCCAGATCAATGGGGAAATATTTCTTCAATACAAATTGAGTAATCTTAGGCATGGTATTGGGGTCGTTCTTATCAAGGGTAAAGGTATAGGTAGAATCCTCGGTTACAACATTCTTCTTAAAAAATCTCGATGTATCGTTTGGTGGGTTAATATTATGGGAATATACGGTTGCGCCACCTAATATTTCAGACCTCTCAGCTAATTCCATCAAAGATGATTCTAATACTGCTTGATCAGCATTCATATTGAATTCCCGTTGATACAAATTATACATGTTGTGTAACCATACAATTTGATTGCCAATGATAGCTAGCAGGATAGTCATTATCAACCCCTTAATAATCGCATGCTTTGTTTTTTTTATGTTTATTCGGGCAGGGAGCATAACAAGATCCGTTATCAATTTGGTGTTCTTACAAAGATAGGGATTTTAGACAGAATTCATACAGAATCTTGTCAGGTTATTTTTTTATTTTATAAATATTTCTTTAGTTCTTTGTGTTGAGTTCCTAAACATCAATAAAGTTCAATAGATATGAAGAAAAGTATGTATGTTTTTATCACCGTCTTAGCAATCATGGCAATAACTCTCGGTGTGAGCAATCACGACAGAAACAATCAAATTCATGAATTAATGCTAAAAAATATTGAATGCCTTGCGACTCCTGAAAATCCTACTGTTCGTTGCTATTTTTCAGGAACTGTTGATTGTCCAAAGGATGTGAAGCCAGTCTTATATTATTGGTAGATGAAGAAAGTAAAGCTTTCATTATTCATTTTTCTTATCACGACTCAAAGTTGTATTAAATCCACTTCTACGGGATTCCGGTTTGATAAAGAGAAAAATCTAACAGCGAAAATACTTCCTGTTACAGATTCCGTGTATTTCCGTTATCCGTTCAGGATCAGGCAAAAAGATTCCTTGCTTTATATCCTTGATTTGCATGGCCGGGATTTCTATTGCCATAAATTTACATACCCGGAGATGACTTTAGCAGCATCTTTGGCACAGATGGGCAACGGGCCGGAAGAATTCCTCAGAGTAGATAACATTCGTTTGGATCAACGCGGCACACTCTATCTTCTGGATGCCAACAAAGAGGCAATAAGCATTTATAATTCTCTCAATGACAGCCTTTGCAAACGTATAAATCTTTCGGAGAAGCTTATCAGGAGTCTCGACTTTACCTTGATAAATGATTCGCTATTTGCCATTCCCGACTATACCGGCAAATACCGGATACATGTTGTAGACAGCAACGGAAAGATAAAAAAACAGTTGTTTAAGATACCCACAAGGAAACGAAAAGACCCGAATGTTTCGGACATTATTTTAGCGCAAGCCTGGCGCTCTTTTATTGATTATAATCCGGAGAATGGCATATTGGCAATGGCAACACAATTAGGACAAGTAGTGGAAATATACAATTTGAAAGCGAATAAAACCATAAATATTGTGTACGGTAAATTTGGAGAGCCTGAGTTTGCCAATCAGGGAGCATACGCGGTACCTAATGGAATAATGGGATATAGCGACGTACATGTAGGCAGGGATAGAATTTATACTGTTTTTTGGGGTAGTTCTTTTAAAGATATACGAAAGGAAGATCCGCTAAACAGAGTTGAAGGAGGCAATATTATTCAGGTATTTAGCCTGACGGGCGAACCAATTCAACAATACATTTTAGACAAGCATATTACCGGTTTTTCGATAGATGAAGAAAACAATAAATTATTTGGATTGGATGTCAATAATGAACATCAAATTATAGAGTATCAACTATAAAATAGTAAAGAAATGAATATCCTACGAACTTCGTTATTATTCTGGATTCTTTTTTCTGTCATTATCTTTTATAGTAGTTGTGAGAGTCATACACGAGAGAAAGAGATAGCAAAAATCGTCACAGAATGGCAAGACAAAGAGATTATTTTCCCTGATAATCTTATCTTTACAAAATACGGAAAAGACACGATAGATTATCAAATTCCGGTGTCACCGTATAAGATTCTGATGTATGTTGATTCCATCGGCTGCACAAGTTGTAAGTTACACTTGGATAAATGGAACGAATTCATATCGGAAGTCGATTTGTCAACGGATGGTTTAGTTCCCGTATTGTTCTTTTTTCATCCGAAGGATAAACGGGAATTAACGTACCTGCTAAAAAGAGACGGCATTACCGTCCCCGTATGTGTTGATGAGGAGGATAAACTGAATTCGATAAACAAATTTCCTTCTCATCAGGATTTTCAAAGTTTTCTGTTGGACAAAGACAATAGAGTCGTCCTGATCGGAAATCCTGTTCATAATAACCAAATTAAGGAAATGTATTTATCTCTCATTTCTGAGAAAGAATACACTGTAACACACCCTTCACGAAACACAATCGTTCAGATAGAACAAACCGAATTCAACCTCGGAACGCTGAAACAAGGCAACGCAACAACAGTAACTGCGTTGATACGCAATATAGGAGAAGTGCCTCTTGTTATTCTCGATACCAGGGCATCGTGCGGTTGCACCCACATTGAATTTGATAAGAAACCGGTTGTTCCCGGAACTTCAACGGAAATACAAATAAGGTATAATGCCGAAGATACGGGTTATTTCAACAAAACCGTTTCCATTTACGGGAATACGGAAAATTCTCCTATTGTATTGAAATTAAAAGGGAATGTGGAATAATAACATCTCTGTAAGGAAGGATTTTAAATAACTTTTTTATTAACAATTTAAATTTCAACAAGATGAAAAAGAAAATTCTTAAATTTGTCGGAGCAGCGCTATTAGTGACTGCATTGGTATTTAATGTATCGGTTGGTAAGGCTAAAAAAAATACCGAGAGTATTGATCTTTTGAGTCTATCTCAAACTGCGCAGGCAGCTTGTGAAGAATGGAATGAATGGTCTGCCGGTGGAAAGTGCTTGCAACTAAGCCAAATTTGTGTCTTCGCTGTTGAGTATGAGCAATGTGATCCGTACAGAAGTTATTAATTTTTTATGGAGTAGGGCTTTTAGCTCTACTCCATAATTGTTTTCCTAAAACAATAGTTATTATGCCAAAATATATTTATTTTTTGATATTTATTTTATCGATCTCATCTTGTACCCGCCATACAATCAGAGTCGTAAATGAAAATAAGGGAAAATTAACTGCAACACATGAGTTGGTAATTAATGGTGAGAAAAAATTTTATCTGGA
>AGTN01323454.1_pt1 | contig 11728 bp, 16 predicted proteins | sample 314218 | NCBI WGS metagenome assembly AGTN01 (sample SAMN02954264, study PRJNA73603) | bioreactor metagenome | biome: terrestrial; feature: non-aerated bioreactor; material: poplar woody material; isolation source: poplar biomass | place: USA | collected 2006-12 | reverse complement strand
AATGGCACGAGGGCACCGGCTGGGTGCTCACCCGGACGCTCCGCGGCGTGACCGAGACCCATCTGCTGGATGCGGCCATCGTCCGCTCGGCCGAGGCGCGCAAACTGCACGATCTGGGCGCCGCCCTGCGCGAAACCTACGAAAATGCCGCCACCCTGACCGTCAAGGACAAGGAGACCGCCATCTCCGGCCCGGTGGCGCTGGTCACCGCCGTGATGGACCAGGGCAAGAAGGGCATCGCTATCCAGCGCTACAAGGGCCTGGGCGAGATGAACCCGGAACAGTTGTGGGAAACCACCCTGGACCCGCAGGTCCGCACCCTGCTGCAAGTCAAGGTCGCCCATGTCGACGACGCCGAGGAGGTGTTCTCCACCCTGATGGGCGACGTGGTCGAACCCCGCCGCGACTTCATCCAGACCAACGCGCTGAAGGTGGCGAATCTGGACGTGTAGGGTTGTGGTGTTGTTGTTGTGGCCGGACACAGAAAGTGAAAATCGGACGCATATAGTGAAAAATCTGGGACGCAGAACGTGAAAAACCGAGGCTCGCCACCGTTGTGGCGGGCCTTTTTGGTCTGGAATCGGGTGTTGCCGCCCCGGAGTACGTCTACCTCTTTCGGATCCTCGCAGAATTTCCGGGCCTTTTGGAGCATGGCTGCCGTCCCCGGCGGCACTGACCTAATTCCGTCCGATAAGCTTATTTTTCAGACGGAACCACAGGTAGTAGGTTGCCACCCAACAGTCACTGCGCGAAATCCAGCGGAAATGTCGGCAAGCCTCTCTCCTCTCAAGGACATCATCATCGACACCGGCGTGCTGGGGCCGATCGCCGTCAAAGGGGCGCCAGAGCGTGAGGCCGAGATCCGCGATCTCGCAACCCAGGCGGCGCTCTACATCTCCCGGGCCAAGCTGCGCGAGATCCACAAATCAGGGCGGCGCGATCTGCCCGCCCGGGTGCCGACTGGTTTCCTTTCACCGCCCTGGCGAAAACTGCGGGCCGACGGTGGTGCGCCGGATCGGCGCGCCTACGAGGTCGCTGTCATGGTGATCTCCGGGACCGGCGCCGCTCCGGTGACATCTGGGTGGAGGGTAGCCTGCCGGGCGCAATCCTGGTGCTGGTACCGCCAGTCTAGCCTCGGGTGTGTCTGCCCAAAATCATGTTTTGTTCTTATGCGGGAATTTGCACGATTTGGATCAATGGGCGCGGGGAATTGCGGCATATGGATCATGGCGCTTGCTCTTAATGCGTCGCCGCGCCTAATTAGATCAATGGCTTAAGGGATATCTCTTCGCACGTTATCCATCAGCGGACAGACGCATAACGTGCAAAGGCCGCCCCTTGAGGGGCGGCCTTTGCCGTCGCATTTGCCGCTCGCTCCATCATCAGTGTGACGGCACACGGCGAACGTCGCGGCGGGGCAGGTGCACTCGACCGTGGACCTCAATCAGGAGATCTGGCTGGATCTTCCTGACGGGTCACCCTATTGCCTGCAGGTCAGGAACATGAACGCCCAGGTGCTCGAAGGCCACCCGGTTTCGGCCGTTCTGGTGCGTGTCGGCGACCGCGGCAACGGCAACGGGTCCGTGGGGCTGGTATGCAATCTCGCCACGGGCATGGTCTTCGACGACCCGGCCCTTACGCCCTGGCTCGTCCAAACCTAGGCGCCGTCGAGAATAGCCGGCGCGTTGCTCAATCTAGCCGCTGTAGGCCTTGCTGGCGGCGTCATGTGGAGCGGGATGTACTTCGCGGGGGGGGGCTGTTCTTCCTCGGCCAGGCCGCCGACAAAAGAGGCCCAATCGCTCGCGAGATCACGGGAGACGCTACCCGTCGAACCTTATTCGTTAGCGCCGTCATCATGGCACAGGCTGGCGTCGGCGAACCAAGGATGGCGGACGGTCATCGCCGCCGCGACCGGAACCTGGTCGCAGGTGCGGTTGCTCAACGCCTCGACCGACTTCTCCCGGACTAGGGGGGCCAGGGCTCGGCGGCGGGCGACCTTCCGTGCCGGGTCGGGTTCGGCCTCGATTCTGACCATCTCCGCGAAGATATAACGGGTAGCGATGCGGCGCCATTGCTTGAGCTTTGCGAAGAAGGCTTCGATCCCCCAACGCTGCTTGTAGACGAACTGGTCGTAGGCGTGCTGATGTTTTCGATGGCGGCGGCGGGACGACGGGTTCGCCGCCTTGCGCGCGGATGAGATCTATAGCCGGTTGGCGTCATAAGCGCGATCAGCGATGACCTGCTCGGCCTTCAGGCCGGTGATCAGTTCACAGGCTGGAGCCATGTCGTTCTGCTGGCCGGGCCCAAGCTCGAAACGAACCGGCAGGCCCAGCGCATCGACTACGGCGTGGAGCTTGGTTCTGAACCCGCCACGGGAGCGGCCGAGAGCCTGGGCTTGCGCTCCCCCCCTTTTTCGCCGCGCCCCGGCTGCTTGAGCATTGGCGCGGATTACGGTGGCATCGATCATCAGCCATTCGAAGTCGGGATCATTTGCCACGGCCTCGAATATCCGATCGAACACCCCCTGCTCGATCCAGCGGTAATAGCGCCGCTTCGCCGTCTGGTAGGGGCCAAACCGCTCCGGCAAATCCCGCCATCTGGCGCCGGACCGGGCCAGCCATAGAATCGCGTCGAAGAACCGCCGCCCGTTACTGCGGGGGCCGCGTTTCCCCTTCTGCCCCCCAGGCACAAAGCCTCGCAGGCGCTCCCACTGATCGTCGCGCAGAACCTCTCCGTCCAAGACCGACCTCCTGAAAATCAGTCTTGAATCACATTCCGGGCGTCAGAGGAATCCTAAATTGTCACTACAGCCTAGCATGGTGATGCGTTTGTCGCGCGCGATTTGCATTTTATGGGTCAGAAACGATGGATGTTTGCAGGATTATGGGTAGACCCAATTGCAAAATGCGTGTCACTCGCTTCATGCAGATCAGACATTTAACTGAAGCCATTTTGCAGGTTACCATGGAAGGGATGATGCGGGAGCGAGGCGCGGAGTATCACGCCTACTGGAATCTTACCCCAATCCTGGCAGGGAAGAGACATCCGGTCGATATCGCGGTGAAGAACCGGCGGGCTGCGACCTTCTTTCAGGAAAAAACTTTATGCACCGGTGGCATTTCATCCTTGCATGTCCACGCCTCCGGCCGCGCGAGCCCCTGCAAGCTCCTCCCTTACATCTCCGTGGATTTGCTTAACGAGGAGCTGAGCGCCTTGAGCCGGCTTTGCCATCATCCGGGCACCAAACCAGTCGGACCGGGCTGCGAGAAATGTGCGTCTTTGCCCAATTGCGTTACCTGCGCCCCTGTCTACACGCTCTACAAGAAGGCAGGCAGCATTCCAAAGAGCGTCTGCAACTACCGACCTGTGGCCGCGGAAGGCTGGTGTGGTGGCACCACGCATTGAGCCTGCATATTTGCGGGTTATGCGTCAATGGCCGCAGATTTTTGCGCTATTTGGGTCAGGACATTTGTGCGGCATGTGTCGCGGCATTCAGTAAAATGAATTACTTGGTTGGCGCTGCTTTGCAGGTTATGGGTCACCGTACAATGGGCCAGGTTCTACACGGTTGCGTCACGGCGACAGAGGCCGTCCATCAAGTGGTCAAGAGAGCCTGAAAGCCCTTGCCAAGCGCTACGGGATCAATCCCAAGACGGTGGCGAAGTGGAAGAAGCGGATTGCTGAAGAGTGAAGGAGTTCGGTGGATCCCAAGCTGAGGGAAGTTGCCACAGCAGGTCAGACATGCCCGGTCCATCAAACGCGGAAATAACCTTAGATCCCCTCATGGACCTGTATTGAGGACAGGCGCCGCGCAGTATACGACCCGCGATAATTCATATGATCTTCTCATTTTGTTCGCTGGCTTCAGCTAGAGCCTTTGCCAAGTTGTACACTTGGCGTCGCAAAGAAAAGTTGCTGATTCTGTAGTAGTTGCGGGCCAGCTCGAGGGTTTCGCGTTTAGGTGTTGGATCACCTTCCAGACTGGCAAAATGAAGGGATATGTTAGAAGCGCCGGAGATTTGACTGGGCGTCTGCGCTTGAACGGGTTCCGGCATATCCTCGAAAAAGAAACTTACGGGAACGCTGAGAACCCTGCTCAGATCGAAGAGACGGCTGGCGCTGATCCGGTTCGCACCCCGCTCGTACTTCTGGATCTGCTGGAAGGTCAGCCCCATAGCCCCTCCAAGCTCTTCCTGGCTGAGGCCAAGGAGCGTGCGTCTCAGCCGAAGGCGGCTCCCCACGTGGAGATCGACAGGGTTGGGTTCTCCGTCGGGCAACCGCGCGCGCAACGCACGGCGTTTGTCATTGGCCATTGTCTTCCGCCTCAAAAATTCCACCGTCAGATGTATACGATTTGATCGCTAACGGCCAGATAGGTCGTGTCGGCTCGGTCGAATTCGTCGCGTTCTTCCCTGTCGACGCTATGGACATCCCAACCCATCCATTCCTTGAAGACGCGGTGGCGCTGTTGGAACATCCCACGCAGGAGATTCTGCTTGGTGGAGGTATTCTGTATTGTGGTGAGGTCAACGTTCATGGTTCACGCCCTCGTCTGTCGTCCATTCGGGAATGACAGCCGATTGGCGATAAAGCCGATATTCGTCCAAAAAGCAGGACGGGTGATTATTAAAGGTTGTAGTTCTTCTTATGCGGAGACGGCAGCGAAAACTAGAGTCTGTCTGGTTTAGACGGAAGCGCCCTGCTTTCTCGTGATGGCCGGGCTTGACCCACGACTGTCCGGTTTACCGAATCCAAGCTGTTTCCGCCCCTCCGCTGTCATGGCCGGGCTTGCCCCACTGGTGTCCGGTTTAGATTTAGTGGACTGAGCGCACGGTGTTGATTCTAGTCGTGTCCAGACGTTTGCGGCGTCTCCTGGACACGAAATTGGAGCCACCACCGTGCGGCATCAGAATAGCGTTTTCCACGACCTGTTGAAGTGGGTTCCTTGGGTCGAATTTGATCGACTGACCGGGGAGCATGGGGCCGATCACCGGGTCCGGCGCTTGCCGACCAAGAGCCAGTTCATCGCGTTGCTGTATGGGCAGTTTTCTGGGGCGAGCAGTCTGCGGGAGATCGTTGGCGGCCTTGAGAGCCATGCAGTCCGTCTCTACCACGTTGGCGGGCGCACCGTACCGCGCTCGACCCTGGCCGACGCCAACGCCGTGCGCCCCTATGCGGTGTTCAGCGAGTTGTTCGCCGTGATGGTCGCACGGGCGCAACGCGGCCTGCACCGTGCCGTGGGCGAGGCCGTCTATCTGATCGATTCCACCGGCCTGCGCTTGAGCGGCCGGGGTTCGGATTGGGCACGGTTTTCCGTCACTGCCTGCGGCGCCAAGGTGCATATGGTCTATGACGGCGGTGACGGCGGCCAAAGTCAACGACATTACCGCGGCTCAGGCCATGCCCATCGAGGCGGGCGCTACCTACGTCTTCGACCTCGGTTACTACGATTACGGCTGGTGGGCCAAGATGGACGCCGCCGGATGCCGCATCGTCACTCGCTTCAAATCCAATACGCCCCTGGCGGTGACGGCGGAATTGGCGGTGCCCGAGGGCGCCGTCAACATCCTCTCCGACCGCATCGGCCTGTTGCCCCGACGCCAGGCCAAGAGCCGCAAGAACCCGTTCGGCGATCCCGTCCGCGAAGTCCGCGTCAGGAGCGATACCGGCAAGGTGCTGCGCATCCTGTGCAACGACCTCGACGCTTCCGCCCAGGAGATCGCCACCTCTACAAGCGGCGCTGGGCCATCGAGCTGTTCTTCCGTTGGGTCAAGCAGACCCTGAAAATCCGCCACTTCCTCGGCACCAGCGAGAATGCCGTGCGCATCCAGATCGCCGTCGCCCTGATCGCCTTCCTACTGCTGCGCATGGCTCAGGCCGCACAGAAGGTCGTCGAAAGCCCGCTCGCCTTTGCCCGTCTCGTCCGGGCCAACCTCATGCATCGCAAGCGCATCGACCGCCTGATCGGGCCAGATCCTCGACCAAGGATCCACCCCAACCAGATGATGCTCCAATGGGCATGAAACTTAACCGGACAACCGTGCGTCAACCCCGAGGGTGACGAGACGAAAAAACGCGATTCAGCCTGAACCGGACAAACTTTAGGGTGGAAGCTAAGGAAGAATGATGCGGTTCAGGATCGCCTTAACCACGGCATGATGTTTGGAGAACGAACCGAGTTTCCGAGTGGCCGTATCTAGGTAGACTTTGACCGTACGCTCGGAAATGTCGAGAATCTCGCCGATTTCCCAGGCCGTCTTTCCGCGGCTGGTCCAGACTAGGCACTCCCGCTCACGCCGCGTCAGTTCCGGTAGAACCTCCTTGGAAACAGCGGGCATCAGGGAAACGTACTTTTCATGGAAGTAAAGGCAGAACACATGCAGATTATGCTTGTTCAGCAGCCATGCTTGCATGAATTCCGCCTCGTCCTGCGAAAACACAGAGAACGTGGCACCGCCCAAACCGTTTTCATGGATCGGCACCTCCGCCCCGGCCTTCAAGCCGAAATCGCGCGCCTCGTTCAAGACAATGCGTTCACGGGCGTTCACATCTCTGTGAGCCACGGTGTCGTGCCAAAGAAACGGCGTGACCGACCGCAGGACCCGCTGAACGACCGGATCAATGTCGGCGTAGCCGCCCGCCTCGTACTTCTTGGCCCATTCAGGGTTCCAGTTGCCGATATAGACTAGGCTGCCAATGCCTGGCCGGTAAAGGTGATAGCTATATCCGCCAAAGCCGAGTCGCCGTGCGGCATGGTCGGCGATAACCGCCATGTCGTCGACCCGAACGGCTCCGTCGAGGGTAGAGAGCATCTCACTCAGGGGCATCTTCCGCCAATGCTCCGATCTCAAGATTGCCGTTCATCCCCAGACATCCTAACCGATAGAGTATTGTATATATGAATCAATTTATACGAGCTTAATTCATTATATTTCTCAAATTTTGAACGCGCCACATATAGTCAATCATCGCCATAGAGACTTGATTTTTATGTTGTCAACATCCTTACATGGGATGACTCTTCACGAGCAGTCTATCAGGGGCATGTCCATGGCTCATGGCGGCTGCTCTCCACCGAGAAGCCCTACATGGCTGGAACGGTCTTCCGCCACCTCTTCGACGGGGCCAATCCGCCCGTGGCGGCGGATGTTTGGGAATGCAGCCGTTTCGCCGTGGAACCCTCCGGTCAACCCTTGACCAAGGACGGGGTGGACCCGGCCACCGGTTTACTGCTGGTCGGGATCGTGGAATTCGCTTTCACCTACGGCATCCGCGAGCTGGTGACGGTCGAGGACATCGCCGTCGCCCGGCTCATGCATCGTGCCCTGGGAACGAAGCCCTCGTGGTACGGAAACGTCCATCCGCTCGGCAATATCCAGCACGGATCGTCTGCTGCGGCTCGATGTGGCAGGTATTCTTCCGCAACGAGGCCTTGGGAGGGTTCGACTATGATGGAAAGGAGGCGGAGGGAGCCTTCTACCTGCACTGCCTGAACATGGGCGTGTTCATCCACGCTACCCATCGTTGCTTCTTCTCCGCGGCGCACACCGAAACCGACATGCAGTTTGTCTTCGATGTCTTCAAGCGGGCGCTCGCCCTGGTCCGTGAAGACGGCTTGGCGTGACTCGAATGGCGGCGGCGGAAAACCGGATCGGTCGGCTTTCCGCCGCCGGACTTCCGTCTGGCTACGGGAATGCAGGAGTGGCGGCGTCATGCTGAGTGTGGTGCGAAAAGGACAGAAGTGGCAAATCGTCGGGGATTGGGGCCTGATCGAAATCCCCGACTCCGAGGCCCGCAAGATTGCGCTGCAGATATTGGCTGGCAGTTGCGACGGCTACGCCGCCGCAGAAGAGGGCGTGCCCGTGGGGCAAAAAGAAGAGACATACGCTCAGCGCGTGGTCAGGCTCCTCAGTCGGGACATTGCTGCAGGTGTGTTCGTGCCTGGGCAGCGCCTCGACGAGATGCTTCTGGCAAGGTTGTATGAGGTTTCCCGCACCCCTGTGCGCGAGGCACTGATGCAACTTGCCATCGCGGGAATGGTGGTCCGGGCGCCACATAGAGGCTGCCGCGTGGCAGACAGCGGAGGAACGTCCGGTCAGGAGATGTGACTTGAGGTTAAGTTTTCTCCGGCTGCGGGTGTAGCATGGAACCAGCACCGGCCATTGGCCTGCATGCTTGCAGGTTCTCCGTCAAGCCGTGCAGTAAAATTTGGGATTAGCTGGGGATGTCCTGCAGGTTATGCCTCGCCCGACAGCGGCACTTGAGCATTGAAAAGCGGAACTTTTTCTTACGCCCATGAATCTGGGGTGCTTCAGTATGAAGCTGAAGCACTCTAGAACAGCCTGACCCCGGCCTGGCGCAGGAAGCGGCTGTCGAGCATCACCGTCTCCTCGGGAAGTTCGCCGACGGGGGCACGGACACGGACGTCGTCCAGCGATTGGGCGATCTGCACGGCCAGTTCGAACAGTTCCGCCGCGCTTTTCGCGTCGAGGGGCGGGTAATGGTCCTTTGCAACCAGATCGACCGTAATCATGCTCTGTCCTCCCCCTGCCGTCAGAACAACTCCGCTCCGTCGTCTTCCAAGGCCTTGCCGTGGAACACCACCTCGTCGCCCAATTGCCGTCCCAGTCTGGCATGGACCTCGGCATCGGGAACCGAACGGGCGATGAAGGCGGCGAAATCGTACAGATATTCAGACGCCCGGATGGTGAGCGGCTGGTAGTTGGTGTCGCAGCAGCGATCGACCCTGACCAGAAACATGTCGCCCTCCCGCCCGCAAAGTGTTCCGCACAGGGTCATAATACTCTGGGATAGGGGTGCGACTTATGCGAAAGCATAAGAGACTGCCATGCCGGCAACTCATGCGGAAATGCGTAAAATTATAAGAGAATTCAAGCGCTTCCCCTGCGCCGCAGCGCAATCCGGACGTCAGTCCCTGAGGAATTCCATGGCCTGGTTGAGTTGGCTCATGCGGTTGTGGCTGCCGTGCAGGCTGTCGGGATGGTGGATGGTCGCCAGCATGCGGAAGCGGGCGCGGATGGTGCGCCTGTCGGGACGCGCGCCGGGCGGAAAGCCCAGCACGTGCAGGGCCTCGTCGCGGGTGGCGACGCCGTGGGGCAGCGGGTCGAAGGCCAGCACGCTGATGATGGCCTTGAGGCGCTCGACCTCCTCGTTGACCGGTGGGAAGGCCGGTTCCGGCACCGGGGGCGGAGGGGGCGGCGGCGGCGCGTTGGGATCGTCCAGCCTGAGGATGAAGTCGCCGCGCTCCATGGCCAGCGCCAGCGCCAGGGCGCGGCGGATGAACGCCACCTGGTAGCCCGGCGCCATGCGCACCTGCAGGCGCGGCTTGCGCCGCCACGGTCGGCCCTGGGCCGGGCCGGATTTCAGGATCACCGTCTCGCGGTCCTCCGCCGGCGGCTCGCCGGGATCGGGAAAGCCGGCGATCAGGGCCGGCGGCATGACCAGCAGCACCGAGCGGGCGATGTCGCCCACGTTGACGCGGCGCCGCGCCGCCAGCGATTCCACCGCGTCGCGGAAGGCCGAGGCGCAGGCGATGGTGTAGGAATGCTTGACCGAAGTGCCGGCCGGCGCCGGGGAATCGTCGATGCTGTCCATGCCCTCACGCCCTGAGGCGGGCTTCGTTGAAGTGCAGGCGGCGGCCTTCGCGCATCAGCTTGCCCATCTCCTCGGCCGGCAGCGGCCGCGAGAACAGATAGCCCTGCATCTGGTCGCAGCCCAGGTTGCGCAGGAATTCCAGATGCTGGGTGTGCTCGACGCCCTCGGCGACCACTTTCATCTTCAGGGCCTTGGCCATGGCGACGATGGCGTCGACGATGGCGGCGTCGTTGGGGTCGGTGATGACGTCCATGACGAAGGAGCGGTCGATCTTGAGCTTGGAGATGGGAAAGCGCTTCAGCACCGACAGCGACGAATAGCCGGTGCCGAAATCGTCGATGGCGCAGGCGATGCCCATGTCCTTCAACTGCTGCACCACGGCGATGGCGCTTTCGGCGTCGCGCATGGCCGAGCTTTCGGTCAGCTCGATCTCCAGGAAGCGGGGATCGAGGCCCGACTGCTCCAGCGTGCTCTCCAGCGCCGAGATCAGGCGGCGCGCGTACTGGAACTGCCGGCCCGAGACGTTGACCGCCACCGGCACGCCGGGCAGGCCCTCGTCCTGCCATGCCTTGTTCTGCCTGGCGCACTGGGTCAGCATGACCTCGCAGATGGCATCGATCAGCCCCGATTCCTCGGCCACCGGAATGAACTCGCCCGGCGCCACCATGCCCATTTCCGGGCTGTTCCACCGCACCAGGGCCTCCATGCCCACCACCGCGCCGGAGGTCAGGTCCACCTGCGGCTGGTAATAGGGGATGAACTCGCCGTGCTCGACCGCGCGCCGCAGCTTGTTCTGCAGGGTCAGCGTCTTGGCGGCGCGCGAACTCATCTCCTTGGTGAAGAACTGCAGCATCGCCGAGCCCGAGCCCTTGGCCCGCTGCAACGCCGCCTCGGCGTTCTTGATGAGGGTCTCGGCGTCCTCGCCGTCGCGCGGAAACAGGGCGGCGCCGGTCGAAGTGGAGATCTCGAATTCCTCGCCGCCCACCGAAACCGGCACCTGGGCCAGGGCGTGGACGCGCTCCACCGTCTCGGTCAGTTCGCGCTTCGAGGTGTGGCCGGCGATCAGCACCAGGAAGCGGTCGCCCGAGGCGCGCGCCAGCACGTCGTCGCGGCCGATGGCCGATTGCAGCAGGTCGGCGGTGGCGATCAGCACCTGGTCGCCCACCGAATGGCCCATGGTGGCGTTGATGATGCCGAAGCGGTCGATGCCCAGCGAAAGGACCGCCAGCAGGGAATGGCTGTGGGCGGCCTGCTCGCGGGCGGCCGCGAAGCGTTCCAGGAAGGCCGGGCGGTTGGGCAGCCGGGTCAGTGGGTCGTAATAGGCCAGGAAGGACAGCCGCTGTTCCGCCACCTTGCGGTCGGTGACGTCGATGATGACGCCGTCCCACACGATGTCGCCGTCGTCGCGCCGGGTCGGACGCGACTGGCCGCGCAGCCAGCGGCGCTTGCGGTCGCGGCCGACCACGGCCATTTCCTCCTCGAACGGTTCCATGGTCTTGGCCGAGCGGCCCAGGGCGGCCAGGAAGCGCTGGCGCTCGTCGGCGGACAGCGCGTCCATGAAGATGTCGGAATCGGCCATCAGCTCTTCCGGCTCGACGCCCAGGAAATCGCGGCAGCCTTCGCTGACATACGAGAAATCGAGCTTGCCGCTGGTGCGCAGCACCCGCTGGAACACCATGCCGGGCATGTTCGCGGCGATGGCGCGCAGGCGCTGCTCGGTCTCGCGCAGCGCCGCCTCGGTCGCCTTGCGCGCGGTGATGTCGCGGCCGATGCCGACATAGAGGCGGTGGCCCTCCATGCGCACCTCGCTGGTGGACAGTTCCAGCGGGAAGGTGGTGGCGTCCTTGCGCAGGCCCAGCCATTCGCGCGGCACCGCGCAGGTCAGTCCCTCGGCGCCGTCGAACGACAGGTCGGCCAGCAGGTCGGGCCGGCTTTCGGCCAGCAGGATCGAGAAGGGCTGCCCGGCCAGTTCGGCCGCGCTCCAGCCGAACAGCGTCTCGGCGGCGGTGTTGACCGTGTCGATGCAGCCGTTCTCGTCGAGAATGACGATGGAATCGGCGGCATGCTCCATCAGCATGTCCAGGCGGAACTCGGCGCGGCGGCCTTCGGTGGC
>AGTN01554020.1_pt1 | contig 11736 bp, 9 predicted proteins | sample 314218 | NCBI WGS metagenome assembly AGTN01 (sample SAMN02954264, study PRJNA73603) | bioreactor metagenome | biome: terrestrial; feature: non-aerated bioreactor; material: poplar woody material; isolation source: poplar biomass | place: USA | collected 2006-12 | reverse complement strand
CGAACTGCGTCGGAACCGTGGACAGCGACTATCGCGGCGAGGTCATGGTTCTTTCAATAAATCATTCAGACAAAAACTACACCTTTCAGCCTGGTGAGCGGATTGCCCAGATGGTGATCCTGCCTGTGCCGATGGTAGAAATTGAAGAGGTGGAGGAACTTGAGGAGTCGCATCGCGGCGAAGGCGGCTTCGGCTCTACCGGCAAAGAAGCTATCTGCGCCAAGTAGGCCAAGTCTCTGCGCGACATCCCACAGACGAAAGAGGAACTCCTATGGCTGAGCCTATCAAAGTAGCGATTGCGGGGATCAACGGCAAGTTCGGCAGGGCAAGCGCGGCGGCGATTCTTGCTGATCCCGAGTTAAAGCTCGTTGGAGCATTTGGTCGGGACGATGCCGATTACATTGGCAAAGATGTCGCCGAAGTGGCACAGCTTCCTGGTGCCACCGGCATCAAGATCTCGAAGAACGCTGAAGAGTGCTTTGCCGGCTCAAAACCGGACGTTCTTCTCGACTTTACGCTCACGCAGCCGGCAGTAGAAAACGCCAAATATGCGCTATCAAAGGGCGTTCGCCCGGTAGTCGGGACATCCGGTATAGAGCCGAAGTTCCTGGAAGAGATAGGTGCTCTGGCAAGGAACGTTAGCCTCGGTGCAATGGTGGTTCCCAATTTTTCGGTCGGTGCAGTCTTGATGATGGAGTTCGCAAAGCAAGCCGGCAAGCACTTCAGCAACGTCGAAGTCATTGAAATGCACCATACACGAAAACATGACGCACCCTCTGGAACCGCGATGCACACTGCCCGGAAGCTTGCCTCCAACGACAAGAAATACAACGTCCGCGAGGTTCCGGAACACGAAATCCTGCCGGGCTCAAGGGGTGGCGAGCATGAATCCGGTGTCCGAATTCACTCACTTCGGCTGCCGGGGCTTATCTCGCATCAAAACGTGATCTTTGGATCTGATGGAGAACTGCTGTCCGTCAACCACGACAGCTTCAACACGAATGCCTATACACGCGGGATATTGATGAGTATCAAGGGCGTGATGGGTATGAAAGATCTGGTTGTGGGTCTGGAGCACCTTCTTTAGGCGGTCTGCAACCGGCTTTTGGCTGACTGATGCGCTCTTTCGGCATCACCATTAAGCGTGTCCGTTTCGTTCATTCGCCACCATCTTTACGTGTCAACGCCCACCAATTGCTCGTTTTGGACGAACTTTTGCCTGTTTTTAAACGCAATGTTGCGGAGCAAAGCGTGCGATATTCCTGTCAGGCGCCGATTTTGCTAGACTAATTCGGTCCCACCCCGAAAATACGCGACATTGCGCAATTGCGGTTTGAGGACAAAACCAGAGTCTGTGCGAATTTCAGAGGAAAAGTAAATGAGCGCTCAAAGCAAAGAAGCTTACAATGTGGCTATTCTTGGGGCGACCGGAAGGGTCGGTCAGGAGTTCCTCGCCGTTCTGAAACAACGCAATTTCCCGATAAAACGTCTCCGCCTGCTGGCTAGCGCGCGTTCCGCGGGAAAAACTCTCGAATTCGATGGTAAGCAATACGATGTAGAAGAAGTCACTGAGGCGATCTTGGGCGAGGTCGACATTGTTCTTGCCTCAGCCGGCGGTGACGTTTCGAAGCAGTGGGGACCGATCGCGGTCAAGAAAGGCTGTGTGTTCATCGACAATTCCAGCGCATTCCGAATGACCCCGGATGTTCCGCTGGTCGTTCCCGAAGTCAACGGTCATGTGCTCGAAAATCATAACGGGCTAATTGCCAACCCCAACTGCTCGACAGCGCAGCTTGTTGTCGTGCTCAAGCTCCTGCACGACCTGGCAGGACTGAAGCGGGTTATAGTCTCCACCTATCAATCGGTGAGCGGCGCAGGCAAGGAAGCGATGGACGAGCTAGAGGCGCAAACCAAGGCGCTTCTCAATGACAAAGCATACGAGCCGAGCGTCTTCCAACGTCAGATTGCCTTCAATTTGATTCCGCAGATTGACTCGTTTACGGACGACGGCTACACAAAGGAAGAGTTGAAGGTCGTCAACGAATCAAGAAAGATTTTGGAGCTCCCCAACCTTCCGATCACCTGCACCGCCGTCCGCGTGCCGGTCATGGTCGGGCACAGCGAATCGGTGACGGTCGACCTGGAGCGCAAGGTGAGTGCAGCGCAAGTTAGAGAAACGCTCGCCAATTCACCAATCGTAGAAGTTTGGGATGAGCCGGAGCAACTCCGCTATCCGACACCTCTCGATTGCGCCGGCGAAGATCCAGTTTACGTGGGACGCATCAGACCAGACACATCATCCGAAAACGGAATCAATTTGTGGGTGGTCGCGGATAACCTGCGCATTGGAGCAGCACTAAATGCGGTGCGTATTGCCGAATACATGGTCGAGCACAACCTGGTCAAAAGTGCAGTGAAAGCGTAACTCAAAACAAGATGAGCCAGCCTGAGCAAGGTTGGCTCATCTGAGTTTAGAGAGCGTTTCGAAACGCAAGTGGTGGCGATAAGTGAGGGTAGTGCGATGATTGAAAATGATGCCCCATTGTTTGGAAGGCTGATGACAGCCATGGTTACGCCGTTTGATGATAGCGGCAAAGTAGATTTCAAATCAGTTGAGAAGATAGTTGACCATCTGATTTCCACAGGTACCACTACAGTTCTCGTTTCGGGAACGACCGGTGAAAGTCCGACGCTTTCCGACGATGAAAAATCCGAACTGCTAAAAGCCGTAATTGCCAAAGTAGATGGACGCGTCAAAGTTGTGATGGGCACAGGTTCTAATGACACTGAAAAATCAGTCAAGGCTTCGCAAGCGGCTGAAAAACTCGGTGCTGATGGACTGTTGATTGTGGCACCATACTACAACAAGCCGAGTCAAGCGGGCATCGAGGCGCATGTTGCGAAGATTGCTTCGTCGACGACCGTTCCAATCATCGTCTACAACATTCCAGGGAGAACAGGCATTAATATCGCCGCTGATACCATGCTCAAAATTGCGGAGAGAAACGCGACTGTTCATGCAGTTAAAGAGTCGAGTGGTGATGTCGACCAGGTTGCTGAGATCGCGCGCAAAGGCAAGGGTGAATTCCGCATCTACTCAGGCGACGACAACTTGACCTTGCCGTTTCTCTCTGTCGGTGCATGTGGGGTGGTTTCGGTAGTCAGCCACGTAGCCGGTACGCAGATCTCTCAGATGATGGAGAAGTATTTTGCCGGTGACATCAACGGCGCTCGCAATTTGCACGGTAAATACCTGCCGCTGTTCAAGGGGCTGTTCAAGGCTCCCAATCCGACGTGCGTCAAGTACGCCCTCTCCACAATGGGGATTTGCAAAGAGAATCTCAGACTGCCTCTGATTCCTCTCGACAAGACCCAGAAGGCAGAACTGGACGCGGTTCTTAACGACCTCGGCATCAAAGGCGAAGCCTCCGTTGCCTCGAAGTAATATCCGAAAACGGCATTTGAGCTACCATTAGGAGTAGCAAACAGGAAACTAATTAGTGGAACCTGCTTCGAACAAAGAAAGTTCACCGCAAAGCTCTGGCAAAAGCGCAGGGCCGCTCAAGATTATTCCACTGGGCGGGCTTGGTGAGATAGGCAAGAACACCATGGCGATATGCTATGGCGACGATATTATTCTTGTCGATGCGGGGCTCGCTTTTCCATCGGAAGATATGCTCGGTGTCGATCTTGTTTTGCCCGAGATTACATTTCTGGTTGAGAACCAGCACAAGCTCCGTGGTCTTGCGATCACACACGGCCATGAAGATCACATCGGCGGAATTCCGTTTATTCTCAAGGAAATTCCTATCCCTGTAATCTATGGACCGGCGCTTGCCATCAACCTTCTAGCAGGAAAGTTTCGCGAGAGTGGGCTTGCCGATCGTACGACGCTTACGACCGTGCGTCCACGACAACGCGTGAAGATCGGATGCTTCGAAGTTGAATTCATTCGTTGCACGCACTCGATTGCCGATTCGTTCAGTTTGATCATCAGAACTCCGGTTGGAACAATAGTGCATACCGGTGATTTCAAATTCGACTTCACGCCCGTAGATGGCGAGCAGTTTGATATCGCCTCTCTGTCGAATGCCGCAGAGGAAGGCATTCTTCTGTTGATGAGCGACAGCACCAATACAGAGCGTCCCGGATATACACCGTCGGAACGAACAGTCTGGCGAAAACTCAATGAAGTTTTTTCGTCGGCAAAGCAGCGTATTATTGTCACGACATTTGCAAGCAATGTTCATCGCGTCCGGCAGGTGATGCGTGCCGCGATGCGTTATGACCGCAAGGTCGCAATCCTTGGCCGCTCCATGCTCAACTTCGCCAACATCGCAAGAGAGCTAGGCTACATGAGCTTTCCCGATGGACTGTTGATTCCTGTGGAGCTCGTCAACGATCTGCCAGGCGACCGGGTTGTTATTTTGACGACAGGCAGTCAGGGAGAACCGATGTCTGCGCTTACGAGAATTGCCAACGACGAGCACAAGCAAATAAAAATTATTCCTGGCGATACGGTTGTGATCTCTGCAACACCAATTCCTGGTAACGAGCGTTCTGTTGCAAATACAATCAATGCTCTTTTCCTTCGAGGTGCCGATGTAGTCTACGGGCGAGATTCCGGTGTGCACGTCTCCGGGCACGCATGTCGCGAAGAGCAGAAGTTGATGCTCAATCTTACCAAACCGAAGTTCTTCATGCCGATTCATGGTGAGTACCGAATGCTCGTTGGGCACGGTGAGCTTGCCACCGAATGTGGTGTTCATCCGGACGATGTTTTCATTATGGAGAACGGAGACGTTTTGGAGGTCACTCGCGATAAAAGTAGGAAGGCCGGCCGCGTCAAGGCAGGCATCGTGCTTATCGACTCCAACAGAGAATGGCAGTTAGACGCGGATATTCTCGAAGAACGCCGGCACCTTGCCGAAGATGGCTTGGTTACAGTTGTCGTATCTCTCGACGACGAGCGCAAGATTTTAAGCGGCCCCGATGTTTCAATTCGAGGGGTTATTCTTCCTCGAGGAGTCCCTGCTGAAGAATTTGTTTTGCGTGTGCAAGACCAGGTTAAAGGCATCCTTAAGGATAGGAAGACGATCGGAAAACTCGGAGCTGACGACATTGCGAGCTACCTGAAGGGAGCGTTGCAGCATTACTTCACCAAAGAAATGCGTGCGCAACCGCTTGTTCAGGTGCAAGTAAATCATGTTGATTCGAATTTGAAGACACCTCGCGTTGGGCAATCAAGCTCGATTGAAAGCGAGTCGACTGCTAACGACAACTAGATAACCACACATCTGCCCGTCGGTCTGGGTGTGCGGGCATGGGAGCGATCAATGAGCTGGCGTTCCATCGATGTAAAGGAATTCAACGAGCTTACCAAAGTCGTGATCGATGTTCGTTCGCCGTGTGAGCATATCATCGAAAACATTCCAGGCTCGGTCAACGTTCCTCTCCTCTCAGATGAAGAGCGCGCCATTGTCGGTACCACTTATAAGGAACAGGGAGAGCTCACAGCGAGGCGGCAGGCGCTTTCTATTGTCTCGCCGAAAATGCCCGAGCTTGTCGATCAGATCATTTCACTCAAAAGACCTGGTCACGCCCTGATCATTCACTGCTGGCGTGGCGGTCTGAGAAGCGAAGCGGTGGCAAGTTTTCTGAGTGTCGTAGGCGTCGATAGCTTCCGTCTATCGGGCGGCTATAAAGCCTGGCGTCGGCAGGTCGTCGACGATTTCGCGGAAGACCGGTATCAATTTCAAACGATTGTGCTTGATGGGCTGACTGGCTCCGGCAAGACAGATGTGCTTTCGGCGCTCACCAGATGCGGTGAGGGTGTAATTGATCTGGAACATTTGGCGAACCATAGAGGCTCCGTATTCGGTGGCATCGGTCTTGGTCAGCAACCGACTCAAAAGAACTTTGAAGCTGCATTGTGGTCCACGCTTCGTAAGGTGAATAACGCAAGCAACGTTTTTGTCGAAGCTGAGGGCCGCAAAATAGGGCGGCTCGCCGTTCCAACATTCCTTCTTTCGCGCATCAAAGAGTCTCGACGCGTTTTGATCGAAGGAACGCTCGAGGCCAGATGCAAAAGGATTGTCAGAGATTATGCCGGCAAATTGGAGACCAACCAGGCGGAAGCGGACAAGTTCCTTACCGCATTGAGATCTTTGCAGCCACTAAAAGAACGGGTTGGCAATCGCAGGGCCGAAGAGTTATCGGACATCTTTGCATGCCAGGACTACAATCGATTCGTCGAGCTTATTTTGACCGAGTACTACGACCCACTTTATGCTCGGCACATCGAGGAACGCAAACCTTATGACCTGGTAGTCTGCGCCGATGATCCGGAGGAAGCCGCCGAGCAAATCGTCAAGTGGTCGAAGAGCGTGCCTGTCGCGGGCCATAACCACGACTAGCGACAAACAGGATGCCCAAAAATTAGGTCCGGTACATATAGAGTCGCGATGGTATTCGAGTTGGATATCGAAGCGCTATGCGCTGGATCCCTTTCTTGGCAGGGACTAATTTTTCCAGTTAGAGCGGGTTAATAAAGGGCAGGTGCATGGGAACCAAAAAAAACTTCCCTCTTTGCCAAAAAAGAGGGAAGAATTCTTGTGGTGGATTAGGTAAGGAGGAAACATGGCGCCTGACAGGAATCCCGTCAACGCCTTGTTGTTAGGTACATAATAGCAATGCTGACATCCACTGGCTGTTAAAAAATCTGAAGTGGGATCGATGGAATCAGGCTTCTTTCGTCAACTAACTTCTAATTAATGTGGTGGCATATCGGCACCACAAAATGGCCAGAAGCTACCGAAGCTCTGCAATAGTTTTTGAAACGCTTCTGAAACTAATGAGTCGTCGACTTATTGCCGGTCGTCCAAACTGATTGTTGCGTGCCCAGGTTCGATAAGAAATCGAGGGCGCCGAGATCGTCTGGTGCCTCTGAAGCAATGCTTTCTGCATGCTTCGACGCAGTGATCTTTATGTTGGACGGGCAGAACAAGTAGACTTGCTCGCTGAGTTTATGGAAATCGCCATCGAGAGCTGCCGATGCGCCTGCAACGAAGTCGACGAGGCGACTGGCATCTACTTTCTTCATTTTCTCGAGTGAGATTGTGGTTGCTGCTCTGCCGCGCAGGCATTCCACTATATCTAGTGCCTCTTCAAAGGAGGCCGGCGCAAAGATTGAAATTTGAGTTCCGTTCGCGGTTTGAGGTTGCTGGCGCAAAGAACCCATCGGCATCATTCTTCGATCGTTGAGTACCGGAAACAGATCCACGACGGGCTGTGTCGCTCTTGACGGCTTGGAGAGACCAGCTTTATCGACACTGTAGTTCATTTCATCGTTCATAGTTGCCCTACCCGTAAGTAGCGTATGGGATAGACGTATACGCAAATGCGATCCCGTGAATATTTAGTTGGATGCTGCCATTCCCGATGGTGCACGTCAATGAACTCATTCTAGACAATTCACAACATTGTGCAAGTAGCGTGACAGATGTCTATGATATTGAGTTTAGTGTCACTGTCTCACAGATGTTGGCTTTCAAGACTCTTGCAATCTGAGATTTCCAATGAATTTAACTTTTGTTCTTCATTTTTTTAGGTCATTTATCTGACCAACAAATTTGTCGACAAAAGACTCACAAATCTCAAGGTCTTCAGGCACTGTCACCTTTATATTCAACTTATGGCTAAGAACTATCTTGACTTCGCGATCGATGTTTTCCAGAATCGAGGCATCATCGGTGGCACTAAATCCATTTTCCCTGGCAGCCTCGTGACCAGCCAGGAGCCAGTCGAATCTAGCTCCTTGAGGCGTGTGGGCCGCGTATAGGTTGGTTCTGTCCACGGTGGAGTCTATCTTTCCATCGCTGACATTTTTGATCGTCTCGGCTACGGGAAACGCGGCCGTGCAAGCTCCATATTCGATACTACAGTGTACGACCCTGTCGATCAGGTCGTGCGTGATAAATGGTCGGGCGGCATCGTGCACCAACACTATATCAGGTTGAGAACCGCTTTCTTCCAGGTGCTTTAAAGCGAAATAGACTGATTCTTGTCGGCTTGTTCCACCGTCGACAATCCGTATTTCTTTAGCACCGGAATCGGTGCCACGTTTTTCCAGCTCAGCGTTTATCTCATTCTCGAGACTTTCTCGTAGTTCCGAATGTGATGCCATGATGATATTCGAAACATTGCGGTTTCGGTAGAACTGCAGTATGCACCACATATAAAGCGGGATTCCGCCCAGTATCTGGCGTTGTTTTGGTGTAGCGCTTTTGCCCGAAGCAAATCTCGTACCAAGTCCACCTGCCGCGACTACGGCTGAAACTCGATGCTGTTTGGTCCTGGCCAACTTCTTATTCTGCTAGTTCTAGTGATGCCGATTCGGCGACGATTGTCTCGACAGTCTCTTCCGCGATAGTAATCGTCTCTTCGGAGCCTTCCTGGCGGTCTTCGGAGCGCGCTTCTGCAGTCCGTTTCTCAGATGAACCTGGGACGCCAATCGATGGCGTGCCGGGCTCAGGGGACATGTCAAACGTCTTCTCTTCGCTTTCGTCAAGGATACCGATAGTGGTATCAATCGGAAGCTCGACCTTGGTTTCCACGGGAGCTTCGACAGTTTCCTCGACTTTCGTCTCGGTCGCAACTTCTACGGCTGCCACGACTGTGGTATCACCCACGGTAACCGGAACTTCCGTCTGGGACTCAGTTCCTTCCAGATCCTCGCCGGCATCACTGCCAGGTTTAACTGCATCGGACAAGAAAGATCTCAGCGACTTTCCGTCTTTGGACAGCTTGAAATAGTCCTGAAACTTTTTGGTCGTCGTAAGAAGCGGCGAGCGACCACCCTCTTCTCGTTTGTTGACCAACTCTCTTATGATCAGTTCTTTAATGTGATCGTATGCGCCTGCGCCTCTGAGCTTGATGATCTCAGACTGCATGACAGGCTGCTTAATCGCTATAGCGGAGAGCGTTCTAATCAACGCTGTAGGCATGTCGATTGGGACGAATTCGTCAATCAAAGTCGTATATTGATCTTTGACTTGAACGATATAACCGCCGTCATCGGCAATTTCCAGTCCACCTTCACGAGCTTCATAGTCGTGAATCAGTTCAATGATTGTCTGCCGAACGATGTCGGAATCTGCGTTGACTATCCGAGCAATAGCATCGGCCCTGAGCGGTTTCTCAGTCAGGAATAAAGCAGCTTCTACTTTCGCTTTCAATGAGTCGTTTGTCATATCGGACCTCGATCATTCAATATTCTACGCTTTTAGAACAGACGGTTGACCACCACACAAGGCTATATAGAGTGGTCCGTAGAACTCACTTTGCTCTAACATTATTTTACCGGCATTTGATAAAAATAGCGATGCCAGAAATGCATCGACCCAGTCTTCATGCGAATCCAACTTCTTCACCAATGCCATCAATTCGATGTTCTCTCCGAACTTCAAGATCTGAGCAAGGAGTTGTTCGATCTTATCGATCGTCGTTTCAATGTCTTCGTCGTGGGCGAGATCAAGCAAGTCTTCCATGCCTTCAACCGAGTGTTGACCGGCCAACTGGATTACCGCTTTCGGTTTTTTGTCCGCTCTCGTTTTTTCAATTCTTTCTGCTTCGCGCAGTGCTTCGATGAGTTCATCGAGGGTTACCGGCCGTGGTCTGACTCTTCTGCGCTGAGTTCTTCTTACGATTGCTTTCTCTAGATCAGCAAACGTGATTTGACGTGGCGTATTGCTCGAATCCATCGAGCCGTCGCCATCTTCGAAATCCAGGAAATCGTCGCCGCCGGCAAAGTCATCATCATCCGATGAGAATGAAAGCAACGCTTCGGCTTTCATGCGCAGAAGGACGCAGGCATGGAAAAGAATCTTTCCGCTCTGGCGCAGGTTCTCTTTCGGTGCGGCCGCGATTAATTTGAGAAACTTGTCGGTGACGTCGACGATGTCTACGGCTTTTGGATCTAGTTCGCCTTGCTTCGCCATTCGTACGAGAACTTCGATACCATCGGACGGTGTCACTATATCGTCTGTGTTTTTAGAGAGAGCGTCTTGCGGCGCCTGCGGTTGCGTTGCGCCTTCAAAGTTCAGCCTGGCGGCGCCGTCGCTCTCAGGAGCGAACGACTGTTCGGAACCTTCGAAAGTAGCAAGTTCCGAATCTTGTGCCGTCGCAACCACCGGTGAAGTTATACCTTCGCTCGAATCTACTCCGAGCGACCCCACCATTGGTGCCGTGCTGGAAGACCCTACCGATGGTGCGCCGGTTCCTGAAATCGAAATTTGCGAATCGAAAGAGCTATTTGGATTTTCTGCACTCCGATCACGGATCACGTGATCCGTGATCAATGAATTTGAGGAACCTGCCTCAGCTTCGCTCGACACAGTTGCATCGAGCGCTTCGACCGTTGTCGAATCGCCTGTTCCATAGGTCAATGGCTCGACTTTTACCGAAGCATCGGCAAGAGGAGAGTCTTCTACAATCGTTCCAGCAAGCAGCGCTGTAAGCTCTTCGAGCGCCCGCGGCGGTTCTTTCGATTCGTTCTGAACGTTTTTAACGTGTTCTAGAATTCTCTCGAGAATCAGTTCGGACGCCTTGTCGGTGGCCGGTGAGCGCACTCTTTTGACTGCGGCGATTTTCTTCTTTTTCTTACCGGCGGGAACTCCCAGTGGTAGTGACAACTGGGTCTCGACATTTGGCTGTTCAGTGGGATTCGAGAAATCCACGCCGTCACGCTCCTATCGACTGAGTCGCAGGCGACGATGGTGGCACCACATCGGCGGGTTGATCCAACCTGTGCTCCGGAATGCGAATTTCCTGAATGCCAACGACGCGAGAGTATCCATCTGCTCGCAGCGAGACGCCGATTGCATGATCCGAGTTCTCAATCATCGGACGACGCAGAGAAACGACCACGAACTGCGCGGTTTCCGATTGGCGTTTGACCATCTTGGCCAGACGTTCTGCGTTGGCGCCATCGAGCATCATGTCGACTTCGTCGAACGCGTAGAACGGAGCTGGTGCAAATCGCTGGAACGCAAACACGAACGAGAGAGCCGTAAGTGATTTTTCTCCACCCGAGAGTGCCTCGATGCGTTGCATCTTCTTGTCGCGTGGCTGAGCTCGAATCACAAGACCACCCTCGAAAGGAGATTCCGGATTCTCTAGCTCGAGACGTCCCGTTCCATGGCTGAGCTCGTGGAAGATTTCGCGGAAGTTCGCATCGACGGCGTTGAAGGTTTCCATGAACGTGACTTTCTTCAACTCGCCGAATCCATCGATTCTGCGCACGATCTCTTCGCGCTCGGAGTCGAGAATCAGCAGGTTTTCGGTCAATTCGTTTTGACGTTGCTCTGTCTTGTTGTACTCTTCGAGCGCCTTCATGTTGACCGGTTCCAGGTTGCGCATTCTGCGCTCGAGCTTCTCGACTTGCTTCTTGAGCTCGTCGACAGTGGCCTGACTCAGCGGCTCGTAGTTTGGATTCTCTTTGAGTATCTCTTCGATTTGCGCTTTGACTTGCTGCAGCTCTTTGAGAATTTCGAAGTGGGCCATCGTGCGTGACTTGCGTTCGACTCCGACGCGAATGACTTCTTCACCAAGCTTAGTCTTGGCGATCTCTTGCTGGGTAATGCGATCGTGAATCTTGTCTTTTTCGGCTCGCATCGATTCGAGCTCTTCGGAAATCAGCGAAACTTTGTGTTCGACTTCGACAATCTTGCCTTTGAG
>AGTN01086884.1_pt1 | contig 11759 bp, 6 predicted proteins | sample 314218 | NCBI WGS metagenome assembly AGTN01 (sample SAMN02954264, study PRJNA73603) | bioreactor metagenome | biome: terrestrial; feature: non-aerated bioreactor; material: poplar woody material; isolation source: poplar biomass | place: USA | collected 2006-12 | reverse complement strand
GAGGAGATGTCCTTCCTCAAGCACCAGCAACGCCTGACCTTCGCCCGCTGCGGCGTCACCAACCCGGTGTCGGTCGAGGACTACCACGCCCATGGCGGTTTCGCCGGGCTGGTGCGGGCGCTGGCCATGCGCCCCGAGGAGATCGTCGAGGAGGTCACCCGGTCGGGCCTGCGCGGGCGCGGCGGCGCCGGCTTCCCCACCGGCATCAAGTGGAAGACGGTGCTGGACGCGCCGGCCGACGAGAAATTCGTCTGCTGCAACGCCGACGAGGGCGACAGTGGCACCTTCGCCGACCGCATGATCCTGGAGGGCGACCCCTTCCTGCTGATCGAGGGCATGACCATCGCCGCCCTGGCGGTGGGCGCGCGCCAGGGCTACATCTACCTGCGCTCGGAATACCCGCACGCGGCGGCGACGCTGAACGAGGCCATCCGCCGCGCCTACGAGCAGGACTGGCTGGGCGGGAACATCCACGGTTCCGGCCACGACTTCCACCTGGAGGTCCGCCTGGGCGCCGGCTCCTACGTGTGCGGCGAGGAAACCGCCATGCTGGAAAGCCTGGAAGGCCGGCGCGGCATCGTCCGCGCCAAGCCGCCGGTTCCGGCCCTGGAAGGGCTGTTCGGCAAGCCCACCGCCATCAACAACGTCCTCACGCTGACCTCGGTGCCGGTGGTGCTGGCGCGCGGCGCGGCGTTCTACCGCGATTTCGGCGCCGGCCGCTCGCACGGCACCCAGCCGTTCCAGCTTGCCGGCAACGTGCTGCGCGGCGGGCTGGTGGAACTGGCCTTCGGCGTGTCGCTGCACGATCTGGTCTACCGCTTCGGCGGCGGCACCGCGTCGGGCCGGCCGGTGCGGGCGGTGCAGGTGGGCGGTCCGCTCGGCGCCTACATCCCGGCGTCGGAACTGGACATGCCGGCCGATTACGAGGCCATGGCCGAATCCGGGGCCATGCTCGGCCATGGCGGCATCGTGGTGTTCGACGACACCGCGCGCATGGACCGCATGGCCCGCTTCGCCATGGAATTCTGCGCCCTAGAATCCTGCGGCAAATGCACGCCCTGCCGCATCGGCTCGACCCGGGGACGGGAACTGCTCGACAAGATCGTCGCCCGCGAGAACGTGGCCGGCAACCTGGCGCTGCTGGACGACCTGTGCACGGTGATGGCCGACGGCTCCATGTGCGCCATGGGCGGGCTGACGCCGCTGCCGGTCAGAAGCGCCATCCGCCACTTCCCCGAAGACTTCGCCTGAACAGGAGGATGCCATGAGCTTGCGCGCCAAGGATCTCGGCACCCCGAAAAGCGACGGCGCCGCCTTGGTCGGCCTGACCATCGACGGCCACCGGGTGCAGGTGCCGGAAGGCACCTCGGTGATGCGCGCGGCGGCCGAGGCGGGGATCATGATCCCCAGGCTGTGCGCCACCGATTCCCTGTCGGCGTTCGGGTCGTGCCGGCTGTGCCTGGTCGAGATCGCCGGGCGCAAAGGCACGCCGTCGTCGTGCACCACCCCGGTGGCCGAGGGCATGACCGTGTGCACCAACACGCCGCGCCTGCAGGCCCTGCGCCGGGGGGTGATGGAACTCTACATCTCGGATCACCCGCTGGACTGCCTGACCTGCGCCGCCAACGGCGAATGCGAATTGCAGGACATGGCCGGGGTGGTGGGCCTGCGCGAGGTGCGCTACGGCTTCGACGGCGCCAACCACCGCGCCGAGGCCAAGGACCTCAGCAACCCCTATTTCCAGTACGATCCGGCCAAATGCATCGTGTGCTCGCGCTGCGTGCGGGCCTGTTCGGAAATCCAGGGCAGCTTCGCGCTGACCATCGGCGGGCGCGGCTTCGGGTCGCGCGTCCGGCCCGGCCCCGGCGGCGATTTCATGGGCTCGGAATGCGTGTCGTGCGGCGCCTGCGTCCAGGCCTGCCCCACCGCCACCCTGATGGAGAAATCGGTGGTGCGCATGGGCCTGCCCGAGCACGTGATCGAGACCACCTGCGCCTATTGCGGCGTCGGCTGCAGCTTGCGCGCCGAGATGCAGGGCGACACCGTGGTGCGCATGGTCCCGTCCAAGCACGGCGGCGCCAACGAGGGCCATTCCTGCGTCAAGGGCCGCTTCGCCTGGGGCTATGCCAGCCACAAGGACCGCCACCTCAAGCCGATGATCCGCGAGCGCATCACCGATCCCTGGCGGCCGGTGGAATGGGACGAGGCCATCGCCCATGCCGCCCGCAGGTTCCGCGAGGTCCAGGCCCGCCACGGCGCGCGCTCGATCGGCGGCATCACCTCGTCTCGCTGCACCAACGAGGAAGTCTACGCGGTGCAGAAGATGATCCGCGCCGCCTTCGGCAACAACAACGTCGACACCTGCGCCCGCGTCTGCCATTCGCCCACCGGCTACGGCCTGAAGCAGACCTACGGCACCTCGGCCGGCACCCAGGATTTCAGGAGCGTCGACAAGGCCGACGTCATCGTCGTCATGGGCGCCAACCCCACCGCCGGCCACCCGGTCTTTGCCTCGCGCCTGAAGCGCCGGGTGCGCAAGGGGGCCAGGCTGGTGGTGATCGACCCGCGCGGCATCGACCTGGTCAAGGCCCCGCACGTGGCGGCCGACCATCACCTGCAATTGCGGCCCGGCACCAACGTCGCCATGGTCAACGCCCTGGCCCACGTGGTCGTCACCGAGAACCGGGTCAAGACCGACTTCGTGCGCGAGCGTTGCGACTGGGAGAATTTCAGCCAGTGGGCCGCTTTCGTCGCCGAGCCCCGCCATTCGCCCGAGGCGCTGGAACCGGTGACCGGCGTGCCGGCCGAAAAGGTGCGCGCGGCGGCCCGCCTCTACGCCACCGGCGGCAACGCCGCCATCTATTACGGCCTGGGGGTGACCGAGCATTCGCAAGGCTCCACCACCGTCATGGGCATCGCCAACCTGGCCATGGCCACCGGCAATGTCGGCCGCGACGGCGTCGGCGTGAACCCGCTGCGCGGCCAGAACAACGTGCAGGGCTCGTGCGACATGGGCTCGTTCCCGCACGAATTCTCCGGCTACCGCGAGGTCAAGGACGATTCGGTGCGCGCCCTGTTCGAGGTGGTGTGGGGCCGCGAGCTGGATGCCGAACCCGGCCTGCGCATCCCCAACATGTTCGACCAGTCGCTGAAGGGCGGCTTCAAGGGCCTGTTCGTCCACGGCGAGGACATCGCCCAGAGCGATCCCAACACCAACCACGTGACGGCGGCGCTGGAGGCGCTGGACTTCCTGGTGGTGCAGGACCTGTTCCTCAACGAGACCTCGGCCTATGCCCACGTCTTCCTGCCCGGCACCTCGTTCCTGGAGAAGGACGGCACCTTCACCAACGCCGAGCGGCGCATCAACCGGGTGCGCCCGGCCATGGCGCCGCGCCAGGGCATGCACGAATGGCAGATCGTCTCGGCCATCGCCAACGCCATGGGCTATCCCATGCATTGGGACAGTTCCGCCGACATCATGGCCGAGATCGCCCGGGTCACCCCCACCTTCAAGGGCGTCAGCTTCGAGCGGCTGGACCGCGCGGGCAGCCTGCAATGGCCGTGCAACGACGACGCCCCCGACGGCACGCCGATCATGCACGTGGACGGCTTCGTGCGCGGCAAGGGCCATTTCGTCCTGACCGAGTTCGTGCCGACCCAGGAGCAGACCTCGCGCTTCTTCCCGCTGATCCTGACCACCGGGCGCGTGCTGTCGCAGTACAACGTCGGCGCCCAGACCCGGCGCACCGACAACGTCGCCTGGCACCCCGAGGACGTGCTGGAAATCCACCCCTTCGACGCCGAGATGCGGGGCATCCGCCCCGGCGACATGGTGTCGCTGGCCAGCCGCACCGGCGCCACCTCGCTGCGCGCCGACATCACCGAGCGGGTACCCCAGGGCGTGGTCTACACCACCTTCCACCATCCGGTGACCGGGGCCAACGTGGTCACCACCGACAACTCGGACTGGGCGACCAATTGCCCCGAGTATAAGGTGACCGCCGTCCAGGTCGCCCTGGCCAACCGCATCGCAACCCTTGTCGCGGAATAGGAAAGCCCGATGACCACCTGCCCCGTTCCCGATCCCGACGAAGAGCAGGCGGCCGAGGCCGGCCCGCGCGACTGCTCGCTGGCGGTGCGCGGCACCAGCCACCGCACCCTGTCGGTGACCGAACCGGTGGAATGGCTGCTGCCCGAGGAGGAACCGGTGGCCATGGTCTACAATCGCCGCACCTTCGCCGTCATGCTGACCAGCCCGGCCGATCTCGAGGATTTCGGCCTGGGCTTCAGCCTGTCGGAAGGCATCGTCGCCAAGGCGTCGGAGATGCAGGAACTGAAGGTGCAGCGCCTCGACGCCGGCCTGTCGGTGCAGATGATGGTGCCGTCCAAGCGCGCCGCCGCCCTGATCGGCCGCCGCCGCGCCCTGGAAGGCCGCTCGGGCTGCGGCGTGTGCGGCATCGAGAGCCTGGAGGCGCTGAACCAGCCGCCGGCCCCGGTCACCGCCCCCGAAGTCGCTCCGGACGCCATCGCCCGCGCGCTGGGCAGCCTGAACGACCACCAGCCCATGCGGGCCAGGAACCATTCCGTCCACGGCGCCGCCTGGTGTGACCGCCAGGGCGACATCCTCCTGACGCGCGAGGATGTGGGGCGCCACACCGCGCTGGACAAGCTGATCGGCGCCATGAGCCGGGCGGGCGTGGACAGCGGCGACGGCTTCGCCGTGCTGTCGAGCCGCTGCGGCTTCGAACTGGTGCAGAAGGCGGCCGCGGTGGGGATCGGCCTGCTGGCCTCGGTTTCGGCCCCCACCACCCTGGCGCTGTCCATGGCCCGCCGGGCCGGGATGTCCCTGGCGGTCTCGGCCCGCGGAAAGGGGGTCGTGTTGTTGGGTGAATGAGTTCCAAGGCCGCCGGCATGAGCGGCCGCCAGGGAGGAATGCCTCATGAATACTGCGTCCATGGCCGTGGCGCCCGGCATATTGTCGCGCGAGCGGATCGTCGCACGGCCCGGGTTCAACCGCTGGCTCGTCCCGCCCGCGGCCCTGGCCATCCACCTGTGCATCGGCATGGCCTACGGCTTTTCCGTGTTCTGGCTGCCGCTGTCGCGCGCCGTCGGCATCACCGAACCGGTGGCCTGCCCCAGGGACATGACCTTCATCCAGGAAATCTTCGCCACCGGCTGCGACTGGAAGATTTCCATGCTGGGCTGGATGTACACCCTGTTCTTCGTCTTCCTCGGCTCGTCGGCGGCCATCTGGGGCGGATGGCTGGAAAAGGCCGGGCCGCGCAAGGCCGGCGTGGTCTCGGCCTGCTGCTGGTGCGGCGGGCTGCTGGTCTCGGCGCTCGGCGTCTATACCCACCAGATCTGGCTGATGTGGCTGGGCTCGGGCGTCATCGGCGGCATCGGCCTGGGGCTGGGCTACATCTCGCCGGTCTCGACCCTCATCAAATGGTTCCCCGACCGGCGCGGCATGGCCACCGGCATGGCCATCATGGGCTTCGGCGGCGGCGCCATGATCGGAGCCCCCCTGGCCGACGCGCTGATGACGGTCTTCGCCACCCCCGCCTCGGTGGGCGTGTGGGAAACCTTCGTGGTCCTGGCCATCGTCTATTTCATCTTCATGATGGCCGGCGCGCTGGGCTACCGGGTGCCCGCCGAGACCTGGAAGCCGGCCGGCTGGACCCCGCCGCCGCCCAGGCGGAACTCGCTCATCACCACCAGGAACGTGCATCTGGACGTGGCGTGGCGCACCCGGCAGTTCTGGCTGGTGTGGGGCGTGCTGTGCCTCAACGTCACCGCCGGCATCGGCATCCTGGGCATGGCCTCGCCGCTGCTGCAGGAGGTGTTCGGCGGCAAGCTGATCGGCATCGACGCCACCTTCAGCGAACTGACCGCCGCCCAGAAGGGCCAGATCGCCGCCGTCGCCGCGGGCTTCACCGGCCTGCTGTCGCTGTTCAACATCGGCGGCCGCTTCTTCTGGGCGTCGCTGTCGGACAAGCTGGGGCGCAAGAACACCTATTTCATCTTCTTCGCCCTGGGCCTCGTCCTCTACGCCTCGGTGCCGTGGGCGTCGCAGACCGGCGCGCTGGTGCTGTTCGTCGCCATGTTCTGCGTCATCCTGTCCATGTACGGCGGCGGCTTCGCCACCGTGCCGGCCTATCTGGCCGACATGTTCGGCACCAGGATGGTCGGCGCCATCCACGGCCGCCTGCTGACCGCATGGTCCACCGCGGGCGTGCTGGGGCCGGTGCTGGTCAACTACATCCGCGAATACCAACTGGAACAGGGCGTGGCCCGCGCCGAGGCCTATTCCATGACCATGTACATCCTGGCCGGCCTGCTGGCGCTCGGCTTCGTCTGCAACTGGCTGGTCACCTCGGTGGCGGAAGAACACCACATGAGCGACACGGAACTGGCCGAGGAAAAGAGGATCGCCGACGACACCCACCAGCACTTCGCCGCCGACGTGGCGGCGCTGTCGGACGAGGTGCGCCATTCGTGGAAGGTCACCCTGGCCTGGGCGGCGGTGTGGATACCGCTGGGCTGGGGCATCTGGATCACCCTGCAGAAAACCTTCCTGCTGTTTCGCTGAGTCTCTTCCCGCCTGCGTGATCGGGAGCCGTCCGGGTTGAAACCCGGGCGGCCCTTTTATGTGCATTTTCACATTTCGTTTTCGTATTCCGGCGAACCGGGAAAACCCCACCCGCCTGGGTGGTGGCGTGCTGCGGCGCGGCGAAAAAAGCTTGGCATCCCCTGCCCTACCCAATTCCATAAAAAATCGGCGGCTTTCCGCCATCGCCGCCCTTTAGGGTGGTTTTTGATAGTTTTTTGCTATTGCAGCATAGTCATTTTCTATTTGAAATGTTTCCACGCTATGCACGAGAACGTACAAAAATGAACAGAAACGCCGGGACGCGCGGCCGCCGCCGACACCCGTTTCCTAGAGAGGGGAGCCACCATCGTGGAACTCAGCAGACGCAACTTCTTCCGCATGTCCGCAACGGCCATGGCCGGAACCACCGCCGGCGCCCTGGGTTTCGGCTCCGCCCACGCGGCGACCGTCGCCGCCCGCCCGTACCGGCTGTCCGCCACCACCGAGACCCGCAACACCTGCACCTATTGCTCGGTGGGCTGCGGTGTCATCCTGCACAGCACCGGCGACGGCTCGGGCAACGTCAAGGCGCAGATCATCCATGTCGAGGGCGACCCCGACCATCCCATCAGCCGCGGCTCGCTGTGCCCCAAGGGCGCCTCGCAACTGGATTTCATCAACGCGGAGACCCGCGTCACCCAGCCGCTCTACCGCGCGCCGGGATCGAGCGAGTTCAAGCCGGTGGCGTGGGAATGGGCGCTTGAGCGCATCGCCCACCTGATGAAGGAAGACCGCGACCGCAACTTCATCGCCGACAACGCCGCCGGCGTGCCGGTCAACCGTTGGAACACCGTCGGCTTCCTCGGCGGCTCGGCCACCTCGAACGAGACCGCCTGGCTGACCTGGAAGGTCGCCCGCGCGCTCGGTATCGTCGCGCTCGACAACCAGGCCCGCATCTGCCACGGCCCGTCGGTGGCCGGCCTGGCCCCGGCCTTCGGCCGCGGCGCCATGACCAACGGCTTCACCGACATCCCCAACGCCGACGTCGTCATCGTCATGGGCGGCAATCCGGCCGAGGCCCATACCGTCGGCTTCAAATGGGTGGTCGAGGCCAAGACCCGCGGCGCCAAGCTGATCGTGGTCGATCCCCGCTTCACCCGCTCGGCCTCGGTGGCCGACATCTACCAGCCGATCCGTCCCGGCACCGACATCGCCTTCCTCGGCGGCGTCATCAAGTACCTGCTGGACAACGACAAGATCGCGCACGAATACGTCCGCCGCTACACCAACGCCGCCTACCTCGTGAAGGAGGAATACGGCTTCAAGGACGGCCTGTTCTCGGGTTACGACGCCGAGAAGCGCTCCTACGACCGTTCCAGCTGGGATTACGAACTGGACGAGCAGGGCTACGTCAAGGTGGACGAGACGCTCCGGCACCCGCGCTGCGTCTTCAACCTGATGAAGGAACACTATTCCCGCTACACGCCGGAAATGGTCGAGCGCACCTGCGGCACGCCCAAGGACGGCTTCCTGGAGATCTGCGCGCTGATCGCCAGCACCAGCGGCCTCGACCGCACCATGACCTCGCTCTATTCCCTGGGCTGGGCCCAGCATTCCAAGGGCGCCCAGAACATCCGCACCATGAGCCTGATCCAGCTTCTGCTGGGCAACATGGGCATGCCCGGCGGCGGCATCAACGCGCTGCGCGGCCATTCCAACGTCCAGGGGCTGACCGACCTGGGCGTGCTGTCCAACATGATGCCCGGCTATCTGCAGATGCCGTCCGAGGCCGAGCCCGACCTGGCCAGCCACCTGAAGACCCGCGCCTTCAAGCCGCTGCGTCCCAACCAGATGAGCTATTGGCAGAACTACAACAAGTTCTACGTCAGCTTCCTCAAGTCCATGTGGGGCGCCAACGCCACCGCCGACAACGACTGGGGCTACGCCATGCTGCCCAAGCTGGACGGCATCTACGACGTGCTGCGCCAGTTCGAGCTGATGAGCCAGGGCAAGATGAACGGCTATATCTGCCAGGGCTTCAACCCGCTGATGAGCGTGCCCAACCGCGCCAAGGTCACCGCGTCGCTGTCCAAGCTGAAATGGCTGGTGGTGATGGATCCGCTGGCCACCGAGACCTCGCGCTTCTGGGAGAACCACGGCGACGTGCACGACGTGGACAGCGCCCAGATCCAGACCGAGGTGTTCCACCTGCCCACCAACCTGTTCGCCGAGGACGAGGGCAGCATCAGCAACTCGGCGCGCATCATCCAGTGGCACTGGTCGGCGGCCCAGCCGCCGGGCGACGCCCGCTACGACATCGAGATCATGTCCGAGCTGTTCCTCAAGCTGAAGGACATGTACGCCAAGGACGGCGGCGCCAACCCCGAGCCGATCATGAAGCTGTCCTGGGCCTACAAGCGCCCCGAGGCGCCCACCGCCGAGGAACTGATGCGCGAGCTGAACGGCAAGGCCCTGGCCGACCTGCCCGATCCGGCCGACCCGGCCAGGGTGCTGCGCAAGGCGGGCGAGCAACTGGACAGCTTCGCCCAACTGCGCGACGACGGCACCACCGCCTCGGCGTGCTGGGTCTATGCCGGCGCCTGGACGGAAAAGGGCAACATGACCGCCCGGCGCGACAATTCCGATCCCAGCGGCAGGGGCATCCACGGCAATTGGGGCTTCGCCTGGCCGGCCAACCGCCGCATCCTGTACAACCGCGCCTCGGCCACCCCGGACGGCAAGGCGTGGAGCCGCAAGAAATCGCTGATCAGCTGGAACGGCAGCCGCTGGTCCGGCGCCGACGTGCCCGATTACGGCGCCACCCTGGACCCGGCCAAGGATGCCGGCCCGTTCATCATGAACCCGGAAGGCGTCGGCCGCCTGTTCAGCCGCGGCCTGATGAACGAGGGCCCGTTCCCCGAGCATTACGAGCCGTTCGAATCGCCGGTCGCCAACCCGTTCCACCCCGAGGTGCAGTCCAACCCGGCGTCGCGGCTGTTCAAGGCCGACAAGGAGGCCTTCGGCACGTCCGAGCAGTTCCCCTACGCCGCCACCACCTACCGGCTGGTGGAGCACTTCCACTACTGGACCAAGCACCAGAAGCTGAACACCGCGCTCCAGCCCGAGGAATTCGTCGAGATTTCCGAAGGCCTGGCCAAGGAAAAGGGCATCGATTCGGGCGACTGGGTCGAGGTCCGCAGCAATCGCGGCCGCATGAAGGCCAAGGCGGTGGTGACCAAGCGCGTCCGCTCGCTCAACTGCGACGGCAAGGTGATCCACACCGTCGGCATTCCGCTGCACTGGGGCTTCATGGGCGTCGCCGCCAAGGGCTACGGCGCCAACGCGCTGACCCCGTTCGTGGGCGACGCCAATTCGCACACGCCGGAATTCAAGGCGTTCCTGGTCGACGTCAAGCGCGTCGGCCCGGCGGTCTAAAGGGGGAGACACGACATGCCCGCCATGGCTATTCACCGCACCTCGGCCAGTTCCGCCCCGGCCTACGCGCCCCGGGCGGAAAACGAGGTCGCCAAGCTGATCGACGTGTCGAAGTGCATCGGCTGCAAGAGCTGCCAGACCGCCTGCATGGAGTGGAACGAACTGCGCCCGGCGGCCGGCATCAACGCCGGCGACTACAACAACCCGCGCGACCTGGGCGCCGCCGCCTGGACCGTGATGCGCTACGCCGAGCACGAGGAGGCCGGCAAGCTGGAATGGCTGATCCGCAAGGACGGCTGCATGCACTGCTCGGACCCGGGCTGCATGAAGGCCTGCCCGAGCCCGGGCGCCATCGTCCAGTACTCCAACGGCATCGTCGAATACCAGCAGGACAAGTGCATCGGCTGCGGCTATTGCGTCAAGGGCTGCCCGTTCAACGTGCCGCGCCTGTCCAAGGCCGACAACCGCGCCTACAAGTGCACCCTGTGCTCGGACCGCGTCTCTGTCGGCCAGGGCCCGGCCTGCGCCAAGTCGTGCCCGACCGGCGCCATCTCGTTCGGCTCCCGGTCGGAAATGCTGCACAGGGCGACGGCAAGGGTCGAGGACCTGACCCGGCGCGGCTACCGGAATGCCGGCCTGTACAATCCCGACGGCGTCGGCGGCACCCACGTGATGTACGTGCTGCACCATGCCGACAGGCCGGAACTGTATTCCGGCCTGCCCGACAATCCCAGGATCAGCCCGCTGGTCGAGGCCTGGAAGGGCGTGCTGAAGCCGCTGTCGCTGATCGGCATGGGCGCGGCGATCCTGGTCGGCGTGTTCCATTACGTCACCAAGGGCCCCAACGAGGTCACCGACCATGACGAGGAAAGCGCCCGCAACCTGAAGGGAGGGAACGCGGCATGAGCGACATCGAGAAAGTCGCGGTCGTCCGCGACACGTATGTCCGCTACGGAGCCTCCGAGCGGGCCAATCACTGGGTGGTGGTGATCTGCGCCCTGTTGCTGATGCTGTCGGGCCTGGCCTTCTATCATCCGGCCTTCTTCTGGCTGACCAACCTGTTCGGCGGCGGCCAGGCCGCGCGGGCCGTCCATCCGTGGATCGGCCTGGTCATGGCCTTCGCCTTCACCTTCATGGGCGTGCGGTTCTTCCACCAGAACATCTGGACCCGGGACGACACCGAGTGGATGAAGCATGTCGGCGACGTCATCAGCCACCGCGAGGAGCGGATTCCCGAGGCCGCCCGCTTCAACGCGGCGCAGAAGATCGTCTTCTACGTCATGTTCTGGTCGGTCATCAGCCTGCTGCTGTCGGGCCTGGCGCTGTGGCAGCACTATTTCGGCGACATCGTGCCGCTGTGGCTGGCCCGCCTCGCCGGTCCGCTGCACGCCCTGATGGCGGCGGCGATGATCATCACCATGATCGTCCACGTCTATGCCGCCATCTGGAACGCCGGTTCCGTCCGCGCCATGACCCGCGGCCCGGTCACCGGCGGCTGGCTGTGGAAGCATCACCGCAAGTGGCTGCGCGAGATCACCGCCGCGGACCGGCGATGATCGTCACCGCCGAGGACTTCACCCCCGAGCGGGGGCCGGGCGTCGCCCCGACCCCCGACCGGTTCCGGCGGCCCGACCCGGCGAGCGTGTTCGCCCGCCGGGCGGCCCGCCTGCGCGGCCTGGCCGACGGCCATCCCATGGCCGACTTCCTGTCCTTCGTCGCCGCCCTGGCCGAGGTG
>AGTN01667798.1_pt1 | contig 11810 bp, 9 predicted proteins | sample 314218 | NCBI WGS metagenome assembly AGTN01 (sample SAMN02954264, study PRJNA73603) | bioreactor metagenome | biome: terrestrial; feature: non-aerated bioreactor; material: poplar woody material; isolation source: poplar biomass | place: USA | collected 2006-12 | reverse complement strand
TAAGCTACGCTTAGCTTACTCCCCGGCTGCGTCATAACCATAGGTGACGGTATTGCCGTCCGAGAAGGTTACAACTGCGGCAAATTTAATGCATTATACGTTATGGAAGTGATGTTCTTGTTTAAATCTTTCGTTACATTTCCGTTTGTGTCATACGTATATTCGTTGGCCACATTCGCCCTGTCCACAAAATGGAACGCATCCGGGTAGGTGATGGAGGGTGTGGCCGCATCCGATACTTTGGTAAGCCGGTTGCCCGTGTAGGTGTAGGTGAGGTTGTCCATTACCCCGTATACGCCGCTACCGTCCAGTTTCCCCTGCCGCTGCAGGGTCAGTATGTTGCCCATCTTGTCGTTGTAGGCCACGTTCTCGTTGAACCTGTTCAGGTTCGAGGTTATGGCGGCGCCTTCCCCGTAAGCGGCAGCGGTAAGCCGGCCCAGGTTGTCGTAGGAGAACTTGTATCCCCGCTCGGTGGCTTCATCCCCCGCTTTCCACTTCATGGCGCTGATATTGCCGTTGTACAATGCCTTGGTTGGGGTCACGCCGTTCACGGCCGTGTTATACGCCAGCGTCTGGTTGAACTTTGTCCCGGTGACCTGTGTCAGCCAGCTGCGTACGTTGTAATTATAGGTGGATGTTTCCGTAGCCAGCTTTTTTGTCTTTACCCGCCCCACCTCATCATAGGTGTATTGGGCCAGGGTGACTTGCGCCGCGCTGTTCAGCTTATGGCTAACGGATAACAGCCGTCCGGCATGATCGTAGGTGTAGGTATAGACTTCGGTCTGGGTAGTCTTGCCTGTGGCCGAATGGATATGCTTCTTTTGGGTTGGTTGCCCGGTAAAGTTGTAGGCGATGTATTCCTTTTCCAATCCGCCTGCCAGGGCATTGTTGCTCTTGGTCTGTATCAGACGGCCTCTGTTGTCATAATACATTACCGAATACAGGTAGGTTGACGATACGGTTCCGTCGGCATTCATCTGAGCGGTCAATGTACCGGTGAGCAGGCCTTTGCTCTTATACTTGTTGGCTGCCTGATGGTCTCCGTAACATGCGCCATAACCCGATTCGGCCACATACTGTGTATTGGCGTCGTTGGGTACGCCGGTCATTCCCAGAAACTCATAGCCGTCGTAAAAATTAGCGGAAAGGAAGACCGGACTTACAAGCGTTATGCCCGAAATCGTATAACTGTTTGCTATTGTGGTGCGGGCCGGATTGTAAGTACCTTTCACCAATGTTCCATCCAACAGAAACCAGTCGGCGGCATAGTCCAAACTGTTCTTGCAAGTACCTGTCAATACAACCCTTCCAAAAACATCCGGTATGGTAAACTGCCAGACCCCTGCTTTCCGGTTTTCTCCGTCCTGTGTATAAATCAGGCGGTTGCCTATATCGTATATAAAATAGACGGGCTCGCATCCGGGCAGCTTTTTCCAGATACAGCGGTTGCGGTCGTTATACTTGTATAGGTAAGCATAGTTCTTCAGGTCTTCATTGGTTTCCGGCCACGGGGCCGTTGCAGCAGCGCTCAAGAGTTTTGCGGAAGCTTCAGGCGGTAGTACCGCACGCAGATTGCCATATTTATCATAAATGTAATTGGTATCGAAGGACTTGCCGGCATTGATTTGGCGAGTCAATATTACCTGCCCAAACTTGTTCTTAAACTCATAACCGGTATTCCCGTCCTCATCTCGTGTACGGGTGACATACAATTCATTGGCCGCATAATTATCCGTCCGGAAAAAGCTGACCGTGGTCTTGCTATCAATCAGAACATATTTGCCACACACCAGCGAATCGGCATCCGTCCAAGCTGTTCCTGATTTGCCTTTATTGGCCAAAAAGCCTGTGTGAATAGCTTTTTTATTTGTTTTCCAGTCTAGACCTGGGCCATATTGTTCCAGTACGCGGTTCAACGGTGATGCTTCATAAACAGGATAGGTGTATGCCACCGAATCGGCAGCAGCGTTGTAAGTAGTATTATTATAAGTAGCCAAGGACTTTGTCTTGTAATTGGCCAGTGTCATAAAAGCCCCATTGTTTCCGGATGCTATCACAGGAAGCCATGAACGCCCTTCCCGTCCGAAAGGATCGTACTCATGATAAGTGACCAGATCGGCCTTAGCAGGAGTAATGCCTTTCAGCACCGTCTGTATAGGACGTCCCAAGCCGTCGAAATACTGAACCGTCGAATTGGAATTGGCATCAGTCAATGCATTAATGTCACTCACCGCAGTGAAAGGAACAGTGACCACAATATAATTCTGAGTCTTGGTAGGAGTCACCTGTCCGAAAGTAAACAGGTTGTACCCCAACGTACTTAATAAAATCAGTAAGTATCTCATATAATGATAGTTTAAGTTATTCATTGTTGCTTAATTTATTAGCTAAAGGATTATTCCGTTTCATTAAAAGCTGAGGATACAAGTTCCTGTATGCCAAATACTCGAGTATCCCGTCCATCGGCTTCGATGAGTGAGTTCAACGGTATATGTTCCCGGTTCCAGGGTGATTTGAGCGCTGCGCTTGTATCTGAAATAAGACTGTTCGTCTTTTCCATACTGGTAATCGCTCGCCTCAACATTATAAACAATTGACCCTGCATACACGCCTGATTTCCTCTTAATCATAACAATATACCAAAGCGGAGAAGTTATAATATGAAGATACCTCTTTGCTTGCTCAAAATTCATATCGATCGTTATTTTGGGTAGAAGAAGTAATCGTTAAATCTTCCGTCCTGCTTAAAATATTGTCTGGATCCATACCTGCTTCCAAAAAAAGGAAAATGCTTCCATGACTTGAATTACCTGTTGGCGGTGGAGTTGCCGTTGCCGGTTAATAAGTTACCACAGCAGCTTCCGAACCATTCTGATAAGCATAGCGGTACCGGGCCAGAATGTTATTGTGCATCTTGCTGACGGCAAGCCGCCCGGAGGTGTCATAATCGTATCTGGTAACGATGCCGTTGGGCGCCGTGGACGAGATCATCCCGATCAAAGGCCTGTAGGCATAAGTTGTAACTGAGGCATTTGGCAAGGCTTTTTGCAGGCTGCCGTCCATTAGCTTGGTCTCATTAGGCGTTTCCAGAGCCGAAAGCGCATGGATTCCTGTTACGGAAAAGATTGTTTTAGCGGCAGCTTCGACTTCGGCAAATGTAGCATTTTTTATCTCGGCTATGGGATACATACCGTTATAGCTCCACAGATAAACGATGTTCATCCCCCCCTCTATTAATATGTGGACGGGGTTCCCGTAATTATCATAGTTGTGATAAGTAAGGATTGTATGATAGGGTATCGACATATCCCGCTGTTTGAAATAAATCGCACTGGGGAGAAGCAATTTATTGCTTGCGGAAATACCGGGGTATACTGTCGTCTTAGTATTTAGATATTCTCCGTTTTTATTAAAACTTTCACTTGCCGGATAATCCAGCATATTCCATTCTGTCAGCAAAGGGTGTGAATGGAAAATCGTCGTGTTACTGAATGTCTCCCCGTTACTATTTGTTGTGGAAACGGAGTTCGGAATAAACCGCATCGGCTTTCCGTTTGCTACCTGATAACCGTACTGGGTGGTTTTTACCGTTGCCGGCTGCCCATTGGCATAGTCGGTTTCGGTGGTCCTTTCCGGAAAGGAAACATCCTGAAGCGCATACGTGTTGAAGCAGATAATATCATCCAGAAATTCAAGGTATCTGGCTTGCTTGGTAGTAGTGTTGTCCAAAACGCACTGGAACCCTCCGTCACAAACAGCAATTCCATTAATAAAAAGCGGACGGTAGTCGCATCTGTTGGTCATCCGCAGCCCGGTCGGAATGTCCGGGATGCTGTAACGTTTATATGTTGTTTCCGTTTTTCTTACAATCTGTCCATTGTTATCATAAACGGTGGTAGAGACCGGCAGGCTTTTTGTTTCTCCTCTGTCGCAATCCGTATGATTGGAAAAAGCAAACGGGATGTAATCGCCTTCATGGTGGCAGTTGCCCAATCCTTCGTGAATGTTGAGATCATACCTGTATTCCGTCCAACCGGAAATCGAGCCAGCCGTAGTTCCATTGTATTCTTTCACATACGAGTAAAAGACAGGACTGGTACTCCAGCCCGTCAGGGATGAAAGAGGGGTACTGATCGCATTCCTCGAAGATAGGTTTACCGGTACAACTTGTTGCCCCCAGCTAAACTGAAGCACTTCAAAATCGACAACCTTTCTTCCATAAGAGAATAAAGATGCATCGATCCTCATGGTAGCTTCCCCTATATATTCGTATTCTTTGATATCCAGTATCTGACCATCGGCAGAATAATTTATTCTTTTTTTCAACCGCAATCCGCCAACCGCACCGTTATTGCTGTTTACGTAACCATAGTCGCCTCCCCTGTTTATCTCATATTCAAATCTTGTTTTTCCTTTTGTGGGATAAACAATCTCTTCCAGCATACAGGTCTTCGTATGGGCTTCATTCGGGTTCCTGTTGATGGTATAATACAGGATGCTGTTTCCCGACACGCCGGGAGGTACCGACTGTGCCAGCAGGTTGCCTATATCATTCGGAAAACAATGAGCCGAGCTTGTACCGTTATAATAACCCCAGTAATCTTCACTGCAATGTACATTGTTGGGGTGTTGATAGGTTGGATCACGGAAATAAACGAGGTAATATATAGGAGGTGCGGCGCTGTTGTAATTAAACGTGTAAGTTTCCTTGTTTTCATTGGCATTGCTCCCCGTTAATGTCACACCTTCCAGCTTCATGCGGTAGTTTCCCGAGTTACTTCCGAAATACTTGTTATTGTCTAAGGATGCCCGCCTGATGAGATTGCTTCCCTGCCTGACCTCAATGGAACTTAAGCGATCTTTCCGCTGATCTTTCCTGTCGAAGACATAGTTGAATGTTATGGTCGTATTCCGCCATGCAATGGTCTTCAGCAACGGACTGTTGCATGTTGTAATAGTAGCGGTTGTATTCCCCGTAATACTGCTGGATGGAGAATAAATAGCATTGGGTCGATGGGATGTTAATCCCCAAAGGGTTCTGATGCTTGTTGTATATCCGGTATCGTAATATTTCTCTCCCGTAGTATACGTAAACACAATCGGGTCGTTTTCTCTTCCCGGATAGATAATTTTAGTCAAATACCATGACGTAGTATGTGTAAATGCTTCTACAGAAATATTTTCCGGACATGCGAATTCATATATTATCCCTTTTGTGTCGGTAATGGTATAACTCGTTATCCCATTCAATTGACCGTTATAGATACATTTTATTTTAATGGGACTGTACGGTACAGGCATCAGTTCTTTGGTATCGGCATGATAACGGGCTATCCCCGAATTACCAAGATAATTGTAACTGTACCTGTCCGAACGGGTGTCCAGCTGCGCCTGGCTTGGATCGAAAAAGAACTTATCCCAATACATCCAGCTATTATAGTTGCTCAAATCAATATCGGTACCCATTCCGAATTGTTTAGTCTTTTTCTGGCCTTTTTTCAGGCTGTCTGCCTGTGCTACCGATTTGATTTTCAGAAAATCATTGATATATTTTTTATCGGGTAGCATTTCTATTGACATTGAAATAACACCACCGGCATTCAAGACCCAGCCCAACCCCACCGGTGAAGGGATTTCGCGCACCCTAAAACCTGAGGCATGATAGGACAGGGAAATGGGTATGTCTATCCAGCCTGTACTCAGGGTATATATCGGAACTTCTATTTGCGGTACGCCTGTGGTATATCCTACCGGTATTTCCCCATAACGATTAAATTGTGCTGCCTGCGGGGAAGGCGGAATGATACTGGGCAGGGTAACATCGACGCTTGTTTGCCCTATGGCATAGGCGCTAATTAAAAAACAGGTTATCAGCAATACGATATAAAATTTTGCTTTCATATTCTTTTATCTTTTCATTTTTTATACTACTTGTCCGATAAAAAACGGGTTACACCCGTAAGGTTTTGAAATATCAGGCACCGGTATAATATGACACCGGTATCTCACTGTAAAGTCCTAAGTTCGAAGCTGTCGTACTATGAATAGATATTTGCTGTGCAAAAATACCAAAAGGACTAATAAACAATAGCAAAAATGACAGAGAGATAATCTTTTTCATGATGTTTTAATGTTTAATCGTTCGTTATTAATTTACAATTTTAGTAGTCTTCAATTTGTCTAAAGGATAATAACATTTCCACTTTTTTGTCTTTCATTTTCTTCTCATCGTATTCAAATTTAAGAGATGATATTTTAATTGATTGTATATTGTCTTCCCAGTATTTCAAGGTTTTCACCAGGTCGATGTAATTCCCGGATAAAATCAAACTTGCTGTATACAGCTTAAAATCACCTTCCATATCCAATAGTTGGGGCTCGTATTGTTTTACCGAGACACTGTTTTCTTCACATACCTGACTGATCAAATCAACCAACCGTCCATTACTGATAAGGTTTTCATTATTTAACGGCATAGGTGTTAATATCGACCTGCCTGATGCCGTGCGTACCAGTTGCTCTTCCAATGATTGAATATGCCGGTAATCATTGTACAGTTGAAATGTTTTGGAAAACGTACATTTTCCCAGCACGATGGGCATGAGTATGATCAATGCCGCTATCTTGATTATCCCGCTGCAGTACCTCATAATATTATATGTAATTCAAAATCATACGAACCGGTATCCTTTAGATTGTTGATATTAATGATATCAACTTTGTTGAACAACTTGTCTTCCTGTAAATATTGGGCAAACAGAAGCACCGTACCCGCAATTTCAGCCTTCCCTTTTACAATGATTACATTTTTCTTGTCTCCCTCATTTTTTCCTCTCACATTGGATTTATCTTCAGGAAAAAAGACCATCGAGGTTAGTCGGACATCCTTTGGTATATAGGATGCAATTCGATCTGATATTAACGCAAGGGGATATAACTCAATTTTATTATACTCGCCGAATAAACGGTTGGCTTTTTCGGTATTTTCCGTTTCCAGTTTATTTCTCTGAAGCCGGATATTATAGGCTGTTTCACCGATATCATATTTTTCCTTTATATTGGAAAAAACCACGTAATTGACAAAAAGGAGAACAAAGAAAAAGAGCAACACGGGTAGTTTAATTTTATCAAAAAGACTGTCAAAGAAGAACCCCCTGAATTCTTTTGATTTCTTTATGAGGTCAAAACTCAGCTTCTTTTCATACAATTGTTGCAGTGTTGCATGAATATCGCTATCCGTCCGTTGAGATACCGTGATATCGGCAATATAAAGATCTTTTCTCTCTATCTCGTTCAATATGCTTTCGAGCGATGACTTTCGTATAAAATCAATTCCGGAGTAACCGTTTTCTTCATGAATCGTCCATAAGAGGTTTTCATTTTCAGTTATCTTTTTCGCACCATCATTGCCGAGTGAGTCATACTCCTTCGACCCCACATCACTTCCGGAAATAAGCAATACAGCAATTCCATTCTTTTTCTTCGACCAATCGTGTTTTTCGTTGTCGATTTCCTGGAGAATAATACCGGAATTCTTTAATGAATATTTTGCCGCACTCATTTTAGTTGAAACAGCGCCGTTGCTTGCTTCAACTTCCATGACTATAATTTCACTCAATATGGAAGAGAATAGGTTCATACGATTAAAACTATTTATTTTCAAAGGTATCGTATGGAACTCGCTTTAATCATGTACTTGTTTGATAATGATTATAATGCTCGTTTCATACTATTGAATGATGGTTGGTTTAATAAAAACACTCAGTTTCTCGGAAGATCTGACTTTGGTCGTATTGCCGAAAAGCAGGCGTAAGACCGGAATCCGCGCCAGGAAGGGCAGCCCCCGAGTGGAGGTATCGGTAAGATTTTTCTCGATTCCTCCCAACAGCACCATTTCCTGATCCTTTACTTTTATGATGGAATTAAAACTACGCTTTGTCATCCCCGGAGGTGCATCCTCGTCACTACTCTCACGCACGGTGAATTCCGCCTGGTCTAAATTGATCTGAAGCGTAATTACACTGTCAAGACTGACATAAGGTGTGATGTCCAACACAAAATTTGCTTCTATATTTTTCCACAAATATGATTCCGATTGAAGTGGATTTTGTGTTCCTATGATATTGACCTGGCTCTCTTTGTAATATTTGACTTCTCCACTTTTCAGCACGGCTTTGTGTCCGTTCAATGTGGATAGCCTGGGTGTTGACCTTAAAATGATCTTCCCGGCATCTTCCAAGAATTTTAAGTCTGCATAGAAATTTGGGGTAACCCTGCCCAGATTGATTGAGCCAAAACCGTTAAAGGAATTGATGATCCTATTGACAGAGGCCGCACTCATCGAGAAATCAACCCCGGGGCTTATTGTGCCCCCGGCAACAGAGGGTTCACTCCCTACCCCCATGGATAAACCGATGGATTGCGATGTCTTATCGGTGGCGTCTACAATAATTACGTCAAAGGAAATCAATGGGACACTTTTGTCAATTTCATTCAGGAAATTCATAATCCGGATCACCGAGCGCTGATCTCCATTGATGACCAGACTGTTTAAATCGGGAAAGGTAATGATTTCCACATTTGCTTTGAGTTCGGCAGGTATATATTCTGATACCTTATCTACCGTACGGTATTTCATCGGAAAAACCTGTACGACAGATAAGCGCTCCCCTTCGGTATGGCTCCCTATGATATAAACGCCATTATCGATACGCCAGGTAATATTTGTTCCCGTGAACAGCACGTTCAGGAAAGTACGCAGGTCAACCTCTTCCACATTGATATTTGTAGCGTGCTCAAACTCGTTGGATAAAAAATAGTTTACTCCAAGCCGGCGAAACAGGTCGGGGATAATCTCACGGACATTTCCGGCGGTAATTCTTGCTGTTATCAGCCCTATACTGTCTACCGTTATTTCATCAAAACCGAAGGTATAATCGGCAGCTTCCGATCCTTTTCCTTCTGTTTTGTAGACAGACCAGGAGTTTTCCGATTGCCTTGTATATTGTAGGCTGTTCACCGCCGCAATAGTCCTGACTGCTTCGTCCATTTTCATATTCATACCATATGCCGACACACGGTATCCATAAAGCGATTGGGGTATAATAATATTACAACCGGTTGCTTCCATGATCTTTTTGGTAACCGACTCCAGCTTACAGTCGGAGAAATCAAACGTAACCTCCTCCCTTAAGGGATCGAAAGCGATGTGTATGGGAGGATCTATTTCAGGCTCATCATATGGTATAATTGACAAAATGTTATCCATAATCTCCACCTCGAGGCTTTTCTCTTTACAGATGAAAAACAGGATATCGATCACCGGAACCTGTTGCAGGTTACAATTGATGAGTTTTTCTGGGCCGAAAGCAACATTAATGTTTAAGTTCTGCGCTTTGGCCAAACTCCTGATCAGTTCCGATACGGGAAAATTGGTAACAGAGACATCCACTTTTTCAGCATAACGGTTATCGGCATACGACAGGCGTTGCAGTTTACTTTTAAGTTGTACTAACCGTGTTTCTTCCGGGGATTGGCCCGGCAGGGTCGCCGAAATTCCTATCAGGAGAATTAAAAAAGTGAGGTATCGTTTCATGCGATTAATTTATTTTTTACCCTATGGTATATGGTACTCGCTATAATCATGTTCTTGTTAGTAAATAGATTACCTACTCGTTTCATCTGTTTATCTTTAATTTTTTACTCATATCGTTTCACTGATAATTGGCAAAATCTCTTCCAGCGAGGTTTCTCCTTTGCCAAACATTTCAAGAGCAGAATCCTTTAATGTTTTGATATGATGACGCTGCAAATACTCATCGATATCGGTTTCACTTTTTCTTATCAGTTGTGATAAATGCTTGTCGATTACAATCACCTCGTAAATTGCTTTTCGCCCTAAATACCCTGTGTAGTAACATTTTTCACATCCCGATTTTTCATAATAACGGGCATTCGGGTTTAAAGAAAACCGGCCGGTAAAGGATGGATCGGGATAGAACGTTTTTTTACAGTGGGGGCATAACAGGCGTATCAATCTTTGGGCAATACAAGCAATCAAGGTTTCGGAGATCAGGTAAGGATGCACCCCCATGTCTATCAGGCGGGTTATACTTCCCCAGGCGCTGTTGGTGTGGATAGTGGATAACAACAGGTGTCCCGTCAAGGAGCTGCGTATTGCCATTTGCGCCGTATCCTGGTCACGGATTTCTCCCAACATAATGATATCGGGATCCTGCCGCAGGAACGTACGCAGGGCGCTTCCGAAAGTCAGCCCTATCTCCTCTTTCAATTGCATCTGGTTTATCCCCGGCAGTGTGTACTCTACCGGGTCTTCAATGGTGAGGATATTGTTATCCTGCCGGTTCAATATACCCAACGTGGCGTATAATGTGGTGCTTTTGCCCGATCCGGTAGGCCCGCTTATAAGAATAAGCCCGTTAGGTTGCATGATTGCTTTATAATAGTCTGCATATTGCTTCTCACTAAATCCCAACCGGCTCAATGACAGTAAGCTTTGGTCTTTTGACAGCAATCTGAGTACGATTTTTTCACCATAAATGGTGGGCATCACCGAAACCCGCACATCAAACTTCCGGTTGTTCCTTTCAAACAGGATCCTTCCGTCCTGAGGCAATCGTTTTTCGGAGATATCAAGGTTGGAGAGTATCTTAAGACGGTTTACCAGTGCCGGGTAGTCTGTTTTATTGATGATATAACGTTCTATCAGTTTGCCGTCTATCCTGAAACGGACTCGGCATTTTTTCTCATACGGTTCAAAATGGATATCACTCGATTTTAATGTGTCGGCCTCCTCAATCAACCTACCTACAAAGTCCGAGTCGCCTATATTCAAGGATTGAGCGTTTGAAGAGAATGTCCGATCCTGTCGGTAATAAAAATTTAACGCCTTATCCAACTGTTGGGCTTCAACATGCTCAATAACAATATTCAGGTCGTAAATTATGGTAACTTCCCGTATGATTTTTTCATAATCGATATTCTCATCACCATAGCACCTCAGTACGTTATTCTCCTGCATTTCGAAAGGGATAATCCGGTAGTTCGTAGCCTCACTGCTTGAGAATAATTGGATCAGTTCGGTGGGAATATGGGAGTTTATCATAAAGGTTCACATAAAGTGTTTATAAATAAGCAGGGCACAGAGACATATTCCTACCCCGGAGATTAGCGGGATATTATTGTCCCTGCGGATAGAGGCGGCAATAATCCACATGAATAAGGTAGCTACGAAAGAAACCAACATAAAAATAAGAAATTCCCGGGGTGCAAAAAACGGTGTCAAAAACAGGATAAACAGGATATCGCCTTTTCCTATAACCGACTGAACCGATTTATATTTCAGCAAAAAGTAGAGATATACGCCCAATCCTGTAAACACGGAAAAAAGCATATTTATTGTTAAGTTCATGCATGTCGATTTTAACCCATTTTCTGCCAGACTTATTATCATTATTGTTGCTCCAAACAGCAACAATTGCCATAAAACAACCGTCCTGGTTCTATAATCAGACAGGATCATCATCACCAGCGGTATCAGAATAACCAGTTTCATAACAATATCAGTCTTTCTCTATCTCTTTCAGTTGTTTGTTCTGGTCAATTTCCCATACATTGAATTTACCATCTCGGTCAAAATCAATCACAGCAATTGCTTGTGCTCTGAACCCGTCTTCATCGGCTTCAACAATTTCAATCTTATAGTTGGCTGTACCATCTTCATCAACAAGCGGTTGTTGCTCAAAGCCAAGTTCATCAAGAGAGAGGGAGTATTTGGAATGTGTAAAAAG
>AGTN01112352.1_pt1 | contig 11822 bp, 8 predicted proteins | sample 314218 | NCBI WGS metagenome assembly AGTN01 (sample SAMN02954264, study PRJNA73603) | bioreactor metagenome | biome: terrestrial; feature: non-aerated bioreactor; material: poplar woody material; isolation source: poplar biomass | place: USA | collected 2006-12 | reverse complement strand
GTCCGTGTTTGAAAGAGGCTTGATCGAATTGAATATCCCGTATACTAGGTCGGATACCATATCCTCGGCCTTGACCGTTCCCCGCGCGAATCCCGGCGTGCTGAAGTCGTCCGCGGGGGGCTTTGGCGTAATGATTTTGCCGCCGTCCCCGTCGCACGCTATCAGGCTCGCCGCTATCAGCGCGAGTATCAGGCCGAGCAGGATCTTTCTCATCTTAGCCCCCTTTTAAAGCGATTATCTCCTTCAATCTTTGAACGGCGCCGCCCGCGGAAATATTCTCGGCGAGCGAGCCGTCTCTCAGTTTTATCTCGTATTCCCCCGCCTTGAGCGTTCGGGGGCTGACGACGAGCCTTATCGGTATTCCCATAAGGTCGCAATCGGCGAATTTATAACCGGGGGAGACCTCCCTGTCGTCGTAGAGAGTCTCTATTCCCGCGGCCTCTAATTCTTTATACAGGGCGTCCGCCCTCTCTTTGACCGCCTTATCATCCAGCCTCAGAGGGCAAAGATAGACCTGCCACGGCGCTATCGACATAGGCCATACGAGGCCCTTTTCGTCGGACGATTCCTCGGCTACCGAGGCCATAGCGCGGCCCACGCCTATCCCGTAACAGCCCATTATCGGGTAGACCGCCGCGCCCTCTTTATTCAAAACGGTCATCCCCATAGCCTTAGTATATTTTATGCCGAGCTGGAAGATGTTGCCGACCTCTATCCCGTTATTCAGTTTGAGCGGCCCGCCGCAGACGGGGCACCTCTCGCCCTCTTTAACTTTGGCGATATCGTAGAATTTTTCGATCTTCAGATCGCGCCCGACGTCGACGCCCGTCAGATGATAGAGCGGTTTATTCGCTCCGACTACCATATTGCCGGCGTTTTCCAAAGATTTATCGAATACTATCGTCGCGTTCGTCGATTTCAGGCCGAGCGGCCCGATGTTTCCGGCTACGAGCTCCCGGCTGTCCGCGAGGCTCGCGGGGGCGATTTCCTTTTTAACGACCTTGCGCAGCTTGGCCTCGTTGATTTCGAGGTCTCCGCGTATGAAGGCGAGGACGATCCCGCTCTCGCCCTTGATATTATAGCAGACCGCCTTGATCGTTTTTTCGGGCGCAACGTGAAGAAAATTTGAAACCTCGGCGATCTCTTTAGCCTCGCCGGTGAAGACCTCGGCTACCCGGGAGGACTCCTCGTCCCGAACGGCGTCCCGTTTGCACTCGGCCACTTCCATATTAGCTTTGTAGCCGCAATTGTCGCATAAGACTAAGGTGTCCTCGCCTACGTCGGCGAGCGACATAAACTCGTGCGAGATGTTGCCGCCCATCATTCCCGAGTCGGACTGAACGGCGACCACCTTTTTCATCCCTACCCGGCGGAAGATATTCTCGTAGGCCTTGAAGGCCCGGGCGTAATATTCCTTCAGATCCTCGTCGGAAATATGGAAAGAATACGCGTCCTTCATCGTGAATTCCCGCACTCTTATCAGCCCGCCCCTCGGCCGGGCCTCGTCGCGGAATTTGGTCTGAATTTGATAGATCATAAACGGGAGCTGCTGATAGCTTGTGACAAAGTCGCGCGCGAAGTGCACGGCGGCTTCCTCGTGAGTCATCCCGAGCACCAGATCCCTGCCGTTTCTATCCTTGAATCGCGCCATCTCCTCGCCTATCGAGTAGTATCTGCCGGATTCTTCCCAGAGCTCCCTCGGCATAACGACGGGGAAGGTCACTTCCTGTCCGTCTATCGCGTCCATCTCTTCGCGGATGATATTTTCAATTTTTCGTGCGATTCTTTTGGCGGGCATAGCGAGCGTCCATATACCGCTGCCCACCCCTTTAATGAATCCCGCCCTGAGCATCAGGGCGTGACTTTTAATTACGGCGTCCGCCGGATCGTCTTTCAGGCGGGAGCCGACAAGTTTAGATAAAAGCATAAATTAATCCGCCGCCGCCACTACTATATCGCACTCCGCTTTAAATCTTAAATAACCGACGTGAAGCTTGAACGTTCCGACCTGCGTAAAAGCTCCCGCCGCCGTCAGATTCAGTTCGGATTTGTCGAAGACGAGCGCTTTGGTGTTGGTAAACGTCACTTCCGTGCCGTCCGTGAGAAGAGCCTTGACGATTATCGAGGCCGTATCGAAAGTTCCGCCCACCTTGTAGTCGTCCTTTGCCTTGTCCGGCGAGCAGGATATCGAAGCGACTCTCACCTCGTCCTTTTTCTCGCAGGCGGCAAACGAAAACACCGAAACAAGCGCGGCCGCTATTATCAGCGCGGCTAATATTTTTTTCTTCATAGAAATAACTCCACGGTACCTTTATTTTATCTTTATAATTATAATTTATAAGGGAAGCAATGTCAATTGTCAGCTTTCAGGAAAACGTATAATTCAAATCTGAAAGCTGGCAGCTGGCAGCTGAAAGCTCTATTTATACCTTTCCTCTTCGCTAAAAACGCAGCCGCAATATTTTTGCATATAGAAGCCGAGCCGGCGCGCCTCGTTTTGCCCCTCTCTGAAGAGCGGGCGAAAATCCCGGTATAAAAATTCCGCGCCGTACTTTTTTGCGCAATTTTCCGCGATATTTTTGATTAAATCGTGTTTCTGGTAAGGGCTGATGAGAAGCGTAGTCGAAAAATATTTGAAGCCGTTTTCGGACGCGTATTTGGCGGCGGGCTCCAGACGCATCTCATAACATTTTTGACAGCGCTCGTCAAAATCCCCGCCGAGCGCCTTTAAATAATCCCTGAGGCCGTAATTATCGACGATTATTTTTTGATAATTTTCAAGCTCCGATAATTTAATGAGCGTATCCCGCCGGGCCTCGTATTCCTTGTAAAGATGAATATTCGGATTATAGAAATAGAGAGTCGGCTCGAAGCCCTCCTTCCGAAGGCTTCTGGCGCACATCACCGCGCAAGGGGCGCAACAAGTATGGAGTAAGATTTTATTATCCATATAAATAAAAAAAAGCGCGCCCGCTCCGACAAATCTTGCCGAACCGGCTCGACGGCAGGTTGCTCCACCAAAGTTTCCTCGTGGCACATTCCGTTTTTCGCTTAGTGCTGCCGCGGTCAGGCTCTGACACGGTTCACGACACGAAATTGCACAAGACCTTGATATCGACGCCCCTTGCCGCCGTCGTCATTCCACAAAACTTGCCTCGGCGGGTGTTCGACCCTGCTATGGCGGATTGCAGGTTACAGGGCACCGCCAACTCCCCGTTTAGCGCTTTAATAGTATACTAAAATTATAAATATATTGCAAGAAAATATTTCGGCCGACAGCCGTAAGCTATTTATAAATCGCCTCGGCAATTTTTTCTTTCAAATTCTCCAGCCCTTCCCCCGTTTCCGCGCTGATCACGACGATATTGTCGCACTGCGGGTAGATTTTTATCTCGCCGAGGTCGGATTTATTCAAAGCGACGAGCTTCGGCACTTGTCCCGCGCCTATCGATTCGAGAACGTCGTTGACGACGGCGTACTGTTTCATAAGCTCGTCCGAAGCGCCGTCCGCGACGTGAATGATGAGGTCGGAATATTTGACCTCTTCGAGAGTGCTCCTGAACGCGCTGATCAATTCGTGGGGAAGCCTCGAAATAAAGCCTACCGTATCTACGACCAAAACGTCCTTGCCCTCTCCCAGCCTCAACTTCCTTCCGACCGGGTCGAGAGTGGCGAAAAGCTTATCCTCGGCCTTAACGCCGGCCTTCGTCAGCGAATTCATCAGCGTCGATTTTCCGGCGTTGGTATAGCCGACAATCGAGACGACCTTCAATTTGTTTTTTATCCGCTTTTCCCTTCTCAGGTTCCTCTCGGCCCCGAGCTTGTCGATTTTCTCTTCCAGATCTTCGATATCTTTTTTTAGGACGCGCCGGTCGATTTCGAGCTGCTGCTCTCCGCCGCCCCTTCTCGCTCCTCCGCCGCCGCTTCCGCCGCCGCCCTGACGCGAAAGGCCGGCTATCCTGCCGATCATTCTCGGTAAGAGATTTCTCTTTTGCGCGAGCTCGACCTGAAGCTTGCCCTCGTTTGAAGTGGCGTGAAGCGAAAAAATTTCGAGAATGAGCGTCTTTCTGTCCAAAACGTCCATCTCGACTACCCGTTCTATATTGCGGAATTGCACGCCCGAGAGGTCGTTGTCAAAAATAACGGCGTCGGCCCCGAGGGCTTCCGCCGCGCTCTTGATCTCCGCGAGCTTGCCCTTGCCGACATAGGTAGCCTTATCGGGCGTCAAGCGATGCTGAACGACTTGCCCGACCGTTTCCCAGCCCGCCGTTTCGACGAGCCGCTCAAGTTCAATTAAAGAAGACTCGTCCTTGTCCGGATATAGGCCGACAAGAAGAGCTTTGGATATATCGTACGGCATAATTTATTTAGTTTCCGGCTTTTAGCTTTTAGCTTCCGGTATAATTAAGAGTTCCGTTTCCTGAAAGCCGGAAGCTGAAACTATTCCTGTATCTCCTTCAATACCGCCAACATCTCTTCTTTCCCCCATATCGCGGGCACGGGATAGTTGGGATTTGCCTCGTGAAGGGCTCTTTTCATTATTATTTCGTAATCTTCCGTTTTCAGCCCCTTGATTTTTGTCGGGACGTTCATATAGGCGTTCATATCCTTTATCGCCTGAATGAATTTCATCGCCTTATCCGCCGCGCCGTCGCCCTCTTTCGAGAGCCCGACAAGGTCGGCAAGCTTCGCAAGACGCTTGTGGGCCGCGGAGCCGTACTTCTCGAGGACGACCGGCAGCAGCACGGCGTTGGCGAGGCCGTGCGGGACGCCGTAGAGCCCGCCGAGAGCGTGCGCGATAGAGTGCACGTAGCCCACGTAAGCCATCGTGAAGGCAATACCCGCGCTAAAAGAGGCCGTCTGCATTTTGCCGCGCGCCTCTATGTCCGAGCCGTCGTCATAGACTTTTTTAAGATTTTCAAAGATCGCGGCCGTCGCTTTTTTAGCGCACTCCTCGGTGTATTTGGTGTTCGAGCGGCCTATGAACGCTTCCACGGCGTGAGTCAGCGCGTCCATACCCGTCGTCGAGGTGATGTGTTTTGGAAGCTTGACGGTCAAAAGAGGATCGAGAACGGCGTATTTCGGAATTAGCGATATGTCCATTATCGAATACTTTTCGTGCGTTTTTCCGTTCGTAATCAGAGCGGCGACCGTAGTCTCGCTTCCGGTCCCTGCCGTAGTCGGAATGGCGAAGAAGGGCGGGAGCTTATGTAAAATCTTGAAGAGCCCCTTCATCTTGGCGGCCGATTTCCCGGGCTTTACCGCGCGGGCGCCTATTATTTTCGCGCAATCCATCGGCGAGCCGCCGCCGAAAGCGATGATCCCGTCGCATCCGCCGCTATGATAGAGGGCGAACCCCTCCTCCACGTTGTCTATCGTCGGATTCGGCACGGTCTTGTCGTACAGCTCGTAGCCCACTTCGGCCTCGGCGAGTCCCTTGAAGAGCGGTTCGAGCATCCCGAGCGACATAAGGCCCTTATCGGTTACGATAAGCACCTTTTTTACGCCCTTCTCCTTTACGAAGGCGGGAAGCTTCAGAAGGCTCCCCTCTCCGGCAAGCAGTTCCGGCGTGCGCCACGGCAAGAGCGGAATGGCGAGCTTAAAGACGAATTGATAGATACGGCAGTAAAGTTTGTAAAAAGAGTTCATAGGATACCCCCGATTTTAAGTTGAAAGCGGAAAGTGGAAAGTGAACGAAGTTATTATATCACGCTTTGATCCATTTTTTGGCAATATTTATAGATACCTTAACGTTCTTTTCCGCGGTCCCGCCTTCGGAATTCCTTCTTTCGACGCAATTTTTCAAATCGATATAGGCGTAGACGTCGCTTTCAAAGGCCCCGTGATATTTTTTATAGACTTCAAAGGGCAAATTTTCCAGCGTGAAGCCCTCGGAGACGCACAGCGCGACAAGCTTCCCGACTATTTCATAGGCTGCGCGGAAAGAGACGCCCTTGAGAGTCAGGTAGTCCGCGAGGTCGGTGGCGTTTATGAAGCCTTTGGACGCCGCCTTATACATATTGTCCTTATTGACCCCGGCTTCTTCGAGCATCGGCCGGAAGACGGCGAGACAGTCCTTGACCGTTTCGAGCGCGTCGAAAATCGCTTCCTTGTCCTCCTGCATATCCTTGTCGTAAGAGAGCGGAAGGCTCTTCATCATCGTAAGAAGCGCCGTCAGATCGCCGTATACCCTGCCCGTCTTGCCTCTGACGAGCTCGGCTATATCGGGATTTTTCTTTTGCGGCATAATGCTCGAACCGGTCGAGAAAGCGTCCGAAAGCTCGATAAATTTAAATTCCCACGAATTCCATAGAATTATTTCCTCGGAGAATCGGGAGAGATGCATCGATATTATCGCGAGCGCCGAGCAAAGCTCGATCACGTGATCCCTGTCCGAGACGGCGTCGAGGCTGTTTTCGGAATTTGAGTCGAAGCCGAGGGCGGCCGCCGTGTACTCGCGGTCTATAGGGTAGGCGACTCCCGCGAGAGCGGCCGAGCCGAGAGGCGAAACGTTGAGCCTTTTTAAAGCGTCCCCTATCCTCTCGAAGTCTCTTTTGAACATTTGAAAATAGGCGAGCAGGTGATGCGCGAAAGAGATAGGTTGAGCCCTCTGAAGATGAGTATAGCCGGGCATGATCGCATCCGTGTTCTTTTCGGCTTTATCGACGATCGCCGCCGCAAGGCTTTTTAAGAGTTTTTGAACGGTCGACGCCTCGCTCCTGAGATACAGCCTTAAATCGGTCGCCGACTGGTCGTTCCTGCTGCGGGCGGTGTGGAGCTTTTTTCCGGCCTCCCCTATCCTGAGCGTAAGCTCGGATTCGATAAAGCTGTGGATATCCTCCGCGGAGAGGTCGATTTTTAGCGCGCCGGATTCGATATCCGCCTTCATTTCTTTCAAGGCCTCGGCAATTTTAACGGCGTCCTCGGCGGGAATTATCTTTTGCCTGCCGAGCATTTCGGCGTGCGCAATCGAACCGTCGATATCTTCCCTGAAAAGGCGCGAGTCGAAAGAAACCGAAGAATTGAATTTATCGGCCGCGCCGTCGAGCGAGCCGCCCGTCCGCCCTTGCCATATTTTTCCCATTATTTTATTTTTTTCTCCATGAGAGCTTTTACTTTTAAAGGCAATCCGAATAAATTAATAAAGCCTTCGGCGTCGCCCTGATTGTAGCAGGCGTCGGCTCCGAACGTCGCTATGTCCATATTGTACAACGAATACGGCGAGGTCGTTCCCGCGGGTATGATATTGCCCTTATAGAGCTTCAATTTTACTTCTCCGGCGACCGTCTCCTGAGTCTTGTCCACAAAGGCCTGAAGCGCCTCGCGAAGCGGAGCGAACCACCGCCCGAAGTAGACCTCCTCGGAATATTTCTGAGAGAGAAGCTGCTTATAGTGCATCGTCTCCCTGTCGAGGCACAAGGTTTCGAGAAGCTCGTGCGCTTTATATAATAGCGTGCCGCCCGGAGTCTCGTATACTCCGCGGGACTTCATCCCGACAAGCCTGTTTTCGACAAGGTCGAGGAGCCCTATCCCGTTCTTTCCGCCGATTTCGTTGAGCTTTTCTATCAGCTCCACGCCTCCGACTTTTTTTCCGTTCAGGCTTACCGGAACGCCCTTCTCGAATCCGAGAGTAATATATTCGGGCTTGTCGGGCGCCTGCTCGGGGGAAACGGTCATTTCGAGGAAGCCCTTTTTATTATACAAGGGCTCGTTCGCGGGGTCCTCCAAATCGAGCCCCTCGTGAGAAAGGTGCCAGAGGTTTTTGTCCTTCGAGTAGTTTGTCTCGCGCGTTATTTTGAGGGGGATATTGCGCGCCTCGGCGTAATCGATCTCTTCCTCGCGCGACTTAATATTCCATATTCTCCACGGCGCGATGATCTTCATCTCGGGCGCGAAGGCCTTTATCGTCAGCTCGAACCTGACCTGGTCGTTCCCTTTTCCCGTGCAGCCGTGAGCGATCGCGTCGCAGCCTTCCTTCAGCGCTATCTCTACCACTCTTTTGGCGATTATCGGCCTCGCGAAGGACGTTCCGAGAAGGTATTGATTTTCGTATTTCGCCCCGGCTTTTAATGTCGGGAAGACGTAATCCTCTACGAATTCTTTCTTCAAATCTTCTACGTAGAGTTTCGACGCTCCGGTTTTTTTTGCCTTTTCCTCCAAGCCTTCAAGCTCGGTTCCCTGTCCGACGTCTCCCGATATCGCGACGATTTCCGGATCGCCGTAATTTTCCTTTAGCCACGGAATAATGACCGAGGTGTCCAGCCCGCCCGAATAGGCGAGCGCTATTTTTTTAACCGAATTATTTTTCATATTTTGCCTCGTATGTGAATATTTACCTATATTATACGCATATAGATGAATAAGTCAAACGTTTTCAATGCAGAAAAGGCCGTTTAGTGAATACTAATTAAAATATTTGAATAAAATATATCCTTACTTTTCCCTTTTCCATTCCCTTTTCGCTTTTATCTCATGCCAAAGGCGGAAATAATAAGATTTACAAGCCTCGCCGCCCTATGGTATAATTTGGGTAATCGGAAGAAGGAGCCAAAGGGAATTGAACCCCATTTATAAGAAGTACAAGGAAAGATTTATCGAAATAAGCGGCCGGAACAGGAGCCTGTTTTTAAAAGATATCGTAAAAAAATACAGCTACGATATCGGCGCCCTGCTCGAAAACCGCCCCGCCGAAGCCGAAGATTTTCTCGAATTTTTATGGCACGGGCGGCGCTCTTTTACCTTGATCAGCGAGAAGGGCGTAAAGGCGTTATTGAAGGTCTCGAAAAATAACAGCGAAGTCAAGGCGCCCGAAAATCCGACTTCGGACGCCCAAATTGTCGAAACAAGCGCGACGGCAAAACCGGAAAAGGACGTTATGAGCGCCCGGCTCCTATCGGAAATAGCCTCTTTGAAATATCTCAAAAGGGAAGTCGAAGAGCTCGAAAAAGAGACGGGAAGGTACGAGCTTTACGTCGGGTATCCGTTCGTAGTCGGCGTTCTTTCCGAAGACGTTATGCTTAAAGCTCCCCTGCTCCTGTTCCCCGCGAGGCTGGAAATAGATAAGGACGAAGCCGTTCTTCATCTCATTCAGGACAGGCCGATAATGCTCAACAAGGCGCTCATCCTCGCCTACACCAAGGAAAGAAACTTAAGAGCGGGCGAGCTTATACAGGAATTCGAGCCGGTCGGGCCGGACGCTTTCAAGAACGCCTACGACGTTATCGATTATCTGATAAACGCCGGTTTTAAATTGAAATACGGGAAGAAAAAGGGCGTGAGCGCGTTCTTCCTGCCGCCCGAGTATAAGTCGGAAGGTTTGGAAATAAAGAATTTCGCCGTGCTCGGCCGCTTTCCGATAGCTAACAGCATCTACAACGACTATCTCGCGCTCGAAAAAAACAACCTCTCCTCGCCCTCGATCGACGCGCTTCTCGATCCGCAAAAGGCGCGCGCGGACGAGCCCCTGATAAAAAAGAAAAAGAAGAAAAACGACGGGCCGGCCTCTTTTTACGAGGTGCAAGACCTCGATTTCGCGCAGGAGCACGCCCTTTCCGAGATAAACAAACAGGACAACATAGTGATTTACGGTCCCCCGGGAACCGGAAAATCGCAGACTATAGTCAACATAATAAGCGACGCGCTCTGCAAAAAAAAGCGCGTGCTCGTCGTAAGCCAAAAAGAGGGCCGCGCTCGACGTCGTCTTCAACCGTCTGGGAAAATTGAACGGCAAGGCGATGATAATTCCCGATCCCGAGAAGGATAAGCCGAGGTTTTTCGAGAGGCTGAAGGCGTTGCACGCCGCGTCCGCCCCGGGGATGAGCGAGGAAAACCTGCTCCGCCACAACAAGGTGGGTTTAAATATCAACGAGGAGATAGAAATTCTCGAAAATATCGGGAAGACGCTCTTCACGAAAACGCCGTTCGGAATGACGCTTCAGGAGATGTACGCGGGAAGCTACAATATAGGCAGGGACACCGCCGATTACGAATTCTACAACCGCCTCAAGGAGTCTCCGCTGATCGAAAAGACGTATCCCGAGCTCTCGGATTCGCTCAAGCTTATAAACGACAAGGACCTCGTTTCGACCTTCGTCGGATTTATGGATATGACGAGAGAGAACGAGATAGTCTCCCACGTCCTGCCCAACATCGACGTGCACAAGCTGAAAGAAGCGCAGGCTTTTCTTCAGCGCGTTCTTTCCAAAGAGCTGACTCCCTTCGACGCTTCAAAATACCCGCGCTCGAGGTACCTCGTCACCTTCTATCTCGAGGACGCGGCGCGGGACAGGCGCTCGGTCGCAAGGATAGCCAATATGATCACGGCGGTCGAACATCCCGCGCTCTCGAAGTCGCTCGCGGTGACAGGTTTCCCCCTCTTCTGGCCGCTCTATCCTTTCTTAAAGCTCAAATTCAACGAGTACAGGGACGACGTCAATATCGATTTGAACATAGCCAAAAACACGCTCGACAACCTCTCGGCCGATTTTTCCCTGCTTCAGAAGATCCTCGACCGTCAGGGCTATTCTATGGCGATCGGCGGGATAATCAACGGGAACGCGACCTTTTTGAAAAAGCTCTCCGACGCGCTGGAAAATTACGTCAAAGTGCGGGACGTAAATTCGGCGCTCCGCTCGCTCTCGCCCGTCGTAAAAGATATGCTCGCCTTCGCCTATCGGAACTCGGACGGCACGGCGGCGGTTATGAAGGCGGCGGTAAAGAAAATTATTCCGACGAGGATTTATCACGAGATCATCAAAAACAATCTCTACATCGAGCAATTTTTATCGAAGACGGTCACTTTCGACGAGCTGAGAAAGAGAATTTTATCTTTGAAGGCCGAGCAGCGCGAGATATCGAAGCGTTTGGCCGCCGACGCGTTTACGGCCGAGTATTCGGAGTATTTCAGGAGTGCGCCGAACAACAAGGATTTCCTCTACGAGATGCAGAAACAGCGCGGCCTGAAGCCCGTCAGGATCATGTTCGAGTATTTCGAGGATTATCTTCTCAGGCTCTTCCCCTGCTGGCTCCTCTCGCCCGAGGTCGTCAGCACGATTTTACCGCTCAGGCCGAATATGTTCGACCTCGTGGTCTTCGACGAGGCGAGCCAAATTTTCATAGAGTCGGCTATCCCCTCGATTTACAGGGGCAAAAAAGTGGTCGTCTCGGGCGACAACAAACAGCTCAGGCCGACGGCCGGTTTCGTAAAGCGCTATTTCGGCGACGACAGCCTGTCGGGAATGGATCTGTCCACGCAGGCCGCCCTCGAGGTGGAGAGCCTGCTCGATCTGGCCGCCGCGAGGTACAATCCGGTCTACCTCTCCTACCATTACAGAAGCCGCTCCGCGGAATTGATAGATTTCTCCAACGCCGCCTTCTACGAAAATAAATTGCAGGTCGCCCCCAACCTGACGGACGCCGGAACGCCTATTGAAAGGATAAAGGTAAGGGGGATGTGGTTAAACCGCTCGAATCACGAGGAAGCGGTAGCCGTAGTCAAGCTTATAAAAACTATTTTAAGAGACAGGCAATCGAACGAGTCGATAGGCGTAGTCACCTTTAACGTGGAGCAGAAAGAATATATAGAGGATATGCTCGACTCCGAGGCCGAAAAGAACAAGGCGTTTTCAAAACAGCTCGAAGCCGAGAAAAAACCGCGTCGAGGACGGCGAAAGTATGGGGATCTTCGTCAAAAAATCTGGAGAACGTGCAGGGCGAGGAGAGGGATATCATCATCTTCAGCGTCGGCTACGCGAGGAACGAGAACGATAAAGTCGTCGCCCAGTTCGGATTTTTATCGCTCGAAGGCGGAGAAAACCGTCTCA
>AGTN01667797.1_pt1 | contig 11834 bp, 13 predicted proteins | sample 314218 | NCBI WGS metagenome assembly AGTN01 (sample SAMN02954264, study PRJNA73603) | bioreactor metagenome | biome: terrestrial; feature: non-aerated bioreactor; material: poplar woody material; isolation source: poplar biomass | place: USA | collected 2006-12 | reverse complement strand
TTATCGCTTATATAATCCCTTTAATAGTATATTCATATAATTACCAAAATGAGCCTGAAAAACTATCTACTAATTCCGAGAAAGATGCATTTATCTTAAATCGCAAAAAAAATTTCCCTATCTTAATGGGTTTAGCTCTGCTCGTTTTATTATTTTTAGTTGCCGAGTCATTTAATTATGGATTTTTTATATTTTCACTAATAATATTAACTGGTGGTATATTATATACTCTCATACTAAAAGTATTAACTAAATATATATTCTGTTTTAAAAACCTATATGTTGCAGGGATTTGGGCATATGCAGGCACATTTTTTATTTTATTTTATCAATCTATAGATTTCACAATATTCTATTATGTAATTTTCGTATATATCTATGTAAAAATATTTATTAATAATGTATTTTTTGATATTAAAGATATAGAATCAGATAAAATGAAAGATTTAAACACTATTCCAATCAAACTGGGAAAAGATACTACTATTCACCTTTTACATATATTAAATATTGTGAGTGTAATTATATTAATCATCGCAATTTATTCAGGTGTCCTTCCTCTTTATGCTATATTCTTGTTAATTACTAACTTATATGTTTTATTTTATCTTGAAAAGGGAAAGGCGGCAGATTACGATGGCCTGTTAAAATACACTTACTTAATGGCTGATGCAGAATTTATATTATGGCCAATTATATTGATAATTGGTAAAATTATCTTTAACTATTTCTAACCTATTTTAACTGATCTATCCAGGTAATATTCATAGAGGTCTCTTCCCCATTTTACCGATAGGGGGTCGTAACTGATGAGATTGGCACTGCTATCAAATTTGCCGTTATTGTTATATAATGAAAAAAACAGGCAGTTATCTGTAACCGCATGAGATATTTTTATACCATCATCAATAACGTATAACGCTGAGTTTCTATTTCCTATATATTCGTTCATTTCTTTGTTAAAATTTTTCTTGAGAGTTTCATATATCTTTTCAGTAATTATAATGGACATAGGAGTATTATTTTTTGTTGCATTAACGCAAAGTCCTGGAAGAGTTTTATTAAACACACAACTGATTCCTACGAAACTTTTAGAATTATCAATAATTCTATATAATTCGTCCCATGTGTGATCCATATCTTCTGGATAATCTTCAATTATCAAATAATTTTTAATTTCTCCTATCCTATAGAGAAATTCTTCTGGAATAGATGTTAAATCATGCTCATTCCAGAACTCTTCGTATTGGCTAAAAGTATTAATAGTATTTATAAATGGTATGAAATTGGTTATGATTGCTTTTCCCATAGGCGTCAGATAATACTTTTTATTCTCAAGCTTGATAAGATTGTGTTCAACTAATTCTTTAATTCTCGGTGACACTTCAGGTGATGTGATATCAAATTGCTCTCTAATCTCAGATAGGCTTCGCGGGCCATCATTGAGATATAACAAAAGTTCTTTTCTTACTTCTGACAACGTAACAATATCTATCAAATTTTTCCTGAGCAACTTTAATCATCCATCCAATAAAATGCTCTAATTTGTCATTAATAAAATTTTGCTAAAAAAAGTCATGTAGTTAACTATGTGCTATCACATGTAAGTTCTGTAAAATTTTGATATTGACTTAAAATATAGTTTACTCGTTTAATGTTAAATGAGGTTAATATTATATCATATTAGTGAAATTAAGTTTTGTTCAATTTTAAATTGAACACACCCCACCAACACCCATAAACCAGCGCCGGAGGTAATTATGCGTACAACCAGACAACACCCACAACTTTCTACAATACCCGGCAATGTCTCCGGGACCTCCGGCGCACAGGCCACGCTCGTATTGCTTCTACTGATCTTCATAGTGGTATTTCTGGCAAGGACCACGATCGGCGATGCAATCGTCTCAACTGCAAACGAGTTCTCGAAATTCCGGGTATGGGGGACAGATAACCGTATCAATGGTTCCAGCAGTGGTGACATCGCTATGTCTGCATACAATGCCCATGTCGTTTCTGTGGATATGCCCGCACAGATGGCTCACGGCGGTACCTACACAGCTACGATAACGATGAAAAACGCGGGTATTGCTAACTGGTACGCAGATGGGGCCAGCACAGTAGTACTTGGAGCGGTTGGCGGAAGTGGCGGAGACGCATATCGCTTTGCCAGATCGAGCAGCTTTCCGATGACATCTGGCACAATAGTCAGAAAGGACAATACATACACGTTCAGATACACTATAGTAGCTCCGACGCCGGGGCAGTATCTTCTAGAATTCCGAATGATCAGCAATGACGCGGGCACATTCGGAGAGATCGCTGGCAAGAGCATCAGGGTCATACCTACTCCAACGCCTACCCCTGTACCTACTCCTGCGCCTACTCCTGCGCCTACTCCTAAGCCTACTCCAGTGCCAACGCCAACGCCACCTATGTCATATCTGGCATATGGGAAATTTGCCTTGTATGATCTGAATGGTAATCAAATGATTGGCGGACCGTGGGAATGGGTCTATAGTGGTCCGCTTATCTCGAATAATCACCGGTCAAGTTATTTCAGTGAACCATCCTGGTCATATCCTGACTGGGATATCGGTGGTCCGAATGGTCAGTATTATGTCTACAAACCGGGCTGCATAGGCTCTGGAAGCTTTAGCATGAACAATGGTGGAAATAAAGGCACGATAATATTCCGAATGATTTAATCAGGAGCGAATGATATGGTCAGAGTCCGAGTACTTCTCTTCCTTTTTGCAATACTCGCTGCAGCGGCGATTGTGATACTATCGATTAACGTAATAGAAAATCCTAAGGCGAATAATACCGAAGATGGTAGCGATCCAGGCGTAAATACCTCTTCAATTTGTTCAAATGATACCACTGTCGGAAATCCCAGCGAAATGTCCGGAGGCTCCTTCGAAGAATCTTTGATATTGCCTCCACAAGAGGGCTTCTTAAATAATATAAATTGGTCGAATTACTCACTTCTTAGAAATCCGTATATCAATACTTACAAAGTTTCAGATCCTACATACGTTAATAACCATAAGTTTCTCTATGTAGTACTGGTCGCCGAAATCTCTGGTTCAAGAAACCAGACAGAAATTTTCAGTCAACTTTCAGGAATTGTCCTTGAAGAACGTAAGCTCTTAGGTCCAAATAGCGGGCCGACTATTTGGGGTGCCGTTGATGGCATATTGGTATATTATGCAACTATGTTGCCTTACAATGATGAAGTAATCGTGAGGTATCTACGTTAAGCCGGTAGAAATCCCCGGGCAGTTTCTTTATACGAAACCGCCCGGCTCCAACTTTTATGCTATATGGCAGGAAGCTGCTTCTTAATTTTAATACACACCATACGGCAATCCTAACCCGTCAAGCCCCGGCAGTCCATATCCCCCGACGCCGCCCACTCCGACGAACGGGTAATTGAACGCCGATGTCTCTTCAGTGTGGTAGAAGTCGGTGTGCTCTTCGTAATACGATTGATCCACCGTCTGCGAGATCGATGGGAACCCGCCAAATCCACCAAGCCCTGTGGCTCCGAAATTGATATTCACGCTCTCCAGGTTCTGCGCCGTCGCCAGGTCCTTGCTAAACGCGGTTGTCGATCCAGTCTGGAAGACGCTCGGAAAACCGTAGGCCATCGAAGCCAACTGTGCCCCTGCGGGCATGGCTGCGGCTAAAAGCATAGCGGTAGCAGCCAGTATCATGGCTAGTTTAAAGATGCTTTTCACTATCCATCCCCCTATAGTAGACGGGTATCACTCACATGAATTTGAAGATTGGCAGAGAGAAATGCGGATGTGGGGAGATTATATGCGATTAAAAATAAGAAGCAAACGTCTAAGTCTTCGAGCGTTCTGTCATCGATTAGTTGAAGGTCTTGGCGAAATGAAAATCGCGCTCTAACGCATCTTGCATTTCTATAACGGGACTACCTCAATGTTTTCTCATGCAAAGATTTATCTTACATAATTTCATATTAATGTATATAAGTTTAAAGCGTGCAGAATCTTTTCGAACGGTGATCTAACATGAGTAATGGGATGAGTGACAGCAACAAAGAATATTTGTACCCGGATAATCAAAACAATGTAACAGGCATCCAATCGATCATCGAATCCACGGGCTCTGGCATGACGAGAACTAACTCTGCGGCTGATATATCTGATCATCCGGTTTATCAGGAAATGAGTTTTAAATCTGTTCATACAGATGATATGATAATGAAAAAGTATCGGGCCAATTTCATTGTCAAAAAGGATGAGGATGGCATTCTTTGTGCTGCCGACCTCGAGCAAGGAATCTTCGCTGATGGCAAAACGAAAGATGAATTAATGAAAGATATCCGGGAAGCCGTCGAATGTCACTTTGACGTTTCTCCGGAAAACGTCGATGCCGAAGTGGAGATTCGAATAAGCGGTCTTAACTAAAATCTCCGGGCCATCGGTGAATATTTTGAGCAGTTTACCCGTTGTCAGTGGAAAGGCTCTTGTCAATTACCTGTGCAGGAATGGATATTACGTAAAACGTACCCATGGCAGCCACCATTTCTGTGTTCGTAAGGACGGCAAGGGCGCACCGCTTGATATACCTGTACATGGTAATAACGATATTGCGAAAGGGACTCTGTCATTTATCATCACTGTCTTTGCCAGGAATGAGAGTCTGAGCGAGGAAGATGCAAGGGAACTCTTAAGAAAAAATGTTTAGAGAGGTTGCATATCTGCTATGATCCATTATGATATCCACATCGATCGAGTCGTTCAGCTCATCGGTGAGGTATCGTAAAGCCCTGGCTTCATCAATGTTCGACATGATGATATGTCATAATCGCCTCCTTTCTTTTCAGTCTCATTCGCCATGCTGCCAAAAGATAGATAGCTCTGACATCCTCGGCCTGTTTTAAAATAGAGTCCTTTATGGTGTTGAGATCTGATCCTGCAGCCTGATTATAACTAAAAGATCAGAGATTTGATCATATGTACTTTTAACTGATTCGAGCGGGAGCAAGAGAAATCCCTGTCCTTCAGGGCTGGGTAGTTCTCTATATCCTCGGTCAGAAGCTTAATGTACCTACAAGCATAATGCAGATAGCGCATGCAGACGACGCTCTCGAACCGGCCGCTCATCAACGCCCGGCCTTTCCTGAAATGGGCCGGCGGCAAGACACAGTTGCTTGACGAGCTGGCCAGGCGTCTTCCTGTTGAAATTACTGAGACTGGCACCATAGAGAACTACGTCGAGCCTTTTATCGGCGGCGGCGCAATGTTCTTTTATCTCAAGAGCAGGTTCGAGGTTAAAAAGGCTTATCTGCTGGACGTGAACCCAGAATTGGTGGTCGGATACACTGTCATACAACGAAGCCCATCAGGCTTGGTCAAGCAGTTAAAAAAGCTGGAGGCTGATTACTTGGCAAAACAATCAGGAGAGCGATCGAAGATGTACTACGAGGTTCGTGAGAGCTATAACCGAGAACTCCCTGATTTTGATTTTGACAGGTATTGCGGGGAGTGGGTAAACCGTGCCGCTCAAATGATCTTCCTGAACAAGACTTGCTTCAACGGCCTTTTCCGGCAGAACAGCAAGGGCGAGTTCAACGTGCCCTTCGGGAAATACAAAAACCCAACAATTTGTGATAGTGGAAATATTTCAGAGGTCAGCCAGACGTTGAAGGACACGCAGATTATTTGTGGTGATTTCAGCATGTCGAAACTATTTGTTGATAAACTTACACTGGTCTATCTAGACCCACCCAGTAATTCATTAAATTTAACCTCTAATTTCAATGGTTATACAAAGAATAGCTTTGATGATAATGAGCAGAAACGACTAGCTAAATTTTTCCATGACATGTCTAAAAGGGGTGCTTATTTGATTCTCAGCAATAATAGTTCAAGCAATAAAAATAATATCTTAGGAAAATTATATTTTAAATATCATATAACAAACGTTTATACTAATCGAATGATCAATAGTGATGCCACTAATCGAGGACCAAATGGTGAACTTATAATAACTAATTATACAGCATGATGTAAATGTCTATATCTATATTTCTTTTCGATCAAATCGCGCAAATTCAAATATCTATAACGGAAGCTTAATATTTTAATAAAGTGTTAGTTGAAATACACATGCAGAAGACCTTATCTGGGCGCTCGCTAATCCGCCCAAAGCCGTTTTTAAAGTGGGCTGGTGGCAAGACCCAATTGTTGGATGAGTTAGAGCGACGGTTACCTGCTGAAATCAAATCCAGTGGAACTATAGAGAAATACATTGAACCATTCGTAGGTGGAGGCGCTGTTTTTTTTTATTTAAAGAGTATATATGATATGAAAGAAGCTTATTTGTTAGATATTAATCCGACATTGGTATCTGCATATAGCGTTATCCAGAAGCAACCAATAGAGTTGATTAATAAATTAAGGGAAATTGAGAATATATACTATAGATTGACTGATTTGCAAAAACGATCTTATTATTATACTATCCGCGATGAATTTAATCGACAAATTACCGGACAAGTTTCCTTATCTGAAAGATATGGTGCTGATTTAAGCGTATGTAAAGTAGCTAACATGATATTTTTAAATCGCACTTGTTACAATGGTCTTTTTAGACAAAATAGTAAGGGGGAATTTAATGTACCGTATGGTTCCTATAGGAACCCCAAAATATGTGACGAAGAGAATATACTCCAAGTAAGCTATTCTTTAAAAAATGTTAAAATTGAAAAGGGCGATTTTGAGAGGTCTAAACAATATATCTCCGAAAAATCATTAGTATATCTCGATCCACCATATCGTCCATTGCCTCTTAAAACAACGTCACAATTTACAAACTATTTCAAAAACGGTTTTAACGATAATGATCAGTTGAGACTATCTAGATTTTTTATGGAAATGGATGCTCGTGGAGCATATCTAATGCTAAGCAATTCAGATCCTAAAAATGAAGATCTCTCTGATAATTTCTTTGAAAAAAGTTATAAAATTTATAATATAGATCGAGTACGTGCTAATAGATTAATAAACTGTAATCCTATTAAACGAGGCCATATCTTTGAATTGGTTATAACAAACTATTTATCTAAAAGTTGAATTTGCCCATGCCATAAAATCATCTATAGTCATAATTTTAATATTCTTTTAACTATATTTTGGTTATAATATTTCTTTTCATTTACAGCATTTTTCAACCACTCAATAGCGCCAGGCTTCGCTCCTTTCCCCCCATAAACGATTATGATGTCCCTCTCTGGCATTGCTTCTACACAATTTAAATATGTATAGGGAAACTTTTCATCTACGCTACCTGATGATTGTTGCCATTTACATTCAACTCTCACTTCAATATTATGTTTTTTCGATATGATTTTATATTCGGTTCTTCCTTGATGGTTATAGATTGTAGTAAATGGAACATCTTTTAGTAATAATTCTCCGCCGTATTTCGATGGATATTTTTTATAATCCTTATATGATACACATTGAAATCCTTTACTTTTTATTAGAGGCTCGATTATTGATTTTTCTAGAGTTTTACCTTGTGTATTCGCGATATTACCCTGTGCAGAAATCATAGGCATTATAATTACCCATGTACTATTAAGAACAAACTTATAATAAACTTACTTATTAGATCTTAATTTATCAATAAACGTAGACAAGTAGATAGAATGGTTAATGAAGATGGCGATGGTTGTTAGCCTCTGTTATCTACTGCTATAGACTTACTATATCCTGCTTTCTTTAACCTCGTATATTCCCTCATGCTCACAGAACCCGTAATTGTACGACGATGTCGATTCATACCTTGTATCTCGCACTGTCCCGATGATCTATCCTCTAATCGATAAGCGTTCTAAAACCATATTCCGCTCAACAATCGCATCGAGACATAAAGTTAAGAAAATGAAAAACTCCTTTTGAAATTCCTGAACTGAAATAAAAATTTTAATATAGTTATACTTTAGATAAGTGTTTAACCAAACCATGGAGTTGGTTTCCTCGTCTGTATGATCGGAACTACTCGGGAGCAGGATGCCACAATGGCCCGGCTGACGGAGGCCGTGCATACCACTCCGGACAGCCCGCAGGCACACTATGAGCTGGGGCTGGCGCTTTTTCAGAAGGGCGAGGGCCGCGACCCTCTGCTGCTCTATCATTCGGCGCTCGAAGCGCGAGAGGCGATGCGTCTGAAGCCCGGCTATCCTGATGCGTCTGTCCTGCTGGGCAAGGTTCTTATCGGCCAGATGCAGTATTCTGATGCCCGAAATTGCCTCTGTCATGCGATCGCAGCCAATCAGGAATGTACTGAAGCCCATTTCGAGATAGGTCAGGCTTACCTAGGTCAGGGTATGCTTGAAGAGGCAATTGCTAAGTTCCGAGAGTGCGTGCTCATGGGAATGAACGGCCCCTCCGTTTATGCGAGCATTGGCGAGGCTCTGGCGCGAAGTGGTATGTATTCTGAGGCCATAGTTGAGCTACGCAGGGCACTGGCAATTGATCCGTCGTACATCGATGCCAGGTATGAGATGGGGCAGGCACTGGTAAAGATCGGCATGGCTGCCGAAGGTGTTGCCGAACTCCGCAAGGTAGTGAAGAAGCGCCCGGACGACATAGACTCACGAATTCAGCTTGCCGTGGCGCTGATCGGCGACATGAAGCACGACGAGGCGATCATGGAGCTATCTAGGGTGCTGGACTCTGATCCCCGGAACGCGGCCGCGATAGCCGAGCTGGGCAATGCATTCATGCAGAGCCGTCGGCCGGACGACGCGATCCGCGAGTACCGGCGGGCGCTGGAGATCGAGCGCGACAACTCGCGGGTGCGGTACAATCTGGCCAATGCTTTCATGGACAAGGGTATGTACGAGCGTGCGATCCAGGAGTTCCGTCAGGCGGTGCTATTGAGCCCCGGCGATCCGGTCGCTCATGGCCATTACGGTATCCTCCTGATGATGAGCGGCGACCTGTATGCCGCATCGCTCGAGTTCAGGGAGGCTGTCAGGCTGGATCCGGATAACTGTATGGCTCATATCAACATGGGCGTGGCGCTGTTGCAGAGGCGCCGGGACGACGAAGCGAAGGCAGAGCTGGACAGGGCGATCATGCTCAACCCCTCTCACCCGGAAGCTTACTATTACCTCGGCCAGCTCGCCGAGCGGGGAAGCGACTTAGCTATGGTTGCCGAAGCCTACGAAAAGTTCCTGAAGTATGCCGGCAGCGGCGACCGTAGGGCACGGACTATCAAGGCGAGGCTGGCAGAGATGAAGCGGTCACGGTCCGGAAGGAGCAGCAACTCTCGCAAGATCGTCTGATTTTTTGATCTCTAAGTGGGGAGCGCCTTTCTCGAATACGATTTCCCGGAACGCGATGTACCTAATCATTTCCGCCATATCGAAGACAATGTGGGCCTTTTCCTCGTTGTCGCCGGGAGCACTATCGGCAGGCTCACCGTTTCGCTGGAACTTATCATAGAAATCGTCATTGCCGAGGAAGTCCACCGGATAGTACTGCACGGAAAAATGCTTGTCGTGGTCGACATACCGCAAGCCGACCGGCAGTTGTGCCCGTAAACTGCATTTCTGACAGACGAAGACGTTGATCTCCCAGGCGAACAGTGCTTCGCGGATTCCCGGGTCATTCGCTGCGTCCAGTGTTCGCCAGACTGTTGCAGGCTGTTCCTCCTCACATTCGGGGCATTTCACGTTGATCTTTTCGCTGGCTGACATCGGGCACCTGTCGACTGACAACTAATATTTAACATATCCTCGTGTGCGATTAAGCTTTATGCTGTCTGTAGCCGATGCATTATCGACTGGTCCGGACGTAAATGCCTGCACAGGCTTGCAAAAATTTCAAGGATGCGTGTAGTACGCGAGCACGACGCCGTTGATAGTGTCGATTCTCACGAACGCGAACCTCTCGAACTGGACCACGTTGTTCAGCTCGTCCTTGATGCCTGGCTCTGCGATGCCATGGTATTCTCCTTCGGGGCCGACCACTCTGGTCGGAACGCCGTCTGTCGGTGCCCAGTGAATGATCTTTGCGCCCTGCTTGAGCACCGCGATGTCGTTGCCTGCGTATTCGCCACATAGTGGTTCGACACAGGTGATCCTGACATTGTACAGATCCTTGAGCCGTGCCATGTCACCCGGCTTTAGCACCGCTGCGTCCGTCCTGGCCAGGAGTATCTCCGGGTTCGCCGGTACCGGGATCTCACGCTGGCCCCTTTTCGGGTCCTGCGGGTGAAGCGGCGCCCTGGCCACCGTTGCCGGCGCATTGCTTATACGCAACGCTACCGGGTCGTGCACGAAGAAGTACCTGTTCGCCTTCGGGTCCACGATTTTACGGTTCTCGGCGTAGAGTGTGTCCATGCTGAACTCGATGTCCGTCTCGGTGACACCCATGTTGATCATGACGTTGCGGATCGCCTCCGGCTCGATGCCCCTGCGCTTCAGCGCGGTCACTGTCGGAAGCCGCGGGTCATCCCAGCCGGTGAACTCACCGCCTTCGATGCCTTTTTTCATGACGCTCGTCGAGAACTTGCCGAAGCCAAGCAGCCGCACTCGGCCCCAGTGGGAGACGTGCGGGTATTCCCAGCCGAGGTATTTGTAGACGTAGCGCTGCTTATCAGCTGTCTTCATCAGGTCCTTGCCCCGGATGATGTGCGTGACTTCCAGGAAGTGATCTTCCATGGCCGACTCGAAGTCCAGCATGGGCCAGACACGGTACTTGCTGCCCGTGCGGGGGTGCTCTTCCTCGACGATACGGAAGGCTACCCAGTCCCGGAGCGCGGGGTCCTTGTGCCGGATGTCGGTCTTGATGCGGAGCACTGCCTCTTTGGCTGCAAAGTCCCCACTGAGCATCTTTTTCCACCGCTCCATGTTCTCGGCAGGCGGCGTTTCCCGGTGCGGGCAGGCTTTCCCTTCTCCTTGAGGTCATGGAATGTCTCGTCCTCGCAGGTACAGACGTACGCCTTGCCCATGTCGATCAGCTTTTCGGCATACTCATAATACAGCGGCAGCCGGTCCGACGCGGTGACCACCTTGTCCGGCGGGCATCCGAGCCATTTCGCCTGATCGACGTACCACTGGTAGGCCTCCAGCATCGGCCTCTTGATCGACGGGTCCGTGTCGTCGAACCTCATGATAAAGACACCATCGTACATCCTGGCGTACTCGGCGTTGACGATGATGCCGCGGGCGTTGCCCAGCGACGGCGGCCCGTTAGGGTTCGGCGCGATCCGCAACGTGACCCTCTGCCCTGGCTTAACGCCCGAGATGTCCAGCTGGGGCAGCCCCTTTCGGGCTTCTCGCTTCACGCTCAGCTCATCGATCAGCTCCGGCGCGATCTCCTTTAGCTTCGCCTTGATCTCCTCCGGCGACATTTTCCCGATGTCTGCGAGGACTCTCTGCACCAGCGGCATCAGTTCCTTCGCGTGAGGCTTCAACTCCGGGTGGGTGCCCAGCAGCTTGCCCGTAACCGCGCCCGCCTGGGGCACGGAGCCGTGCTTGTACGCGTTCTGCAGCGCGAACTTCTGAATGAGGATCTCGATGTCCTTCGTTTCCATGAATGATACACCTGATAAGCCTGACGTTGACGGCATACACTATAACGAACGATGTACTTATTGTTTACTATCTGACAGAGAATGGAAAAGACGCGCGCGCGGAAAAACCGGGCAGTCGGACATGTACATCGCTGTATCATTAATTCAACTTTCTCATATGTAGGCGATAGCCGATCTGTCACCTGGCGACCATCGGTTTCCTGAAGCGATACATCGCCACCTTATCCTGCAATGATTGCCTGCGT
>AGTN01206695.1_pt1 | contig 11845 bp, 12 predicted proteins | sample 314218 | NCBI WGS metagenome assembly AGTN01 (sample SAMN02954264, study PRJNA73603) | bioreactor metagenome | biome: terrestrial; feature: non-aerated bioreactor; material: poplar woody material; isolation source: poplar biomass | place: USA | collected 2006-12 | reverse complement strand
GGGCCGAGGGCGGCGGCGGGGTCGTTGGCGCGGACGAACGCCTCGACCCGCGCGGCGGCGGCCAGGCCGGACGCGGCCTCGGGCGAGCGTTCCAGCAGGGCCCGGGCGGCATCGCGCTCGGCGGGGGGCCATCGCTCCAGGGCGCTGCCATGGCGGTCCAGCACATCCATGAACTGATTCTCGTTCATAGCACGTCTCCCATTTTATCGAGGCCGCGGCGCGCGAAATGATCGCGCAGGGCGCGGCGTCCCCTCACCAGCAAGGATTCCAGCGCCGACAGGGATATCTCCAGGCAATCGGCCGCATCCTGGCAACTGATCTCGCCGAAATAGCACAACGACACCGCCGCCCTCTGGCGCTCGGGCAGGGCGGCGAGGGCCTCGGCCACCAGCCCGTGCGCCTGATGGCGGCCATAGGCTTCCAGACCGCCGGGTCCGGGATCGGCCGGTTCGGCCACCTCGTCGATCGCCAGCATGGGCGCGCGGCGCCGCCGGTCCAGGCACAGGTTCATCACCACGCGGTACAGCCAGGTGGTGAACCGCGCCCCACCCTCGGGATTCCACCGTGCCGCCGCCGACCACACCCGCAGGAACGCCTCCTGCGCCACTTCCTCGGCATCCTGGTGGGTGCCGGTCATGCGCAAGGCCAAGGCCATGGCGAGCGGCCCATGCCGCTCCATCAGGGTCGCGAAGGCCCCGTGGTCCCCGCGCCCGATGGCGCAAAGCAGATCGTCGTCATCGTGTATCGGCGCGGCGGTGTTGGAAATTCCGCAATTCCTCTGATGATCTCGGATACTTATACGCGCGAGGACGGGTCCGCCTGCGAAAAAAACCGAAACTCAGTGATGATGGGCGTGGCCGCGCTGGAAGGCCTCGAACGCCCGCATCATGGCGCCGCGCACGTCGGAGGCCCTGGCGGTGGGGAACTGGTCGGCCAGCATGTCCCACACCTTGCCATTGTGCAGGAAATTCCGGCCGAACTTTTCCAGGTCGTGGGCGTTGTCGCAATCCATCGCCGCCAGGATGGCGCGGAACATCCGCTCGCTGGTGGATTGGTCCATGGGCATCATGCCTCCTTCTGGCGTTCCAGCCACGCCTGCTGTTCGAAGCGCCGGCAGACGTCGCGCAACTCCTCCGCCGACAGGAAAACGCCGAAGCCCATGAGGTCGTTGCGGATCTTCAGCATCAGGAAGCCTTCCGCCGCCTTGCTTTCCACCTTGGCGAAATCGGCGTCGAGCAGCAGCCGCAGATAGGCCTGGTTGTTCTCGTCGGTCAGATCGCAGGCCCAGTCGGCCAGCAGGCGGTTGCGCCGCGCCCTGATCCAGAAGCCGGCCTCGCGCTCGTGGATGAAGCCGGCCTGACTGGTTCCGCCTTTGGCGGCGAATGCGTCGAGCACGGACATGGAGGGAACTTAGTGGTGGCCGTGGCCATGGGGTTTGTCGTGTCCGTCCTGGGCTTCGCGGCCGACGCAGGCGATCAGGCCGTACACCACCAGGCAGCCGACCACGAACAGAACCACTCCCTGCAATATCGCGGGCATGACGCCTCTCCTCAATCTGTCATTGCCGCCGAGATTCTCATGGGGGCGGGGCGGTGTCAACGCGGCCCCGCGCGTGCGCGGCCACCAGAGCCATGCTTAGGGTATATTTCTATATAGTTATTTAACTAACGTATACGTTAAAGGAATAAAATTCTAAGACCAGGGTGATGGATGCGACATTTCCGTGGCGTTGCAATGCAGCAATAGCGAGGTATTGCGATCATGTTCGCTTTCGCGGATGCAAAAAATAGGAATGAAAATTGATAAGGGGCTGCCGGCCGTGGCCGCATTTTGCTCTTACGTTTACGTAAACGGAAATGTAAGCTCTGAAGAGGAAGAACTGACCGGACAAGGTGATACATGAGCGATGTCGAGGACCGCCTGCGTCAGGCGCTGCCCCGTCTCGGCCGGCTGGGCGCGGTGGTGGCGTTCGACCTGGGCGCGGACGGGCGATGGCTGGTGGATGCGCGCACCACGCAGCCGGTTCTGGAGGAAGGCGGCGAGGAGGGTGACGGGGACGGCGCGTTTGAGCCGGCCTGCACCATCAGGCTGTCCGGCGACAACCTGCTGAAGCTGATGGATGGGCGTCTGGACCCCATGCTCGGCTACACCCTGGGCAAGATCAAGGTGGCCGGGTCGCTGGGCGTGGCCATGAAGCTCGTCAACGCCATGGGATAGCGGGGGATGTCGCGGGCGAGGCGGTGGCCGCCGGGCGTTTCCGGGGCGTGGGCGATCCCATCGAGATGGTCCGCACGGAGCCATGCAGGGACGTCCATTGTGGGATTTTTATTACGTTTACGTAAACGTAAAATACTTGACGGATAAATAGGAGCGCCCTAGTCTCTAAACCAGCAAAGGCGGCGAAAAAGTCCGCCACGGGAGGAACACGCGATGAAGACCACTCACCGCCGCACGGTGCATACGGGTTTGCTTGGCCTCGTGGCCGCGCTGGGCTGTGCCGAGGCGCAGGCATCCGGCTTCCAGTTGCGCGAGCAGAGTTCGGAAGGGCTGGGCAACGCCTTCGCCGGCTCGACCGCCAAGGCCTACAACCTGTCCACCATCTATTACAACCCCGCCGGCATGACCCGGCTGGAGGGCAACCAGATCGCCGGCTCGGCCACCTGGATCGCCCCGGTGGCCAGGTTCGAGGGCGGTGCCACCTCGCCGCTCGGCGTGGCCCGGACCGGCACCATGGGAGGCGACGCCATCAAGGATGCCGCGGTGGGAGCCGTCTATGCCATGTGGGATTACCGCCCCGACCTGAAATTCGGCATCGCGGTGACGGCACCGTTCGGCCTGCGCTCGGAGTATGAGGAGGACTGGGTCGGGCGCTACCATGCCTTGCACAGCGGCGTGACCAACATCAACGTCAGCCCCTCGGTGGCGTACCGTGTCAACGACCGGCTTTCCGTTGGCGGCGGCGTGCAGGTGGGCTACGTCAAGGCGCGCCTGACCCAGGCGATCGACCTGTCGGCCGCCGGCCAGGGCGACGGCCTGGCGACGGTGAAGGGGGACGACATCGGCTACGGTTTCGACCTGGGCGCGCTCTACGAGTTCACCAAAACCACGCGGGTGGGCGTCAACTGGCGTTCGCAGATGAGCTATACCCTGGAAGGTGACGCCAGGTATGACGTTCCGGCCTTCATCGCCGCATTGCGGCCCGATCTGCGCAACATCGGCGCCACGGCCGATCTGACCACGCCCGACATGTGTCCATCGGCCTCTATCATGAAATTTCGCCGCAATGGGCGGTGATGTCCGATATCGCCTGGACCAACTGGTCCACCTTCGACGAACTGCGCATCAGGCACAAGGACAGCCGGGCCGACACCGTGACGCCCGAGAACTGGCACGACACCTGGTTCTTCTCGCTGGGCGCCACCTACACCATGGACGAGCGGAGCAAGATCCATTTCGGCGTCGCCTACGACCAGGCGCCCATGGACACCGAGGACCGTACCGCCCGGATCCCCGATGCCAACCGCTATTGGCTTTCTGCCGGCTATTCCTTTGCCTTCAGCCCGCAATTGGAAGGCAATCTCGGCTACACCCATATTTTCGCAGACAAGGCCGAACTGCGCGAGACCACCGCCGCGGCCGGCACGCTGACCGGCGAATACGACGCCCATGTGAACATCGTCAGTGCCAGCGTGGTGCTGAAGTTCTAGAAACCCTCGTCGCTGGAAGGGATTGCCGTCATGACCGACCTCATGAAGCAGCCGCTCTCCCCCATAGCGGCCCAGCCGGTCGCCACCATCCTCGACGAGGCGGTGGCGGCCCATTCGGGCCAGTGCGCCGTCGATTTCCTGGGCAAGCGCTACGGCTATGACGAGATCGGGGATCTGGTGAACCGCGCGGCGCGCGGCTTCCAGCAGCTTGGCGTCAGAAAGGGCGTGCGGGTGGGCCTGTGCCTGCCCAATACCCCGTATTTCGTCATCTGCTATTTCGCGGTGCTGAAGATCGGCGGCATCGTCGTCAACTTCAACCCGCTCTACGTGGAACGGGAGCTCAAGTATCAGGTCCAGGATTCCGGCACCACCATCATGGTGACGCTGGACCTGCGCCAGATCTATCCCAAGGTCGCCGCCCTGCTGGAGGAGACCTGCCTGGAGCGGGTGGTGGTGTGCCCGATGAGCGGCATCCTGCCCTCGGTCAAGAGCATCATGTTCTCGGTGTTCAAGCGCTCCGAGATGGCCGAGGTGCCCGGGGACCTGCGCCACGTGCCGTTCGAGCGGCTGATCGCCAACGACGGCAATCCGCGCAAGGTCGAGATCGACCCCAAGGCCGACGTGGCGGTGCTGCAATATACCGGCGGCACCACCGGCGTGCCCAAGGGCGCCATGCTGTCCCACGCCAACCTGACCGCCAATACCGAGCAGTTGCGGCGCTGGATTCCCGACCTGAGCCACGGCCAGGAGCGGATGCTGGGCGTGCTGCCGCTGTTCCACGTCTTCGCCATGACGGTGGTGATGAATCTGGGCATCCGGCTGGGATGCGAACTGATCCTGCTGCCCCGCTTCGACCTGGAACAGGTGCTGAAGGTCGTCGCCCGCAAGCGTCCGACCCTGTTCCCCGGCGTGCCCACCATCTACACCGCGCTGAACGGGGCGGTGGCGAAGGGCGGGCACGATCTGTCGTCGATCCGCTATTGCATCTCGGGCGGCGCGCCCTTGCCGGTCGAGGTGCGGGCGCGGTTCGAGACGCTCGCCGGCTGCAAGCTGGTGGAAGGCTACGGCCTGTCCGAGGCCTCGCCGGTGGTCACCTGCAACCCGCTGACCGGCGAGCCCAGGACAGCCTCCATCGGCATCGCCATGGACGAGACGGTGGTCGAGGTGCGCGATCCGGTCGATCCGTCGAGACTCCTGGGGCCGGGCGAGAACGGCGAGATCTGCGTGCGCGGGCCGCAGGTGATGGCCGGCTACTGGCACCGTCCGGAGGAGACGAAACTGGCCTTCGTGGACGGCGCCCTGCGGACCGGCGATATCGGCTATCGGGACGAGGACGGCTATTTCTATCTGGTGGATCGCATCAAGGACGTCATCCTGTGCGGCGGCTTCAACGTCTATCCCCGGACCATCGAGGAGGCGCTGTACCAACACCCGGCGGTGGCCGAGGCGGTGGTGATCGGCGTCCCCGACGCCTATCGCGGCCAGGTGCCCAAGGCCTTCGTGCGGCTGCGCGAGGGCATGGAGGCCGAGCCCGAGCAGATCAGGAATTTCCTGGCCGACCACCTGTCGCGCATCGAGATGCCCAAGGCCGTCGAAATCCGCGACCAGTTGCCCAAGACCATGATCGGCAAGCTCTCGAAAAAGGAGCTGGTGGCCGAGGAAGAGGCTCGCGCCGCCGAAGCCGGCGCGGACCGCGCCGCTTCCTGAACTGGAGCAATGCGATGACGGCGATGACCGCTCACTCTTTCCATGGTATCAAGGTGACGTACAGGGAAACGATCATCCCTGCGCGTCATCCGGCACCCCTTGGGAAGCATCGCCCTCATGGACAAGATCTATTCGGTGACCGAGCTGGCGAAGGATCTCGGCGTCACCCCCCGCACCATCCGCTTCTACGAGGATCAAGGGCTGATCCTGCCGCAGCGCGCCGGCAACACACGGGTCTACACCCACCGCGACCGGGCACGGATGATCCTGATCCTGCGCGGCAAGCGGCTGGGCTTCACGCTGAAGGACATCAAGGAATTCCTCGACCTGTATGTGGTGGACACCACCCAGGTCGGGCAGTTGAAGGTTCTCGCCACCAAGGTCCGCGGGCGCATCGCCCAGTTGGAGGACCAGTTGCAGGCGGTGGAAACGTCATTGAGCGAATTGCGCGATATCGAGCGCATGACCCTGGACGCCCTGCGCGCCAAGGGTGCGGACACGAATTCGGCCTAGGGGAGGGCGCGTTTCCACCCTTCCCGGCGGCCTCCCATGAAAAACATCATTCGGAGATACGTCGATGAAGAAGGTGGTTGTCGCCGGATACGCGCGCTCGCCGTTCACCCCCGCCAGGAAGGGGGAACTGGCCTCGGTCCGTCCCGACGAACTGGCGGCGCAGGTCGTCCGCGCCCTGGTCGCCAAGGCCGGCATTCCGGGCGAGGACATCGAGGACCTGCTGCTCGGCTGCGCCTTCCCCGAGGGCGAGCAGGGCTTCAACCTCGCCCGGCTGGTCGGCCTGATGGCGGGTCTGCCGCGCTCGCTGGGCGCGGCCACCATCAACCGCTTCTGCGGCTCGTCCATGACCTCGGTGCACGTCGCCGCCGGCTCCATCCGGATGGGGGCGGGCGAGGCGTTCGTCTGCGCCGGGGTGGAAAGCATGACCCGCGTGCCGATGATGGGCTTCAATCCCCTGCCGCACCCCGCCTTCGCCGCCGAGATGCCCGGCGCCTACATGGGCATGGGCGACACCGCCGAGAACGTGGCCGCCAAGTGGGAGATTTCCCGCCGCGAGCAGGAAGACTTCGCCGTGCGCTCGCACCAGTGCGCGGCGGCCGCCCGTGGGGCCGGCAAGTTCGCCGACGAGATCGTGCCGGTCACCGGCAGGAAGGGCACGGTGAGCGCCGACGGCTGCATCCGCCCCGAGACGACGCTGGAAAATCTGGCCGAGCTCAAGCCCGCCTTCAACGCCGGCGGCGTGGTCACCGCCGGCACCTCGTCGCCGCTGACCGACGGCGCCTCGGCGGTGCTGGTGTGCACGGAAGACTACGCCAGGCGCCGCAACCTGGACGTGCTCGCCGCCGTCAAGGCCGTCGCCGTGTGCGGCTGCGACCCCGAGATCATGGGCATCGGCCCGGTGGGCGCCAGCCTGAAGGCGCTGTCGCGCGCCGGCATCGAGGCCGCCCAACTGGACGTGGTGGAACTGAACGAGGCCTTCGCCAGCCAGTCCATCGCCTGCATGCGCGAGCTCAAGCTCGACCCGGCCAGGGTCAACATCGACGGCGGCGCCATCGCGCTGGGCCATCCGCTCGGCGCCACCGGCGCCCGCATCGTCGGCAAGGCGGCCAGCCTGCTCAGGCGCGAGGGCGGCAGATACGCCCTGGCGACCCAGTGCATCGGTGGCGGCCAGGGCATCGCCACCATCCTGGAGGCGGTGTGATGACGGAAATAAGCAAGGTCGCCGTCATCGGCGCCGGGGTCATGGGGGCGGGCATCGCCGCCCATGTCGCCAATGCCGGGGTGCCCGTGGTGCTGCTGGACATCGTTGCGGCCGGCGCCGAAAACCGCAACGCCATCGCCGAGGGCGCGGTGGCGCGCATGCTGAAGGCCGATCCCGCCCCCTTCATGGGCAAGGCGGCGGCCAAACTGGTCACCGCCGGCAATATCGAGGACCATCTCGACCTGCTGAAGGAGTGCGACTGGATCGTCGAGGCGGTGGTGGAGCGCCTGGACGTCAAGCAGGCGCTCTACGCCAAGGTCGACGCGGTGCGCAAGCCCGGCTCGGTGGTGTCGTCCAACACCTCGACCATTCCGCTCGCCACCCTGGTGGACGGGTTGTCCGACGCCTTCGCCAGGGACTTCATCATCACCCATTTCTTCAACCCGCCGCGTTATATGCGGCTGCTGGAAGTGGTGGGCGGCGAGTATTCCCGGCCCGAGGCGCTGGAAGCGGTATCGCGTTTCGCCGACCTGGTGCTGGGCAAGAGCGTGGTGCGGTGCGAGGACCGCCCCGGCTTCATCGCCAACCGCCTGGGCGTCTACTGGCTGCAGGCGGCGGTGGTCGAGGCCGTCGACCTCGGCCTCGACATCGAGGACGTGGACGCGATCATCGGCAGGCCCATGGGCATTCCCAAGACCGGCGTGTTCGGCCTGCTCGATCTGGTCGGCCTCGACCTCATGCCGCACGTCAACGCCAGCCTTGCCGCCGCCTTGCCCAAGGACGACCCGTTCCACGCCCTCAACCGGCCGGTGCCGGTGGTCGACAGGCTGATCGCCGAGGGCTACACCGGCCGCAAGGGCAAGGGCGGCTTCTACCGCATCAACCGCGAGGCGGGAAAGCGCAAGGAGGCCGTGGACCTCGCCACCGGCCAATTCCGCCCGGCCCGCAAGGCCGGGGTCGAGGCGGTCGCCGCGGCGGGGCGCGAGCTGACCCGCCTGCTGGAGCACGACAGCGTCCACGGCGTCTATGCCTGGCGCGTCATGGGCGCCACCCTGGCCTATGCCTGCGCCCTGGTCGGCGACGCCGCCGACGAGGTGGCCGCCATCGACGAGGCCATGCGCCTCGGCTACAACTGGAAATACGGCCCCTTCCAGTTGCTCGACCAGTTGGGCGCCGACTGGTTCATCGCCCGGCTGAAGGCCGAGGGCAGGGCGGTGCCGCCCATCCTGGCCGCCGCCGCCGGGCGCGGCTTCCACCGCGTCGAGAACGGCAGGCGGCAGGTGCTGGGCCCGGACGGGGAATACCGCGACATCGTCCGCCCGGACGGCGTGCTGCTGCTGGAAGACGTCAAGCTGGCCGCCCCGCCGGTGCTGAGGAACGGCTCCGCCGCCCTGTGGGACATCGGCGACGGCGTGGCCTGCTTCGAGTTCACCAGCAAGATGAACGCCGTGGACCCCGACATCATGGACCTTCTGGCCAGGTCCATCCGCCGGGTGAAGAAGGATTTCAAGGCGCTGGTGATCTACAACGAGGGCTCCAACTTCTCGGTCGGCGCCAATCTCGGGCTGGCCCTGTTCGCCGCCAACATCGCCGCCTGGACCGAGATCGAGACCATGGTCGCCCAGGGCCAGCAGACCTACAAGGCGCTGAAATACGCGCCCTTCCCGGTGGTCGGCGCGCCGTCGGGCATGGCGCTGGGCGGCGGCTGCGAAATTCTGCTGCATTGCGACGCGGTGCAGGCCCATGCAGAGACCTATATGGGATTGGTGGAGGTGGGAGTCGGGCTGGTGCCCGCCTGGGGCGGCTGCAAGGAGATGCTGCACCGCTGGTCCACCCTGGGCCGCCTGCCCAAGGGCCCGATGCCGGCGGTGGGCAAGGTGTTCGAGACCATCAGCACCGCCACCGTGGCGAAATCGGCGGCCGAGGCCAAGGACCTGCTGTTCCTCAGGCCCGGCGACGGCATCACCATGAACCGCTACCGCCTGCTGGCCGATGCCAAGGCCCGCGCACTCGCCATGGTCGAGGGCTACGCGCCGCCGGAACCGCCCGCTTTCGTGCTGGCCGGTCCCAGTGCCAAGGTGGCGCTGGACATGGCGGTGGCCGGCTTCCGCCGCCTGGGCAAGGCCACCCCCCATGACGCGGTGGTGTCCGGCGTCCTGGCCGAGGTGCTGTCGGGCGGCGACACCGACGTCACCGAGACCCTGGGCGAGGACGACCTGCTGGACCTGGAACGGTCCCGCTTCATGCGGCTGGTGCGCCATTCCGGCACGCTGGCCCGCGTCGAGACCATGCTGATGACCGGCAAGCCCTTGCGGAACTGACGTACCGTTGCCGTCATCGCCGGGCTTGACCCGGCGATCCACGGATGCCCGGGTCGAGCCCGGGCATGACGGGCAAAGGGGAAACGGACAAGACAGGAAAGAACGATATGGCCAGCTACAAGGCTCCCCTGCGCGACATGCGCTTCGTCCTCTATGAATTGATGGGCGGCGAGGACCTCGCCACGCTGCCCGGCTACGAGGACTTCACCCGCGACCTCATCGACCCCGTGCTGGAAGAGGCCGCCAAGGTCTGCGAGCAGGTGCTGCACCCCCTCAACCGCTCGGGCGACGAGGAGGGCTGCACCTTCGGGAACGGCGTGGTGCGCACGCCCAAGGGCTTCCCCGAGGCGTACCGGCTGTTCCGCGAGGGCGGCTGGACCGCCATCGCCTGCGATCCCGCCTATGGCGGCCAGGGACTGCCCAAGGTAGTCAACACCCTGGTCGAGGAGATGATCTGCTCGGCCAACCTGTCCTTCGGCATGTATCCCGGCCTGACCCATGGCGGCTACGTCGCGCTGCACGCCTATGGCAGCGAGGAACTGAAGAACGCCTATCTGCCCAAAATGGTGGACGGCACCTGGGCCGGCACCATGTGCCTGACCGAGCCCCATTGCGGCACCGACCTGGGCCTGCTGCGCACCAGGGCGGTACCGCAGGCGGACGGCAGCTACAGGATCACCGGCACCAAGATGTTCATCTCGGCCGGCGAGCACGACCTGACCGAGAACATCGTCCATCTGGTACTGGCGCGCCTGCCCGACGCGCCCAGGGACGTCAAGGGCATCAGCCTGTTCCTGGTGCCGAAGTTCCTGCCGAAGGAGGACGGCACGCCGGGGGAGCGCAACGGCGTGTCGTGCGGCTCCATCGAGCACAAGATGGGCATCAAGGCATCGTCGACCTGCGTGATGAACTTCGACTCCGCCACCGGCTGGCTGATCGGCGAGCCCAACAGGGGCATGCGCGGCATGTTCGCCATGATGAACACCGAGCGCCTGTCGGTGGGCATCCAGGGCCTGGGTCTGGCGGAAGCCTCGTACCAGGGCGCGGTGGCCTATGCCCGCGAACGCCTGCAAGGCCGCTCGCTGACCGGGACCAAGCATCCCGACAAGCCGGCCGACCCCATCATCGTCCACCCGGACGTGCGGCGCATGCTGTTGACCCAGCGGGCGTATATCGAGGGTTGCCGCTCGCTGGGCGCCTGGGCGGCCAGGAGCCTGGACCTACAAAAACGCCATCCCGATCCCCAGGTGCGGGAAGAGGCGGAGGATTTCGTCGCCCTCGTCACCCCGGTCATCAAGGCGCTGATGACCGACCTGGGCTTCGAGGCCACCAATCTCGGCATGCAGGTGTTCGGCGGCCACGGCTATATCCGCGAGCACGGCATGGAGCAATATGTCCGCGACGCCCGGATCGCCCAGATCTACGAGGGCACCAACGGCATCCAGGCGCTGGACCTGGTGGGCCGCAAGCTGCCCGCCCATGCCGGGCGCTATCTGCGCCGCTTCTTCCATCCGGTCTCGGCCTATATCGAGGCCAGGGTGGAGGACGAGGTGATGGGCGAGTTCGTCCAGCCGCTGGCGAAAGCCTTCGTGCGGCTGCAGCAGGCCACCGCCCAGGTGGCCCGCGCCGGGATGGCGAACCCGGACGAGGCCGGCGCCGCCGCCAGCGACTATCTGCGCCTGTTCGGTCTGACGGCGCTGGCCTATCTGTGGGCGCGCATGGCCGAGACCGCCCTGGCGAAGCAGGATGACGACCCCAACGGCTTCTATGCCGCCAAGGTCGCCACCGCGCGTTTCTACATGGAACGCCTGCTGCCGCAGACCAGCGGATTGTTCTCGGCCGTCATGGCCGGCGGCACGTCCATGACGGCCTTCGACGAAGCGGCGTTCTGAGAGCGGAGAGGGACGGGACCATGAACCTGTGGCTGCGCCTCGTCAAGGTGCTGATCTGGTCCCTGTTCCGGCCCCGGCTGGGCGTCATGGACGAATCGGTGCTGCGGTTCCGGGTCATGCCCCACGACCTGGACATCAACATCCACATGAACAACGCCCGCTACCTCGCCCTGATGGATCTGGGGCGGGCGGACATGATCGTGCGCTGCGGCCTGTGGCGGGGCATGTGGCACCGGCGCTGGCGGCCGGTGATCGGCGGGGCGGCGGTGCGCTACCGCCGGCCGCTCAGGCCCTTCCAGGCGTTCGAGCTGAAAAGCCGGCTGCTCGCCTGGGACGACAAGTGGCTCTATATCGAGCACCGCGTCGAGAGCGGCGGCGTGCTGGCCTGCCACACCATGGTGCGCGGCGCGTTCGTCGGGGCCCGGGGCGTGGTGCCGCCGGCCGAGGTGGCGGCCATGTCCGGCCATCCCGGCGCGTCTCCCGCCCTGCCGGCCTGGACCGGCG
>AGTN01551024.1_pt1 | contig 11855 bp, 8 predicted proteins | sample 314218 | NCBI WGS metagenome assembly AGTN01 (sample SAMN02954264, study PRJNA73603) | bioreactor metagenome | biome: terrestrial; feature: non-aerated bioreactor; material: poplar woody material; isolation source: poplar biomass | place: USA | collected 2006-12 | reverse complement strand
TGACCCGTTGGAGGACGGTTTGCCCGAGTTTGTCGGTGAAGGTGTAAGAAACCTGTTCGTCTTCATCGGTGGTTTTGGTAACGAACAGTTCTCCTGCAGCATACAGTCCTTTTCGTTGCAGTGCTGTCTCTGCGGACACCGAATATAAAGCGCATGCCTGTACTCCTGATGCGGTATTGGCAAGCCAGCCGGTCTTTACCGCTTTTCCGGCGGTGTGCCATGCCGAACCGGGGCCGTAATGCTGAGCTATCCTGTTTAACGGGGAGGGTTCATATACCGGCTCGTTGTAAGCGGCATTGTCGGCGTAGAAACTGTTCGAGGCGGAACTGACGGTGGCGAGGGGAACGTATGCCCCCGTTCCGCCGGCTGCCGGTACGGGTAACCATGCCTTGGATTCCCGACCGGCAGCATCGTACTCCTGCAGGGCGACAATGTCTTTCTGTCCCGGAGATGCTTTCTTCAAGACGGTTTCCATGGGACGGCCCAGGCCGTCGTAATAGTCGATCTTATCCATATATGCGCTGCCCGCCTCGTTCAGCATCGTACGAGTCAGGATGTAGTTATGGTCTGCGCTTTGAGAAAAAGCTCTCGTAATTATTCCAAAAACAAGGACTAATAAATATAACCGTTTCATTTTTATTTTAGATTAGACAAGTTATTGACATGATCCTGATATATATACTTTCACAGTCGAATAGTCGTTAACCGCTACATTACCAATATATCCATAATCCAATCCGGTAACATCCGCACAATGATGTAAATTAGACTCTACAATTGCCTTATTCGGAGTAACCAAATTATTGTTTAATACTAAAACTATATAATAAGTTCCCGACGTGATCGTAAAGCTTTTGGTTTCCGAATTTTGAACATCTCCCACATTAAATCCATAGATTGGAGGAGGCTGAGGAATATCCCTATAAGTCGTATTATCATAAAGAAGTATAGAATATACACTGCATCCCGATGCTTCGGGGTTATTCCAATATATTAATTTGCAATCTTTACTGGGAGGCCCGGCTAATGTTTCAACATAACCATATGTATATTCGGTAACAGTATTCGCATTATACTCTTTTACCAAAGACAGGCGCCCTGCATTGTCATAATCAAATGTATTAATACTGTTCCGTCTATCCCTTATCGACACTACTCCTTTTAAAGGAGTATGGGTATAGGTTGTTACATGTCCCTGAGGTAAATTTGCCCTTAAATTGTCGATCAATGTCATATTGGGAACTTGTAGAGACGATATATTTTCCGGGGCGGTTCCTCCCAACGCCTGTTTTACATCGTCGTAGAAAGTATTTTGTATCTCTGCAACCGGATAATCTCCCTTATACCCCCAAAGCATAATCGTATTCAACCCTGACAGGCTGTCTTTTATTTCTATCGGATTGCCAAACTCATCATATCTTTTGAAAACCGTACCCGTTAAGACTTCGTTATCCCGTTCCTGCAAAATAATATTTGGAAAAACCTTTTCTCCTTTATTAAGAGGATTATATGTACTATGGATGAGGGAAGTTGTGGAAATATTTTTATTGTCCGCAAAATTCGCTATGCGAATAGGAATCTGGATGTTATTATTACATAAGATTTCATTTGCCCGTATTTGAGCCGGGGTGATCGCAATAATTTCTCCATAAAGATTGGGATATGTATATTTTTTCTTGTAAGTTTTTCCGTTTATTGTTTTAATTTCTTCCATTAATAATCCTTTATACAGTGAATTTTCATTCAGATTATCATATTTATAAGTTGTTTCTTCTTGTATAGTTCCACTCTGTGAATATGTTTCTTTTATAGTACGACTCGGTAATTTCCAACCTGTTATAGCATAAATATCAAAATAATTGAAGTTGCTGGCATGAGGATGAAAAGCATATTTATTATACTCATCATCCATCTCTCTTGCCTTTACATATAGACCTGTTTGTATATAATCAAAATTATATATTTTATACTCATTGGTTATTCTCTCCACGGAACTATATTGATTATTTTCAAACTTGAACATGGTACGACTTTGTAAAAAGGAACTATTCCATACGGGGGGAATAAAGTAACCGCTGATTAGACTGATCATGTCTTCCGGATAAGATGGAATAGGGTTTGTGATAAAATAATGATTATCGGGATCAAATTTATATTGAATTTTCAACGTATCATAAGGGTGAGATGAACCAATTATCTTTTCTGTAACTTCCCGATAAGACACTCGATTATCAGCCATATTTACACCCGGGATTTTGGGAAATACATAATACGTGCTCACATTTTTCCATGGATTATTGGAATCCATATAGCGTGTTCTACTTTGATCAAAAAAATCCCGGTCTCTTAATGCCTCTTCAAAATCATAAGCCGAAGCGCCGTTATATTCAAGGAGTGTAATCTTGGTTTGTGAAGAAACCAAATCCGTTTCCTCTATCCTTTTTATTCTTATTCCTATCTCTTCATTTTTATACTTATTGGGCTCATAATAAAAAGTAGTTGCTTTCCCAAGCCTTTCTTCTATGCTTTTTAATGACAAGGACTGAACATAATTAAAATCAGAGCTTCTATCGGCATTGCCGACTGCAAAATAAAAGGGAGTACTATTTGTTTTTCCATTATAGAATCCATATTTGTCTTGAGAGAAAAGAGAAGGATTGTTTGTGTCTAAATCGGGCATACGATACTCTGAATAATAATCGAATGTATATTTATTGATTAATATATTGTCTTTGCCCTTTATGGTTAAATCATTTAACCGTAATCGTTTCGTGGATTGCTGGGCCTGGTTTCTAAATGTATCATGATTAAAAGAGATCGTTTTTAATAGTTCATTGGTATTCGATATCTTAATCTCTGATAAAGTTATGTATGGATAAAAAGTTGCCCTGTTTTCCGAAGTAGTAAAAACTGCATGTCCGTTATTGAACTCGATTCGATCAATTACTTTCTTCTCGCCTCCAAATCTCGTATACGACTTACTATCAGTTGTATAGCTGATATTTATATGAGTGTCTCCAAAATATAAGGGATATACGCTGCAAAAAGAAACAGCAGTAGAATTTATATTTCGAAAATTATTCATCCAAGGATCTATACTGATAGTTCTATATCTAAATGTAATGCCTTCTATTCCATTGAAAGAGGTAATTTTAGATAGATAGTAACTTAGTACACTTGTACCTAATCCGAACTCAAAGTTTCCGCCGGTTCCTTGGCCAGGCGGTGCTCCATAAGGACGAGTGACTGTTTCCGCAGTGTTTACTATGGTGCCGGTTTCTTTTTCTTCAAAATAATATTTTGTTCCGTCAGGGGTAATAATAATAAATCCGTTTTGGGATGCTCTTATCTCGTTATTTGTTAAAGGAAGTTGGATTATCTGCCCTGTTCGAGTATTATATATGAATTTGCCGCTATTATTATGGAAAGAGTAATAAAACTCATCCCATTCAGAATCAAACAACCCACCATCAATATCACGTAAGCAACCTACGTAATCATTTGCAGCAATATACTCGCTGTTCATCCATTGTTGATTACTGCAATCATCCGGAAGTCCCTTGATTTTTCGAACAATAACTCCTGTAACATTTAATTTCCAACCAAGTCCGATCAAATCGTTTTTTTCCTCAAACTTTATACCCCCTGTCTTGTAACTGACAGACAAAGGATATGAAATATTCCCCGATTTTATTTCATACAATGGTATATCCACATTTACTGTTCCCGTATTGTAGTCAATCGGATAATTCAGGTTTTTTATCAATAAATCCGCTTCAGGCGATGATGGCGCCAATCTGTCGTTATAAAAGTATTGGGCATTACCATTCAACCATACTTGGGCATTTATGAAAAAACAAGAGGAAAAAAAGAAAACGGCTAATACTATCTTTTTCATCTGTATGCTTTTTTTGTTATTCGACTGTCAGTTATTTGTTTTCAACTAGTGGTTAAGACACTAATTACTGTCTGCTGCTTGATGATGGTGTCACCGGCGTGTACATATTCATATGGGTCAGAAGTTTGTCCTGGGCATGCAAAAAGGAACAAAGCCCACTGAAGAGAAGATGGATAAAGTGCTTTGGTTTCATACTTTACGGTTTCATGTTTAGATATATTTCACGTAGAAATCCGACACTCGCATTTCTTTTGCAATTATATAAAATAAATAAATTACAAACAACTTTTTTAATTATTTTTTTGTTTCTATACGGTTGGAGAAAAATCTGTGACCTGTCGAAGAGGATATTAGATTTAAATCATTGAATCGTAGTGGTTAAGAATACAGAAAAAATTACCGTATGGATGCGGCAACTGAATGCTTTCCGGTAACAATCGGATAGATAATGTTTAGACTAATTTTATTTCACTAACTTTGCCTGTAATATAATCTCTTTTTCGGTACAACAAAATTACAAACCATGGGGCGAAACCTTGAAAGAATGTAACGCTTTTAAATTATTTTGTTTTGTGTTGGAACGTAGTAACAGTTCATTGTATGAAATCAGATATTCAGATAGCAAGAGAAACACCGCTGAAAAAAATTAAAGATGTGGCAGAGAGCATCGGTATTCCGCGCGATGAGGTAATCAGTTTCGGAAGGCATATGGCGAAAATCCCCGTCCATCTTATCGATAAACAAAAAGTAGATCGGAGCAATCTTATCCTGGTAACGGCTATTACACCTACGAAAGCGGGAATCGGGAAAACCACCGTTTCCATCGGCTTGACGCTGGGATTGAACAAGATCGGGAAAAAGGCGATTGTCGCCCTGCGTGAGCCTTCGCTAGGTCCTGTTTTCGGGATGAAGGGCGGCGCCGCCGGGGGCGGATACGCGCAAGTGCTCCCGATGGAGAACATCAACCTGCACTTCACCGGCGATTTTCATGCCGTGACCACCGCGCACAATACCATTTCGGCATTGCTCGACAATTATATTTTTCGTGTGCAGGGCACGGGAGACCAGATTAAAGAGGTGCTATGGAAGCGCGTGCTGGATGTGAACGACCGCAGCTTGCGCTACATCGTAACGGGACTGGGAACGGGGAACGGCGTACCGCTGGAATCCGGATTCGATATCACTGCCGCGTCGGAACTGATGGCTATCCTGTGTCTGGCGGAAAATGAAAACGACCTTCGCCGCCGCATCGAAAACATTCTGTTGGGCTATAAGCGTAACGGCGATCCGTTCACTGTAAAAGATTTGGGCGTGGCAGGAGCGATTACCGTACTTATGAAAGACGCCATCAATCCCAATCTGGTACAAACTACCGAGAACACGGCGGCGTTTATTCACGGAGGGCCGTTCGCCAACATCGCGCATGGCTGCAACTCGGTACTGGCAACCAAGATGGCGATGTCTTACGGCGATTACGTGGTTACGGAGGCCGGTTTCGGTGCCGATTTGGGAGCCGAGAAATTCTTCAATATCAAATGCCGCAAGAGCGGATTACGCCCCAAACTGACGGTGATCGTCGTTACAGTGCAAGGGCTCAAAATGCATGGGGGTACGCCCGAAAAAAATATTTTGCTACCCGACATGGAGGGACTGACCAAAGGACTTGAAAACCTGGATCGCCACCTTGCCAATCTGGCCGCCTTCGGACAATCGGTCGTAGTGGCGTTTAACAAATATGCGTCCGATATTCCCGGGGAGATAGATGTCATTCGCGCGTTCTGCGAAGAAAAAGGGGTGTCGTTCGCCGTAAACGAAGCGTTTACAGACGGCGGTGTCGGAGCCACGGAACTGGCAAATGCGGTGACGGATGCCATTGAGAACAGACCGTCGGGAGAACTGAGGTTTACCTACGACGATGCTGACGATATAGAGACTAAGCTCACCAAGATAGCTACCCGCATTTATGGTGCCCGCGATGTGGTTTTAGGCGAGAAAGCGCTGAAGAAACTCGAATTGATACAAGGTACGCCGCTCGAAAAGATGCCGGTGTGCATTGCCAAAACACAATACTCATTCTCTGCTGATCCCAAATGGTATGGCGTAGCGAAAGATTTCCGGTTTAAAATTAATGATCTGGTTATTAATCAGGGCTCAGAATTCATCGTTGCCATCGCCGGTGAGATGATGCGTATGCCCGGACTTCCCGCCGACCCGCAGGCAAAACGAATCGATATTGTCAATGGAGTGATGGAGGGATTGAGTTGAGGAGCTGCCGGTTTCCAGCAACATCCTCGTTTTAGACGATAAAGCTGGATATCGTTTTTTTAGGCGATATTTTGATATATCATATCTTTTCACGATATTTGCACCATGATAGCAATAATTAAAGGAGATATTGTTTCATCTCGAAAAATAAGTAATCCCGAAAGTTGGTTGGTACCGCTTAAAAACTTGTTCAATGAGTGGGGGGAAGCGCCAAGACAATGGGAACTGGTTTGGGGCGATTCGTTTCAACTTGAGGTAGAGCGCCCGGAAGAATCATTGAGAAAGGTGCTGATTATTAAATCATTAATAAAAAAAATCGCCCCCAAGGATCGGAGTAAAAAGGCAGGAGTCATCGATGTAAGAATGACCATAGGAATCGGCAAAAAAACGTACACGGGAGAGCGTATCTCGGAAAGCAACGGGGAAGCATTTATCCATGCCGGAGAAAAATTTGAAGAACTTGAAAAGGAAAAGACCCATTTGCTTATCAAAAGCCCCTGGCAAGATTTTGACGAGGAAATGAATCTTTATTTGAAATTGGCGTCTGTCTTTATGGATAACTGGTCGGTAGCGTCTGCCGAATTGGTGGAGATGGTGTTAAGGCATCCCTCTTTTACGCAAAAAGAGATTGGTCTTCATCTGGGTATAAAGCAAAATTCCGTGAGCGGAAGATGGAAAAGGGCCCATGTGGATGAACTGTTGGCGGTGGAGCAGCTATACCGGCATAAATTGGAAAAATTGGGATCATGATTATATTTGTCAAACTCATTTTAGCGCATCTGATCGGTGATTTTATCTTACAATCGAAAAGGTGGGTGGAAGAGAAGGAAAAGAGGGGAGTCCATTCGTTTAAACTCTATCTTCACGGCCTTGTGCATGGTGCGCTGGTCTGGCTTTTTCTGTGGGATATTCGTTCCTGGGCGCCGGCGCTCGCAATCGCAGTTGTTCATATTCTCATAGACCTTACGAAGATATATTGTCAGAAGGAGCATACTAAAACGCGATGGTTTGTGATAGATCAACTGTTGCACTTGTCGAGCCTGTGTATTGTTTGGTATCTGTTTTTTCGTCCTGAGATTGCTTTTAATCAGGTTCTTGAAAATAACGCGTTCTGGGTGTATCTCACAGCCATCCTGTTTTTAACCGTTGTATGCGGAATGGTGATTCAGATTATTTTGGGTAATTGGTCGAAAAGCATCGAACCCATCAAAGAAAAATCACTGCCTAATGCCGGAAAGTATATCGGAATTCTGGAACGATTGCTGGTATTTATTTTTGTTGTTTCGGGGCATTGGGAGGCCATCGGCTTTTTGGTTGCAGCCAAATCGGTATTTCGTTTTGGCGATTTGAAAGATTCGAGGGACCGGAAACTGACGGAATATATCCTCATTGGTACGCTGTTGAGTTTCGGAATAGCCATTATTGTAGGGATGATTGTTTCTGCGGTTGTCGTGTCACAATGAGCCCCCATTATTCAACCCACATCAACTCGCTCATGATGCCGTCGGAGATGAAGATGCCTTCGCGGGTCAGCTTCAAAGCATTGTTTTCGGCCCTGAGCAATTTTTTACCGATAAATTTTTGTGCGTTTGTCAGGCAGTAGTGGTAGAGTTTCCCGCCGAAGGTGTTTTTAAGTTCCGCCAGATCCACTCCCCACATGGTGCGTAGTCCGGTAAGGATAAACTCGTTGTATTTTTCGCTCGGGCTTAAATGCTCCGTTTCCCTGTCCGGCGTACCCGCTTCGATGCCCTTGATGTACCGGGTAAGTGACGCCACATTCCGGAAGCGGTTGTCACCATCGAATGAATGGGCGGCAGGCCCTAATCCCAGGTATTTCTCGTTTTTCCAGTAGGACGAGTTGTGTTGCGAAAAAAAGCCTTCCTTGCCGAAAGCGGATATTTCGTAATGGATAAATCCGTTGGAAGTGAGCGAATCGATAAGCATGGCAAACATTTCGGTACTAAGTTCTTCATCTACCGGCTTTATCTTGCCTGCCTTCAGGAGGGAATTCATCCGGGTTTTCTCTTCATAGATAAGATGATATGAAGAGATATGCGCTATATCCAGTTCAACGGCCTGTTGCAGATTTTTTTGCCAAATCTCCAATGTCTGCCCCGGCAGGCCATACATCAGATCAATACTGATGTTACCGAAACCGTATTGCTGACACTTCTTCACGGTATCTACCGCCTGTCGGGCCGTATGGCGCCGGCTGAGGAACGTCAGTTCATTGTCGTCGAAGCTCTGTATGCCGATGCTGATACGGTTAACCGGAAGTTGTGAGAGCATCCGGATATATTCGTCGGAGAGGTCGTCGGGATTTGCTTCGAGAGTTATTTCGGCTGTCGGTTCAATGGAAAAGCGAGTGAAAAGTGTTTCGAATAGTTGGTCGAAATGTTTCGGATGCAGCCTCGAAGGGGTTCCTCCTCCAAAATAGACGGTTTTCACCGGTTCGGGCATCTCATCTTCCCTCATCCGGGCCTCCACGCACACCGCATCTACAAATTCATCCATACGGGATTCGTTTGTGCCCATATAAAAATCGCAGTAGATGCACTTCGATTTACAAAAGGGAATATGGATATATATACCTGCCACTATTCCGTTAACTGCTTATACGCTTTCAGGTATTTTTGCAGGCGGGCCAGTTCGTGATAGGGAATTTCTTCCCAGCGGCGAATATCCATATTATCGGTCAGATCGTTCAGTTTTACACGCGTGGCAATAGGGTTCTCCTGCACCCTTAACAGGTAATCGTCGTACGATTCGTTGTCCCGTACCGTCATGGCATCAACGCCATCCACAATCTCTTTCGAAAAACCCTCCTTTGCGAGTTGTGCCAGTGTCCACGAACTGTCTTCCACCACATCGTGAAGAACGCCTACAATCTTTTCCTCCAGGGTTTGCCCCGCATTCATCACCCGGAAAGGATGTTCGATATAAGGACGCCCGTTGTTTGTGTCCAATTGTCCTTCGTGGGCTGAAATAGCAATTTCAATAGCCCTGTTCAGTTGTTCTTTCAAGGTCATTGTTCTATTCGTTTAGCATCTCCTTTACCAGCAACGGTTCGTCGGTGGTAATAAAATCTACTTTCAGATCGATGATCTTCCGGATGTCTTCGGGCTGGTTGACCGTCCACACGTTTACTTTCTGTCCCAAATCGTGTGCCTTTTTCACCCATTGCGGGTATTTATACACCACATTATAATGATAGTCGAATCCTGCCAATCCCATGGTCGATAGCACCTGGGGCGACAGGTCGCCGTTAAGATAATAGACCAAAGCATCGGGATCGAGTTGACGTACCTGATTGACGAAGTTCACGCCGAATGAGATGTATTCCACCCTGTCTTGTAGTCCCCGTTCACGAACCATACCGATCACCTGTTTTGCCAGTTCGTCTTCATGCTTTTTGGCTCTGTGGGTTTTAAATTCAATAATGAGTTTCGTGTGGCTGCACTTCAAGAATGCATCTAAATACTCCTCCGCGGTCGGCAGCGTCTCGCCGTTGGCCAACGTTACCTGCCGGAGTGTGGCAAGCGGCGTATCCTGGACACTGAGTTTCTCCCCGTTCAATGTTACATCCGCATCGTGATTTACTACCGGAACGCCATCGGAAGAGAGCCAGATATCCATTTCCGATCCGAAAACCCGAATGGAATCGGCTTTCATCAGAGCTGCAATAGAGTTTTGCGCCGAACCTTCGGTTTTCCAGTAACCACGGTGTGCGATGATTTGTTGAGCGCTGACTCCTGTTGTACTTAAAAACAAAAGGAGCGTAAGGAGGATGAAATTTTGTTTCATTTTCTTGGTTGGAATTACAGACATACTCATTTCAAACGTATGCGCATGAATAATTTTCTCAAATATAAACAATTGTGTTGGATAATAGTTGAGAAAGCATTAAAATTCTGATAAAGAAAGAAAGTGTAAAACAAATATCTCCTTATCCCTTAGTCACTTATTATAAGCTTTCTCCGAAGTCTTCTTTGAATTTCGCAATCAGTTTCTGTGGCCAGTCGCTCACCGGTTCCAGGCCGCCCATAAAGAAACGGAGCACCGGCGGTTCATACACGAAGCGGAGTCCGCCGATAAGTTTCCGGTTTTCATACAACCAGTTCATACGGTCTTCCACATACTTTATTTGCGAGAGGGTGAATACGCGGCGGGGTATTGCCAATCTGACCAGCTCCATATCGGCAAACGTCTCGTTGCCATACTCGTCGCGCTGATTGGAGATGGAACCGCGCTCCATTCCCCGGATACCGGAGATAAGATATAATGCGGCGGCCAGGGAACCGGCAGGATACTCTTTCTGCGAGATGTGTTCGCACACCTGCATCGCATCGACATGGGCACCCAGCACACCCGCGGGTTTTATCATGGGAACCCCTTTCGCATCCAGCGCATTGACCAGATAAGCGATGAAAGCGGGACTCTGGCTTATCATGGTCTCATCGAGCGTTTCATACAATCCCACTGCCATGGCTTCAATTTCGCGTACCGATATCCCTCCATAAGTGAGAAACCCTTCAAAAAGAGGTACAAGCGCTTCCAGTTCACGATAGATGTCGAGGTTGTCCGTGCAGATGCCGCCTCCGCGGGAAGAGCTCAGCTTGCGTGCAGAAAAATAGACAATATCGGCCAGGCCGGTCATTGTTTGAAGAATCGCTCCCATCGAATCCTCTTTAAATTCTTCCTCACGTTGTTTGACCAAATAGGCGTTTTCACCCAGAAGGCTTGCGTCAAGAACAAGACGGATGTTGTACTTATCGGCGACGGCTCTCACATCCCTTAAATTCTGCACCGAGAAGGGTTGTCCGCCGATAAGGTTTGTGGAGGCCTCCATGCGAATGAACGGAATGTTTTTTGCGCCGTGTATCTTGATGATTTCTTCTAACTTTTCAATATTCATGTTCCCCTTAAAAGGATGAGATGAATCGATCACATATGCTTCGTCGTACAATAACTCGGCGATTTTTCCCCCATATTGGGTAATGTGCGCCATGGCGGTGGTAAAATGATAGTTCATCGGTACCAGATTGCCTTTTCGTACGTATGCGTTAGACAGAATATTTTCGGCGGCACGTCCCTGGTGGACGGGTAGATAATACTTTTTGGCCAATACATCTTCCACCGCTTTCTGCAACCGGAAGAAGCTTTGTGAGCCGGCATAGGCATCGTCGGCCTGCATCATGGCAGCCATTTGATTGTCGCTCATGGCATTGGTGCCGCTGTCGGTAAGCATGTCCAGAAAAACATCTTTCGTGTTCAGCCTGAAGGTGTTGAACCCTCCCTCCTGTAATGCTTCCAGTCTTCTTTCGATAGGTACTAAATGTAATTTCTGCACCACCCGTACTTTGTGTAGTTCCAACGGGATATTCTCCCCGTTATAAAATTTAATTTCGTTCATGATTCGACTTATCTGTGTCTTATTGTTGATGATTTTTGGGAAATGTCTGAAAATTGTTGTTAATATCGTTTTTTTACCGATAAATGTAAATTAAAACTGCAAATATAAAACAAATATATTAAAAATGGGAGAAAATTTATTAATAACGAGGAAAGGTGGAAAGGTGGAAAGGTGGAAAGGTGGAAAGGTGGAAAGGTGGAAAGGTGGAAAAGTGGAAAGGTGGAAAGGTGGAAAGGTGGAAAGGTGGAAAGGTGGAAAGGTGGAAAGGTGGAAAGGTGG
>AGTN01070409.1_pt1 | contig 11861 bp, 12 predicted proteins | sample 314218 | NCBI WGS metagenome assembly AGTN01 (sample SAMN02954264, study PRJNA73603) | bioreactor metagenome | biome: terrestrial; feature: non-aerated bioreactor; material: poplar woody material; isolation source: poplar biomass | place: USA | collected 2006-12 | reverse complement strand
AGCTTGATTTTGAAATATATAAGAAATATCGTCCGGCGCCTCTATTTCGCCGGTAAAATCTATCAGGCGGGATATCGCGTTTAAAAGCGTAGTCTTCCCCGAGCCCGAATTTCCGAGCACGGCCGTTATTTTCCCCTCTTCGATCGTCAGGGAAAAATCTTTGAAAACCACGTTATCTTTATAGGTTTTATTAAAATTTATGAATTCAATATTCATATCTGCTCCCCGCTCCCCGCTCCCTGCTTCTCAGCGCGAAACGGCTAATTATTTCAACCAGTAACTCCAGCCCCGCGCTGATAAGCACGGCCGCCACCGTCCAGCCGAGAAGCTCGGCCGTGTCGAGGTATACCCTCGCGTTTTGCATCCCGAGGCCCATGCTCGCGCGAGTCTGAGCGAGCACCTCGGCGGAGATCGTTATTTTGACGGAAAGAGAAATATTGCTTTTTACGGCGGTCAGAACGGGACGGGCTATCGAAAGGATATAGAGGCCGCCGAGCCTCGTTTTCAAAGGCACCTTGAAGGCGGCGGACATATCGAGCAAACCTTTATCTATCCCGTTTAGAGCGCCGTAGAACGCGGCGTAGAGAAGCGGAAAGACGATCAGGGAAGTGATGAAGATCGGGCTCGTATCCCGCTTGAACCAGATTATCGAGATAAGTATTATCGACATCGTAGGCACGGAGCGGACGACCGAGACGAGCGGCGCGAGCAGTTTTGAAATAGGCTTGAAGACGTATGAAAGCACCGAGAAAATCAGCGCCGCGAGAAAAGAGAATGAAAAGGCAATCAACGTCCTTAGCAAAGTATGGGCTGCCGAATTCCAAAATACGGGAGCCGAAAGTAAGAAAAAGAATTTTTTAATCGCCGCCGCGGGGGTCGGTAAAATCATTTCGAGCCCGACGATTTTGGCCGCGGCAAGCCATAGGAGTAAAAAAACTCCTACGGCAAGAAGCGGATAAAATTTTTCGGCGATCGCTTTAAGCCTCATAATAGAATCCGTCGTCCGGCAGCTTTCCTCCTACGCTGTTCGCCTGAAATCCGAAGAGGACGGAGAGATAGGCGTTGACTTCTAATTTAGCTTCGGCGGCGCGCACGGTTTCGACGTTGCAATTGTCTATGATAGCCGTATCGAAAGTTACGGTAAGCGTCGAGCCCGCGTCTTTCAGAGCCTGTCCCGCCTCGGCGGGATTATCCTTGATCCACTGATCGTTTTCCTCGATTCTCGTCAGAAGCCACTCGATAAAAGGCTTATTTTTCGCCGTTAAAAACGAATTATTAGCTATAAAGGACGCCTGAGGATAGGCGGCGGACGTCAAATTTTCCCACAACGCTTGAATATCGAACAGGCGTGTGACGCCCGCGGCTCTTATCGCCTGAGTGGCGGCCGGCTCGCCCAGAATGCCGTAGGCTTCCTGCGAATTTTGTTTCGCAAGTTTTAAAATGGGTATCAGCTCGGCCCCGCTTGAAACGTATTGAAGCCCGACCGTGTTTTCGTCCGCGGTCTCTCCGTAGGCGATATTATTTTGACTCAAGAGGTATTTGAAAGTGATATCCGGCGTGCCGCCCTGCCCGATATTGTAGACGGTCTTGCCTTTTAGTCCCGCGAGACTCGCAACGTTATCCGTGCCGACAAGGTAGAGCACGCCGTGAACGTTTACGCTCAAAAGCTTTGCGATCCCTCCGTTATATAAAATGGAGGCTATGTTGGTGGGCGCTATCGCGAAGTCGGCGTCCCCGTTGAGCATCGCGGCGGAAATTTCCTGCGCTCCGGCGACGATCTCATAGGTGATATTGTAGCCTTCGTAGGCCGGCTTGTCTTTCAGTAGCTTTGCGATCGCGAGCGCGGGCGCGCCGTCCGGCACGACTATTTTTACGTCGACTGTTTCGTTTTCCGTCTTTTTTTCGCAGGCGGCAAAAACCGATATGCCTGCTATCGCAAGAATTAAAATAATTACGATCGACAATGTTTTTTTCATGATATTTATCTCCTTTATTAAATTTCCACGGTGGTGACGGCCGACTTGACCGACACGTTGCTCAGCCTTCCGAGCTTTCCCGATAAGGCGGAGATAAGCTCGTTCTCGCCCTCCACGCCTACGCTTATCAGGTAAATGCCGTTTTGGCGGTCGGGAATTCCCATTCTGCCGATTATTATGTCGCCGTATTCGGAAAGTATCCTTTGAACGTCCTCGGCGACGGCCCGGTTTCCCTTGATCACGATCGCGATAATTCCGACTCTCTTCATTTTAACCTCCTTGAAATTAAAAAAGCCGCGTTTTGTGCGCGGCCGAAAAATAAGTATTACAAGAAAAAGATTTTTCTCGCAGCTTACTCTCCGAACGCGTCATCGATACAGGAACGATTTTATTGTCTACTAATATTATACTACCATTCAGCCGATTGTCGTCAATCGTTTTTCGTCGGAATATCCGAAGAGCGTAATTTTTTCGGGCGAGAGGCGGTAGGAAGCCTTGAACCGCTCGATTTTCAGCGCGCCCTCGTCGAACACGGCGTAGGGCCCGCCGCCGAAATATCTTATCAAGCGAGGCGCGGTCTCCTCTCCGTCCTCGCTTTCTTTCAACGAATAGGACGCGAAAAGCTTCTTTCCCGAGTATTCCTTCCCGAGCGGAAGATAGACTTTTTTATTTAAAATCGTTATAAAAATCCCGTTTTCGTCCTCGAAAATATCGAATTCTCCCCGCGCGTTGCGCCGGTTGACAAACTTGTCGACCGTAAGCGTCGCGGGAGAATTTTTCAGCTCCCCGGGGCTCGCGAATTGCTCTTGCCTGCCGAAATGTAAAAATAATATCTTATCTCCGGCGGAAAAGGCCTCGTCGACCGAGGAAGACGCGAAAATCAGCGGTTTTTTCAATTCTTTAATAACCGGAAGGATTTCCGAAAAAACCTCTTCCCTCTCGCCGCCCGTCAGAATTTTAAAGGGGTCGTCGAAAAGATAGACCGAGGGCTCCCTCGTCAGCGTTCTGGCAAACTGAAGCCTGACGATATCGTCGTCGTAGAGCATCCGCCCGAGGTCCGTCAATATCGGAGTTATCCGGAGCCTCCCGGCCGCCGACGAGATTTTTTTTTCGATTTCTTCCTTTGGAAATTTTCTCTTCTTCAAAGGATATTTCAAATGAAAGCCGACCGGTTTCCAGGGCCTGATCCCGCCGTCCTCGTAGAGCATAAGGACGTCCCTTTCCTTGACCGGAGCGCGGGTCACGTCCTTTCCGTCTATTAAAATTTTTCCCTCCGCCGCCGGAAAGAGCCCCGCGAGACACTTTAAAAGAGAGGTTTTTCCGGCCTCGGGCCCGCCCAGAACGGCTATTTTTTCGCCGTCCGAGCAGGAAAAATCGACGCCGGAGAGCGCTTCGCGGCCGTAGAGATATTTCATTTTAAGGCCGGAGACTTCTATCATTTATCGGACTATGAAGCTTTCCGATTTTTGCGGGCGGGAATTCAAATCCTTAGCCTTGCCTTCGTATCCGGCCCTGCCGAGAAGAGCGTAGGTCGCGTTTTTGCCCTCTTCCACTCCGGGCTGATTGAAAGCGTCTATCCCGAGGAGCGCGCCAGTATAGGCGGTTTCGAGCATAAAGAAAGTCATAAGCTGGCCTATCGTGTGCGCGTTCACTTCGGGGAGCGTTATCGTGGCGTTCATGCGGTTATTTTTTGTGAGCGCGTATTCCGTGGCGGAAAGCTCGGCGGAGATGAGCTCGTTAAGCGTATGTCCGGAAAGGAAGGAGACCGAGGGATAAGCGTCGTAGCCGCCGCCGATTTTTACTTCCGCGCGGTATTTATTTACAGCTATGAAGGTAACGACCTTGTCGAACGGCCCTTCGGTGAATAGTTGCACCTGGCTGTGCTGATCGGTCACGCCCAAAGCTTTGACCGGCGTCTGCCCCGCGTTTACCCTCTCGCCCTTTAAATTTACCGCCTTGCCGAGGCTCTCGCCCCATAGCTGCGCGTACCAGTCGGCCATAAGCTTCAGGGAGTCGGCGTAGGGCATCATTACGGAAATATTTTTGCCTTTTTTTATCGCGAGGTATTGCGTGACGGCTGCTGCTAAAGCCGGATTTTGCTTAAAATCCGATTTTCTGGCCGCCCTGTCGGCAAACGCCGCGCCCTTGAGAAGCTCTTTTATGTCGATCCCGAGGACGGCGGCCGGCAAAAGCCCCACGGGCGAGAGTTCGGAAAACCTTCCGCCCACTCCCTGCGGGATGTAGAAGGTTTTGAAGCCTTCGGCCTTAGCGATTTTGACGAGGTTTCCGGACGAGGAGTCGGTAGTCGCGACGATATGCTCTTTTGCGTCCGGCCCGAAAGCCTTTTTGAGCATCTCCGTTATTATAAGAAACTGGCTCATCGTCTCCGAGGTCGAGCCGCTTTTGGTCACTACGTTGAAGACCGTGTCTTCGAGGTCGAGGATATCGAGAAGCGAGGCCATCCTCTCGGGGTCCACGTTGTCCTCGACGTAGAATTTGGGAGCGCGCCTCTTTGACTTCGAGAGCTCGTTGTGGCGCATATGGCACAAGGCCTGAAAGACGGCCGCCGGACCGAGCGCGGAGCCGCCTATCCCGAGAAGCACGAAGGCCGAAAACCTGCGGCGCAATTTTTTTGCGGTCAGAATTATGTCGGCGACGATATCTTTTTGGTTGTACGGGAGTTCCGTCCAGCCGAGCCAGCCCTGTCCCCTGTTTTCCTTTACCGACTTATGGGCCGCCGCGGCCGCCTCTTTCATCTGAGCCAGTTCTTTTACGGTTATCCCCTGCTCGCCTATATAGGCCGAGGTCATATTGTTGTAGTCGAAGACTAACGGTTCGTAGGTTTTTTTCATATGTTCTCCTGTCTAAATTTTATCCAAACACTCTCTCAAATACTCTGCTCCCCTCTTCACTTCCTCGAAATTCTCATAGTCGCCGGCGTAGACTTCGAGCATCAGCGGGCCGTCGTAGCCCATATCGGAGAGTCTTTTGAAGAGAGCTACAAAATCGAAAGTCCCTTTGCCGGGCACGGAGAGTTTTCCGTTCTCGTCAAAGTCGCACAGATGGACGTTCTTCAATCTGTCGCCGATAGCGTCGAGATAGTCGTAGACCGAATAGCCCGACTGCATCGCCTGTTTTATATCGAGGCACGCCGCTATTTTACTTGTTTTTTTAGGTTTGTAAAGAATTCGGGGGAATTAAAATAAGTCCAGTGCACGTTTTCATAGGTCAGGCGCATTCCGTATTCGGAGAGAATACCGTCGAGCCCGTCGCAAACGGCCCCTATCCTCTTATAATCGAGGATATAGGCTCTCTTTTTGAGCCTCGCGGGGCCGTGAAAGGTATAGTACTTCGCGCCCAGCGTCTTTCCGACTTCCGCAGCCTCGCGGAAGAAAAATTCGGCGTCCTCCCTCGTCCTGTCCGCGTAACTGAAGAGCTCGGGCTCGAAGTGCTGATTCAAAGTGTGGACGCTGTACGCTTCGAGGCAGCCCTTCCTCTCTTTGAGGAGCGCGCCGAATTCGGGCAGGTATTCGCGGAAGGTCGTCAGAAAGACCTCCGCACATTTTACGCCCATTCCCTCTATGATCCGGAGCGAATCCTCCGTGAAGGCCTTGCCAAAGAAGGAAGCGGTTGAGATACCGATATACATAATCAGCTGACAGCTTGCGGAATCGCTGCGCTCCAAATTAAATTAAATAAAAACATTTCTTTTCTCTCTACTTAAAGCCGTAAGCCGCAAGCCGCGGCTTATGCCGCTCAATATTCAGGCACTATCAATCCGTAGTCCCCGTCGTCCCTCTTATAGACTATCGAGACCTTGTTATCTTCGGCGTTGACGAAGACGTAGAAATTGTGGTCGAGCAGCTCGAGCTCGGCGATCGCCTCTTCTACGGTGATTATCGAAATGGCAAAATTCTTGACTTTGACGACCTTGCCGTAGCTCGCCTTTTCCTCGGCGGGAGCGACTTCACCGGGCACGTTTACGACGGGCAGGGCGCGGCCGTCCTTCTTCCTGTCGACCATGCGCGTTCTGTATTTCAAAATCTGCTTTTCGATCCTCGGCAGGATTATGTCTATATTGTCGTACATATTGTCGGTCGTCACTTCGGAGCGAAGCGGCGTCTTAACGCCCGGCCGGTAAATGGTTATTTCCATTGTGAAGCCGCTCTTTTCGGCGGAGAGTTTGACTTTCGCGACGGCGCCTTCCCCGAAATATTTGTCGAGCTTTGAAAGTTTTTTCTCGACGACTTCGGTCAGGCGGGCGCTTTCCTTATAGTTCTTTGTCGTGTATTCGATGCGCATGTTTATACTCCTTCGTTAAAATTTATTGATTAATTAGGGCATATGCCCTATACCTTATTTTTCCACTTTAAATTCCAGTTCGTTAGTTCCCTTAAAAATCTTCACTTTTCCGCCGTCCTTCAGTTTTCCCGAGATGATATCTTCGGAAAGCCTGTCTTCGATAAGGCGCTGGATAGTCCTCTTGAGAGGCCGCGCGCCGTAAATCGCGTCGGTGCCTTTTTCGAGAATATAGTCTTCGACGTCGGAGTCGTAGGCGATCGATATCTGCCTGTCTTTCAAGCGTTTCGACAGCCCTTCCAGCAGTATTCCGGTTATTTTTTTCAGAGAGTCCTTTTCGAGGCGGCGGAAGATGATTATGTCGTCTATCCTGTTGATGAATTCGGGGCGCATCGAATCTTTGAGGGCGGCCATCTGCTTTTCCTTCATCGACTCGTAGTCGTTGAGGACGTCGTCCTTCGAGTCGGAAAAGCCGAGCTTTCTCATTCTCGAAATCTCGTTAGCGCCGATATTCGACGTCATTATGACGATAGTGTTTTTGAAGGAGACGACTCTGCCGTGCGAATCGGTCAGTCTGCCGTCCTCGAGGATTTGTAGAAGGATGTTGAAGACGTCGGGATGCGCCTTCTCTATCTCGTCGAAGAGGACGACCGAGTAGGGCTTCCTCCTGACCATTTCCGTCAGTTGCCCGCCCTCTTCGTAGCCGACGTAGCCGGGGGCCGAGCCGATCAGGCGCGAGACGTTGAATTTCTCCATATACTCGCTCATATCTATCCTGACCATCAGATTCTCGTCTCCGAACATCGCCTCGGCGAGAGCTTTTGTGACCTCGGTCTTTCCCACGCCGGTCGGGCCGAGGAAGATAAAGGAGCCTATCGGGCGCTTAGGGTCTTTCAAGCCGGCGCGGGCTCTTTTGACGGCCTTCGCCACGGCGGCTACCGCCTCGTCCTGCCCTACGACTCTCTTTTTGATCGTATCCTCGAGGCGCAACAGCTTTTCCGATTCGGCCTCGGTCAGGCTGACGACTGGGATATGCGTCCAGTCGGAAACGATATTCGCGATCTCCTCCGCGCCTATCGAAAGCTCGAAGCTCTGCTTATCCTTGCCCCATTTTTTCTTGAAATCCGCGAGCTTTTTGGAGACGTCGTTTTTTTCGAGTTGTAATTTGTAGGCCTTTTCGTACTCCTCCTGCTTGACGGCCTGCTCGATCGAATTGATTATCGCCGCAAGCTTATCTTCGAGGCTTTTGACGTCGGGCGGCGCCATCATATTCGAGACGCGCTTCTTGCTGGCGGCCTCGTCGATCAAATCTATCGCCTTGTCCGGCAGATAGCGGTCGGTGATGTACCTGTCGGAAAAAACGGCCGCCGCCGTCAAGGCCTCGTCGGTTATCTTGACCTTGTGGTGGACTTCGTATTTCTCGCGCAGGCCCTTCAAAATCGCTATCGTATCCTCGACGGACGGCGGTTCGACCATTATCGGCTGGAACCTTCTTTCGAGCGCCGCGTCCTTCTCGATATTCTTCCGGTACTCTTCGATCGTCGTCGCGCCTATCGTGGAGATTTCGCCGCGGGTAAGCATCGGCTTGATCAGATTAGCCGCGGTCATCCCGCCCTCTCTGTCTCCCGCGGAAATTATCATATGGATCTCGTCTATAAAGAGGATCGTCTTGCCGTCTCTGAAGGATTCGAGCGTCTTTTTTAGCCTCTCCTCGAAGTCGCCCCGGTATTTGGTGCCCGCGACGAGGCTTCCGAGGTCGAGGCTGAAAATCTTCTTGCCCTTGAGAATTTCCGGAATGTCGCCCGAAACTATCGCGAGCGCGAGGCCCTCTACGATAGCCGTCTTGCCCACGCCCGGCTCCCCTATCAGAATCGGGTTGTTTTTGGTGCGGCGGGAGAGGATTTGTATGATCCTTTCGATTTCCTTGCTTCTTCCTATGACCGGGTCGACTTTTCCTTTGGCGGCGCGCTCGGTCAGGTCCACTCCCAGTTTAGAAAGCTCTCCGCCGCCTTCCCCGCCTTGCTCGTTCCCTTGACCGTCTTCTTCGCGCGCCATACTTCTCAAGGCCTCGGCTATCGGGGAAAGGTCGTCCTCCGACGAATTTTCGCGGCCCACTCCGTTGGAGGTCATCGAATCGATGATGGGCTTGATCTGATCCATAGTTATGCCGTTGTCGGCCAGAATTTTGGCGGACGCGCTGTTCGGGTCGGACGCGAGAGCGAGCAGAAGGTGCTGCGTATCAGCGTAGGTGTAATTGTATTTTTCGGCTATCGCTTTGGAAAGCTCCAAAGACCTCTTCGCCATCGACGAAAGAGTGACGAAAGGCGGTATCAGCATCGTCTGCGTAAAGTAGCTCAGAACGATATCCTTTGTGAGGCCGAGCCTTGACAGAATCTCCGCGGCGTAGCTGTCGTTCACCGACATTATGCCGGCTAAGAGGTGCTCCGTGCCGAGCGTGCCGCCGTACCTTTGCGCGTAGGCTTCGGCGTATTCCATTACTTTTTGAACGTCCCTTGTGTATCCTCGCATATTTGTGGTTCCTCAATATAAATGTAGTGCTCCTTGAGAGGTCGGAGATCGGCGCTACAGGCGATAGTTTTTCTCGCATAAACTTTTCAGGTATTCCGTCAATTCCTTCCTCAAACTCTCGTCCCTCAGCGCGTACTCGATATTCGCTTCCAGAAATCCCTCTTTATTGCCTATGTCGTAGCGGCGGCCGTCGAATTCATAGGCGTAGACGTTGAGCGCCGCGGATTGCAGCTCGATCGCGGTGGGAAGGTAAACCTCTCCGCTCGGCGCGGGCTTAGTTTTAGAGATAAAGTCGAAAATATCCGGCGTAAGTATGAATCTGCCGAGGCTGGCGTAGCGCGAAGGAAGGGCGTCGATTTTCGGCTTCTCGGTGAAGCCTTTGAGCCGTATGTAGCGCCCCTTTACCGCGCCCGGCACGACTACGCCGTAATTGATCAGGTTTTCCGGCGGGAGCTGCTGTACTCCGACAATCGTCGCCCCCGTCTTTTCAAAGGCGCTTATCAATTGTTTGGTCACCGGCTCGGCCGGATTGAAGATGACGTCGTCCCCGAAGAGGACTGCGAAAGGCTCGTCGCCGACGAAGCTTTTGCAGAGCTCGACCGCGTGCCCCGTGCCCTTCATCTCGGGCTGGCGGATGAAGGTGAACTTGACCTTATTCAGGAATTTGTTCATCTTGACGACGTCGGAGGACTTTCCGGCCTTGTTGAGCGCGTGTTCGAGCTCGATATTCCGGTCGAAGTGATTTAAAATCGTCTCCTTGCCGCGCCCTATAAGTATACAAATTTCGGTTATCCCGCTCTCGACGCATTCTTCGACGACGTACTCTATCGACGGCGTGTCGACGAGCGGCAGCATCTCTTTAGGTATCGCCTTTGTGACGGGCAGGAACCGCGTTCCGTAGCCGGCGGCGGGGATTATGGCTTTTTTTATTATAGACATTACTGCTCCTTAAGCGGTCAGAGGCCTTACAGCTTTTTATTTCTCGTTATCATCTCCGCCGGCTTGATATTCCTGTTGGTATAAGCCGTTTTTTCGGTGCGGGCGAGCGAGCCGAAGTGTATGGCGTTGGCGGGGCAATACTGGATGCAGCCGAAACAGTAGACGCACTTGTCGCCGAAAACTATCTTGCCGTTTTCGAGCTTTATGTTGTCGGTCGGGCACATTTTGACGCAGATCTCGCACTGCGTGCATTTGTTATCGGCCCTTTTGACTTTTATTCCGCACAGGTTTTTGAAAACCGCCCAGCTGATTCTGTTCCTGACTCCGGAAAGAAGTTTAAAGCCCGGCCTTCTGATTTCCTTAGCCTCGATATCCTTTTTGATTTTTGCGAGCTTGAGCGGGGCCTCGAAGAGCTGTTTGACTTTTTGGGTATCCGGAGTCGGGAAGATAATGTCGTTGTCGGGCAGCGTCACTCCGTTATAATATGAGAGGCCGCCGCTCCTCGCGAGCAATTTGTCGAGGTCGTAGAACGCGCCGCCCGGCCCGCCGCCGTATGTCGCGACGGCCCAGATATAAGGAGCGTCGAATTCGTTTTTCTCCACAAATTCCTTGACCGGCTTCGGGATAGACCAGCAATGAACGGGGAAGACAATGCCTATCGAATCCGCGGCGATCTTGCCGGGCTTGACCGTCACGACGCTTATCGGGTCTTCCGCAAGGGATTTTGCCGCGAAGAGCGAATTGCCGGTGCCGCTGAAATAAAATACTTTTTCCATTTAATTACCTCTTTTATTATTTACCCGCAAGCGGTTTTTTCCTCACCTTTTTTCACTTTTGCTTATAATTATATGCAAAAGCGTCAAATTTTACTTTATCATTCAGGGTAAAATTTGGCGGCTCGGTACTCTTCAAAAGCCTCGAACGCTTGTTTTTTTAAATTTCCGCCGAGATAGTCGGCGTATACGAGGGGCTCGCCCGTTCCTTTTTCCGCCTCGACAACGTCCGCAATAAAGGCCGTGTGGCTCTCGAACTCCTTCAAATCCTTCACTTTGCATACGAGGTGCGCGGCCGAGCCCTCCAAAACCGGAAGGCCGCCCAAAAAACTATGCGGGACGGCCGCCCACTTTTCGCGCCCGTTCCGCGCCGATTGAAAGCCGAAATTCGCTATATAAAAAGGCTTGACGTCCCTTGTCAGCACCGATATCGAAAATTCGCCGCTCTCTCTTATCGCCTGGTTTGTGTAATTGCCTTTCATACTCGAGAGTATGACCGTCAGAGGAAGCGAAGCGGCCTGCATCAGCGCGTCGACTACGCATCCGCAGAATTTCCCGTCTTTTTTCGCGCCGGCTATATATAATCCGTAAGATAGTTTGTGAAGCGCCTTCCCGTCCATCTATACTTGTCCTTATGGTAAAGTTTGGCAAATTTATTGTAACACAAGCGATAGACAATTTCAAGGCCAAAGGGCAAAGGCCGGTTTTGGGCATAATAAAGCTTAGCTAAAAAAAGTTGAAATTAACTTTCTATTTTTTCTCTGAACATCGCCCCGAACAATTTTCCGATCCTCTTATAAAGGAAGAAGGTAAAGAGGCTGTTCACGCCGGCTTTTATCAGGTTGAACGGGAGGATCACCGGAAAGAGTATAGCGACCACTTGTTCGCGGGGCCAGCCGAAGAAAATCGGAGTGAGAAGGACGTTCATCCCGAGCATCAGGCCGGTCATCACGAGGACGCCGGAGACGAGGGCGACGATCGCGCCGGGGTATGTCCGCCTGCATTTGTAAATGAATCCCGCGACAAGGCAGAACGCGCCCGTCGCGACAAAGTGCATAACGATACCTATCCAGCCGCTCGACGCGCTGACCGTCACGCCCTGAACGACGGCGACGACCGACGTCACTATGACTCCCGAGAACGGGCCGTACATAAAAGCGGCGATGAAGATCGGAATATCGGCGGCGTCGTATTCAAGGAAGGTGAAACCGGGAAATATCGGAAAGTGAATAAGTTCCGCGAGCGCGATCCCGAGGGCCGCGAGAATCGCGAGGCCGGCTACTTTTTTCGCCGAAAATCTTTTTTGAGACATTTTTATGACCATCCTTTCGCTGTGCGTAAGCAC
>AGTN01000004.1_pt1 | contig 11896 bp, 8 predicted proteins | sample 314218 | NCBI WGS metagenome assembly AGTN01 (sample SAMN02954264, study PRJNA73603) | bioreactor metagenome | biome: terrestrial; feature: non-aerated bioreactor; material: poplar woody material; isolation source: poplar biomass | place: USA | collected 2006-12 | reverse complement strand
CTAACTATGTGCCAGCAGCCGCGGTAATACATAGGGGGCGAGCGTTGTCCGGAATGACTGGGCGTAAAGGGTGTGTAGGCGGTCTGACAAGTCGGAAGTGTAATACCTTCGCTTAACGAAGGTGCTGCTTCCGAAACTGTGGGACTACGAGTGTCGGAGAGGAAAACGGAATTCCTGATGTAGCGGTGGAATGCGTAGATATCAGGAGGAACACCGGAGGCGAAAGCGGTTTTCTGGACGACAACTGACGCTGAGGCACGAAAGCGTGGGGAGCAAACAGGATTAGATACCCTGGTAGTCCACGCTGTAAACGATGGATACTGGGTGTAGGGGGTATCGACTCCCCCTGTACCGAAGCAAACGCATTAAGTATCCCGCCTGGGGAGTACGGCCGCAAGGTTGAAACTCAAAGGAATTGACGGGGACCCGCACAAGCAGCGGAGCATGTGGTTTAATTCGAAGCAACACGAAGAACCTTACCAAGACTTGACATCGTACGGCGACGTCGGAAACGACGTTTTCCCCGCAAGGGGACGTATAGACAGGTGGTGCATGGTTGTCGTCAGCTCGTGTCGTGAGATGTTGGGTTAAGTCCCGCAACGAGCGCAACCCTTATCGACAGTTGCCAATATTAAGTTAGGAACTCTGTCGAGACTGCCGCGGATAACGCGGAGGAAGGTGAGGATGACGTCAAATCATCATGCCCCTTACGTCTTGGGCTACACACGTGCTACAATGGCCGTTACAAAGGGCAGCGAAATGGCAACATGAAGCAAATCCCATAAAGACGGTCTCAGTTCAGATTGCGGGCTGCAACTCGCCCGCATAAAGACGGAGTTGCTAGTAATCCCGAATCAGAATGTCGGGGTGAATGCGTTCCCGGGTCTTGTACACACCGCCCGTCACGCCATGGGAGTCGGGAGTACCCAAAGTCGGCAGGCTAACCGCAAGGAGGCAACCGCCTAAGGTAAGACCGATGACTGGGGTGAAGTCGTAACAAGGTAGCCGTATCGGAAGGTGCGGCTGGATCACCTCCTTTTAAGGAGCAGGGAAAACCTGCTAACTTAAAGTCGAAGCGAAAGGCCTCAAAACCTCTCGCTACTCCAGAAGAGTATAAAGGAAATTGTTTGATGAGTTTTCAGTTCGTCGATCGCTTGAAAGGCATAGAAGGGGCCGTCTCGAATTCGAGACGGCCCCTTTGTATTTCGCTGTAATTATTATCGGAGCCGGACTTGATAATAAGCAAATTAATAATTCTTCATAAACGTAAATTGGCAAAATAAAACCGCGGTCTTTCGCTTTCGGGATAACCTGCTATTTTTTGATACCGAATAGAAACCTTGTCGGCCGCAAGCGCCGGAAGGCCTCGTAATTGGCAAAGGTCATCGTATAGCCGGTTACGATAATCAATACCATTTGCAAAGCGGTACCGTTGATCCATTTGAGCGCGAAGTAAGCCGCCAGGATCACCCATTGCTGATGAAAGATATAGATGGCGAACGACGATTTGGAGAGATATGCAGAAAGCTTGTTGGATTGATTCAAATATCTCTTTCCGAGTCCCAGAACCGCCAAAACGGATACCCAAGCGTAAAATCCGTAAAGAGCCTCGTAAGCGATAAAGTTGAATTCTTCAATTTTTTTGTGGAATAATACGTACGCAATCATACAGGATAAGGACAAACCGAGCAGGAGGAAGCGGTATTTTTGAAGCTTTTCCTGCATATCATCCTTAGACAATACGATAAAGCCCAGCATAAAGAACGAGAAATACTCGCCCAGGCTCTTTCCGCCTATATCCAAAACGACTTGCAGCACGGTGGGAATTAAAAAAAGCAGAAGGAGGACGGGCAGCGGAATATTTTTGAAATTCAGCTTTTTAGACTTTATAATCCATACCATTAGCGGCAGGGCAATCATAGATATTACAAAAAGATACAATATGAACCACAGCTGCGCGGGCGTAAAACCTCCGGTATTTCCGGTCAAATCGGTAGGCTTGGTAAAGAAAAGAACATATTGCTCGAAATAATTCCCGCTATATCCGTTATGAAACTTTTCCGCGAGGTATGTCTGAAGGGGTACCAATAACAGAACGCCGGAAATCAGCGGGATCAGAAGCCGGGATATCCGTTCTTTCGCGTATTCCTTCGCGGTTCTCTTTTGCAGCGCGTAATAGGAGCTTATGCCCGCGATCGTAAACATGAGAGGCATCAGCCATGGCCATAACGCGATGATGACGGCGCTTGTCCCGGCGACCTCCGCGCCTCTGACATAAAAATCGTCTCCGAAATTATTGTATACCATAAACGTATGATACGGAATCAGCATCAAAACAGCCAATACTCTCAAATTGTCGAGATAATGCTTTCTCATCTTTAAGCCCTCCTCCATAGGATAGCAGAACGTCGGATAAAGTCAAGGAGCAAATTACGGCGCCAGGGGATAACCCCTATTACCGCCTTTTTTCTTTGGAGAAAGGATAATATTAATATAATAATTTCATGAAAATTACACCGTTGGTAAAGCGGCAAGAAATCGACGAGCTTTATTTTGGAGGAAAAATTCAAAAAGTTTTACTTGTATAAAAAGATAAGGTTTGAGGACGACATTGCCGGCGAGTCACGGGTTTCTCAAAATGGAGATCATTGAATACGCGCCTATCTTGTGTTATCTTATATTGCATATGTATCCGACTTTTTTCAAAACCCGCCTCGAAAAACTTCCGGCTGAAATTACTCATATCGTCGAATATAAATCTGATTAACCGAATAAAATCATCAAAGTCAAATTTTATTGTAATAACAACTTGATCGCCCTATCGTAAATCCGTTTGACGGTTTCGGGGGATATTTCTTTCGAGCCGTAGCGGAGGCATACGCTCATCCGGCCGTTTACGGTTATAATTCCGGCAATCAGATCGCCGGAAGCGAAGAGGGGCGGAATGAAAAAGGCGTTCGAGACCGGAAAGGAGTAGTCGAAAGACTGTTTTCCAAGGTTGGAGACGCCGAGGCCCTTGAATTTCTCGGGGTAAAAGCGGGGAGCAAAGGATTTGACGATTTTATTCGGGTTTTCTTCAAAAGGATAGAAATTTATAGCGTCCTTGAGGCCGTCGCCGAAGGCGTTCAAAAAAGTCAGGGCGGCGAGGCGGCGCCGTTTATTTTTTAAAATCTCTTCGGTAAGATTTTTTAAAACTATGGCGTTCTCCCAAAAATCCAAATTGTTATCGTAACGGAAATCCTTTACGGCTATTCCCGAGACGAAATTGCCCATACAATCCAAAGGTTTGGTCGTCAAATCCTTCCTCGCGTCTACGGCTATCCCGATATATCTCGAGAGGCCGCCTATTTCTTCCCGGGCCGAGGCGAACGCGGCCGTAATTCCCTCGTTCACGGTAACGCCGCGCGCTTTGCAATTTTTTATTATTTTGGAAGTCTCCTCTTCGGTCAATTCCGAAAAGAAAGCAGCCGGGCCGCGCGAATCGATCAGCTTTTGATACAAGATGCGGTAGTCTTCAAGATTGTAGCTTTTACCGGACTTTTCATATTTTGAATTTAGGAATTTGAGGCCAGGTTTTAAAATAAGCCTCAGGCCGGTCTTTTTCGGAAAATCGGCCTCGCTCCTTATTATCGGCGGAATTAATTCTACGGCCGAAGCCTTCCCGTCGAGAAATCCTAAAAAATCTTTCAACAGATTGACGTACCCGAGACCGTCGCCGAGAATGTGATGGCCGAGCATAAAGACGCACGTTTCGTTATTACTCCGGACAAGCAATATCCGAAGAAGCGGCCCGTTTTCCAAATCGAACGGAGCGCGGTTTTTCCCGTTCATCCACGAGAGAGCGATTGAACCGAAATCCTCCGCCTCAATATACTCGGGAACGATAGGGCGGCTTGTACCGAGAGCGTAAAAAGCCCGGTTTTCCGAATCGAAGCGGATCGTCGAAGTTAACAACGGATGCCTTAGACACGAGAGCCGTATCGCCTCGCTTATTTGCCCGCCGGTAATTTTTACGCCGATTTTCGCCCCTATGCCTACGTGGATATCGGGCGCGAACAGCAAGTAACGTTCGGTGTTGATAAGTATATTATTTTCCATTAGACCCCCAATTGTAAACTTATTAACGTTTCGAGATGTCTCGTCTCCGGAAACATATCGTAAGGCGCTACTAATTTTATTTCGTATTTTTCTTTTAATATCTTCAAGTCTTCGGCGAGGGTGACGGGATTGCAGGAGAGATAGACGATAGCTTTTGCGCCGGAGTTTCCGATAAGGGGCGCGAGGAGGCCGAGGCCGGCGCGGGGAGGGTCGAGGAAGATCGCCGAGCCTTGAGAATTTTTTAAGATGTCGGGAAGCGCTTCCGATACGTCGGCGTTAACGATTTCCATTTTATCGGAAAGGCCGTTTTCTTTGGCCAGCCTTTTCGATTCGGCCGCCGCGAAAGGATCGATCTCGATTTGAGTCACGGACGCGCCGGCCTTAGCGAAAAAGAGGCCCGTCATGCCTATCCCACTGAAACAGTCTATCACGCGCTTCGCGCCGGTTTCCGCTATCAAGGCGGCCGCCTTTTTATAGATTTTTATCGTTTGCGGAAGATTGACCTGAAAAAACGCCGACGGATGAAGCTCCGCGGCTATCCCTTCGACCTTGAATTTTAGGCGTTCCGGACCGAAGAGGCGGGTAAATCTGTCGGAGAACACGGCCGCGTCCGTCCTTTCGTTGACGTTCAGATATAGCGAGACCGATTTAAAGGCCTTTTTCAAATCCTCGTAATAATATTCGGCGTGGGGAAGAAATTTTTTGGCGGATACGACGGTGACCAGAATATTGCCGTCTATGTGGCGAGCGGCGACGTATCTTACGCTCCCCTCGCCGGTCTCGGGATAATAGGATTCGATTTTACTCCGGTTTAAAAAATTCCCGGTGATATTTATCAGCTTTTCCGCCCATTCTCCGTGTAGGATGCACTTGTCTATCCGGACGGGCTCGCGCGAACCTTCCTTAAAAAATCCGAGCTTTGCCGCTCCCTTTTTCCCGAAGACCGCGAGATGAATTTTATTCCTGTACTCGAAAGGGTAATAAGTCCCGACGACTTTCTCGGGCTCGAAATCTATTCCGTTTTTCTGAAGTTCCGATTTTAAAAATTCGCGTTTGATTTCAAGCTGCCTATCGTATTTTATATGCTGATAGTCGCATCCGCCGCATTTTTCTACGTAGGGGCAAGGGGGCTTTATCCTATCTTGAGAAGGCTCCGTTATCTTCAGTATTTTGGCCCTGAAAATCCCCTCTTTAAATCCTACGATGGCTGCCTCGACTTTTTTCGCCGGGTATAACCGCGCCGTAGACGGAAATTTTATTTCCCCTGTATTCCGCCGTCCCTTCCCCGTTCTCGTCGAGGGAGGAGACCGTTACGTTTATTAAATCGCCTTGTTTCACAGAGAAGATTATAACATATTTTATTTTTCAAATTCCCCGCCGTTTATAAGATAATAGATTGAAGCCTAACTTTAATATTCTCTCTTGCCGAGTAGAAAATCGGTTGTGACGTCGAAATATTCGGAAAGTTTTATCAAAACGTCAAAACCGCATTCCCGTTTGCCTTCTTCCCAATAAGAAACAGCGCGTTCCGTTACGCCTAAACGCTCGGCAAGAATTTTCCTGCTTATACCGGCGCTCGTTCTTATATCTTTAAGATTTTTTGCAAAGCTATTCACAAAAAAATCTTAGAACAAAACGTTCATTAATTGTTGACGCGGAACAAATTGTTCCATATAATTAATATTATGGATTTGCAAGACTTTATAAATTTACTTTTGGAAAGTCCGAATGGAAAAAAATTTCTTGTCGATTATAAATTTTATAACGCGAACAGGGGCGTTCAAGTTAAGACCGCCGAAAATAAATATTACAATATTTTTATAGTACAGATAGACGAGAAAGACAGTATAGAAAATCGAGCGAGAAGATATGGCATAAGACGTAAGATATAAAATGCATCTTAATATTTGATCGACGAATTCAATTCTTTCAATTTTTCAATATCTACCTTCAATACCTTTCTGTCATATGTGAGCAAGCCGTTTATCTCGTCCTCGACGTCGGTCAGCTGGGTGTAGACTGCGGCGGAAAGGCCTTTCGGAAGGAGAGGTACGATCTCGTCTTTGAATAGTTTTTCGTATCCTTCCCACAGAGCCTCCTTCGTCGCGAATTTTTTGTAGCCGAACTCGTGGTCGAGGTTGAAGACGTGGCCCTCGACGTTCAGAGCGTAGCCGCCGAATTCGGAGAGGATAACGGAGCGTTTTTCTCTTTTCGGAAGGCGAATCTTTTTGAAATAGATATGAAGGCTCCTGAAGTCTCCTATACCCTGGTCGTGCCAACCGCTCGCGTGGTCGATAGGGCGCGTCGCGTCCATTTGTTTAATGAAATTATAGGCCTTTTCCGAGTCGAACTGGCCCCAGCTCTCGTTGAAAGGGACCCATAGGCATACCGAGACCGAGTTATAGAGGGCGTTTACCGTCGCCGCCGTATCCTTATAGTATTCCAGCCTTCCCGCGGCGTCCGACCTTCCGAGCAAGCGGTAATTTTTGTCGGAGATCCTGAAGCCGAAGAAGCCGAGGCCGCTCGCGACGATATTATTTGTCGCGCCGCCCCCGCTGACCATATCCTGCCATACGAGTATCCCGAGGCGGTCGCAATGGTAATACCACCTTAGCGGCTCGACCTTGATATGCTTGCGAAGCATATTGAAGCCGGCCTCTTTGGCCGTCTTCAGATCGAAAAGCATAGCCTCTTCCGAGGGGGGAGTGTAGAGCCCGTCCGGCCAGTAGCCTTGATCTAAGAGACCGTTGTGGAAATAGGGCTTGTTATTCAGGGCGAGACGGAAAATGCCCTTGTCGTCTTTAATTAATCCGTACTTCCGCATCCCGAAATAGCTTGATACGGTATCCGAACCTGCCGTAACCTTTAAATCGTAGAGCTTCGGGCTCTCGGGACTCCACAATTTGAAACCCGGAAGTTTTATTGAAAACTCGCCGACTCCCTCGCCCGAGGCGAAGAGCTTTTTGCCGTCGAAGACTTTAACCGAAACCGCCGAAGGCTTTTCCGTCCCGGCGATTATTTTTATCTCGCCCGCGTCTATGTCGGGAGTAATTTTCAAGGATTTAATATAGTTTTCGGGGACGCTCTCCAGCCAGACCGTCTGCCATATTCCCGACTGGGGCGTATAGAAAATCCCGCCGCCGTGCAGTTTTTGTTTTCCTCTCGCCTGAGGCGCGCAGTCGGTAGGATCGGTAACCGAGACCTCGAGAGCATTCTCTCCCTCTTTCAGAAGGGAGCTAATATCGAGGGAAAAGGGGAAATATCCGCCCGCATGACTTCCGGCCGCTTTTCCGTTTACGGTAATTTCCGCCTTATAGTCGATCGCCCCGAAATTCAACAGTACCTTTCCCTTATTAAAGCCCTCGGGAAGAGCGAAAAACCGCCTGTAATATAAGGTCTCCGAAGGCCTTAGGATCCGGTTTACGCCGCTCAAAACCGATTCGGGCGAGAACGGCACGAGAATTTTTCCCGTGTAGCCCATAAAGTCGGCGTCGGAGGGGTAAATCGCGTAGTCCCATTCTCCGTTCAGATTTATATAGGAATCTCTTTTTAATTGAGGGCGAGGGTATTCGGGGAGCGGCGCCGACTTGTCGAGCTTTTCGCCGAAGGGAGTCAAAAGGTTCACGGTTCTGTTCAAAGGATTTCTCATAAGATACCTCGAAATGATTTATTAAATTATAAGCCGAAAAGGTAAGAAATTCAAGAGCTAATAATGACGCGCGCCGGCTTCGACGCCCTCGCGCTAAGCGAGTCATCCGTAAGACAAAATCGGCGTCATTAATTAAAGCCGCCGATTTTCAATCGGTCGGTTAATTTTACTTTGATTTCCCCGTCTGCTTATACTATAATATATGATGAGAACTTTGGCAACCAGGAGAATACTAAATGGATTTTTTTCAACTTTCTGATTAACGGCGCGGCCTCGCTCGACTGGCGGTCAATCGTTATGTGGGCGGTCGGCGCCATTCTCATTTATCTCGGGATAAAAAAGAAGCTCGAACCGGCGCTTCTTTTACCGATGGGCTTCGGGGCTATTTTGATCAACCTTCCCGTCCCGAATCTCGGCGAGGTGACGGGCATACTCGACTGGCTCTTCAACGAATTTATCGGCGTATCCGAGGCCTTCCCGCTCCTTCTCTTCATAGGGATAGGCGCGATGATAGACTTCGGCCCGCTTCTTTCCAACCCCAAACTTTTATTCTTCGGCGCGGCGGCCCAGCTCGGAATTTTCATAACGATAATCCTCGCGGTGCTCTGCGGCTTTAACATTAACGACGCGGTTTCGACGGGTATAATCGGCGCGGCCGACGGCCCGACCTCGATACTCGTTTCAAACGTATTGAATTCAAAATATATAGGCGCGATAGCGGTGGCCGCCTACTCCTATATGGCGCTCGTGCCGATAATCCAGCCGGCGGCGATAAAGCTGGTGACGACGAAAAAAGACCGCGCGATAAAAATGGATTATAACCCGCAGCAGGTATCCAAGCTTACAAAGATACTCTTCCCGATAATAGTGACGATAATAGCCGGCCTGATCGCTCCGGCCTCGGCGGCCCTCGTCGGCATGCTGATGTTCGGAAACCTGATAAGAGAATGCGGAGTGCTCGAAAGCTTATCCGAGACGGCGCAGAAGACGCTGGCGAACTTGATCACGCTTCTCCTCGGAATAACGATAGCGGCGAGCATGAAGGCGGAAAATTTCGTCTCGCTCAACACGCTGATCATAATGGGGCTCGGGCTCCTCGCCTTCGTCTTCGACTCGATAGGCGGCGTGCTGTTCGCTAAGCTGATAAACGTCTTCCTTCCGAAGGGAAAGAAGCTCAATCCGATGGTGGGCGCGGCCGGAATCTCGGCCTTCCCTATGTCGGCGAGGGTGATCCAGAAGCTGGGGATAGAAGCCGACCCTTCGAATCACCTTCTGATGCACGCCATATCGGCAAACGTCTCCGGTCAGATCGCCTCGGTGGTCGCGGGCGGCGTGCTTCTTTCGATGCTGTTAGGTTAAGGGGGACGGAGAAATGAATATGTTATTTGCCATAGACGCACAAAAATCTTACGAAATCCCTCGACCTCTTTTGGAAGGGGATGCTCGCCATATTCTTAGTTATGGGGATAATTTATCTCGTAATTATAATCCTCAACAAGGCGACGGCGACGCCGAAGGAAAAAATAGTCGCGCCCTTTAAGAAAATTTATGCTAAAATAAAGGGAAGCAAAGGAAAAAAGAAACTAAGGAATAATGGAAAGAGAAGCGCTTTCTCCCGAAGCGGCGGCGGCCTCCGAAATCGAAATAACGGAATCGCCGAGCGTTCCCGAAAAGGCAAAACGCGCGCCCGCGAAAATTAAAAAAGAGACGTCCGTCGAGGTCAAACCGCCCGAAAATCCGCGCGGGCTCACTTCGGCGGAGGTGGAGGAGCGCGTCTCGGAAGGCAAAGTCAACGGCGATCTCAACGTAAAGACGAAGAGCGTCTGGGAAATTTTCCGGACAAACGTCTTTACGTTTTTTAATTTCCTCTTCATAGGGATCGCCGTCCTTCTCGCGTTTTTTGTTCCGAAAAATCTCTCGGGTATGGCAAACTTCGGATTTCTCGGCGTCGTCGTCATCAATCTTGCCGCCGGAATAATTCAGGAGCTACGGGCCAAAAAAACTATCGATAAGCTTTCCCTTCTCTCCGCGCCCAAAGTTACCGTCTATCGCGACGGCGCTAAAAAAGAGATTGCCGTCAGGGACGTAGTTTTGGACGACGAGGTCTCTCTCGCCGCGGGGAACCAGATCTGCGCCGACTCGATAATCGAAGACGGAGTGGTCGAGGTCAACGAATCCCTTTTGACCGGCGAGCCCGATCCTATCCAGAAAAAGAAGGGCGACGAAATTCTTTCCGGAAGCTTCATAGTTTCCGGAACGGCGGCCGCAAAGGTGATCAGAGTGGGGAAGGATAATTACGCGACCAAAATTTCGAGCGGCGCAAAATATATCAAGCCTTCGACCTCTATAATTTTCAAATCGATATCCAAATTCATAAAAATTATGGCCTTCCTCGTCATTCCGCTCGGGATGGGACTGTTCTCGGTCAAATATTTTGTACAGGACAACAACCTCAACAAGACCGTGATAACCGTCACCGGAACTATAATCGGAATGATCCCTTCGGGGCTTATGCTGCTGACGACCGGCGTGTTTTGCATCAGCGTCATCAGGCTCTCGACCTATAAGGCGCTCGCGCAGGATCTGCACTGCGCCGAGACTCTCGCGAGGGTCGACGTCCTCTGCCTCGACAAGACCGGCACGATCACCGAGGGGGCGATGATGGTCAACAACATCGTGCCGATAGGCGTGACCGAGGGCGAGATGAGAAAGATGCTCAAAAATCTGGTCGACTCCACAAAGGACGAAAATCCTACGGCTCTCGCGATAAAAAATTACCTGAACGGGATGGAAGACGGCGAAAATCCCCTCTTCACCGTGCCCTTTTCTTCAAAAAGAAAGTGGAGCGGCGCGTCCTTCAAATCGGGCACGGTAGTTATGGGCGCGGCCGAGTTCGTCTTTAAAAAGCTTCCTAAAAAAATCGAGGAGGCGGCGGCCGAGTACTCCGAATGCGCGCGAGTTTTGGTACTCGGCTATTCCCCCGCGAAGATGACCGCGCCCGTCCTCCCCGCGACTATAAAGTTCGCCGGATTCGTCCTGATCGCCGATAAAATAAGGAACGAAGCTCCCGCGACTCTAAGATATTTCCGCGAGCAGGGCGTCGACGTAAAAATTTTGTCCGGCGACAATCCCGTGACCGTCAGCTCGGTCGCGAGAAGAGCCGGGATGAAGTCGGCCGGCAATTTTGTCGACGCGACTACGCTCTCCGACAAGGAAATCCCGGACGCAGTCGAAATGTATTCTATCTTCGGCCGCGTCACTCCCGACCAGAAACTGAAAATAGTCAAAGCCCTCAAGGAGAGGGGCCACACCGTGGCTATGACGGGGGACGGGGTAAACGACGTCCTCGCCCTGAAGGAGGCCGACTGCTCGATAGCCATGGCCGCCGGTTCGGACGCCGCGAAAAACGTCTCCGAGATAGTGCTTCTCGATTCAAACTTTGCCTCTATGCCTAAAATAGTGGCCGAGGGAAGGAGAAGCATAAACAATCTGGAGCGCTCTGCCTCGCTCTTTCTCGTCAAGACGGGCTATAATTTCTTTTTCGCGATCTTATTTTTAATCATCCGCGCCGACCTCCCGTTCGAGCCCAAACACCTGTCTCTTCTCGCGATGATCATGATAGGGATACCGTCCTATTTCCTCGCGCTCGAACCGAACAGAGAGCTCGTCAAGGGAAAGTTCCTCGGCAAGGTCATCGGGAACGCTCTCCCGTGTTCATTGACGATAACGATTGCGGTCGTGGCCGTGATCCTTCTTTCAAAGCTGCTTTTGACCTCGGTTTCTTCCGACCAGATCTCGACGATGGCGCTGATCATCACGGGCTCGATAAGCTTTTTGTACCTTTTGAAAATCTGCTACCCCTTCAATACCCGAAGGGTTTTTCTCGTCATAGCGCTTGCCGGAATATTTGCCGGCGCGTTCTTCGCCGATTTCGAGTTTTTCAATTTGACCGAATTTTTCGGCCTTACGACCGACATCTCCCCCGATATGGCCAAAATCATCCTGCCCGTAGCCGTGATCTCGATTCCTATCTTTATAGCTATGTACGCCATAGCGAATAAAATCAACGGTACGAGCGGGCTCGGCAAAAAAGTTAGCGGGATAATTTGAAAGGGAGCGGGGGGCGGGGAATAAGGAATAAAAGGATAA
>AGTN01176753.1_pt1 | contig 11899 bp, 11 predicted proteins | sample 314218 | NCBI WGS metagenome assembly AGTN01 (sample SAMN02954264, study PRJNA73603) | bioreactor metagenome | biome: terrestrial; feature: non-aerated bioreactor; material: poplar woody material; isolation source: poplar biomass | place: USA | collected 2006-12 | reverse complement strand
TGGCCGGCAGGGTGTTGTTGGGATCGGCGGCGAACTTGACCAGCGCGATGCCGGCGGAAAACACCGTGCCGACGATGATGCCGGCCAGCACCATCACCAGGATGCCGTCGCCGCCGCGTCCGCGCCACAGGCCGATGCCGGTGGTGGCGGCCACCGCCGCCAGGCCGCAGACGAAGGCCGAAAGCTGCACGGCGACGCCGCTGCCGCCCAGCAGGATGGCCAGCGCGGCGCCGAATCCCGCCCCCGCCGCCACGCCCAGGATGTCGGGCGAGACCATGGGGTTGCGGAACACGCCCTGGAAAGCGGCGCCGGAACTCGCCAGCGCCGCCCCCACCATCATGGCCGCCAGGATGCGCGGCAGGCGGATGTTCAGCACCACCGTCTCGGCCTCGGGCGGCCAGAACGGCACGATGGGCAGCAGCTTGGACGCCAGGATGGCGAGCGCGACATGCGGCGCCACCGGATAGCGCCCGATCATGAACGAGGCCAGCACGATCGCGGTCAGGGCGGCCACCACCCATGCCCAGCGGCAGGGAGTGGAGCGCCGTCCCGCCGCCGCCGCGCCAGGAACGTCCCCCGCCGTCACCATGTCGTCTTCAGCGACAGCGACACCACCCGGGGGGCGCCGAGCAGCAGGCCGTCATTGCTGTTGGTGCGGTAATAGGACCAATAGGCGGTGTCGAAGACGTTGGCGACGGTCAGGTTGACGTCGACCTTGTGGCCGTAGATCTCGGGCTCGTAGCGCAGGCCGGCGTCGAACGTGGTCGCCGCGTCCATGTAATCGGTATTGAGCGTGTTGACCGGGCGTTTGCCGTAATAATTGGCGCCGCCGGTGACGGTCAGGTCGGGAACCCACGGCAGGGCGTATTCCAGGTACAGGCGGGCCTGCTTCTCGGGCACGTTGATCGGGGTCTTGTCCTGGGCGGCGGGATTGGCGACGGCCTTGTCGATGAAGGCGTCCATGACGGTGAAGCCGCCGACCACGGTCAGCCGGTCGGTCAGCTTGCCGCTGGCCATGACCTCCAGGCCCTGGTGGATTTCGCGGCCGTCCTGCTTGAAGGTGTTGTCGGCCGGATCGACCTCCGAGTTCACCTTGTCGATGCGGAACAGCGCCGCGTTCAGGTCCACGCCGCCGAAGGTGGTCTTGGCGCCCACCTCGTATTGCTTGCTGACGCTGGGCGGCAGCACCTGATAGCGGTTGGTCACGCCCACCGTGCTGCTGCTCTCGCCGCCGACCAGGGCCTCCATGTAGGAGGCGTAGGTCGAGACGTTCGGCACCGGCTTGTACATCAGGGCGTAGGACGGGGTGGATTTCTTCTTGGTGAAATTGCTGCTGCTGATGACCGCCGTGCTGCCCCAGGCCATCTGCTTGAGCACGGCATGGTTGACGCCGATCAGGGCCGACAGGGAATCGGTCAGGGCGATGCGGTCGCCGAGCAGGTAGCTGTCGAAATACTGTTTCTGCCACTGGGTCTTGCCGCCGATCGCCAGACCGGGCTGGGAATAGGTGATCGGCGCGTTGATGTTCGACGTGCCGAGAAAGGCCATGGTGTCGGCGGCGCCCCGGATGTACGTGTAATCCGTGCCGGAATAGCCGGTGGTGATGGTGTGGCCGATGCCCCAGGTCTTCACCTCGGCGTCCAGCAGCGCGTATGCGGAATGCGTGGTCTCGTACTGGCGCGGGCTGGCGCCGGCCGTTTCCGTATAGGCGCCGGAATCATTGGTCAGCACGTTGGAGACATAGGCGTATTGCCGCCACATGTAGCCGTAGCGATAGCCCGCCCGCAGGCTGAAGGTGTCGTTCAGCCTGCTGTCGAAGCCGGCGCCCGCGACGGTCTTTTCCGCCTTGTTGTAGGTCCAGTCCTGACCGTATTGCCGGGACGCGTCGAAGTTCGAGGCGTCGGGCACCCGCACGCCGGCCCCCAGGGCGAAATAGCTCTGCAATCCCTCGGCGTGGTACTGCTGGTGCCAGATGTCGGTCCAGATCCCGGTGTCGGGCGCGGCCTTGTAGTGGATGCGCGCCGAGACCAGACTGCGTTCCTGGTCGCTGCCGTCGATGAACGTCTCGCCATCCTCGCGATAGGCGTTGAAACGATAGCCCAGCCGGTCGCCGGTGCCGGCCACCGGTCCGCCGAGGTCGGCGTGGACGTAGTTGATGCCGCCGCCGTAATTTCCCAGCGCCAGGCTGGCGAACGGCGTTTCCGTCGGCTGCTTGCTGACGTAATTGATCGAGCCGCCCAGCGCCGAGAAACCGTGAAGGAAGCCGGAAAAGCCGTTCAGGACCTCGATGCGCTCGACGTTTTCCAGCGGCGGGAACGAGAAGCTGCGGTCCACCAGCCCGTCGCGCATCTCGCTCTGGTCGGCGGCGATGAAGCCGCGCACCATCATGCGGGTCATGGAACTGGGGGTGTTCGGCGCCATCAGCAGCGTCGCGGTGGGATTGGTCTTCAGGGCGTCGCCCAGGGTGTGGGCGTTGCTGTTCTCGATCAACTCGCCCGAGGTCACGTTCAGGGAATAGGGCGTGTCCTTCAGCGCGGTCTTGCCCAGGGGGCCGACCGTCGCGGTGGTCGCGCGATAGCCGCTTTCGGCGCTGCCCTCCGGCTGGTCCTGCTGGCCGGTGACCACCACCTCGGGAACGGCATCGTCCCCGGCGGCGGATTGGTCCGCCGTCTGGGCATGGGCGGTGCCCATCACGGCAAGCACCAGCGCCACGGCGGTTCCGGTGGACAGAATGGAAGGGGTGGGGGCGATCACGGGCACGCGCATTCCGGTCTCCATCGCTCCACGCGAATGATGCGTGGACAGTCGATTTGAAATCCGGCTTAGGCCGTGCTCCGGCAATCCTCGAAACTATGAGTTATCGCCAATTCAATGACCATAGTGGTCACATAAATTTTCATTCATGTCAACATTCTGAAATGAATTATTATTCAATGCGGTGATGTGTATTTAAGGTTGTTTTCTTCGATATGAACATAAACTCTTGTTGCGATGGCTGATCTTTGGAATGGATCACACGATCCATTGATGTTGGCCGCGCATTCCCTTCTGGCGCCTGAGGCTGTACTCGACGACATGGGCGACGAGGTCGCGGCGGCTGAAGCCCCATTCGCGGCCGGCCATGGCGAGCGCGCCCTGGCGGCCGAGATAGCAGCAGATGTTGATCTCCAGGATGCGCCGCGCGCCGGTCTCGGGGTCCCAGCGGTAGTCGACGCGGAAATAGTCGATGGGGCCCAGCGCCTGCCAGATCGCCGCGACGTCGGCGGCCATGGCGGCGGCCGCCGCTCCCACCTCGATCAGGCGGTTGCCGAGATGGTCGTCGGTCTTGAGGTCCTCGGTCAGGATGTGGCCGGGCTGGTCCGATTGCGGCGAGACGTGGCCGAGGATCAGGTAGGGATCGTGGCCGATCACCGGCACGGTGACGTCGATGCCGGGGCAGTATTGCTCGACCAGCGCCTCGCGGCCCTGGGCGTGCAGGCGTTCCACCGCCCGCGCGGCGCCGTCCCAGCTCTCCTGCAGGCTGTCGGCGGTGATGCCTTCCGAGGCGGCGCCGAAGCGGTCCTTGACGAAATAGGGGCCGGGAAAGCCGGGCGGCGCCGGTTCCGCGCCGAAGCCGTAGGCGCGCCCCGGCGCCACCGGCAGGCCCAGCGCCTGGAAGGCCAGCTTGCTCAAGACCTTGTCCTCGGCCAGGGCGCGGATGTTGGGCGGCGCCCCGAGATAGGGGATGCGCAGGTATTCGCACACCGACGGGACGTGGATTTCCGGATTGCGCATGGGCATGCGGTTGAGCAGGGAGAAGACGAAATCCGCGTTGCCGCCGGCCGTCCACGCGGCATAGGGCTTCGACGCCGACCTGACGTCGTAGCCGATCGCCTGCAATTCCCGGAACAGGTTGAAATGGTACTGGGCGTAGCCCGACGCCACACCGTCGGCCTTCTGTTCGTACACCGGGTCGTCCGGCGCGAAGCGCGCCAGATAGAGAATGCGGGTCGAACCAGGATTCGCCGGTTTGCGCAGGCGGCGCGGCATGGCGGCTTTTCCCATCCTTAGTCGGTTGCGATCTTTACAAAAATGTACGAAATGCGATTCTTAAGTACAGACTCGTCAAAAGTACAAATTTGTTAAATGTATGGATTATGACATGCATTTATTGTGTAGTGTTGTATTTGCCACATCCTTCAAAAACGTCCATATCATCAAATTAGAATTGACATTCGCTGTCAATGCAAGAGATCTTGTCTTTCAGTTGTTCCAGGCGGACGGGATGTTCCATGTTCCATGCCAAGACGCATCGCGCCAGCAAAACAGGCAACGCCACCTGGGTCTCGCCGCAAGGTGGGGCGGCCCCGCATCCGGTTCTGGGCAGCCTGGACTTCCTCGGCCGCATGCCCATCCCGTTGCGCCGTCCGTTCAATGCCGGGCTGGAGCGGGTGGCGGCGGCCCATGGTCTGGCGTGCAGCTTCGTCATGGGCGGCGGATGGTACGCCCCGTTCGACGAATTGTCGGCGGCCGCGACGCCCGACGAGCTTCCCGACATGGTGGTGACGCCGTGGTCCGCCGATGACGCCACCGCCCGTCTGCTCGGCCTTTATGCCGCAAGGCCCGCCGAGGCGAAGGAATGCCATGTCGCCTGCCGCGAGGCGGGTCTGCCTGATCCGCTGGGGGTGTTCTCGGTCTTTGCCGTCATCCCGCTGGTGTTCCTGGTGGACCACGTCAAGCTGGCCGGCCGTCGCCCGCCCCGCTGCTGGGGCGACCTGCTCGCCCCGGAATGGCGGGGCGAGGTGGTGTTCGGCGGCTGGCGGCCCAACGAGCGGATGCCGTTCACGGATTACAACGAATTCCTGCTGCTGAGCCTGTTCGAGGAATTCGGCGCCGATGGATTGAGCGCCTTCGCCGCCAACGTGAAGGGCCTGCAGCACAACGTCGTCAGTTCCCGCACCGCCGGGGCCGAACACGCGCCGGGGGGCACGGTGACCATCCTGCCGTGGATGCAGGCGGAAATGTCGCCGCGCCGGGGCAAGGTGTCGGTGGTATGGCCCGAGGACGGGGCCTATGCCATGCCTATCGGCTTTCTCGCCAAGCCGGAACGGCGCGAGCGCCTGCGCCCGCTGGTCGAGTATCTCACCGGCCCGGACCTGGGCCGGGTGCTGGCGCGCAATTGCTACCCGCCGGTCCATGGTCCGGCGGGGGGCTTCCCGCCCGGGGCTCGGCTGAAATGGCTGGGCTGGGACCATGTGCGCCGTCATGACGTGGCGGCGCGGGCGGCCCAGGCCGGGCGGCTGTTCTTCGAGGCATGGCCGGGCTGATGGCGGGAGTGCGGCTGATTACCGTCGCCGGATCGCCCTCGGTGGGCAAGACCTCGGTCATCCTGCGGGTGCTGAGCGTGCTGAAGGCCGAGGACCTGAAGGTGGGCGTCGCCAAGTTCGATTCCCTGTCCACCAGCGACGACGAGGCCTATGGCAGGAACGGCGTGCCGGTGGTGGTCGGGCTGTCGGGCGGCCTGTGCCCGGACCATTTCTTCGTCACCAATATCGAGGATTGCCTGGATTGGGGCCGCCGCCAGGGCCTTGACGTGCTGGTCAGCGAAAGCGCCGGGCTGTGCAACCGCTGTTCGCCCCATATCGCCGGGGTGCTGGCGGTGTGCGTGGTGGACGCCCTGGCCGGCATTCACACGCCGAAGAAGATCGGTCCCATGCTGCGCCTGGCCGATCTGGTGGTCATCACCAAGGGCGACATCGTCAGCCAGGCCGAACGCGAGGTCTTCGCCTACCACGTCCGCCTCGCCAATCCCAAGGCGCCGGTGGTGTTCTGCAACGGCATCACCGGCCAGGGCGCCATGGACGTGGCCTTCCATCTGCGCGCCGCCGCCGGCATCGACAGCCTGGACGGCAGCCGCCTGCGTTTCTCCATGCCGTCGGCGGTGTGCCCCTATTGCGTCGGCGAGACCGCCATCGGCGAAACCCACCATCGCGGCAACGTCAAGAAAATGCGGTTCGGGGACCTGTCATGAACGCCCGCGAGCATCCCCGCGTCGCGGCTTTCCTGGCCACCTTCCGCGCCGACATTCCCGACGGCGTGACGGTGGAGGCGTGGCTGGACGGCCTGGGCGACGAAACCCTGGCCGATCTGGGCATGGACCGCGACCATATCCTGTCCCATGTGCGGCGCCTGCTGGACGACGACGCCCGCCCGGCGCCCGAGGCGGTGCGTTCGCTCGCCATCCTGGGCGGGCGCGACAAGCAGGGCCGGGCGGAAGAGATGGATCTGACCATCCAGGCGGGCGAGATCGTCTGCATCGTCGGCCCCACCGGCTCGGGCAAGAGCCGCCTGCTCGCCGACATCGAATGCCTGGCCCAGGGCGACACGCCCACGGGGCGCCGCGTGCTGGTCAACGGCCGCGCCCCGGCGGCGGAAAACCGCTTCGCCCCCGACCGCAAGCTGGTGGCGCAGCTCTCGCAGAACATGAATTTCGTGGTCGATCTCGCCGTGGCGGAGTTTATCGCCATGCACGCCCGCTGCCGCATGGTGGCCGACGTCGAGGCGGTAACCGCCCGCGTCATCGCCTGCGCCAACGGCCTGACGGGCGAGAAGTTCGCCGAGGACGTCTCGGTCACCCAATTGTCGGGCGGGCAGACCCGCGCGCTGATGATCGCCGACGCGGCGCTGCTCAGCGCCTCGCCGGTGGTGCTGATCGACGAGATCGAGAATGCCGGCGTCGATCGCAAGCAGGCGCTGGACCTGCTGGTGGCGGAAGATAAGATCGTGCTGATCTCGACCCACGACCCGCTGCTGGCGCTGCGCGGCGGCCGCCGGCTGGTGATCCGCAACGGCGGTATCGCCGAGGTGATCGAGACCACCGATGCCGAGCGGCGCAATCTGTCCCGTCTCGAACGGGTGGATGCCGGCCTGATGGACATCCGCGAGCGCCTGCGCCGGGGCGAAAAAATCGATGGAGAACTGCCACCGTGGACATGAGCGACAAATTGTCCCTGCTGCTGAACCGGCGGTCCAGCCATTCGCTGACCGAGCCGGGGCCTTCGGGTGAGGCGCTGGACCTGATCTTCCGTGCCGCCCTGCGGGTGCCCGATTTCCAGCGCCTGCGTCCCTTCCGCTTCCTGGTCGCCGTCGGCGAGGGCCGCGAGCGGCTGGGCGAGGCCATGCGCCGTGCCGCGCTGGCGGCGGGCAAGCCGGACGACGTGGCCACCCGCGCCCCGCGCATGCCGCTGCGCGCGCCCATGGTCATCACCGTGGTGGCCTCGCCCAAGCCCAGCGCCCAGGTGCCGGTGTTCGACCAGCATCTCGCCGCCGGCTGCACCGTCATGGCCATGCAGATGGCCGCGGTGGGGCTGGGCTTCGGCGGGGTCTGGCGCTCGGGCTGGTTCATGCACGACGACTATTTCCACCGCGAGCTGGGACTGGCCGAGGGCGAGCGCATCGTCGGCTTCCTCTATCTCGGCACCCCGGCCAAGCCGGTCGGGCCGCCGGCGCCGGAGGATCCCACCCCCTACATTCACTGGCTATAGGACCGGCCCATGGACAGAATGACCAACAACCAGCGTTTCCACCTGATCCTGGCCGACGTCGCCATGGCCATGGCCATCACCACCCTGGACGGCGGCAAGCCGGTCTGCGACGGCGACTATGTGCCGGGCGCCGTGCGGGACGGCTGGCTGGCCCGTGTCACCGACGCCATGCTGCGCCAGCGGGTGACCGCCCTGGCGTCGGCGGGGCTGGGCTCGCTCCAATCGGTGTCGGGAGAGGAACTGGTGGAAAAGGCGCGCCGCTTCGGTATTCCGCTCCAGGCCGAACTGGCCGACGAGATCTGCTCCCACTTCGCCGCCCAGCGCGAGCGGATCATGACCTATCGGCGGTGACTGCCGCAGCCGCCGTCTTGCCATGCCGCACGATCAAAGGCGGTCATGGGAAAAGGAGTCCGGCGGGCGGGGGGACGGCGGCAGGGCGCCGTAATGCAGTACGCGGCACATCCAGAGCGGCGGGTCGCGGCGCATCAGCGTCTGCAGGCGGGCGATGACGTCGTCGATGGCGCGGCGGTGCTCCACCACGACCGGGTAGGTCTCGCCATCGGCCACCCGCATGGCGGTGCGGTCGCTCAGGCCCGCGGTGAACAGCACCCCGCTGCCGTTCAAGCCGGCCAGCTTGGCGGCCAGCAGATCGCCCGGCGCGGGCGCTTCGGCCGGGCCGGGACAGCCTTGCCGCACCTCCTCATCCCCGGTGGCCGGGGCACGGAATTCCAGGACGTCGAGGAAGTCCGCGGCTACCGGACTGACGTCGTAGAACACCAAATGCCGGGCGCCGGCGAAATCGGCGTCGACCCAGGTCAGACTGTTGGTGGTGAAGGCCACCTTGAGATGAGGAGGTGTGTGGAGCATCTGGCCGTCCGCAACCGGCAGAAGCACGATGCCCCTGCCTGGGATGGTGTCTGGTCCGGCTCAGGCCGTGCTCCGGGGGAGGCCCCCATCCTGGAAGGACGAACCTCCAGGTAATGCTTTCATCATTTACGATTTTATTTTATGCGTCAATAGAAAATAGATTTTTACATTAATGTGCATTATTCCTGTAGTGCACATACTTTCCGAATCTCCCGAATTCACGCGGCAATGCACCGGCGCGGATGGCGGCGGCCAATCCTTGCGGATCACGGACCACCAGCCCGCCCAGCACCTGGATGCCGTATTCATGAAGGCGCGGCGTCAGCGGCGTGCACGGGCCGATCAGCGCCACCGGGGCATGGCTGGCCAGGCGCAGGATGCGCGGCAGCGAGCGGTTGACCAGGGCCGAGGAGTTGACCACGGCGCCGCCGCAGCCGGGCAGCAGGGTGTCCATGGCGACGGGGGGGAACTCGCCCGGCCGCGGATCGGCTTCGATCACCGCCGAATGGGGCAGGATATCGGACAGGCCGGGAAAGGCGCCGATCACCACCACCCGGCCGGGAGTCTGCGACAAGGCCTGCACGCCGTTGCCGGAGCGCAGGTCCAGATCGGCGCGGTTGTAATGGGCGTTGATGGCGGCGATGCCCAGCGCCATCTCCACCGGGTCCCACGACCGCGACAGATCGGCCAGCCGGCGCAATCCCTGGCGCTGCAGGGTGGCGAGACGGGGGAACAAGGTCTTGGGCGAGGCCGGCAGATAGGCCAGGCCGCTGCCGTGCGGTCCCTCCACCATGATCCAGCGGCCGCCGCAGGCGATGGTGCGCACCTCGTCGTCGGCCACGCCCAGCGCCAGATCCTGGTACAGCCGTTCCGGCCCCCACCAGCGCCACAGCGAGTCCAGATCGGGCGAGACCATGGTGCCCTGGCGGGTCGCCTCCTGCCATTTCTGGATGCAGCGCCCGGCGATGGAGGTCAGCACCGGCATGCCCTGGGACGATCCGGCGCCCATGGCGGCCTGCACGTTATGGGAGGCGGACTGGAAGGCCTGGAACCGGCTGATGACCAGCAGGTCGGCATCCTCGCGCATGGCCTTGCGCAGGTAGAATTCCGCCTCCGAGCGCTCCACGGCGACGGTGCGGCCGCTGGCGACGTCGAAGAACTCGATGCGTGCGGCGCAGCCTTGGCCCATCTCGGCGTTGCCGGCGTTGTTGCGCTGGACATAGCCGGTGACGTTGAAGCCGCGCCCGCGCAGGCGCAGGGCGAACTCCGCCAGCAGACCGTCCACCGGCGCCGCGGGCTCATGCACCACCACGCCGGGCCGCAGCCAGGGGGCCTGCACCGGCTGCAGTACCGAGATCATGTCGTCGCCGGCCGGCCTGCCGCAGGGCTGCCGCTGGGGCGTGGCGCAGGGTCTGGTCTTCGCGTGCATGCTCAGCCGTTCCGGTTGGCCGCGCGGAAGCGGCATAGGGTGGCGGGCTGGGCTTCCTCGCGGCGCAGGTGCATGTACTGGCCGAAACGGCCGAACTCGCGGGGCAGGGCGCCGGCGCGGATGGCATCGGCCAGGCCCTTGGCGTCGCGCACCACCAGCCCGCCCAGGATTTCCACGCCGTAATGGTAGAGGCGGGGGGTCAGCGGCGTCGCCGGCCCGACCAGGGCGATGCGCGAGCCGTGGGCCAGACGCAGGATGCGCGGCAGATTGCGGTTGATGAGGGTGCTCGAGGCCACCACGGCCGCGGCGCAGCCGGGCAGCAGGGTGTCCATGGCGACGGTGGGGAATTCGCCGGGACGGGGATCGTTCTCGATCACCTGCGGATTGCTCAGGACTTCCGACAGGCCGGGGAAGGCGCCGATGACCACCACGCGGCCGGCCTCGTCGCCGAAGGCCGAGGCGCCGTTACCCATCTCGCCTTCGATGTCGAAGCGGTTGTAATGGGCGTTGATGGCGGCGATGCCCACGGCCATCTCCACCGGGTCCCACGACGCCGACAATTCCGCGAGCTGGCGCAGGCTCATGCGCTTCAGGGCGGGCAGACGCGTCACCAGTTCGCGCGAGCTGCGCGGCAGGTAGGCCAGCCCGGCGCCGGCGGGGCCCTGCACCATCAGCCAGCGCGGGCCGCAGACGACCTGGCGCACCTCGTCGTTGGCGACGCCCAGCGCAAGGTCGCGGTACAGCCGCTCCGGTCCCCACCAGCGCCACAGCGAGCGGGTGGTCGGCGAGATCATGGTCCCGCCGTGGCCGACGAAATCGTGCCATTGCTGCACGCTGCCATCGGGGATGGTGGTCAGGACCGGCATGCCCTGGAAGCCGCCCCGCTCGATGGACGCGGTCATTTCCGTCGCGGCCTGACGGAAGGCGGCAAAGCCTTCGATCACCACCAGGTCCACGTCATCGCGCATCGCGGCGCGCAAGGTCTTGGCCGCGGCCTCCATGCCGGTGCCGGGCAGCGCCTGCTCGGTCGCGATATCGACCATGGCATCGTCCTGGCACACGCAGCCGGCCACGGAAAAGCCGCGCTTGGCGATGGAGCGGGCGAACTTCACCAGCAACTCGCCGACCGGGGCGCCGGGCTCGTGGATGATCGCGCCGGGGCTGATCCAAGGGGCTTTGGCAGGCTGGAACATGCTTCCTTATCCCGCGACCGGAACGACCATGACCGGCGTATCCAGCACCTGCATCAGCCGGCGGCGGATGCCGCCCAGGGTCTGGCCGGCCAGCGAGCAGCCCATGCAGGCCCCCTTCAGCGCCACCTTCACCCGGTCGCCGTCGACCGCGACCAGATGGATGTCGCCGCCGTCGCGCTGGATGGCGGGGCGGGCCGCTTCGATGGCGGCGGTGATGATCTCGAGACGCTCGGCATCGGTCATGGCAGGGTCCTTCAACGGGTATCGATGGGAAGGTAGGTGTCGGCAATGAAGCGGGTGCCCCGGCGCAATGCCTCGATGGACAGGCCGGGAACCTGCTTCTGCACCACCGAGACCCAGCCGAAATAGCTGATGGCGGCAAGGTGGCGGCGCAGGTCGGCGTGGTCGATGCGCCCGCTCGATCCGGCGGGGGCCAGATCGGGTTCGTCGGCGTGGAAATGGTCCAGCCGGCCGCGCACGGCGGCGAAGGTGGCATGGCCCATCTCGCCATGCTCCATCAGGGCGCTGGCGCCCAGGTGCAGGCCCAGCGAGGCATGGTCCAGGGCGTTTGTCAGCAGATAGCAGCTTTTGGCGGTGGCGCAGAAATCGCCTTCGCCGGCCCCCAGCGGCGCCAGACAGAGGATCGTCCCGTGCGGCTCGATCCTCGGCAGAAGCGTCTCCAGGAAATCGCGGGCCGCCTTCCATGCCTCGATGTCCGGCAGGTCATGGCGCCAGCGCGCCCCCAGGATCAGCGTGCGGCCGCCGAGGTCGCGGCACAGGGCCGAGCGCTGCACCAGCACCTCGATCATGCGTTCGCGGCCGTCCGCGCCGTCGAACATGCCGGCACCCTTCTCCCCCGCCAGCAGGGCGTGCAGGCCCACGACCTT
>AGTN01188717.1_pt1 | contig 11902 bp, 19 predicted proteins | sample 314218 | NCBI WGS metagenome assembly AGTN01 (sample SAMN02954264, study PRJNA73603) | bioreactor metagenome | biome: terrestrial; feature: non-aerated bioreactor; material: poplar woody material; isolation source: poplar biomass | place: USA | collected 2006-12 | reverse complement strand
TGAGGTGAGATTATGGCAAACGCAAATTATGAACAATTCCCGGAAGGGTTTACGCTTGAATACTTAACGCGAGTTATATATACGGCGGAAAAAAAGACATTTATATCCGGAATTGAGTGTCTACATTATTACCTAGACAAAATACGGAACAAGGAATCAGCAAAAATCATATTCAGCGGTGATAGCACAACAGCCGGCGGCGGCGTCGTCGATCCACATTATTATATTGATAATCTGCTGGAAGAGTTTTTTAGCGATGTCGGCGTTCCCAATATCTCCATCGTAAATTCTGGATATGCCGGCGCAACAACTGGAGATTGGATAACGTCACATCTCTCAGCGGATATGGCTCAGAATCCGGATTTATATATAATTAGGTTTGGTATAAATGATGGCGTAGTAAGCGCCTCGACTCGCCTTACGACATTTACAGACAACTTGAGATCAGGTTTGACAACTATACGCAATAGTCGAGACGTAGAAGATCTATCCATTGTACTTGTTACTCCGAACGCAATGAATGCGGACTCATCTCGCAACAACGAGTGGATAGACGAAATCTATCCAGTAATCAGGAAAGCTTCTGCGGATTTTAAATGCTGTTTTGTCGATATCTATAACTATATGCATGATCCAGCAGCATACTGGACCGACGAAGCTGTATTGCATCCTAATGACACATCAACGGCAATGTATCTCGATCTCTATCTTGACTTTATTTATCCGCGTATTTTTCAGGCGACAAATCATCATATATACGCGTTCTCTTTGATAAACAGTTGGACGGCCGAAAGCGGATCAACACCGGGAATGTATAAGGATGGCAACGGCATTATACATCTGACGGGGATGATAAAAGATGGGATTTATGCACCAAACACTGTAATTTGCGATGCCGTCCCAGATGCTTATCGACCGGCGCAAAATGTCATTGTCTACTCTGGCGCCGATTCATTTGTCGTGTCTTGGAATGGCACTATATGGTGCCGTAGCGTCGCATCAAATACATTAATATCGCTGGACGGGATATCTTACTTGGCAGCATCATACAGATAAACCGCTGTGACCGCCGAGGGCGGATCTTTTTATGAGGAGGAACATCCATGATAGGCACAACAAAAGCCACCGGAAACGGCGCGCTGTCGCTTGAGGTCGCGCCCGGTTATCCGTGGCAGCTGGAGGAAATTCGCGTCCACTTGAATGCGCCGGGAGGCTCCGGCGATCTTACGGCGACGCTTGATTCGGCGCTGGGGTCGGCATATGACACCAACGTCCTGACGCAGGATATGACGGCCGTTGAGGATCTTGTTTTCGCTCCTGAACACGCGCCAATTTTCGATAAAGACGATAAACTCAATATCGCATGGACGAATGCCGGCGGGAAAACATACGGCATCGAAGTCAAGCACAGGGCGGTGTATGCGTAATGCTGATAATTAACGGAGTGCCGCAGCTCGACGCGGCAACGCTGGAAAACGCCTCTGACCTTAGCGAATTGTCTGCGCACTTTGCAGATGGCGCCGATTCGGACACACTGACACGGTCGAGCGACATATTCAGCTTTTATGCAAGCGCATATGGGTCGAGCACGGGATTTGTGGCATCCGAACAATATGACAGTTATTTTTTTGCGGCAGAACATGACGGCGATTTTTATATGTCGAGCATCGGCAGCGGATCTTATATGCAACTGTGCGTATATCCCACTGGTGAGTTTAACGATCCGGACTATGTGCGGTATCGCAACGCCGACAACAACTTGCCTCTTGCTGCAAGTCCGTTACATATCACGGTCGGCACCATGCTGATCATATCCACCAACAAGACTAATTTGACATGGTCATATCATTATGCTTACGACAGCTTGGCGCTTGCACCGTCCGTCAAGCTTGCTCCGCAGCAGATAGCCCAAGTGTTTGCCGAGACGTGGTATCAGGTATCGTATATAGGTGGTGTTTTAACCGTCTCAGGTAACGGCATAGACTGCGCATTTAGCAATCTGCAATTTGACAGTCAGCCCGGACTGTTTGAGTTGCAAAACCTTACCTACAACAATGCCGTCATTTTTGGAACAGACAACGATTATATCGGGCCCGTGCGCATCCACGGCGAATCTATCAAGGGCGCAAAACACGGCGGCGAAACCACGGACACCGTCCGCATCATAGCCGATGGAGTCGAGTTGATTGACGGAGAAAGCGTGACCTGTCGGAGTTTCACGGTGTATGTGCTGAGCCATATTATAGACGAATTTAATCGTATATCGTCTTACTCTTTCAACCGCGACGGATTTTTTGCGAGCTCGACCTTGCCGACACTGAAAGAGTTGCACATTGACTATATATTTGGCTGTGGCATAATTTCGTGCCAAGACGCTACGAATATTGCCTGGTTAAACAAGTATCCGCTTACGGCAGAGGTCCTTACAGGCTTAAACACTGACACACTCATTGTTACAACGGGCGGCACTTTAATGTCGCGGCGTATTTCCGTCAGTACAGGAATCGGCGATCAGCGCGTTTCGTTTACTCCATATACGGGGCGCAAAAAACTATACTACTATACATGTTATGGCAGCGACATTACAGTGCCGAGCGGGACCGTGTTTTCATCGTGCGCCGAATTGCGCTTTCTGTAATAGGCAGACAATTCAACAGAAACTCAGAACCTCGGCGTCTGCTGGCAGCGGCGGGCTCCCATATTTTACGAGGTAACGGCATGGACGATATCAAAGCGCGCGCAGTCGACGAGCTGGTGTCGAGCCTACACGACAGGCTGCATATCGAATGCGCGAACCTGCGGGCCGTAGTCGAGTGCGTCCTGGAGAAATATGACCTCTCCGAAAATATATCCGGCCTCGGGGAATCAAACCTCAAGGCGAATATCGAATACTATATCAACGTCAAGACCCTGGATGGCCTGTCCAAGCGCTCGCTGCACAGATATGAGGAAGAGCTATTTTTATTTGCCCGGTACATCGATAAGTCAGTTGCCTATATTACCATCACCGACATCCGGCAATACTTCGCCTCAATCCAGCGGGAGAAGATGCTGAAGAAGACGACCTTGAACAATAAAATCTCGATCATCCGGAATTTCTTCGTGTTTCTCCACGCCGAAGAGATCATCACAAAGAACCCCGCGGCCAAGCTGAAGAATTTGAAGGTGGATGTCAACTCTCTGCGCGAGGCTCTGTCGATCGAGGACCTGGAACTGATACGGAACGCATGCCAGGATATCCGGGAGAAGGTGATCATCGAATTTTTCTTCAGCACCGGTGGCCGTCTGAGCGAGATCTCGAGCGCGAGGGTATCTACCATCAACTGGGCCGAAAACGCCCTCGTCGTACACGGCAAGGGAGACAAGGACCGGACGGTATACTTTTCGGTGAAATGCCGAGTATACCTCCGCGAGTACCTGAAGACCAGAAAAGGGGAGAGCGATTATCTCTTGATCGGCGAACGGTATCCATACGATCCGCTCAAAAACTCTGGTCTCGAGAGAGCAGTCCGGCGCATCGCCGTTCGCGCCGGGATCTCCGTGAGGGTATCGCCGCACGTGTTGCGCCACACCTTCGCTACCCTCGCCCTGCAGCGCGGCATGAGCCTCCATGACATACAGCGTCTGCTCGGGCACTCCACCATCGCGACAACTCAAATCTACGCAAAATCCAACGATAAGATGGTCAAATCATCGTACGAACAATATGTAGCAATCTGATCAACCGCCGGCGGGCGGTATTTTATTCGGGAAGGTAGGCGGTCATATTTGGACAGTGGAATTGTCATAGCCCTTATAGCGGCTGGTGGTGGGCTATTGGGGTCCGGCATCGGAGTCATCGCGTCAAGCCGGCTGACGACGTATCGGTTGGAGCAGCTGGAGAAAAAAGTGGACAAGCACAATCAGCTCGTCGACCGGATGTATAAATGTGAAGCTCGTCTCGGCATCGTCGAGGCGATCGAGCACGAAAAATAAGGAGGTACATATGAACTGGTCAGACATACTTAATTCGGCCGTCCCGGTGCTCCTGACGGCGGTAGTGATCCCGCTGCTGATCGCGGCAGGCAAGGCAATCTCGAACTATTTCAAGAGCAAGACAGATAACGAGCGGCTGCAGTACTACTTCGACAAGGCCAATGACGCCGTCGTGACGGCCGTCGCCGAGACCATGCAGACATTTGTCAGCGCCATGAAGAACTCCGGCACGTGGAATGCCGAAGCTGCACTGAAGGCGCTGGAAATGGCAAAGCTCAAGGCTCAGGAGCTGATGGGCGTTGCCGCCCTGCAGGCGCTGCCTGAGATCGTAGGCGACGTGGAAAAATGGCTGACGGCGAAGGTAGAGGCGGCGACGCTGGATGAAAAGAACAAGGCGCCTGTGACGCTGACGGCCTCGCTGATATCAAACGGTGACGGCAATGGCAAGTAAAATCACCGCCCGCCAGCTGCTGGCTGCCCTACGCAAGTACGTCGGCGTCAAGGAATCGCCCCCGAATTCAAACAACGTCATTTTCAACACACGGTATTACGGCCGGCCGGTCAGCGGATCGCAATACCCGTGGTGCGTGGCGTTTTTGTGGTTCTGCTTCGACGAGCTCGGCGCGAACGATCTGTTTTTCGGCGGGAAGAAGACGGCCTCCTGCGGCGCCCTGATGCGCGACGCTCAATCCCGTGGCCAGTGGATCAGCGACGCGAAAGCGCTTAGTCTCGGCGACTTGGCGATCTTCGATTTCGAGAACAACGCCCGGGTCGACACGAACCACGTCGGGTTCGTCGTGTCAAACGATGGACGCGCGCTGCATACCATCGAGGGCAATACCAGCGCTGCCGGCAGCCAGTCGAACGGCGGGGAGGTCATGGAGAAGACCAGGGCATACAGCTTGTGCATCGGCGGCGTCAGGCCGGCGTATCTAACGGAAGATTCCGCCGCACCGATGCCGATCCTCCGGCGCGGCGCGAAAGGCGACGATGTCAGGAAGCTCCAAGAGAGGCTCCACGCGCTCAAATTCCCATGCGGCTCCGTCGACGGCGACTTCGGTCCTCGCACGCTGGAGGCGGTCAAGGCCTTCCAGGCGTCGCGTGGCCTCTTCGTTGACGGCGAGGTCGGTCCGCTGACGTGGGGGAAGCTGACGGCGTAATGAGTAAGGTTAAAATTACCCGAAACAGCGCTGGAGAACCTGTCACATGCCGATTCGTCTGTCCAGGGTGTGGAGATGAGCACACAGTAAACGTTCGGCTCAGCGGTATCCCGATCTGGTCATTCAATGGCGATGCTGCTAAGCCAACGTTCACGCCGTCGATTCTCGCCACGTCGGGACATTTTACAAATCACGCAAAGCCTGATGACTGCTGGTGCAATTTCGAGGAGCGATTCCCCGATGAAGGTCCAGCGCCATTTCATTGTTACCGATGTCATTCGTTCATAACCGACGGCAAGATCCAGTTCCTCGGGGATTGCTCTCATGCGCTTGCCGGGCAGACAGTTGATATGATCGAATTGCCAGAATAATGCGAAGAGCCCCAGGGTCGGTCATGCCGGCGCCTGGGGCTCTTTTGTTTTGTGCGGATTACGCTCTGTCGACCAGCTCGGCGACGATCGCCGCGAAGCTCTTTCCCGTCTCCGACTTCATGCGCTCCAGCTTCGCCCGAGTGGCCGTGGTCACTGACAGTAGGATCGGCGCCGCCGCCTCGTCTGCGGCCTCGTCGGGCTCTCCGAAATCTTGATGTAGTCGTCGCCGTCCAGGTGTTCCTCGGCCCACTCCATTGCCTCTGTTAGGGTATAGGGGCGTATTTCTTCGCCGGAACCGCCGCTGTTGCCGTGCCATTCACCATATTTGCTATTCGGGCCGCCTTCACCGTAAAGAAAGTACTTGCCGGATTTCGTGCGATACAGTCTCTCAGCGCAAAAGTCGAAATCGTTGCTGAATCTGCCGTTTGTCCATTTGCCCAGGAATTGCGCGGTTTCGGTGTTGTACAACGCGCCGTCGATTACCTTTTTCATAATCATATCCTTTCTGGGCGGTTTCGCCGCCGCCCCTCGGCTTCATTCTTTATTTATCAAAAGATGCTGCGTTTTTCGTGAACATGGTCCAGGCGGTGATCGCGGGCCCTCTGCTTCCGCCGAGTTTCTGCGCAAACTCTGTGAAATAAATGGCCTTCACGAATGCGCTTGCAGTCTTCTCTTTGTATGATCCGATGCGCTTGGTCAGTTCTTCGGCGACATTTGCGGCTGCTGAAATCATGGAGTCTTTTATTTCTTGCGGGGCGTTCGCGGAGTTAATGCTTTCATTGACTTTTTCAGCGAGAGCATTGATGATTTCGGTTGTCATCGTGATCATTTCCTTTCGTTCTTTATGTTCTCATTATAGCTCCGAGTTTATATAAAGTCAATATAATAAACACGAAAATATATAACAAACATGATGCGCCGAGTTTATATAAACTCACAACAATAGCAGTTGTGCGCCGAACTTAAAGATCATATAATAATCGTATTACTGATTAATCTATAGGGTCGTGAACGTATGGGGTAACAGGTGTAAGCTGGCATCGAAAAACAAAAAAGTGGCATGCGCGAATCCGCGTATGCGGGCATGAAATAAGCTTGGGGTACTATGACCGGATGGAGGATGCGGCGATTGCGCGATATGTGGCCGAAATGAAATATCAGGCCGATCCGTCGCTGATCGACCGAGAAAAGGGTGCGAAGTTAAAAAAGCAGCGGGCAGAAGAATATAAAAAGTGGCTGCAAGATCATCCAGGAAAACGCAATAAAGGCGGAGATTATTACAATGCGGAAACCAAAGCAAACTACAACAGCGAATACTATCAAAAAAATAAGGACAAAATTTTAGCCCGTCAAAAAGAAAGACGAACGCAAGAGCTGAAGGCCCGGAACCTGTGATAGGCTCCGGGCTTTTTTACATATCGCGCTGGATCCACGCTACGTCCGCAACCTGCTTATATTCGATGACAGCATTGCCCTCGTAGCGACGATATCCGTCGCGCTTGATGCGCTCAACGTCTATATAAGCTTTGCGCTGCGACGGAGCTTCGTACTCGTAGGTAAGGCCATTGCCGACGCAGATACGGACAAAACAACGAATCACGCGGATCGCCTCCGCGTATATTATGCCCGCTATGCCGCGGCCGGCCATACAATCACACCGGAGTTGTCGACAACACTCAACCGCAGATCGGGATAGGTTTGCTGCAGCCGCTGACCGGATACAATCAGGGAATCTTTGTCGGTGCTGTCGGCAAGTGTGATGCGCATGCCGGTCGGTTTGATTTTGATCAATTTATACATTTCATCGCCTCCTGAGATCAGTGTAGCGGTCAAGGAGAGCGATACGCAGGACAACGTCAATCGGGGCGGGAGCGCTTCCGCTCGCGGCGCTCCTTGATCAGGATGACAAGATTTATCACCCACAGAACGAGGGCGCCGATGCAGATCAGGATAATGACGATTGTTTCAATGTCTGTTATATTCATCTACAGCAGAAAATTAATAAGGGATAGAATCAACGAGATAATGGCTATAACCGTGAAAAATATCACGCAGCGCATAATTATTTTGAGCCTATGTGCAGACATTGCCTGTAGGCATGTTTGTAATTCATCTTCAGATAAATCCGGCGCATTGCATTTGAAGTATGTAACCTCGAAATCAGCTGTTATGCTGCGATAGACGCCCTCCGGCAGTTGGCTGTCTTCGAGCTTCGAATACTCAGACGCTTCTCGCGGTGACGCAACCTGTTTCTTCACAAGGCCGACCTTTGCCAAGCTTTCATAATATGCCGAGCTTTTCATGCATTCATCCCCTTATGTATTTATATTTCCTCTATATACCATATATTTTTATAAGTCAATAGCGTTATCGTGCGCGTATATCCAGGTTGTAAAAAACATTGTATGTCAAAACATTGTCAGACTTCCTTATAATGCTTGCAATATAAAGCTTTTAATGTGAATGGGGTTCAAGAGGCCGCTGGTTCGACTCCAGTCACTCGGACCAGGAAAACAGCCCTGAAACTGCTGCAATTGCAAAGGTTTCAAGGCTGTTTTCTTTTGTTCACTTGTCGGCCGGTTTCCGGTGTTTTTGGGTTGTTTCCGCTGCTTTTGTTGTCAAATTGTTGTCAGATTTGAGTCCAGAATAACGCTCTGCCTGATACTTGGCGAGAGCGTCGACGGCCGTATTTTTTTGCTTGTTTCTGAGGTGCTCATAAATTTCATGGATCGTCGCTCGATCCTTGTGCCCCATAAGCTGCATGGCTGTCAATTCGTCTACCTTGGCCTCAAACAACATCGTCGCATAGTAGTGCCGGAGCTGATGCGCTGTTACGGCAGGCACGGTTTTCTGGTATGTTCGAGGCTTTGCGTCCTTGTCGGCCTTTAGCTCTGCGGGGGATGGCTTTCGCGTTCGCTCTGTTGTTGTCGTGAGCTTTGCCGCGATGCACCACGTGCTCCAGCGCGTCGTATATTCCTCTTTCGAAAGATATCCTTTGGCACCGGGAAATATCGGATCGTCGTCTTTAGCGCCCCTGGGACGCTTCAGGACGAGCTTTAGGTCTGGGAGTATTGGGACACTCCTTTCCCCGGCTTCGGTCTTCGGGGGCTTTAAGGGCTCGCCGCGCGCGCTGTATTCGATGGCCTTGCTGCAAGATATCGTTCCGGCTTTGAAATCGATATCTCCCCAGGTAAGGGCGCACAGCTCGCTTTTTCGGAATCCGGTGTTTATCAGCATGCGGGGAAAGAGGCCGAACGGCTTGCCGGTGTTGGCCCGTATGATTTCTATGACGTTATCCTCCGGCGCCTGTCGCGTTTTTTTCGGAAGGCCGCGAGGGACTTTAACGGCCGTCGTCGGGTTGATCTTCAACCATCCGGCCAGTTCCGGGCTGTCGGATACGATAACGAAATTGAATATTAGACCGTATACGGCAAGCTGCACGGATATGGTATGTTTTGATAAGCCCTGGGCGATTAGCTTTTTTATATGGTTGTTTATATCCAGCGGCGTAATTTCGGTGACGAGCTTATCCCCGTTTTCCTCGACAGCTCTGCGAAGCGCCGGGGAATAGCACGTCTGCGTCCCGGCGCGTATGGTCTGCCACTTTTCATCCTGCCAGAGCTCGGCGGCGATCTTGAAGGTCGGTGGGGAAGGAGTGAGCGCGGCTTGGTACTTGTGATATAAAGCCTCGGGATCCGTGTCGTATAAATATTTTAGCTTCAGCCTTTTATCTTTGGGGCGCACGACCGCCATATAGCGGCCGTCGCCGCGCTTTTTGAACATCGAGGCATAATCCGGTTTCTTCGGCATACGTCATCTCCCCACATCGACTATGGCAACAAAAAACAAACGTGTCAACTGTCCTATGGACCGCCGACTATCGACATGCTGCTAATCCGCCCATATTCTTCGTTTATGATAAGATATATTGCAGTCTCTTTTTTAGTTGGCGTTATTCTGCCGTTGGAATCGATCATGAGAACAAGCGCATCATCTGCAGTGGGCTTTCCATACATATCCACAAGTCTGCGCGTAGAATCATCGACCCTGCTAAAATTCATAAACTGCCAATCGGAGCTTGAGACTGTAAGCATGGTGGCATGCCCTTCAGCAAAAATAACCAACAAGCCATGATCCAAATAAACGTCGTATATATCGGAATGAATAGGCATGCCAAGAAGTTTATCGAGTTGATCTTTAGACATACCCAGTTTAACATCAAAACCTGTTCTCGTGTTATGCATGACGAACATTGCATCTTTGCGATTCTTTTCAACTAAACCGTATATTAACAATGATATAATAGATATGGCAATTATCGAAAAACCGATGATAATAAAAAGTTTCTTCCAATAACCCATCTTTTCGGGTTTTGCGTAATCATCATTGTTAAGCGATGAATTGATAGACGCTATTTGTATAATGCGCTCTTCAGTTTTGCTTTTCAGCGGATAACCACAGTCTGGGCATGATTCAGCTTTGTCCGATATCTTTTTTGAACACTCTGGGCAAAAAATAATAGCCATAATCGTACCCTCCGTGAAATTAGCTGCCACCAAGCTTTAGCGATTCTCGGCGGCAAGCGGCTTATCTAAACCTTTTTAGGTGGACGCCCGCGTTTCTTGTTCTTCGACATCTTATCCCCCCTATGCGCCGACGCAGGCGCCAATCATAAAGATCAGGCCTGTTCGCGCTGTCACCACACATGGGGCGAAGTTTCATTTGTTTCCATTCAATTGAGTAATAACGATGCTTTTTATAATATCCCCATCATAATTAATTACAGTAAAATACTTCGCTTTATCCTTGTCGGATATGATTGCTGAGTTCGAATCGAAAAATAAGATCATATTACCATCCGTCATTTCGGATTTAAACCCGATGTCTGTGACGTTTTTCGAGACAACTATGCTATCCATATAGGTCCATGCAGAATTTGAAGTTATAAGCATTAACGCGCGGCCTTCATTATATGACACAGACAAACCAGAATCGGTATAAAAATAGTAAATGCCATCGGTCGTGGAATCGCCGAGAAGCTTATCAATTGTAGCCTTGTCCATATCCGTGCTAACATCAATACCTAGTCTTGTATTATGTAATGTCGCAGCATTCGGTGGGGTGGCCGATTTAGTACATGAGGATAATGCAAAAACAAAAATAGCAAAGAAGAATAATAGTTTTTTCATATCAACATCCTCTTTTATTTTTCCTTCGGCGGCCGACCTCGCCTCTTTATCATGGAGCTCGGCCGGAAGTGTTCATACCCGATGCGCATCAATAGCACCATCTGTTTGTTGATCGACCGGCCGTCGAGTGCGGCGAGTCTGACGATTTCTTCATAAAACTCTTCTTCAACCCTGACGGTGATCGGTACTAAGTTGGTTGGCATGTCGGCACCTCTTTCTTTTTGCCGACATTTTATAACAGCAAAACGAATCGTCATGCATTCAAAAAGAACCGTTATGAACCACTATCAGGCAAGGCTATCCATATATTTCAATAGTTTCTATATTGCCAGCATTTGCATTTGGCGCGTTTGAATTTATGCTATATAATCCAATGGCTATGAGAATAATGCTGTGGGAAATAAGGAATAAGTTGAATGTTTCTTTGAGAAAATTGGAGTCTCTAACAGGGATCGATAAAGACACGCTGAACAACATCGAAAACGAAAAGACAAGCCCAACAATGAAGCAGATGGAAAGGATGGCAAAGGCGCTGAACGTAAAAATCTCGCAATTATATGAATCTGAGTACAAATAATGATACATAATCGTCTAAAATATTAGACATTTTTCGTAAACTATTGACATGGGCAAAATATGGAGTAAAAATGAATTGGGATATGTTAAAAGTATCCATGTAAACCCGGCGACGAATAAACGCAAAGATATCATTACGGGACAACAAATTTTGACTACGGCTAAATGCCGTATTTTTTATCTAATCCCAAACGTCCCATCACTATAGCACTGTTTATTGTACGCATACGCTGATAATATAAATTAAGGATATAGAGAAAGAAGGACAGAGATCGATGACTGCAGAATGGACCATGTCGGAGATAACAGCCGAAGAAAAAGCGTTGATTCTTTTGTTCCGCAGCGATAACGAAAAAGCGAAAAGTCTTATTTTATCCCTGTTAAGCGGTCAATTGCCCCCTGGATGTCAGGGCTTGATAGGCGATAGCTCTTAATTAGTTTAATCTCATCTTCTGTAAGCCTGAAGCCGGCATCGGTTTCAGGCTTCTTTTTTTCATCTGTTTTATTTGTTAGGTATTCGATTGTGGTATCAAGCTTGTCAGCTATTTGGTATACGACAACATCATTATCGTCAGGTACGCCTTTTCCTCTTTTCATGTCATCAATCCATGTGCGCGAATGCCCAATAATT
>AGTN01136317.1_pt1 | contig 11929 bp, 11 predicted proteins | sample 314218 | NCBI WGS metagenome assembly AGTN01 (sample SAMN02954264, study PRJNA73603) | bioreactor metagenome | biome: terrestrial; feature: non-aerated bioreactor; material: poplar woody material; isolation source: poplar biomass | place: USA | collected 2006-12 | reverse complement strand
CGAGGCTTCTCATAATCGTGCCGTCGGTTTTCGCGATATTATTATAGGTTATTTCAGCCTTGTAGCCCGCCGTGCCCATATCCGGAATATCGGCGTCGTCCGACTCGGCGTAGGCCTCCGAATTCCCTTCCACCGCCTTTCTCGCGGCCGAGAACTTATTCAGGACTACCGCGCCGTAGGTGGAGAAAGCGAGAAAAACAACGAAAATCGAAACCGTCAAGATAATAATAAATTTTTTCATCAATATAATTTTTTCAGCTCCTTCAGCGTCTCTCCAAACTCTTTCATAGCAAACCGGAACGGCTCTTTCTTTTCCAAATCGATATCTACGATCTTCAGCGTTTCAAGAGGTTTCAGGGAGCCGCCGGCCGAAAGATATTTTATATATTTGTCGACGAAGCCCTCCTCGTTCAAAAGCTTATCCGCGAGGTTGACGGCGACGGTCAGGCCGGTGGCGTATTTGTAAACGTAGAAGGCGCGGTAGAAATGCGGTATCCTCATCCATTCGCGCGAAATTTCCTTGTCGTAAACGACGTCTTCGCCGTAATATTTTTTGTTGAGCTCGAGATATTTTTCGCTCATCCCCTCGGCGGTCAAAGGCCTCGCAGCCTCTATCTCCCCGTGCGCGTACTTTTCGAATTCGGCGAAAAGCGTCTGCCTGAACAGAGTCGTCCTGAACATATCGAGGTAGTACGAGAGAAGATTTTTCCTGAGGTCGCCGGCAGCCGTCTTGAGAAGATATTTCAAAAGAAGGACCTCGTTGCAGGTGCTCGCGGTCTCGGCGATGAAAATCGAGTATTCCGCCTTCTCGAAGCATTGATTCTTGAACGAGAAATAGCTGTGCAGAGCGTGCCCCATCTCGTGGGCGATCGTGAAAATATCGTGCACGGTCTTTTGGTAATTCAAAAGCACGACGGGATGGCAGCCGTAAGCTATCCATTCGTAAGCGCCGCTCCTCTTGTTTTCCGTCTCCTCTACGTCTATCCAGCGCGAGCCGTAAGCTTTTTTGAAGACGTCGAGGTATTTTTCTCCGAGCGGCGCGAGCGCCTTGACCACAAGATTAAAAGCGTCCTCGTATTCCATGGCCAAATTAACCGCGGGAACGAGCGGGACGTACATATCGTAGACGTGGAGCTCTTTCAGGCCGAGAGCTTTTTTTCTAAGCGCGCAATACTTGTGGACTGCCGGCGTCGCCTTTTCTACCGCGGAAAGAAGGTTATTATAGACTTTTTCGGAAATCACTTCCGAATACAGCGCCGCCGAGAGCGCGCTCTTGAATTTTTTAACCTTGGAAAGCGCCGAGTCCTTTTTGACCGAGCCGGCGTATATGGCGGCGATCGTGTTGAGCATATCGGTATAGCCCTTGTAATACTCCTCGAACGCGCTTTTTCTTATCTCCTGGCTCGCGTCCTGAAGCAGCACCGAGTACATCCCGTGCGAGAGCTTTATCGGCTTGCCGTCCTTCGTTATTTCTCCGAATCTGATATCGGCGTCGTCGAACATATGGAAAATCGTCTCGAAGTCGCCGGCAAACGCAGAGACCTCGGACAAAAGCTTTTCTTCTTTTTCGGAAAGTATATGTTTTTTATCCCTGATCACGTCCTCTAAAATGACGGCGTACTTCTCGTATTCCGGCTTATTCAGGGCGGCTTTCAAATCCGAAGTCGGAATTTTGGCGAGCTTGGGCGCGATGAAAGAGGCGGCGCTCGAAGCTTCCACCGAGAGCATCTCGGCCGTCTCGGACATCGCCTGATATTTGGGATCGGCGGAGTTTTCGTCCTTCCGAAGCCGCGCGTAAACGAAGAGCCTCTGCAAATCGAGAGATATTTCGCTCTGAAGCGCGAGACATTTGTGCGCGTTTGCAATCGTCAGATCTTTTTCGTATTCCTTCAAAAGAGGAAATTTTTTCGCGTATTTTTTTGATGAGAGGCTCGATTTCCTTCTCGTCCTTGAAATAATCGGATAAATCCCATTTTTTGTTTTCCGGCACGTCGGCGCGCTTTAGTGGCATAAAATTATCTCCAGTATTCGTATTAACTATATCTTATATTAGGAGGGGGTATTAGTCAAGGCGCATCCTTCCCTTTTTCTAAATCCTTTATAAGTTTCCTAAGCTCGTCCTCGGCCATAGTGTCCGCCTTAAAATTTGAAAGGCGTTTTTCTTCGTTTTTCATATCGTTCTCGGCGGGAGTCAGAAAATTAAAATCCTCTTCGAGTATCTTTTTTCATATCGGAGAGACATTCCTTCAGTTTTCTGTCCGTTTCCGGAGAGCGCGCGAGCTTTGTCCAGCGCTTGCGGAAGGTTTCCAGACGTTCGGTTTCGAGCTCGAACCTGACCCGCGCTTCGGTCTCGTACTCGCGGGCTTTTTCGAGGGCGAACATGATCGCGTCCGCGACGCCCTCCTCGCGCTTTTTCAGCCTCTCCGCCTCGGCGGTAGCCTTTTCGAGCTCTCTTTTCAGCTCGTCTATTCTTTCGGCCTGCGCCCTTAAAATTTCCTCGTTCCCGCCTCCGCTCTTAATTTTCTTTTTGCGGGAAAAAACTTTGGCCATAAGGATTATTATAGACTAAAGTTTAAGTAGGTAAATCTTTAAATTTATATTATATTGTCGAAGCCTGTTAGCGCCTTATCCCCTATGCCTAACGCCCTATCTATTGAGTAATTTTTGTTTTAGCCCGTATAATCCTTCCGACAAGTCTACCTTATAGATATGCGGATTCATCAGGCGTTTATATTCTTCCCAGAATTCGGCGCGGGATTTTTTTGCGTAGGCTACGATTTCGGAGAGAGTCGGCAAATCATAGACGAGCTTTCCGTCCTTGAAAATAGGCGCCATAAGGTCGCGGAGAGTGTAATTATCAAAGGTTTTCTTTTTCCAGGTTTCGAGCGGATGAAAAATAGTCAGCGGCTTCGAGGCGTCGAAAACTTCCTCCCGAAGCGCGATCAGGTCGGCGGCGGCCATTTTGTCTTCTCTGTAAATACGATAGGTTGTTTTATATCCCGGATTAGTAATCTTCTCGGGGGTATCCGAAAACTTCATTCTGGGTACCAAAATTCCGTTTTCTTCGATAGCGGCCATTTTGTATACGCCGCCCAGCGCGGGATTCGGCGAGGAAGTTATCAGCTTTGTGCCTACGCCCCAAAAATCTATCCGCGCGCCTTGCGCGATAAGAGAGCTCAAAATGTATTCGTCTATGTCTCCCGACGCGAAAATCTTTACGTCGGCAAATCCGGCCTTGTCGAGCATCTCGCGCGCGCGTTTGGAAAGGTAGGATAGATCTCCGCTGTCGAGGCGTATTCCCACCGGCTTGCGGCCTTTCGCCCGAAGCTCCTCGAAGACCTTGATAGCGTTGGGAACGCCGCTTTCGAGCGTGTCGTAAGTGTCGACTAATAACAGGCAGTTGTCCGGATAAATTTCGGCGTATCTCCTGAAAGCTTCGAGCTCGCTTGGAAAGGCCATCACCCACGAGTGGGCGTGCGTGCCGGAAATCCGTATGCCGAACATCTGCCCCGCGAGCACGTTGGAAGTCGAAAGGCAACCCCCTATTACGCTCGCGCGCGAGCCGTATACCCCGGCGTCCGGCCCCTGAGCGCGCCTGAGCCCGAATTCCGCGACCGCGCCCGGCGTCTCCTGCGTGATTTTCATCGACTTTGTCGCTATCAGCGTCTGATGATTGATGATGTTTAGAAGAGCCGTCTCGATAAGCTGAGACTCGAAGATCGGGGCTTTTACGGTAAGTATGGGCTCGCTCGGGAAGACGATCTCCCCCTCTCTCACCGCGTATATGTCGCCGGTGAATTTGAAATCTTTGAGCCTGTCGAAAAATTTATCGCCGAAGAGCTTTAGCGAGCGCAAATATTCAATATCCTCGGGGGCGAAACGGAGGTCGTTGATCATCTCGACGGCCTGTTCGAGGCCGGCCGCGACCGCGAATTCGAGGCCGGGCGCGCTCCTGTAAAATAGATCGAAAACCGCCTCTCTCTCCGCCATTCCGCTTTCGAGATAGGCGTTAATCATCGTGAACTGATATAAATCAGTTAACATAGTAAGGTTTCTCATATATTTATCCTTATGCCTTACTTTTCGCTTTCGCCAGCGGAAAGAGCTCGTCCGGAATTCCGCCCTTATACCAAACCTTCTCCCCTTTTTTCGTCTTCCGGATAATAAGGAAGGCAAGCAGGGCGTAGCCGAGGACGGAGATAATTATACAGATAATTTGATTGTAATTGACGCCGGTATAGAAGCCGAGGTCGTCTCTCAAAAATTCCATTACGAAGCGGATCAACGTATACCCCGAGATATATAAGATCGTACCCGCGCCTTTAACTCTCAGGCGGGAGAGAACGAAAACGACGAGCCCGAACATAATCAGGTTGAATACGCCCTCATAAAAGAAGCAGGCCTGAAAGTAAGCGCCCCTGTCGGAAATAAAGACGGCGAGAGGAAACCATTGCGCGTGAGGATTCGTTATCTGCATCCCGTAAATTTCCTGATTGAAAAAATTGCCCCAGCGGCCTATCGCCTGCGAGACGAGAACGACGGGCAAAATACGGTCGGTAATGTGAATAAAGTCGGCCTTGCGCCACTTTGCCCATATAAGGCCGCCCGCGAGGCCGCCGAGAAGGGCGGTCATGATCGTCAGCCCGCCGTCCCATATCGCTATAATATTGACGAAATCGTCCCAGCCGAAGTTTTTGACGAAGAATTCGTCCGGTCGGAAGACGACGTAGCCTATCCTTGCGGCGATTACGGCGAGCGGCACGGCGATCAAAAAGAGTTCGAGCACGTCGTCCGAGGTTATTCCTATTTTTTTAGCCCTGATGATCCCGAGGACAAGCCCCACGATCATCCCGAGCGTCACCAAAATGCCGTACCACGCTATTTCCTTGTTGAAAACGGTGAAAGCTATGCGCGGCACGTCGCCGGTCCATGTGGAATCGAATAGCATAAACGTATCTCCCTATATATTAATATCTAATATCTTCGCCGCCCCTTCCTTTCTTATCCCGACGGCGTAGACGTTCTCTTTGCCAAATATTTTATTTGCCTTATTTACGAAATTTTTCAAATCGGCGGTTTTTACGAACACGAGTATCGTGCCCGCGAAGCCGCCTCCGTGGACTCGCGAGGCGAGGACTCCCATTTTTTCGACTGCGGCGAGGCCGAAGGGCACGGGCATTTTACCGTCCCCCTCGGGATAGAGATTTTTCAGATACTCGGAAGAGGAGCGGCCCGAAGCGTTGATAATTTTCATAAATCCGGCCTCGTCGGCTCTTTTGACGGCCTTGACGAGAGCGAGCACGCGCGCGTCCTCGTCGAAGAAATGCTTTGCCCTGAGGACGGCCCGCCCTCCTGTCGCTTCGTACAATTGTTTGAAAGAGGAATAAAAAGCCTTTTCGTCGACGGAGCGAAGCTTTTTCTCGCCGAAAAACCGGGCGACGGCTTCCATATCCGATTTTATTTCGGCGTAGCACTTTGTCAGGTCGCTGTGGTCGCCGCCGCAATTTATGACAACCGCGGAGACGCCGTCGAATTTAAAGTCGAGTTTTTTTACGACGGGGAATTTTTCATCTTTAAAATCGATAAAACTGATCCCTCCCAGCGCTATCGCGGATTGATCCATAAGCCCTGAAGGTTTTCCGAAGTAAACGTTTTCCGCATATTGAGAAATTATAGCCCTTTCGACCGGGCGTATAAGGCAATGATTGTAGAATTCGTTCAAAATTTGAGAAATCAGCACCTCGAAGGACGCGGACGAGCTCATTCCCGCCCCCTTGAAAACGTCCGAGGTAGTGGTCGCCGTAAAGCCGCCTACCGCGTAGCCCCGGTCTCTGAAGCCCTTGACGACGCCCCTGACGAGCGAATGGGAGCGGCCTTTTTCTTCGGGTTTTATTTCGAGGTCGGTCACGTCTACCGACACGTCCTCGTAGCCTTTACTTTTCACCGTGATAATATTGTCGTTCGTCTTCGTTACCGCCGCGAGGGAATCGACCGTGACCGCCGCGGCCACGACCATGCCGCCGTTATGGTCCGTGTGATTTCCTACGACCTCTATTCTGCCCGGGGACGAGAAGAGAGAGACGTTCCCTTTTATGTTCGTTTTATGTTCTGAAATAAGAGCCGCCGCCCGCCTCGCCGACGATTTTACGGGCGCGATCCAAAGAGCCGCAGCCGCGCGAACGAATTTTTTTGTCGCGAAGTAAAATATTTTGCAGATTTAGTATTGTCAAGAGCGGTCTCCGTATGTATAATATATAATTGTAAGGAAATTATATCACAGTATCTCTCGCGTTTGCAATAGAAGCGACAATTCAAAAAATATCTCAGATTTTTTTAAAAAGGCTTTATGATATATTAGCGCACGGAGAATATACAAATACAATTTATTTGATGCGCTTTTGGAGATTTTATGCCAAGAAAACCTTTTCAAATCGCCGAGGCTCTATCTATGCTTTCGGCATACGGCGAAAAGCTCTTAGGGCTTCAGCCGATGGATCGCGTTTACGCTGAAAATCAGCTAATTTCATTATTTAACGTAAGCGAGCCCGCGAAGTTCGACGGAGAAATTCCCGACCTTCAGACAAAAATCCTCGATCCTATCGTAAAATATGCGATAAAAGCGGGGATGATACCGGAAAACGAGGCTCTCTTGTTTGAAACAAAGCTGATGGGTCTGGTCACTCCCTCGCCGGGGGCCGTCATAACGACGTTCGACAACGTCGCGTCGACCGAGGGTATCGAGTCGGCGACGTCCTATTTGAATTTGCTGTCCCTCAATTCAAATTATATAAGGAAGGCCGACGTTTTAAAAAATATCAAATGGACGGCCCCGGGCGAGATGGGCGACCTGACGATCACGATCAACCTCGCGAAGCCGGAAAAGGATAACAAGCAGGTCGAGCTCGAAAAGAGCCTTCCCCAGACAAAATATCCGCGCTGTATGCTCTGCAAAGAAAACGTCGGCTACGCCGGAGCCTTGAATTATCCGCCGAGGCAGACGCTCCGGACGATACCGATATCTCTCGGCGGAGAGGAGTGGCACCTTCAATTTCGCCTTACGTCTATTACGACCATCATCTGATAGCCCTCTCGACCGTCCACAGGCCGATGCTTATCAATAATTTGACTTTCACGCGGCTTCTCGATTTCGTAGACCTCTTCCCTCACTATTTTATAGGTAGCAACGCCGATTTGCCGATCGTGGGAGGCTCGATTCTCTCGCACGATCACTTTCAAGGCGGAAAAAAGTTATGCCGATGCTCTCCCGCGGCGCGAGGGCGGAATTCAAGTCGGATAAATATCCGGAAGTAGAGATAGCCATTCTCGACTGGTACAATTCGGTCATAAGACTGAAATCGAAGGACAGGGCGCGCCTCGAAGAGCTTGCGACGTCGATCCTTTCGGAATGGCGCGATTATTCTGACCCGAACTCGGAAATAATAGCTTACTCGGACGGAGCGCCGCATAACACGGTGACGCCGATAGCGACGCTCTCGGGGGACGCCTACTCGATTTATTTGATCCTCCGCAACAACAGGACGGACGCCCTGCGCCCGCACGGTATCTTCCACCCTACCGAGGATATGCACAATATAAAGAAGGAAGGGATAGGGCTTATCGAGGCGATGGGGATATTTATTTTGCCGGGCAGGCTCTATAACGAAACTAATTCGATCGTGGAAATACTGACGGGAGCCGTCAAGCTCGACTTTAAAGAGCTGAGCCGCGAGGATAATCCCCTCAACAAACACCTCGGGACGATAGCCCAGCTCTCCAACGACTACTTCGGCGTCGCGCTTTCAAAAGAAAAAGCCGAAACCGCCGTCGTAAACTATATAAACAAGACCTGCGTGAAAATATTGAACTGCACGGCGGTGTTCAAGAATACGAAAGAGGGAAAGAAGGCGTTTGAGGCTTTTCTGAAGAGCATAGATATTAATCAAAGATGAATCTTTATCTTATGCTATAATAAATTTATATGAACTATATCTCTCTCTACCGCAAATACCGCCCCCGCTCGTTTGACAAGATAATCGGGCAGGAGCACATTACGACGGCCCTTAAAAACCAGATCAAATCGGGAAATATAGGGCACGCCTATTTGTTTACGGGCACGAGGGGGATAGGCAAGACGAGCATCGCGAAGATCTTCGCGCGGGCGGTAAACTGTCTCTCTCCCGAGGACGGCTCGCCCTGCGGCAAATGCGCCGTCTGCAAGGCCCTCTCCGACGACACTAATATCGATATAATCGAGGCCGACGCCGCCAGCAACAACAGCGTCAACGACGTCAGGGATATTATCGGGAATATACAATATCCGCCGACGATAGGTAAATACAGAATATATATTTTGGACGAAGCGCATATGATGTCTAACGCGGCTTTTAACGCGCTGTTGAAATCGCTCGAAGAGCCGCCGTCCTATATGATTTTCATTTTGGCGACGACCGAGGCCCAAAAGCTTCCCCAGACGATCCTTTCGAGGTGTATGCGTTTCGATTTTCGCCTCGTTCCTATTGACGCTCTCGAAAAGCACGTCGCCTCTGTTTTGGAAAAAGAAGGCAAAAAATACGACAAAGAGGCCGTCAGGCTGATAGCCTCTAAGGGCGAAGGCTCGGTCAGGGACGCGCTTTCACTTGCCGATATGTGCCTCGCATATTCGCCCGACTATATTTCGTATCGGGACGCGCTCAAGGTTTTGGGCGTAGCCGGGTTTTCCACTCTGTATTCCCTGTCGGCCGCCGTTCTCGCAGGAAGCACGCGCGACGTTTTGAAAATTTCCGCCGAAATTTACGACGCCGGCCGCGACATAACCACGGTCTCGCGCGAGTTCGCGGCGTTCTTAAGAGATCTGCTTCAGATAAAAAATATAAACGGTTACAGAGCCGACTTCACGGACGACGAATACGCCGCCGCAAAGGATTTAGCCGGAACCACCGATAATTACCGCCTGATGCGCGCGCTTGAAATCGCATCGGGGATAGAAGGCCTATTGAGATACAGCTCGGAGCAAAGGATAATATTTGAAGCGTCGCTTGTTAAAGCCGCCGAGATGAGAACGGACTTGTCTATTGAAGGCTTGCTAAGCAGGATCGACGCCGTTGAGAAGGGGACGGGGTACGGGGCACGGGATACAGGAGCGGATAATTCAAATATTGATCCTCAACTCTCCCCTCTCCCTTCTCCTCTCTCCTCTCCGGAACCTCCCAAACCTATTACAGAAATATCCGAACAGAATATTCTCGATTACGCCGTTCCGGTATCGTCCGAGGAGACGCCTTTCGGAGAGGCGGAGGAAGCCCCTGGCGACTATTTCGAGGCGGAGAGGATTTGGGGCCTCGCCCTTACGACGCTCAGAGAAGAGGGCGACAGAATTTTATATTACGCGCTTAAATCCCAAAAAAATATAGAAATCCGGGGCGATAAGCTCGTCCTGACCGTCTCCGATATGGCGACCTCCGACCTCCTCGCAAGGGCGGAAAATTTAGAGACGGCCGCTAAAATAATTTCAGGCGTATCCGGGGGAAAATTGAAATTTGTCGTTGAAAGCGCCGTAAAAAATATCGAAAAAAAGAACGAGGATAAGGTTAAACTGAACGAGCTTTTCGGGGCAAAGCTTATCGATAAAACTAAGAAATAGGGCAAAGAGCATAGGGTCAGAAGCAGGGAGCAGAATGGATTTTATTATAAATAATCCTTACTTTTCCCTTTCTTCTTTATAGTTCTTTCCTGTCTTCCAAAGCCCTTGAAAGAGTTATTTCATCGGCATATTCTATCTCGCTGCCCATAGGGATACCGTGGGCGAGGCGAGTGACCTTTACGCCGAGAGGCTTTATTATGCGGGCGATGTAATTTGCGGTCATTTCTCCCGAAACGTCCGGATTTGTGGCGATAATCACTTCTTTAACGCCGTCCAGACGGTCTATCAGCTCTTTGATCCTGATGTCGTCGCCCCCTATCCCGTTCCTGAAGTCGAGCGAGCCGTGAAGGACGTGAAAAAGCCCGTTATAGCTCCCCGTTTTTTCAAAGGCTACTATGTCCCGGGGCTCCTCGACTACGCATATCTGAGACTTATCCGCGGTGTCGCACCTTTCGCAGATTTCGGCTTCGGTATAATCGCCGCACAGTTTACAAAAACGTATCTTTTGTTTAACTTCTTTTAAAGCCTCGATGAATTCTTCCACCTCGGCCTCGGTCATATCGACGACTTTATAGGCATAGCGCACCGCCGTCTTCTGGCCGACGGAAGGGAGTTTTCTAAATTCGGAAACTAATCTTTGTAACGCTTCTAATTTCAACTTAAATTATCCTTCAGATTTCCCTTTTCACTTATAACAATCCCCCCAGCCCGCCTAACGCGTTGCTGTACGGCCCCATAACCCTTTGCTGTTCCTCTTCGACGAGCTTTGCGGCTTCGTTAAAGGCGGCGACAAGCAAGTCTTCGAGCATTTCGACGTCGCTCGGGTCGACCGCTTCGGGCTTAATTTTTACCGAGACGAGCTTTCTGTCGCAGGTCATTACAAGCTCTACCATTCCGCCGCCGGACGTAGCTACGACTTCGGTCTCCTGAAGCTCTTCCTGAGCTTTGGCCAGCCCCTCCTGCATCTTCTGCGCCTGTTTCATCAGGTCTTGCATATTGTTTCCGCCGCCTCCCGCCGGGCGGCCGTATCCCTGAAATTTTGACATTGATAGCTCCTTTTACTCGATATTCTGCGTCGCGTCGTTCCAGTGCCCGACGTAATATTGTCCCGTATAGTTCCGGTAAAAATAGTCGTAATCGCCCTGAAAATTAGCGATTGCCGGCGCGTTCGGAAGGTAGATTTTGAATCCCGTATTGTCGCAGGAGCCCCTGAAAACGTCCACCTGCATAGACTGAACCGAACGGATCGGTTCAATTTTATCGATCGCCACTCTGACGAGCTTATTGCAGTATGAAAACGCCGCCGATTCTATGGTTTTCACTCCCGCGCCTATGACGACGGTGTTCAGCTTGTCGCTGTCTGCGAAGGCGTCTCCGCCCACGGCGATATTATTTCCCGCGATCAGTTTGACGATAAGCAGCTCGGGATTTTGATAGAACGCTCTGTAACCTATCTTTTTTAGGCTCGCGGGCGAGATGAAGGAAGTGAACGCGGCGTTATAAAAAGCGAAGTCGTCTATCGTTTCGAGATTTACGAGAGCCGAAAAATTGACCGTGTCGAGACTCTCGCAATCGGCAAAAGCGTTTACGCCTATTGTCTTTATGCTCGAGGGAAGCTCGACTTTTTTGACGGCCGGATTGAGGAAGTACGCGCCTACCTCGGTCACCTGTTTCGAGTTGATATATTCGGGTATGCTTTTCTGGTTACCGGTGAATTCGAGCGTCTCCGATTTGGTAAGATAGCTCTCCGGAAGGACGAAATTGATTTTTAAGGTTCCGTCAATCTTTTCCTCGTAGCCTATCCTGAAGTGCTCGTTCCTGACGTCGTTATAAATCAAATCCTTGCCGAAGACGCGCTTTCCCGAAAGAGCGTTCCTGTAACCTTGCACGGAGCCCGACGGCACGAGGTAGATAATGAAAACGCCGTAGGGCAGGCCCTCCGTCTCCGACCATTCGAGCGCGGTAAAGACGGGGGCGGTCGCCGCGCCGAAGCGAATTACCCTGATAGTCGTCGAGCCCCAGAAAATCGATTTTCCGACCGAGTATAAATTAGCTCCGTTAAAGTCGACTTCGGATACGCCGGCCGACTGGAAGGCATAGTTTCCGATTTCGAGGAGCGCGCTGTTCGGGGCGAAGGTTATCGTCGAGAGGCCGGTTATATTGCTGAAAGCGTAGTTGCCGATCGTCGTGACGGACGAGGGTAAGGAGAGGTTTTGAATCGCCGTTTTGTTGAAGGCGTTTACCCCTATTGCCGAGAGGCCCTCGGCGAGATATGCGTTCCTCAGTTTC
>AGTN01022472.1_pt1 | contig 11975 bp, 12 predicted proteins | sample 314218 | NCBI WGS metagenome assembly AGTN01 (sample SAMN02954264, study PRJNA73603) | bioreactor metagenome | biome: terrestrial; feature: non-aerated bioreactor; material: poplar woody material; isolation source: poplar biomass | place: USA | collected 2006-12 | reverse complement strand
GGCGCTCGATTCCGCCCTGGCCGCCGCCCAGGTGCTGCCCGGGCCGGGCTGGCAGAACCGGATCGCCGACAACGCGCCGGGCACCCCGACCGAGACCTTCCTCGCCCTGCTGCGCCAGCAGATCTATGCCCGCGCGCAAGGCGCCGACTCGCCCTACAGCCTGGAGACCGACTGCCGCCCGCTGGTGGACGGACTGGACGAGGCCGCCCTGGACCTCGCCCAGGCGCTGGGCCGCATCGGCGCGCCGCTGCAACGCCTGGCCCGCAGCCTGACGGCCAAGCTGGACGACGAGGCCGCGGACCTGGACAGCGCCACCCGCGCCCGCATCGAGGGCCTGGCCCGCTCCATCGACCGCCGCGCCCTGGTGCCGCTGGCAGGGTGGAAGTCCATGCTGGAGGAACTTACGGAAGGCGCCGGAATTGGCGGGGCGGCCGATGCCCGCGCGCAAAAATACGTCGACTGGTTCTCGGTGGAGCGCATCGACGGCCGCGACATCGACGTGGGCATGCACCGCCACTGGATCGACCCGACGCTGCCTTTCGCCAAGGCGGTGGTGGAGCCGGCCCACGGCGTGCTGGTGACCTCGGCCACCCTGCGCGACGGCTCCGGCAGCAACGAGACCGAATGGCTGGCGGCCGAGCGCCGCACCGGCGCCGTCCACCTGCCCGCGCCGGCCTTGCGCGCCGCCGTGCCCTCGCCCTTCGACTACGCCGCGCAGACGCGGGTGATGGTGGTCACCGACGTGCGCAAGGACGACATGGACCAGGTCGCCGCCGCCTACCGCGAGCTGTTCCTGGCGTCCCGCGGCGGCGCGCTGGGCCTGTTCACCGCCATCTCGCGGCTGAAGGCGGTGTACAGGCGCGTGGCGGCGCCGCTGGACGATGCCGGCCTGCCGCTGCTGGCCCAGCACGTGGACAACCTCGACACCAGCACGCTGATCGACATCTTCCGCGCCGAGGAGGATTCCTGCCTGCTCGGCACCGACGCGGTCAGGGACGGGGTGGACGTGCCGGGGCAGTCGCTTCGCCTGATCGTGTTCGACCGGGTGCCGTGGCCGCGCCCCGACATCCTGCACCGGGCGCGCAAGGCGGCGTTCGGCGGCAAGGCATACGACGACATGCTGACCCGCCTGCGCCTGAAGCAGGCGTTCGGCCGGCTGGTGCGCCGGGCCGGCGACCACGGCGTCTTCGTGCTGCTGGACCCCATGATGCCGTCGCGCCTGTTCGGCGCCTTCCCCGACGGGGTGGAGGTGCGCAAGGCGGGATTGGCCGAAGCGGTGACGGTGACGAAGGAATTCCTGGCGGAAGAATGACGGCGCCTACTGCGCCGCCGCCACGCGGGCCATGTCGTAGGGGCTTTTCTCGCGCACCAGCCGGGCGAAGGCGTCGGGGGGGACCGGCTTCGAGAAGAAATAGCCCTGGGCTTCGTCCACGCCGTGGCCGATGAGGAAATCCAGCTGCTCGCGGGTTTCCACGCCTTCCACATTGACCCGGGTGCCGAGGGAATGGCCCAGGTTGACGATGGCCTGGACCACGGCGGCGTTGTCCTTGTGCAGGCCGATGTCCATGACGAAGCTGCGGTCGATCTTCAGCTTGTCCACCGGGAAGCGCTTCAGGTAGTTCAGCGACGAATAGCCGGTGCCGAAATCGTCGATGGAGATGACCACGCCCATGGCGCGCAGGGTCTGCAACACCTCGATGGTCGCCTCGGTGTTCTGCATGGCGACGCCCTCGGTGATCTCCAGTTGCAGGCACTGGGCGGGAAAGCCGGTCTGGTCCAGGATGTCGGCCACCATGGCGATCAGGCCCTGATGGTGCTTGAACTGGGCCGGCGACAGGTTGACCGCGATCTTCAGGGGCGGCAGGCCGGCGCGCGACCAGTCGCGGCCCTGCAGGCAGGCGCGGTGCAGGATCCAGCGGCCCAGCGGCGCGATCAGGTCGCTACGCTCGGCGACGGGGATGAACTCGGCCGGGCCGACCCAGCCCCGCGTCGGATGGTTCCAGCGCAGCAGCGCCTCGCAGCCCATCACCGCGCCGGTGCGGACCTCGACCAGCGGCTGGTAATGCAATTCCAACTGGTCGGTGCCGAGCGCCAGCCGCAGGTCGCGCTCGATGATCTTGCGCGCCTGCACCTCGGCGTTCATCTGCGCGACGTAGAAATTGTAGTTGTTGCGCCCCTCGGCCTTGGAGCGGAACATGGCGAGGTCGGCGTTCTTCAGCAACTGGTCGGCGTCGCCGGCATCGTCGGGGAACAGGGTGATGCCGATGGAGGTCGAGGTCAGCACCTCGTGCTCCTCCAGCCCGAACGGGTCGGCGATGGAGGCGATGACCGTCTCGGCCGCCGTGGTGGCGTCCACCGGATCGTCCAGGTTGGTCAGGATGATGGCGAATTCGTCGCCGCCCAGGCGTGCCACCGTGTCGGTCTCGCGCACGCAGCGCTGCAGGCGCTTGGCCACCGCCTTCAGCAGCAGGTCGCCGACATGGTGGCCCAGCGTGTCGTTGATGTCCTTGAACTTGTCGAGGTCGAGGAACATCAGGGCCACCCGGCCGCCGCCGCGCCTGGCCTGCAGCAGGGCGCTGCGCAGGCGTTCCTGGAACAGCACGCGGTTGGGCAGCCCGGTCAGGGAATCGTGGTGGGCGAGATGGTGGATGCGCGCCGCCGTCAGCTTGCGCTCGGTCACGTCGCGGCCCACCAGCACCAGCCCGCGCCGGCCGCCGTCCTCGCTGTCGAACAGCGGGATCTTGACCACGTCGAACACCTTGGTGTCGCCGTCCCCGGTGGGGATTTCCTTTTCGTAGCTGACCGGCTTGCGTTCAAGCCAGGCGCGCTCGTCGGACTCGGCGGTCGACAGCAGGAAGTCGCCCTTGCCCCGCGACAGCCGCGCCAGTTCGCGGCACGAGCGGCCGTGGTAATCCACCCCGCTCAGGCCGGCGAGGTCCAGGTAGAACTGGTTGGCCACCAGCCAGCGCCCCTCGCCGTCCTTGAAGCACACCAGATCGGGCATGGCGTTGATGAGGGTGGACAGCCACTCCTTCTGCTTGCGCAGTTCCGACTCGGCTTCCTTGCGTTCGGTGATGTCGTGGGCGATGGCGACGAACAGGCGCTGGCCGCCCAGTTCCATGGTGCTGACCGAGAGTTCCAGCGGGAAGGTGGTACGGTTCTTTCTCAGCCCCATGACCTCGCGCCGCCGGTCCAGCACCGAATCGGGCACCAGCCTGCCCTCGTGGTCGGCCAGCTCGGGGATCAGCACGGCGATGGACTTGCCGACGATCTGGAAGGGGTCGTAGCCGAAGATGCGCTCGGCGGCGGGGTTGTAGGTGCCGATGGCGCCGTCCTCGCCGAAGGTGACGATGGCGTCGGCGGTGTTGTCGACGATGGCGCGGTTGTGCAGTTCCGACAGGCGGTAGTTTTCCGCCAGGGCCTGCATGGTGCGGGCCTGCTGGCGCAGCAGCGCCTCGCGGTGCGCCATGCTGGTCACGTCGAAGACCTGCACCAGGCAGACGCGCGAACCGCCCGAATGCACCGGCTTGACCACGACGATCTGGTGCATGGGTTCGGCCCGGCCGGGCACCCGGCCCTCGTGCAGCAGCGGAAACAGCGTCTTGTTGAGCGAGGACGACAGGATGGCCGACATGCCGCGCGACAGGGCGTCGTCCACCGCCCCCACCACACGCGAGCCCGCCAGTTGCGGGAACACCGCGTCCAGCCGGGCACCCAGGGCGGCCTGGGACGCGATGCCCGCCGCCTTGGCCATCCACGCGTTCCACAGCACGATGACGCCGCCCTCGTCGATCAGCACCTGGCCGATCTCGCCGGCATCGGTCAGCGTGCGGAACAACTCGTCGGGGTGAAGCGGGACCATGGAATCCTTAGCCCAGGCGGGCGGCCACGTAGGCCTGCACCGCCTCGACGAAATGCCGGGCCGAGACGATGTCCATGACGAAGGCGAGATAGCCGTGGATGTCCTTGCGCAGCAGCGAGAAATCCACGTGCAGGAACATCACCATCTCTTCCTGGCCGGAAACGGGCCTGGCCGCCCCCGCCTCCAGGATGGCGGCACCGCGCCCGCGCACATAGACCGGCAGCGAGCCCTCGACCGCCAGCCCCAGCTGGTTGGACAGGCTGCCCAGGCAGGCGTTGAGGATGATGTTGCCGACCTCCAGCAGGGCTTCCTGCTCCAACTCGGTCAACTGCTCCAGCGGCACCTCGTCGCCCAGCATGTGACGAACCAGATCCAGGCTGCGCCGCTCGGGGAAGATCAGCAGGATGTCGCCGTAGAAACGGCCCTCGAAATGCTGGCGCACCGCCACGGAATCGGCGCCGTGGGTTTCCTCTTCCAGCCGTTCCGCCGCCTGGGCGGGCGACAGGAAGTCCACGAAGGGCACCGACAGGCGCACCTCGTCCTCCACCAGCCGCGACAGCGACGCCGCCGCCTGGCCGATGGCGACGTTCAACAATTCGGTGACGGCGTCGCGTTCCTCTTCGCCGATGAAATCGACCATCATCCTTCCCCGGCCAGAAAGGCCAACAACGCGTCTTCGCGCAGGGGTTTGTTGAGAAAGCCGACACCCAGCGTCGCCGCCTGCTGGCGGACGGGGTCCTGGATGTTGGCGGTCAACAGGGTGATCGGCAAGGCCGGCGCCGTCTGTTTCATGCGCCTGGCCGTCTCCAGCCCGCCGATGCCGGGCATGTTGACGTCCAACACCACGAAATCGGGCGTGGTCTCGGCCAGCAGCGCCAGCGCGTCCTCGCCGCAGGCCGCCTCGATCACCGTCCAGTCCGGCCGGCTTACCTCGATCACATGGCGCGTCATCATGCGCGCGACCCTGCTGTCGTCGACCAGCAACACCGTCTTTGCCGCCATCCATCCCTCTCCGTCGGGGTACGCCCCCATACCGCCCTCGGCATGCGGGCCCATCCCCCGAAAGGCCCGCCCAAAATCTATGCTTGACGCACGCAAGCACTGCAAGCCTAAAGTCCCCAATAACCACGCTGGGACGGGAGGCGTTCATGCTTTCTCATCATGCGGCCCTCATCTATGTCATGGTCATGGTTTCCGCCGCCGACCGGAACATGACCAATGCCGAGATGAACACGATCGGCGAGATCGTGCGCTTCCTTCCGATCTTTAAGGACTACGACCCGTCTTTGCTTCCCAATACGACCATGGCCTGTGCGGAACTCTTGGATTCCGAGGACGGCCTGGACCGGGCGCTGGAGGTCATCAAGGGCTCGCTGCCCGTGCGCCTGCGCGAAACCGCCTATGCCCTGGCCTGCGACGTGGCGGCCTCGGACGGCGAGGCCCGCCAGGAAGTGCTGCGCCTGCTGGAGCTTCTGCGCCACCGCCTGGACGTGGAGCGCCTCGCCGCAGCCGCCATCGAACGCGGCGCCCGCGCCCGTTTCGTGCGGCCCGACGGACACGACTGAAGCAGCGACCTTGCATTTCCCCGAAGGCGAGGTTAATTTCCCGCCCTCATCGCCGCCCTTCGCGCGGTGCGCCGGCGTAGCTCAGTTGGTAGAGCAGGGCTTTCGTAAAGCCAAGGTCGGGGGTTCGAGTCCCTCCGCCGGCACCATTTAAATCAAGCACTTAGCCAGAGATCAGGCAGCCTCCCCAGGGGCTGCGGAAGCACGTGTAGCGCGACAGCCATTTTTGGTCCGTGCGACAGGTAGTTTCGGCCTGAAATTCGGGCAAGCACGCTGGCCTCAGAGAGAAACCTGCACCGTATGCCGCCCCCCATCCAGGGGAAAAGGCAGCACCAGGGGCCAGGACGACGGCGCGAAGGCAAGCGCGCCCCCCGTCACGGCAAGCCCCAGCGCCATGCCGCCCGCCATCTGCCGGACGAAGCCGCGAACGTCCAGGCGGGGATTGCCCGCCGATTGCGCCGCCGTGGTCCATTCGAGCAGATGGCGGCGGGTCACCCACAGCCGCACCTGCGTCCTGGCGATGGCATCCATCATCCGCCAGCTTTGATCGGCCAGGAATGCGATCGAGAGCAGGGTTTGCCAGGCGGCGAGCCGGACATCCCCGCCCAGCGCACCGACATGGCTGCGAAGGCGTATGCCGGCGCGGCGGGGCAGCACGGCAAAAAGGGTGGGAAGAAACGCCGGGACGGCGATGGCGGCCAGAAGCATCAGCGCCCCTTTCAGGCCCGAGGATCTGCATCACTTTCAGCCCGGGGTCCTGCATGATGGCGGCCTTGACCTTGGCGGTGATCGCCGAGTTATCGACGAATTGGCCCGGGCTTTCGCTGGTCTTGGTCTGGGCGCAGGCGGCGAGTGGCGAAAACGCGGCCAATGTGGCGAGCATGATCGCGGTCCTGATGCTTCTGTTCATGATGTTTTCCTCGGGAATGCAGGGCGATATGCCTAATGCAGGATGATTTCGGTGCGGCGGTTCCGGGGCTCGCGAACCCCATCGGCCATGGGGGCCAGTTCGCCGGCGGTGTCGATGGCGAGGTCGGTGATTGCCTCGGCGGCCACGCCGTCCTTGACCAGTTCCGCCCGGATCGCCTGGGCGCGGCGCTCCGACAAAGCATGGCTGTAGGCACTCGCCCCGGCGGGGACCGTAAGGTAGATGCCGGCCGCGTTGCTTTGTTTGGCGCTGTCCGCCGCCAGCTGGAGAATCTCCGCGGCCCTTTCGCTGAGGGTCGAGCGATCATGGTCGAAGAATACCTGGAATGTTCTCTGCGACGGCTCGTTTGCCATGGTTGTCCGGTCATCGAAGACCGCGCAGCCGTTCAGCGACGCCAAGGCCATGGTCGCGAGCATGTATCTGAGTGTCTTCATGACTGAACCTGATTTTGCCGGCAGATCGGTCTGCCTGGGGATCAGGTCTAGAGAGCTTTACGAAGCGGCGTCAGCCTCGGAATCTACTCAGCGGCTGTAAATATCAATCGCGGCTGTGGCAATCATACCCCATGCCATCTGCGGCGGAGGCGCTCACGCGTGTCCATGTCTCGTTCCTGCCGAAGATCGGCAAGGCGATATAGGCCCGGACGCTGAGCGAATCGTCGGACAGAACGGTGACGCTTCCGCTGTAGGTTTTTCCGTCTCGGGGATCGTAAACGGATCCCTCCCACGTATCCTGGCCGGAGGGTCTGAGGTCGTTGATCACGACGAGCCCGCAGACCCCTTGGCCCTGTTTTTCCGGGTCCGGGTTGTATTGATCCAGGCGAAGCGATCCGTTCGGCTCGGTCGCGCTTTCCAGCCAGATGACCCGGCCGCAGAGCAGGCCGTTGCAAGCGGCAATGGTGAGGACGGCATCCTTGTCCTGTGTCAGCCAAACCCCCTGCGGGTCCGCCGCTAAAGCCGTTCCCGACGTTACGGCAAGTGCCAACAGGGCCGTGGATTGTGCCAACAGGCTGCTGAGCGGCATGGTGGTTGCTTTCCGTGAATTCCAGGCGGTTCGTGATTATTTGGAATAATGTTTTCAGACTGTACGATTTTTTATGTGTCGTCGCCATATTCATGTGGTTTATTCAATATTATTTGTTTGTATGCTTTTAAGGTATTTTATCTGGCTATGATGCTGCCGAATGTGGTGCGTGGGCATTCATATGGGAATGCCGGATCAGCCGCTCCACCTGGAGGCTCCCCGTTTTCCCGGCCGCGCCGCCGATCTCTACGCCGGGTTGCCGGGATAGATGCCGCCTCGTGCCCCCGCCACGCATGCGGCGGAAGCCGAAGACGGCGGCAGGGGGACTAGCGGACAGTGGCCATGGGGCTGCACTGGAAGGTGACGTTCTTCGTCCCGTTCAGGTTGGTGCCCATGGTGGAAACCACCTGTTGAGCCCCGCTGTCCAGGCAATAGGCCTGGGCGTTCCGCGACGCGTCCACCAGTTCCTGGTCGGTGCGGTAATTGTAGGTGAGATTGGGATTGTACTGCGGCAGCGGGGCCAGTTGCGGCGCGGGTTGCACGCATTCGAAGACCACGACCTTGCTGCCGTCCGGATCATTGGAGAAGCTCGTCGTGCGCGGGACGGTCTGGTACGGCGTGCAGAACGACGTCGCCTGCTGGTTGGCCTGAACCAGGTCCTGGTCGGTGTGATATTTGTAGGTAACGCTGGGGTTGCTGGCCTGCACCTGCTGCGGTGCGGAATATTGCGGGGCGCAAGATGCCAATGTCAGGCCTGCCAGCACGGCGGCGGCGCAAACACTCGCATTGGAGAGGCTGAAATATTTGAAGTCCATTGAGTTTTCCTTTCTGACGGCAGATTTCTTCTGAAAAATTAAAATGACGGATTGCACCATATCCGGTTGTGGTATGGCAGTGTCAGGTTCGGAAAATACTCAAATCAATAAATTCCAGTTATTTTCCAATTTTTCGGATTGTTTTCGCCGCGATGAACCGGGTGCCATGAGTGATTCTGGGATATAAAGAGGTATGTTTTTTGACATATTGATTTTTTAATATTGATGTGTATGGTGAAGCACATGCTGCGATAATTTTTTATTTTCATGACCGCGGCTGACAATTTCAGGATTCTGGGCTGATTTCCGCCCCACGTTTCGATCTGGGGCGGTGGGGCGTCCAGTCTTTATCTTTCCCCGGCCGCGACCGCGGCCGGGGTGTTTCATTTCGGAGGACGTCATGGCCAAAGGACAGAAACGCAGCACCCGGGAAGCCAAAAAGCCGAAGAAGGCGAAGGCCGCAAGTGCGGCTCCCGTCGTGGAGCTCAAAGGCATCTCGGAGTCGGGCGACACGCCGAAGAAGAAAAAGGGCTGAGGCGCAAGAGCATGAATGTCCGGACAACGGAGACCACGGTGACGTTCAGGCGCCCGTTCATGCTGAGCGCCCTGGATTGCCCGCAGCCGGCCGGAACCTACCGGCTGGTCACCGAGGAAGAGCAGATCGAAGGGCTGTCGTTCGTCGCCTTTCAGCGCGTCGCCACCCTGCTGCATACGCCCGCCATCTCGGCCCGCAGCGGGGGGACGCATCAGGTCTTCGTCGTCGATTTGGTGGAATTGGAAACAGCCCTGAAGGCGGATGCGGGTGCCTGACCCCGGCCGCTCCGGCTGGAAAGGGGCTCATGCGTCTTACCCTTCCTCATCCCTTCGGCCGTCGCGCGCTCTTGCCGCCGTGGAACGATCCGGCGCCGGTAAGAGAAGAGCTGTTCGGCGTCGAACGGCTCGAGCAACACGCGCAAAGTCTGGCGGCCGCGCAGCCGGTCACCCCCAGGCCCCCCGGCGTCCTGTCCCTGCACACCCGGCTCGACGACAATGCCGCGGTTTTGCTTGCCGCTTATCGCGCGAGTTCCAAGGAACTGGAAAACGGCCACGGCGTGGTGCCGGCGGCCGAATGGCTGCTCGATAATTATCACCTCGTCGAGGAGCATATCCGCGAGATCAGGAACGATCTGCCCCCCGGTTATTATCGCCAATTGCCGAAACTGGCCGAGGGGCCGTTCGCCGGTTATCCCAGGGTGTTCGGCCTTGCCTGGGCGTTCGTCGCTCATACCGACAGCCATTTCGACCCCGAAATCCTGCGCCGCTTCATTGCCGCCTATCAGCGGGTCCAGCCGCTGACCATCGGTGAATTGTGGGCGGTCGCGATCACCCTGCGCATCGTGCTGATCGAGAACCTGCGCCGCCTTGCGGACCAGATCACCGCCGGCCGGGCCGCCCGCGCCGATGCCGACGCCCTGGCCGACCGGCTTCTGGCAAGCGGGGGAGCCCGGTCTGCGCTGGATTCCGACATTTCCGCGCGCTCATCCGGGCCGGTATCCGAGCTTTTCGCCGCACAACTGGCCAAGCGGCTGCGGGACCAGGACCCCAGGACCACGCCGGCCCTCGGCTGGCTGGAGGAACGGTTGCGGCATCAGGGCGTGTCCATAGAAGACGTGGTGCAGCATGCCCAGCAGCGGCAGGGCGCCTCCAACGTCACCGTGCGCAACATCATCACCAGCATGCGTCTGGTCTCCAACATCGATTGGGCGGAGCTTTTCGAAAGCGTCAGCCTCGTGGACGAGCGGCTGCGGGCGGCAAGCGCCTTCGCCGCCATGGATTTCCCCACCCGCAATCTGTACCGCACCGCCATCGAGCAGTTGGCACGCCATTCGCCGCTCTCGGAATTGGACGTCGCCGATCATGCGCTGGAGGCGTCGGACGCGGCGCCACCGGGACGCGCCGATGATCCCGGCTACCATCTGATCGCCGAGGGCCGGCGCGTCCTCGAGCGGACCATCGGTTTCCGCCCGCCGCCGCGCTTGCGGATCAGCCGCTTCAATGTCCGCTTGGGGCTGGGCGGCTATGCCGGCGCCATTCTGCTCGTCACCATCCTGATGTTGGCCCTTGCCCTGTGGGCGCTTGCGGTTCCCGGCCTGCATGGCGGCTGGCTGGCGCTGTTCGCCGTGCCCGGCTTCCTGCCGGCCACCGAGGTGGCGACGGCGCTGGTCAACCGGGCGATCACCTGGAATTTCGGCGCCATCACCTTGCCGGGCCTCGAACTCACGGCGGGTGTTCCGCAATCGCTGCGTACCCTGGTGGCGGTGCCGACGCTGCTGACCAGCGAGGCCGATCTGCTGGAGCAGATCGAGCGGCTGGAGGTCCATCACCTTGCCGGTGCCGGCGGCGATCTCACCTTCGCCCTGCTGTCCGACGGCCTGGATGCCGACCAGGAAGTGGTGGAGGGCGACGCCCATCTGCTGGCCGTGGCGGCCGGGGCGGTCGCGGAGCTGAACCGCCGCCATGGGCCGGGCCCCGGCGGCAAGCGTTTCCTCCTTCTGCACCGGCGCCGCCTGTTCAATGCGGGTGAGAACAAGTGGATGGGATGGGAACGCAAGCGGGGCAAGCTGCACGAGCTGAACCGGCTGCTGCGCGGCGCCACCGACACCACCTTCATGGCCCCGGCGGGAGGCGCGCCGCAGGTGCCGCCCGACGTGCGCTACGTCATTACCCTGGATGCCGACACGCGGCTGCCCCGCGATGCCGCCCTGCGGCTGATCGGCAAGATGGCCCATCCGCTCAACCGGCCGACCTTCAGCCCATCCAAGCAGCGTGTCGTCGATGGCTACGCCAGGCGCGCCCCCATGCCGTGCTCTCGGTGACCGGCGCGCTGACCGCCAGCTACACCTACGATTCCAACGGCAACCTGCTGTCCGGGGCCGGGCGCAGCGTGACCTGGACCGCCTTCAACATGCCGGCCACCATCGCCCAGGGCGCAGCCAGCCTGAGCTTCGGCTACGATTCCGAGCGCAACCGGATCAGGAAGGTCTCGGCCTCCGGCACCCTGCTCTATCTCGACGGGCCGGGCCTGCGCACCGAGCGACTGGCCGGCGCCGGCGGCACGGTGACCTGGACCGACTACCTGCCGGCCGGAGGCGACACGATAGGGCAGCGTGTCAGCCGCTCGGACGGCCAGAGCTGGGTGCGCTACTACACCAAGGACCATCTCGGCTCCATCGCGGTGATCACCGACGAGACCGGGGCGGTGGCCGAACGGCTGTCCTATGACCCGTGGGGCAAGCGGCGCAATCCCAATGGGACCGACGACCCCGCCGGGGCGCTGACCAGCCAGGTGTCCCGCGGCTTCACCGGTCACGAGATGCTCGACGACGTCGACCTCGTCCACATGAACGGGCGTGTCTACGACCCGCAGCTCGGCCGCTTCCTCTCGGCCGACCCCTTCGTCAAGTATCCCGCCAGCACCCAGGGCTGGAACCGCTATTCCTACGTCGACAACAACCCCCTCGCCCGTGTCGATCCGACAGGGTACGGGTGGTTCAGCAAGATCGTCAGGGCGGTGGTGAGCCCCTTCGGCCTCCTGTCGGCCGTCCCCGGCTTCAACAGGATCGAAACCGCGGTCTTCCGCAACCAGCTCGCCGGCACGGCGCTGATGATGTCGTCGGCGTTCTGCGGTCCCTACGCCGCCGCCTGCGCGGCGCAGAACGCCGCCTATCTCTCCAGCGTCCGCGGCGGCGGCCTGGGCGACATGGCCAAGGCCGCCGCCATCAGCTACGCCACCGCCATGGCCTTCC
>AGTN01479165.1_pt1 | contig 11985 bp, 27 predicted proteins | sample 314218 | NCBI WGS metagenome assembly AGTN01 (sample SAMN02954264, study PRJNA73603) | bioreactor metagenome | biome: terrestrial; feature: non-aerated bioreactor; material: poplar woody material; isolation source: poplar biomass | place: USA | collected 2006-12 | reverse complement strand
TACCATATTCTTTTTTAAGATCATTAAGAGATTTCTGGTGATTATCTCTAAATTCAATATATTTTTCTCGCTCTGAATCTGTCAGAGCATATGTCTCTAAAACCGTGTTTATTTTTTTGATTTCCTGTTCATGCCACGGAATATCATACTTTCTGATATTTTCACCGCGAATAACTTTTCTTTCCGCTTTGGTTAGTCTTCTTTTCTTTATTGCTGTCATTTTATTTTGTTCCTTTCTTTTTGATTGTTGCTTTATTACTACTACCTAATTTAAGTATTACGTATACAGACATAAATACTTAATAAATTAAGTAGTGCGCGTGTGCGTAGACTATTGCCAGATTGCCCAGTAGATTAATAGAGAACCACCCAGATAATAAAACCAAGTAAATAAGTCAATTCCATTCATCAGTTTTGTATCATCTTCTAGAGCACTTATGACAATTATTGCAGACATTATCGTCGCCACTACCTTTAACCAAAGCATGTTCTCACTCCTTCATACTTTCCATAACCCACTTTACGAACGCCCTAAACTCCGGGAACTCGTTGGCCAACAGGTAAGATAGACAAATCAAGGCAATAGAGCAGATGACGATTAAGAAACCTGCACCTAGACCTGTTTCGCTGTTTGACTTATAGGACCTGATGATGGCAGCAATCAGTAGAATGGCTATTAGAATGGCAAAGGCTAGCTTGATGTAAAATGTTAGTGTCATTGCGACTCACTCTCCTTTTCAGATTTTATGGAACCTTTTTCTTTCAGTAGCTCTTCTATACCTTTACATATAGGGCAATTATCTAGAGTCCAGCCTCTATTCTTATGATAAGGGCAGCGGTTATCGCATTCATCACAATTAATAATTAAGGTCATTGTTTTTCACTCTCTCTTTCTTGTTGTTCTTCCTCGTATTCTTTAAGTAATAGTGTCAGTTCTGTCACTACTGTTGCATTTCTGATTTTGCAGGCTTCGGACACGTTGCTACCCCATCCGGTATTGTAGAAGCGTATATGCTTCTTAATCAGCTCTATCAAGCTGGTATCACTTGGCATCGGCATCAGTCCATTCTAGTGCCTGACCACAATCGGGGCAAAATTTAGGACTTTTGGTAACTTCATTTATTCCTAATCCCCTTTTACAAAAAGGACACTGGCCAGTTTTAACTGTATATTCATTCATATACACAAACATATACATATTAAGCACTTTCTTCGGTGTTGCCCGGTCTACGAGTTCCTGCAGTAATTTTCTACAGTTTTCTAAATATTCGCTGGCTTGTCGCCATTCAGCATGGGAGCAGCAATGTTCACTATTCCAGCCTTCGGTGCATGTGCATAATTCATCTAGCGCTTCCTGGTACTTGTTCATTTTCTATCCTCCTTAGTTCTTGTCTATAATGCTTACTTCAATATAACTGTACGTAGCGCTCAAATCTTCAAAACAACTGTTGCAATATATGCTGCTTGTTACACGGCAAATATCATAATCAAGATATTGTTCGATTGCATATTTTAAGTCCTTTAAGTGTTTAGGTTTAAACCCATCATAAGTTTCATCAAAACAATTCAATATTTTAATGTTGCTGTTATAATTTCTATCGCAGATATAAACCATAAATAATTCATCATCATCAAACAACTCAACTACATTTCTCAGTGTTTTCTTTTTCTTCATTTTCTATCCTCCACTTCGATGTATTGGAATGACTGCGGCGCACGTTTCAATGGCGAATACTTTTCTTTCTCGTTGAACGCCCAACCGAAGGCGCCTACTTTGTCATAGGTTTTATCATATGCTTTGAACTCACCTAACTCCCTCGGTTGCTCAAACACAACTAAATCACTTATATGTAATGCTTTTAAATCATTACCATTGCAATAATTTATAAAGTCATCAACGGTTAAACAAGTTCCGTTCTTTGACCAGTATTCATGTTCTTTACTGTCAACTGGAATTTTGTCAACCTTCTCCACCGTGAACTTGCCTACTACCTTACCCCAACCTTCATGCAGCGTGACACCATCATCAAAGCTGATTAAGTCTGGATGATTAGACCAATAGTCCTCGGACATGTTTTTGTAGGTTCTGCCCAGGCTTTCGTACATATAGATATCGTATGGTGGCTCGAGATTTGGTATTTTAGTCCTGACCTCTACTTTCTTTTTCCCTTGCCGGATAAGCCTTGACCATTTAGGCTGAAACGCCATTAATACTGCTTTCATATCCTTTTACCTCCATGTTTGTATGGTCTGGTTTTGTTGTATTCGTGCTTTTTCCTAATCGCTGATTCCAGGTCAATATTGTAATGACCGCATATATCCATAACTCGTAGAACTATATCGGCGAGTTCGGATGGGATGCCTTCTGGTTTTTCTGATGGCAAATCGGGGCGTGGTTTTTCCGACGTATAAAGTGTTGTTACCGTAATTCTTTGACTGTCCCAATGTGTTTTCCCCTTACCACTATAGTAAGAGTTATTTATATCGTTGTTGTTTCTGTATTCTTCTAGTGCCTCAGCTGCTTCTGATACTATCAACATTAGCAGTTCAGGGAAGCTTCTTTCTTCATCCCACCAACCATGATCCTTTGCGTTCTGGTGGACTTCTTTTTGAAATTTATTTAGGTCAATCATACTTTCACTCCTTCTTTTTCTATATAACAAACTTCATTTCCCCAACAGTCCCAACCTTCAGCTTGTTGTCTTGCAAATAATTCTATCCGTGGCAAGCCACCAAATAATTTAACAATATTGTCCCTAATCACAGGTGGTTTTACTGAATGTCCTAATCTAGGATGCATGAGCACTTGTGGCACGGTCTTATTGATTGACTTAATATGACCACGCATTGCTAATAGGCATATTTCAGCATTTGCTTTTGTATAACTGCCCATGCCCTTTAAAGGTGTACCGTCTTTTTTGATCTTTACCCAAGTAAATGCACATGTTTTATATTTGAAACCCCAAGCGGCAATTACCTTTATCACATCAGGTAAGCACGGCATAGTCGTCCAAATAAATAAAGCGCAATTCTTGTCTGCTAACTTCTTTATATTGAGATTGCATATTTCATTCGTGGGCATTGTTTGATAATGTTTTTCTGGGCAGAAATGTCCGCCCTCTTTTCCTTTACCCCACAGGTAAGCCCAGGGTGGATCAGCGTAAATAATGCTGTATTTTTTATTGGTATTTAATATGTCTACAATCACACCCCCGTCCCCCTTTCTTTCAAAATATGGCACAAACGAATTATTGTCGCATTTTTTAAATTTGTCCGTATATAAATTCTGAAAAATCATTTTGTCATTGAATGTGTCGTATATGTATGCAAAAAATACACTTAAAGGGAAAAAACGAGCAGAACACTTTAATCTTTCAAGACTTGTATGCTCTCTTGTTATTTGATAACCGTTGCGATTTATCATTGTAAGCCTGTATCTTTTATTTGTTTTCATATTCGCCGCACCTTTCTTTCAAAAACTGGTAAGTAGCAATACCCGCTTCTATGAAGTCCGCTACTACCAGGAGCAGGCCGTATAGAATTAGGCCATACAGAATACCAGCCGCCAGGATGGGCGACAGCAGGATCCAGAGCAGGATACGGCCGATTAGCTTAAGGGTTTTCATTTTATCTCCCTGCTCTTTCCAGCATCTCCACAAGTGCCACCGCCACTGCTGCTACTTGGATAGCTTCTTTCTTGACGTTGGCATAGCCACCTTTCAAACGTGCTTCTGGACCATTATCGAATATGGTCTCATTTATCGCCTGGCACAGTTCGCCATATTCTTCTCCGAGGATAGTTGCCCATACGGGTAAGTCGTGGCGTTGGACTCCCCACTTTTTGTCTTGTCTGTCTCTTTCAGCCCTTATCATGTCAATTACTTTCTGCTGAATTTCTGTTGATGACATCCTACTTCACTCCTTCCTTTTCTTTGAAATAGTCTTTGAAGTAATCCTCAATGGTCATGCCCAGTTTTGCCTCAATGTCTTCGATACGACCAAGTTTGTCTATTACATTACTTTCAGCTATAATTTCATTTATCTCTGCAATAGATTTTTTGCTAAATCGTGGAAATTCACTGTGTGTAAACACTGAATAAATCATTATGTTATATTCACCATTATTAAGGTCAATTGTTAATCTTTGCATATCACTTTACCTCCAGTAGCTCGGGATTGTCGTGGATGTTGCCGATGACCTCAAAATAATCTTCATCACGGTTTTCGTATTCATCACTAATATCTTCACTTGTTTCAAGTGCCCATTTGCCATAATGCATTTCATTTTCTTCTTCCCAAATAAACACGCCAATAAATACTCCGTTTTCATTTGAAAATTTTATAATGTCACCTTCATAAATTTCCTTGTGGCTCCAGTCCTTTAAACCGATGTACTGACCGATGGTGTTGTAGTTGACAAGAACCACCAAGTCTTCATTATTTAAATCCTCGATGTAATAATTGAGATAACCATCTGTGTGGTCTCTACGAACGATTAATGAGCCATAAATCCACTTATCGCTACCTACTATTTTTGCTCTAAACTTAATCTCTCTCATGCTGTTTCCTCCTTTTCCAGCTCTAACTGTTCAAAATCTGTGAATATCGACATCTGTCCATTTTTGTTAATACCATTCAATCTATCTTTAGCTATCGTATGATATAATGGGTTTATTTCAAAACCAATATAATTACGATTTAATTCTTTAGCACCAACACATGTTGTACCACTTCCCAGAAAGAAGTCAGCCACGATATCGTTAGAATGAGTAATGTGTTTTATATGCTGTATTACCATAGGCAATGGTTTTATATTAGGGTGCAAATAATTTTCTTTGTCTTCTTTATTTGTACTTGACACATAGAAAGTAGATTTGAGGTTGTATTCATCATTCAATGTAACGTGTTTATCGTAGAAGTGGATACACATTTCTTTATCTTTGATCCAGCAATTATTGTATATTGGAGCAGGATTTTTCTTTCCCCAAAATATTAACTCCCATCTAATGTTTTCTATGTCCGTAAAGTAATTAAAGATTTTTTTAAATTGCATTTTTGAACACCAGATTATTATATTTACATGTTTCATAACTCTAACAAAGTCATCAAGTATTGAATAATTAATACCATCATTCAGACCGTGTGATTCCAATTCCTTTTTAATATTGTCAATACGATATCCCAAATCACTTTTGCCAATACCACCTTTTTGGTGTAAATAAGGCACATCTGTATAAATACAATCTATTGATTTATCTGGAATATTTTTTATTGCCTGGTAGGAATCTTCATTGTATATTTGATTGATTTCGTATGGTCCTAGTTTCATTCCTTACCTCCTACAGCTATCAGCTCTTCTGTAAAATCAAACATCGACATCTGGTAATTGATTATCTCTTGATTAATGAGTAACTGGCTGAATGATGTCTACCTCACACCATTTAAAGATTAAGATTCCGTTCGGTTCTAGAACTCTCATGCATTCATCAAATCCCCGCTTGATGATTAATTGCCAATCCCCCCCCGGTAACTTTCCATACTTTTTACGTAGCCAACTGTCATCACCAATTTTAAGTAGGTGTGGTGGGTCGAAAACTACTAGCTTGAATGAATTATCCTCGAATGGTAGTTGAGTGAAATCACAGATAACATCTGGGTTTATTTCTAATGTCCTGCCATCGCATAAGGTATGGGTTTCTTTCCTGTTATCGCAGAATATAACGTTTGGATTGTTCTTATCAAACCAGAACATCTTACTACCACAACATGGGTCTAATATTGGTTTCACTTTTCCACCTCCTAGAACGGCAGATCGTCATCTTGCAACTTCGAATTGTCCTGGCTTTCGTAGTTCATCAAGTTTCTTTGCTGATATGATTCATCAACTACAGTAGTCTGTGCTGCAGGACTGGATTTAGTATCAAACGCCTGTGTGTCAGTTTCATCTTTCTTGTGGTTGGTTAGGAATTGTAACTCTTCTACCAGAATTTCGGTAACATAGGATTTCTTACCATCCGAATTGTCATATGTTCTAGTGCGTAACTTTCCTGACACGCCGATTTCGTATCCTTTGCGTTGGTAATCTCCCATTGCCTGGGCTTTCTTTCCCCAACAAACGCAGGGTATAAAATCTGTTTTTTTCTCTTTGGAGTAGCTATCTTCAACTGCCAAAGTGAAGTTGCAGACATAATCACTCTTAGTACCAACTGTTCTAATCTCCGGGTCTTTAGTAAGGCGACCGATTATGGTAACTGAATTTATCATGGTTTATCCCTCTCCTTTAGTTGTTTAAGATTGTTTATTAATGATGATGAGAAGTATCCGAACTTTTCTTCAATCTCTGCTATAGGTTCTTTCATTCTGGCAATGATATAGTTGGAACATTTAGCAATATCTTCGTAACTGTAGCGTTTACTGACATCTTGGAATAACTTATTATAGTTAGGTAGACAGAAGTCATGTTCAGTTATGAATCCACGCTTTATAAGTTCTCCTGTAGCAGGGTGCAAAGTCGGCGGAGCCAACCCATCGCTAGATGGTCTATCTGGTTTATCAGATTGATCATTTTCTTTACTTTCTTTTTCTTTACTTTTATTTACTTTACTTTGTTGCATAACTGCATCATTATTGCTAATTGATGTAACATTAATAACGTTTTCTTCGGCATTAATTTGATTAAATGTATCATTATGGGTATCATCAAAGGGATTAACCAGTAGATAATCAATCATGTTTAATTGTCTACGTGATTCCTTTAAGACTCTTTTATACTGCGCTTGCATTCCGTGGGAGGTTATAACCCCATCCGACACGAGGGCATCTTCTATGAGCCCTATCTCGGCCAAATAAAGAATAACTTCACGTACCTTGCTTTCTGAACACCAAGCGGAACCTAATTCATTTACAATGTCTAAGGATAAATCATCAATGTTAACTTTTAAGTAGTAACCAGATTTATAAACCTCACACAAGATATAAATAAATATAGTAATTCCCAAAGGCCCATACTTGACTTTCAAGCGTTTAATCTTTCTTTCACCAAAGAGTGTTACATCAAGTGGGAAATAATCCAAACCCGACTTTGCCACTCTTGCCATTAAATCGGCTCACCTCCTTTTAAGTCATTAGTTCATTTTTGTGCCAGATAATTCTTGCAAACTTCTCTGACCGCAATTAGAGGTTTCTGTCTGGCTGACAGTTCTTCTATACGTGATTTAGATTCAGCAAGGCTATGATCTACAAGGTCAACGTAGCGCTTAAGTGCATAGGGATTATCCTTGATAGCTTCTGGCTTGATTACCAGTTCATAACCTTCTTGCCCGCTGTTGGACAGAATGGCGAAGTAGTTAGCAATGCGATTAATCTCTTTGCGGACTGCTCTATCGCTCTTGTGCCACAGTTCTGACAGTTCCCAACGGGTTATACGAGCACCGCCGTTGTATTCCATCCAAAGATCAAGCAATTCACTCTTGAACTGCTTCTTTGCTTCGACTGTTTGTGGGTAGTTCTTCATGTTATTTCGGTCTCCTTTCTTTGAACACTTGGATATATAAACATTGGTTCATAATTAGATAGTTCAACTTTTACACACGGTTTATCACTATACTTTTTTCTGACTGTTAACACGACAATTTGCTTATCGTCCGGGTATGCTACACAGTTGAGACTGTCTAGAATTACCTTTGCAATATTGTCTACATCGGGAGTTTTACAAGGTAATATACAACCGTCTAGCATCTGCTGCCTTTTCTTTTTACTGATTGACTGAGGTATTGAGAAACAAGCAGTAATTTTGGCTTTAATATAGATGTCTTTATCAAACATATAATCACTGGATTGCTTATAAGATAGCTTTACTAAGTTCTCATATTTGGCAGTTTCTAGGTCGGTGTAGGTCTTTACAAAGCCACCTGCAGAGTGGAATCTTGGTCTGCCTTTCTTACCTGGTTCCCCAGGAATTTCAAACATTACAATCATGAGTACATCTCCTTTCTGGAGGGCTATTTTTCAAGCCCTCCGTGTTTATTAATTTCTGCTAGTGCCTCTGCTTCATCAATTTCCTCATCATCGAAGTGGTCACCGTCTCGGGTGTAGTAACTTTTTAAGTAACCTTCATCATCCTGGATAATCATCACCGACTTATTGAGTTCGTCCTCGAAGTATTCGGCTAGGGTCTTCATGAACATAGGCTAGAAACTTTTATCCTTAGGGAATGCAGTAGGACTGCCCCCTGTGGTTTGTTCGTTCTGGGGCGTTTCTGTGGCTTTTGGTGTAGGTTCATTAAACCCTTTTAATGGCTCTTCCTGTGGAGTATCAGATGGTGTAACCGAAGTCACTATATTAAACGGCGATGGTTCTGTATTTTCATTGTCAACATATTCTTGCTTACCGTTTTCATAAAGGACTGCAGTGTCTTTCTCAAATGCTGTTTGCATCTCAATTGACATAACTCCCCACTTAGAGATCAGTTGTCTTAGCATTGTTTTATATGCCATATCGTCAAACTGCTTTGCCCAGAATGTCCAAGCGGTACCTTTCTTTTTATCAGCAGCGTATCCTTTGGAATAGGTTAATGCATGATGTTCCATCTTCTTTTTAGACCAATAAAGTGCCTTACGGAATCCGTTATTAAGTTCAAACATGGCATAATAACCTATAGTTGGTGCTGCTTCTCTTTTCTCATCATCTGTGATAGTAAGAACATCAATTTCTTCATTAAGAATATCAATGCCTCGAAGTTCTCCTTCTTTAATTGCATTCACGGCTAAATGCTTGTACTGGCCACTACGTACTGCAAGTTGGATATATCCTTTATAGCCGAGAATGAATACAGCGAGTTTACCTCTTTCCTTGTCTTCAAACGGAACTAAATAGTAGTGCCCCAGTTGTGGACTATGGCTCAATTTCAAACTTTCTCCAAGTAATGCGCCAGATAGGACTGTACCGGCTTCGCATTCTTGCAATGTTGGATTAACTGCTACCGAGCTACTTATAGCCGCAATGAAGTTTAATGCGCGTTTAGGTTCGCCTAACGTTTGATTGATTAAATTTTTATACATATCAGACTGAATTGTGACCGAGAATTTAGGCTTTTTTTGGACTAGTGAATTTCCTGACATTTTAAGTTCCTCCTTTTATTCACTGATTAATTTGTTTGTAGTTATAACCATTGGATTTCAGCCATTGGCTCAATTTGTTAATGCTGCTTTCAGTACCAACTACCTCAAATGCAATCTTGTATATGGGTTCATCAGCCACCGGGATAGGTGCTTGTTTTACTTCCTGCGGTGTAGATTGGCTAATGCGTTTCTTTAGCGCCTCGCGTTCTTTCCAGGAACTTATAGCAGATGCTAGGTTGAGTGTTTTCAGATACTCTGCCTTTACCTCTAGGCAATCATTTTCATTGGTTATAGTGCCTTCTATGACTTCCAGCGACTGTTTTACTTCAAGTATCTTATTATCAATATCTGATTGAACTTTTGATAATGAATAGGTCTTATTAAGCCATCTGTCATCCCAGATTTGAGAAAGAGCTATTATCTCGCATCCTTTTAAATCAAAGTAATCTTCAACTTGTTTTCGCTTAATATTTTCCTCTGCCTTTTCAATGCCTTTGACTTGGTTATCTATTGATGTGATAACATCGTCAGTCATAGATACCAGTTCTTTACACTGTGGCATGAACACGGAATCATATTGTTTAAGGATATCCTTCTTTACGCGTCTACCTTCATCTTCAATAGCGCCTCTTACTTTGCGGAGCATAGCCAGATCTGATTTTGCTGTTACAAGTGTGGAACTGGTTACGGCGTAGTTATGATATTCGTTAAGTTTGGCGGCTAACCCAGATTTGAACTCTTGATAGTTGAATTCAATTTCGCCATTAATTTGGCGTGTTACTTTAAACAATAGAGTTGTTTTTACTGGTATTAATTCTTCTTGCTTTACACTGACTTCTGCATCTAAATAATCTTGTACTCTTTCGTTAAACATCGTTATCTCCTCCCTCTTTAATGTTTTTAGAACGTGATGACTCTTGGTGGCGGTATTCTGGGTACAACGTGGTTGTTCCAGAAATTAACTTCTTGCCTTATTAGCGACTTTAGATCGTCTATTACCTCTTCTCTATCCCAGCGATAAATCCTGCGCTTGGTCTCGGTATAACCGTCGAATGTGTATTTAAGTTGGGCGTGTAATATAGCGAAGTCGTAGCCGGTTACAAACAGGTAATGTAAGCATTGGATGTAATAGTTCTGTGGTACTTTTCTTTCTGTAACACTGCCCCATTTTTCTTTCGACATGCTATTTAAGATAGCGGTTGTCTTACCCTCGTAGATGCCCCTCTTGCTGGTTGTTTTCTCTAACAGTTCTCCATCTAACGATGCTGTCATGAATGGATAGTGGATTGACTGCAGTACTTCTTTTGTGTGATTTACTTCATATTCTGGATAATCTAATGCAAACAGTTCTCTTAAGGGAGCTTCGGCTTTAATCCCGTAATCTATCGCCGCCTGATTGTAAAGATTGATTTTGTAATCTGATTTGATACCCTCTTTTTTAGCAATTAGGTATTCATAGGCTTCCAGATTTGTGCGCCAGGGATTTTCGCCTAGTATAGCTGCCGCGTCACTGCCACCTAGTGTTCTTAATGACAACCATTCGTCCTCATTGGCGTATGGAATTCTTATAAACTGTTCTTGTGCCATGTCTCTACCTCCTAAACTGATGCACATAATCGAGTATGCAGTCGGTGCAGACCATTACTGTTTCAAAATCGTAGTAGTGTTCATCTTCGGTAATGTGATGGCCACATACTGGACATGTGCCGATGTAGTCATCGCCTGGAACAAAGAATGTAGCTGTAACACCAGTCCAGTCTGTTTCTGTTACTGTCTCTGACTTCCTGTAAGGAGTAATTTCCATATGTCACGGCCTCCTTATCTGGAATGAATATCCGTTGCTGGACTTGTACCAACCCACGACCTCGTAATAGAGGTAACTCTTGTAGTAGTCGCAGTTATTCAGCTGATCTACTGATAGGGTAATTGTTTCGCCTGCTTCATGATTGGTTGTCATAAGCGTTAAGTTAAGGTTCTGGTTACCGTCTAGTTTCTGCCTGGCTATTGTAACGTTTAACGATTGCATATCATTTCCCCCTTTTGTTTCTGCTCTGCCTTTATGCGGACTTGCAACCGCCGACGGTGGCATTAAAAGCTCCCCCGCCCGCTCATGGAGCGAGGGAGTATAAGGATTTAATTTCTTGCTGTGGTGGTCGTGTAGCGCCCCTGGTGGGTGATTTTCTTCTTACCCACCATGTGGCTTGATTGACCCTTGCACAAGCGATATAAGTTTGCTATTAAGTACGTCATTGCGTGTCCCCCTTTCATTTAGACTTTCGTGATTGCTCGACAGGTTTCTTTCGCCTCGATAGAAATGTTTGAGGATTGAATATCCTCATCGGATAAGTCATCCTCGATTTTGCTAATTAGGTTAATGACTTGCCCTAAGTAATCGGCGGTACCTTCGATTGTGATTTTAAACTCTGTTACTTTTTTCACGTTTGCCATGTAATCCTACCCCCCTTTCTTTGAATTTATTGGTTAGTTTATTGGCTCTCTTGCATGTTGATAGATATCTGATTTGAATAGATTCCTTTTTCTATTAAGGCATCTTTAATTACCTGGAATACATCCATGCCATCTTCGACATCTGTAACCTCGAAACTTACGCTAATTGATACAAGTACCTTTTTGACTGGCTTATCAGTTTTTGGGTAAGGTCCACCTGTTCCGTATTTGTCAACGTCCATTTTTCTATCCTCCTTTCTTAACAGATTTCTTGACTAGCCATGTTTCCTCAGCACCATAGCAATCATTCTTTTGTTTAAACGAATATCCTATCCCAGATTGATAACTATTATCGCGAATAAACTCTTTTCCATCACATTGATGAGGCCATCTGTTAATCTCAAGGTAATTAATGACA
>AGTN01103363.1_pt1 | contig 11999 bp, 7 predicted proteins | sample 314218 | NCBI WGS metagenome assembly AGTN01 (sample SAMN02954264, study PRJNA73603) | bioreactor metagenome | biome: terrestrial; feature: non-aerated bioreactor; material: poplar woody material; isolation source: poplar biomass | place: USA | collected 2006-12 | reverse complement strand
AGAGAAAGAAAGCAATTAAGAAAGACAATTACAAAAGTCATAATGATCCAATCGATCATCGGACCTCTATTGTCCCCTTTCGCGCGAAAAATGGCGTGAGCAATGAAAACTATAGCGAAAGGAAACTGAGTTGCCATATTAAGGGGCATGAACTGGCGCCCAAGCTCTCGCACTCCACGCGAAGCTCCGAGCAAATCTAGTATTGGCGCGGAGAAGAGAAGACTCACTAATACTGTCAGTATTCCGAATACCCCGCCAAAGACAAGGGAGTAAAACGCTGCTTTGCTGGCGTTATCGAAATCTCTGGCACCCCAATATCGGCTTACCAACGCAGTCGCGCCAGCAGATATTGCCATTATCATCATGAGCAGAAAGAACCAAATCTGACCACATATGCCTATTAGGGCTTGAGCGTCAGGACCAAGTTTACCAGCAACCCAGACATCGGAAAAACTAGCCGATGCGGCAGCTACCATCCGAACTAGGCTCGGCCAGGATAGAAACCAAATCGCTTTCCAAATAGACCCATCAATAATAGACCTGTCATCAAATGAATCTTCAGTACTTATTTCGCTCAATAAGCAGTCCTCAGTGGAATCGCGCCGACTCTGACGAAACGCTAAAGCTCGCACCACATGTAGTGCATAAAAACATTAGAGGACCATAGATACATTAGCAAGACGCTCCTTCATATGCCCCAAAATCGGATAAACACTTTCGATTTTGTTCCATTCTTCAACCAAAGCAGCACTCGGATTTGTCGCGTCATTAGCTGCATTCATCGCCGTGGCCCATGCATTCGAAGCGAGCCTTGTAAGCAGGGTGCTTATTTCGCCAACTTGATTACGCTCGGCAGCGGCAATTCGCAGCGGCTCGTAAAGCGGGCTGAAGGCGAATTCGTGCAGAATTATTATGTTGTCTACTTGCGCGCGAAACGCTTTGGTCGACTGAGCGTAAGTGTTGGCAGTAGCAGAGTCCCCGTGGACTCTGAATGTCGCCAGCACCTCGGGAACAACCTTGATTCCCGTATGCACTGCGATCCGGGTCCAATACTCCCAGTCTATCAACATGACGAGATGCTTGTTGAATGTTCCATACCTGTAAAAAACGTCTTTGTGCAACAAGAGAGCTGTTGGCTCACCGATTATGTTGTCGGGGAAGTAATCGAGCGCTTTCTTTGCGTAATCTGCACCCGAGATGTAGGTTCTGCCATCGAAAAGGTCCACTGTCGACTTATGGTTGGCGTAGTAGTTGCGCAGAAACTCACTAGTCTCGGCTCCAAACCAGAAATCGCGCCTGCAAAACACGATTGGAAGATCCGCCCCTGCAGCGTTCAACATCAATTCGAGGCACTGGGGTGCAAGCCTATCATCTTGGAAGACAAACTTTATCCACTCTCCCTCTGCTAGCTCCACGCATCTATTCCAATTCTCCACAAGTCCAAGATTTCGCTCGTTTCTTACGAAGCGGACTCTGGAGTCACGATCGGCGTATTGTCGAACAATCTGCGCAGTGTCGTCTGATGACTGATCGTCAACAACCAGAAGTTCGAAGGCTGTGAACGACTGAGCTACAACGCTATCAAGACACTCAGCCAAAAACTTGCTGCCGTTATACGTAGGAATGCAGATACTCACTTTGCTTGCCATGCTGCTTCGCTCGCTGCAAGGTTTTCGCAGCTTGTGTGGGAATCCGCTAATTATCGGCTCTGCAGCCACATTCCGCAACCGATCGGCACAGGCGCAGAACGCTTAATTTTTGCCAATGTTCAAGAAAAAGCTCACTTGATCGCCCGATTTGCCGTATCTATATTCAAGAAACCACCTGTGCCCATGATAAAGCGGGATTAACAAAGCCGCATCAGCAAAGAAAAACGATGTTAGTCAGACGGAATCGCTATTCGTTTGCACCGCCGAAATGAGCACAATCACCGACAATAGGAAGTGCTGATACCATTTGCAGTACCATGCTGAAAACAACCCGATTGATCCATCCATTGACGAATCCGTACTCGTCAAATTCACAACTCCACTTCTATTGCCTGTTGAAGATGGACCGCGCCCCTTCTGGACGGTACTAGTCCCAATCTGTAATCGACTAAATTATCTTGAACGATGCCTGAACTCGATCCTGGACCAGGACGAAGGTCCCGATCAAATGGAGATAATCGTTACCGACGATTCCAGTGACATCGACATCGAATCCGCAGTCAAGCAATACGGTCGGGGAAGAGTCATCTACTCCCGCACAGCCAGCCGATTCGGTCTTTACGGCAACACGAATCATGGACTCTTCTATTCACACGGACAATGGATTCATGTTCTGCACGATGATGACTTCGTACTGCCAGGTTTCTATCGAACAATGCGAACCGCAGTAGAAGATAAACCCGAAAAAGTTGGAGTCGCCTGCTGTCATTACACCAATTTGCATGAAGATGACGGAAGCACCTGGACTCCCCAACCATATCTTCCGAAGGCGGGCATCCTTCAGAATTTCGTCTACAACCTGGCAATCCAAAATCCGCTGAATATTCCGGCCGTTATAACCAGAAGGGAAGTGTTCGAAAAAATCGGTTTGTATTCGGCAGATCTCGACTACACGGGTGACTGGGAGTTCTACATTCGATCGGCGACCTACTACGATTGGTGGTATCAGCCCGAGGATCTGGCCCGATTTAGCGTGCATCCTGGCAGTCTTACGAGAACGCTGGCTTCATCTGGGTCAACAGCAACCAATATCCGCAAGACCATCGAACGAGCGTCGACCTATTTGCCACCGGATGTAGTGGCAACAGCGCAAGCCGAGTCACGACGGATGCACGCCACCAAGTTCCTCGCGATGGCAAAAGAGTCCTTTTCCAACAATAATTTCAACACCGGAATTCGCCTGGCAACAGAGTGTGCGGCGCTTTCCGAAGAGATCGCCTGCTCCGACGAGTTTCTTGCCCTTCTATCCATGAACGGCGCGGAGCCATTAAGGCGAATAGCAGCAGTGGCGCTGCGCGAAGCGGTCAATGACGACCGGTTCTAGTTCTGGCGATCGCTTCTTCTCTTTTCCACTTCGGTTTTGATAAAGTGATCGAGTGCGGCAACGCACTCCAGGTCTTGGAAAAGTCGGCTCTTCCGTTCCTTTAGACTCTGGACTAACTTTGCCCTGAAGTCGACTTCGCGTCCCAGCCTGGCAGCAACAGAAACGTACTCATCCAGAGTATTGACAATCAACTCGTCCAGTCCAATCATTCGAAGCATTGAGTAAGAATGTCGACTTCTCATGAATTCGCCCGGGATGGTTAAAACCAGCAAATTAGCCGCAATCGATCGAACGGTGGTAATGCCTCCGTTCCAGCCAACAGAATCAAGATTCACGTCCAGGAGGCGCAGTAACGAAAGAAACTGAGCGCGCGGCATTCTGGGAAGGAAATGCACACTGTTATCGAAATCGAGTCCTGCTTCCACAAATGACTTCGCCAAACGCGATTTGAACTTCGTCGTTACTGATGCGTTTTTACTATCGACGAATACGAAAAGCGCATCCGGAAACAGCTTGGCGATTTCCGGATACACAAAATCAAATTGAGGCAGATATTTGAAGTGTGACTGTATACATCCAAACAGCACTCTATCCGGTGGCAGACCAAAATTCACGCGTGACACCATAGGCAGCGGCATGTCCGGTTCCTCAAAACAGTAGCCGACATTCGGCAATGTCACAAGTTTTTCCGTGAAGAACCTGGCCGAATCGTCGGTTTCCATTAAGTCGCCGCTAAGGTAAAAATCGATACTCGCCGAGCCGGTAGTCACAGGGTGCCCCCAGGATGCGCATTGAACCGGCGCTAGTCTCGTCAATGCGACAATCGAATTAGCGCTTCCCATTCCCACGTCGGGGAGAAGAAGAATATCGAGGGCGTCTGCCCAAATAACTCGTAACGCCTCCAAATAGTTTTCCGGACGAAAGACCAAACGCCGAAACGTTCCCAACTCTTCAAATTTCCTTGATATCTCATCTTCAAAACGATTGAATGAGTAGCAGTAGAATTCATAATCTTCGCGAGGTAAGTTGGAAAGCCACTGGTAAGCCCAGAACGAGCCATTGTGGTTATACAGGAATTCGGACGCGATGCCAAATCGTATTTTGCGCTGGCATGGAGGTGTCTCAGTTCGCTCACTGCGGCTAATTGCCTCTCTTGGCTCGTAGACACTCTTTGAGTCGAACTCGCCTATCTCAGGTTTCAAGATCTTGCAAGCAAGTTTCGAGAATTTTGCCAACGATTCTTTTACATCCTTCTGCTGATAGGCAAGATAGAAGTTCGTTATCCGGAACAACAGACTTCGAAGATACTCCGTATCTCTGCGATCAAATGAATGTTCCGCGACCAGCTCCAGCGCCTGATTCAAACAACAATTATAGTGATTCCAATAATGCTCGAGCTCATCCGTACTCTCGTAGATGATGGGCATCCTCTCGAGCTCTACGAGCAATCCTGCCAGCTTCACGACCACGCCAGTTACGCCCGAGTTCTCTGCCTTCAAATTCATCGACTTATGAAAGCAATCAATCGCTTCGTCAAGCCTATCGCATTCTTTTAGAAGGCTGCCCAGATTGTCGTATGTTAAAAACGATTTGCTATTCAGTTCGATGGCTCGCCGGTAAAACAGCTCCGCTTCATCAAGTCTGCCTGCGCGGTGCAGGGCCAGCCCGAGATTATTGTGTGCTTCAAAATAATCTGGCTTTAGCGCCAACGCCTCTTCAAAGGCAGTGATGGCGTCCGCCAAAATCTTCGATGGCTCCGTCATGGAGCTCGCCTGGTCAGAAAGAACGGTTCCCAGATTCAAAAAAGCTTGCGGGTCCGGCCGAATAGACAGAGCCTTTTGATAACAGTCAATGGCCTGCTCATGATTTTTCAAAGCCTGATAAACACTACCCAAGTTGTAATAGGCACCAGAATAGGTGTCATCTAGCTCTAGCACACGCCGCAGCAACTCAACAGCCTGTTGCAACTCGCCCTGAGACTTTTGAAGAACAGCGAGATTATTCATCGCGTCAAGATAGTCAGGAACGTGCACCATCGCACGCTTGTAGCAATCAATCGCATCTTCAGGGTGCGAGGACGCAAGCACGTTTCCCAGATTTAAAAGAGCAAGAGCGTAGTTTGAATCAATTTCGAGCGCCCGCCGAAACCATTGCTGCGCCTCTTCCATATTGCCTTGCTTGAAACGAACAACGCCGATCTCATTACAGGCGCAAATATGCTGCGGCTCCAGTTCCAACACGCTCCTAAATAAGGAGATTGCCTCGCCAAGCTCATTTCGAGCTTGATGCGTTAAGCCTCGTGCGTAGAGCTCGTCGACTGATTGGATAGCGGCCGCGCTCATTTATGGCGAGTGCCACCGCCCGCATTTAGCAAGCTCCTCCTTGAAGAGCTGGTCCAGACTCTCAGCGCACTTCGTGTCACCGAAGAGCTTATTTTTGTTATCGACAAGCTTTTTGACCATTGCTTTGCGGAACTTTTTGTCTTTTCCCATCTTGCAAGCAAGCTCGATATATTCATCAACCGAGCCGGCAACCAGATCCTCAAAGTCCATCATCTTCATCATTGCCGAAGTGTGTCGGCCTCTCATAAACTCGCCGGCAATGGTCACAATAGGCAAGTTCTGACCAATAGATCTGATTGTCGTAACACCGCCTGACCAGCCGATGGAGTCGAGATTGACATCGATAAGCCCGAGAAGCTGAACAAACTTCGGAAGCTGCAGGCGTGGAATCACCAGAACGTGCTTCTCAAAGTTCAATCCTTCGGCTTCGAATGCCCGCTTCAGCCGAGCTTTGAATTTCTCGGTAGCCAGACCAGATTTGTTGCCACCAAATACAAAAAACGCTTTCGGAACACGCTTGGCGATTTCAGTGAATACATAGTCGTACTGAGGCAAATACTTGAACAAGGATTGGACGGAGCCGTAGGCAATCTTGGACTCATCGATGCCAAACTCCTCACGCGTCGCTGGCTCCGGCGTTACGGGATGGTCGAAATAAAGACCAATGTTCGGCAAGCGAATCAACTTCTCGGAATAATGTTCGTCGCCGTTTTCGGGCTCCATCAATTCGCTGCTCAAGTAAAAATCGATATTGGACGAACCGGTGGTCATCGGATGTCCCCAACCGACACACTGAATAGGAGCCATGCGAACCAATGAAATGATTTTGCTCGATCCAGACATGCCGACATCAGGAATCAAAAGCACGTCTAGATTGTCTTTTCTTATCACCTCGAGTGATGCATTGAAATCGGTGTCGCGGAAAGGAAGCCACCTGTATGTTCCCAGCTCGCTGAACTTCATCGTCATATCATCAGTGGTGCCGTTGAGCGAGTACAGGTAAAACTCATAATCGTTCTTTGGAAGGTGTCGGAACCAATCGTATGCCCAGAAGGAACCGTTGTGAAAACGAAGGAACTCCGACGCTATACCTATACGAATTTTGCCATCGTTTCTTGGCACCGTATCTAATGTCATGTATTGCGCCAAATCCGGTGCCAGAATCTTCGCTGACAGTTCGGCAAACTTGATTTGAAGCTCTTTATCGTTATATTGCTGATAGGCAAGATAAAAATTGGTCAAACGGAACATGATTCGCTTGAGGAAATTCGCCTCGCTTTGCGTAAAGATGTGATTCTCATTCTCAACCAACGCGATAGCACTGTTCAATGCGCTAGTGAAGTTCTCTCGGTAAGTCGCTACCTCTTGCTCGTTTTCATAAACGATAGGCAATCGCTCCAGCTCGATCAAGCAGCTGCCGATCTTTCTGAGCAGATTGCTGGTTTCGCCTGAGCTCGCTTTGACATCGAGAGCACGGTGATACGAAGCGATTGCTTCTTCGAGCTGATCGTGTTCTCTCAAAGCATTACCAAGATTGTTATGCGAATCGGTATACTGGGGATTGAGCTCGATTGCCTTGCGGTAGCATACTACCGCTTCGTCCAGCTTTTCGAGATCCTGTAGAGATACGCCAAGATTGTTGTAAGCCTCAGCATAATTCGGATTGATTTCGAGCGCCTTGCGGTAGTACGCAACAGCGGCTTCCAGTTTCTCGTTCTGGCTGGACATAAACATCGTTCCAGCCGTAGCGACGCCGAGATTGATGTAGGCCTGCGGATACTCCGGCTTGAGATTTAGAGCTTCCTTATATTGGGAGATGGCATCATCGAGCTGTCCGAGACCTTGCAAGGCAACACCCATGTTGTAGTGAGCCTCAGCATAGTTCGGACGTAATTCGAGGGCCTTCTTAACAGCATCGACGGCCTCACGCCACTTGTTCATCGCCTGATAGGCGACGCTAATATTGTTATACACCTCGGCATAGTTTGGATTTATTTCGAGTGCTTTATGGTAGATGGCAATGGAGTCCTCGGCGTTTTTGGAAACGTTCAAAACACCTAAGTTGAGATACGTTTTTGCCGAGTGCGGATTGATCTCGAGGGACTTCTGGTAGCAGGCAAGCGCTTTTTCTTTGTCACCGAGGCTGTGATGTGCTACCCCCATATCGTTGTACGCCTGATCACAATTCGGCATTAGCTCAATTACTTTTAAGTAGCACTCGATCGCTTCCTCGAACTTCAATTGCATGTGGAGAACGTTGCCGAGATTGTAGAACGCATCAGGATGATTCGGGCGAAGGCGAACAGCCTCCTTATAAGCAAGTTCTGCCTCGGCAAGCTGATTGAGCGCCTTGAGAGCGTTGCCCAGATTGTAGTGCGCCTCTTGGTAGTCAGGTCGAAGCTCGAGTGCTTTTCGATATTCCTTGGCTGCTTCTTCCGGATTTCTTGCCGCAAGAAGAACACCGAGATTGAGATAGGCCTGTATGTAGTTTGGTCGCAACTCTATCGCCTTGCGAAACGCAGTCACTGCCTCATCATTTGAGCCGGCTGAAAAGTATGCATTCGCCAGGTTAAACTGGGCTTCCGGATAATCAGGGCGAATTTCCAATGCCTTGTGAAAAGAAGCGATAGATTCAACAAGCCTGCCCTGATCGACAAGCGCAAGACCCATGTTATTGTGGGCTTCGGCAAACGAAGGTCGCACACGCAACGCCCTTTCGTAACACTGGATAGCTTCAGGAATTCTACCTTCTTCTTTGTAATTTACACCCTGGTTGAGTTCATGCTCCGGATTGTTCTCGTTTAGCTGCCGTGCCCTTTCAAGCAGATCACGAGCTTCCTCACGCCTCCCGCTGTGCATGCAGATCACAGCTAGGTTGCCATAAGCCGCATCCTCAATGCTGCCGTCGGCAATCAATGACCTATAGATGCGTTCCGCGCCGGAAAGGTCGCCGGACAGATGGAGCCTGAATCCTTCGGCGAGATCGATGGGCTTCGAGATGGTGGCATTATTTGTATCATTGGTCATAAGGTTCAGTCTCAATTAGGAGAAGAGTAGGTAACCGCGGTGCCTCTAGACAGGTGCAAAAGGATAGCCTCAGCCGACAAGCAGAGAAGCATTTGCCAGGCGGCTCAGCGCGACATCGACGTGCGGAACGAGTTGTTCCCGAACGTCGGCTTCATCCTTTATTGGCTTGCCGTCTTTGTTAACAACGAGGATGTCCTGCTTCACTAGATCCACGAGCCCGTTGAAGATTGCATCGCGATCGCGGGTTCCATCGAGCAAATCAATAAGATGCTTTTCGAGGAAACTGAGATCAATAAGTTCGTGCTGCACGTTGGTGACCCGACTGGTGGTCTTGGCTTGCAGACGAGCCACTGCACTCGCTTCAGGGCGCTCTGAAATTTGAGTAACAAACGGATCCGGCTGGGTGCGCAGAAATACGATATTGATTCCATATGACAGGAGTAGGTCGTTGGCGAGCACCTGTGAGCCCCTCTCAAAGGCCTCTGCATCTTGAATGGAAACAGAGGACACTCGTGAACGAGCTGCAACCAGCAGTTCGCTGAAACTGATCGAACGAGGCCAGATTTCTTGAAGGTGCAAGAACGCTGCCTTCACTATAGGATTAGTCGTCGTCAGCGTGCTGCCGCCATGAGTGAATGCAACGGGCTCATTCGATTGGACATTCTCCACCTTAACCGACGGTACAGCAGGCGATGCCACGTATACGTCAGCAAACCTACTCTTCGGCACGCTTCTGTCCACGTTAACTTCCTTGCGACACAAGAGCGTCTGACGGAAGGTACGATTCCTCAAGAAGTCCATGTATTGCTCGACTTGAAGGATATCAGAATACTTGTTCAGCTCATCCTGCACTTCCTTGGCGAAGTTGGTTGTCCTTGTCGTGCTGTATTCAGACTCGCTAAGGTACTGCAAACCGAAGCGCTCCGCGCGCTCCACGAACTGCCAGAAGTAGAGCGGCTCATTAACATCGGAGAGATGCTCGTGCAAAAGATAGTCCGGACGTTGGTTTTGTAGGAAGCCGGCTTCTTCTTCAAGAAGCAGCTCGTAGGGCTTGATCGCGTAAGGACCAACCGCTGCATTGGTGAATTGCTTCACTGCGCGACCGAGAAAGTTGACTATCTCTCTTGCTTTGGCGAGCTTTTCGTTTGGATCGGTGAGTGAGCGCGTGCTATACAACATCATCTGCCTTATAGCTCCGCGGAAATTCCAGCCTGGGTATGTGTTGTAACTGATATAAGCAACGCCATGAGGACTCAGATGACGCTGACAAATCTCCAGGATTTTCTCTTGGGCTTCGTACGGAATCCAGCTATAAACGCCGTGTGTAATGATGTAGTCAAACTCACCGGCGTCTTCCGGAAAATCGAGAATGCTCTGGTGCCGAATTTCAATATTCTTCAAACCGAGCTTTTTGACGATTTCCTTGCCATCATTTACCTGACGAGATGATAAATCTATGCCAAGAAATTCACTTTCAGACAGCGTGTATGCCACCGGAGTAATATTGCCACCACTGGCACAACCGATTTCGAGTACACGGCATTTATCTACGGATGCCGGTCGCAGACCGAGCAACTGTGCCAATACCGCCAAGCGATCAGGATGAGCATGTTTGAAAGGAAGACTCTCATACGGAACTCGGTCATAACTGCAGGTCTCTGGCGTGGCTGCGTCCTGTTCGCGAGCTAGTGTTTCGGTCGTCATCGGATAACTCCATATCGAGTCGAGAAAATCTGGCTCGACGGCGGTAATAAGCAGGTGAATATATCATTCCAATCTTTTAATAGAATTTAATAGCTTTTATCTGGCTGTAAATTTTTCTGTCAGCGTGCGCGTAAACTCAAGCAGCTCAGCGGGGCTAATCGATTGGAACATTTTGTACCAACGCATAGTTAAATCAACCCCTTCCTCGAGGTTGAGCAGGGGTTGCCAATTAAGTCGCTCTTTCGCTTGCTGCGAGGATAACAAAAGAACCGATGCCTCCTTGAACGAACCGGGTGATTCGCCAGCAGGCTCCCAAGATGCCTCGCCGCCCCAGGCGGAACACATGAGATCAGCAAGCTCGCCTACGGTGCGAACGTCTGAATCATCCGGACCAAAGTTCCAAGCGGTATCGTATCCGGTGTCAATAAAACAAGCCTTAGCAACCATCAAATATCCCAGCAGCGGCTCGAGAACAAACTGCCAGGGACGAATCGCCTGCGGATTGCGGACAACCAAACCTTGGCCGCCGGAAAAGGCTCTGGCTGCGTCTGGAACAATTCGATTATCTGCCCAATCACCACCACCGAATACATTGCCTGCCCGAACGCTTGCCAGCTTTACACCTTTGCCGCGGAAGAAGCTCTCTCTGTATGCAGCTACAACCAACTCCGCTGCCGCTTTAGAGGCGCTATACGGATCTTTTCCGCCCAGCCGATCCGATTCACTGAACTGCCGCATTTCTTCAAGGTTTTCGTAGACCTTATCGGTAGCCACCGAAATAATTACTTTCACCGACTCGCTCGATCTGCAGGCATCGAGTAATGAGGCAGTCCCGAGAGTATTGGTTTGAAATGTTTCAAGCGGAGACTTGTACGAATCAATCACCAAAGCTTGCGCGGCCAGATGAAGCACCACATCTGGTGCAAATTGATTCATTTCGACTCTTAGTTTGTCTGTATCGTTAAGATCTCCAAAACTAGAGCTAATCAGCTTCTCGCATCCAAAGTAATCATACATATTCGGATCGGTCGCCGGTTCGAGAGCGTAGCCCTTCACCGCGGCACCAAGTGCGTGCAACCAAATTGAAAGCCAGGCTCCCTTGAAGCCCGTATGACCGGTGATAAACACCCGCCTCTCTGACCAAAATTCTCTTGTCGGACTGAATACGCTCATACCATAGGCCCAGATGCTGAAGGGAGCTTTAGCGTAACCGGCGCCAGAGAAATTTTCGAACCCATACATGCAACATCGATTAGTTTTTTGTAACCAATCGCGCAAATTGATGCGATAGACTCAAATTCTCCCGGGCGAACAAAAGTTGGTTTCCACTTTGCCATTCGCGCTACGCAGTCCGTACTAACACGAATCAGAGCGTGTCACAGAAACAATGAACCTGGTTGCAACAAACATTGCAGGCGCATTCGTGATTGAGCCAGTCCTCTTTCATGACAATCGTGGATTTTTTACGCGGACCTTCTGCCAGAAAATATTCGCTAAAGACGGTCTTGAGTGCACCTTCGAACAGTGGAGCATTTCGTTTAACGACAAGAGCGGAACAATCAGAGGAATGCACTTGCAACTCCATCCCCATGAACAGACGAAAATGGTGCGCTGCACGCGGGGGCAAATCCTCGATGTGATCGTGGATGTCAGACCTGAATCGCCAACATTCAAGAAAACGTTTGCCATCACATTGTCCGCCGACAACCGTAAAACGCTATACGTCCCGACAGGTCTTGTGCATGGGTTTCAAACACTCGAGGACAATTGCGAAGTGAATTATTTCATGTCGGGCACCTACTCGCCCCAGGTCGAAAGTGGTATCAGATACGATGACAAGATTTGACGATTCAATGGCCACTTCCGGTATCAGTTATTTCGGACAAAGATCTG
>AGTN01540535.1_pt1 | contig 12015 bp, 11 predicted proteins | sample 314218 | NCBI WGS metagenome assembly AGTN01 (sample SAMN02954264, study PRJNA73603) | bioreactor metagenome | biome: terrestrial; feature: non-aerated bioreactor; material: poplar woody material; isolation source: poplar biomass | place: USA | collected 2006-12 | reverse complement strand
AACCTGCAGGTAAACGGACTGACGGAAACGATCATGGATGTTGAGCCCCTGGAGGACCGCTTCCGCGCCTTTGGCTGGCATACCATGCGTATCGACGGGCATGACGTAGAAGCGATCGTTTCCGCCGTGTATCTGGCAAACGCCTGTCATGACGTACCGACGGCGATCATATGCGATACGATAAAAGGCAAGGGCGTATCCTTTATGGAGAATGTGATGGAGTGGCATGCCAATACATTGACGGACGAGTTGTATAAAACCGCGATGGAAGACCTGCACAAAATATATGACAGTATGCCCTAAGCCCATTTAGCATGTGGGAATGACGGATAAAAATGGGGGTGCTCGCCCCTGCCAATCGTCGGAAGGCCGAAGCTTTCGGACGATGACATACTGGATGATAAGGAAGGGTCGTCAGTTCGGACCTGACTAAGCGGCTCCCACGAAAGAGCCTCGGAAAGCATTAACAAAGGGCTTCCGAGGCTTTTTGATTTTGGGTTAAGCGCGTCCCGCGTAACAGCCTGAAAAATTGGTTCTATTAAAGTAACGCATCTTATCAGAATCAGCGGCGATATTAACCGATATTCTATTCGTTGATCTGCTCCTCATACTGCGTGTAAATATCGTACGCAAAAGCGCCGTAATCCTGAAACAATGAAATGCACTGCATCTTGGAGTGGTGCTGAACAGCTTGCCATGCGGAAGCGAAGAATTCAGCCACCTCCAGCATGACGCCCTTCTCAAAATAAGCGTTGCAGACCTTTTCGGTAATCAGGCTGTCGATGCATTCGTTCAGCGTAACGAACATGTTGTTGTTGGTAATGCTGTAGAACGTACGGAAGAACTCCGAAAAGTTTTTCTTAAAGGCATCGGCGTTGGGATGGACCGAGGAATCCAGAAGGGCATGAAGCACGGAAAGTATGTTCTCGGAGAAATCGACATAGGCAAGCGGGTTGTGCTTCAGGCTCTCAACGGCAATGATGGAGACCTGCGTATCCAGCGCGGTGCCCAGGGTGAACACGTCGCGCATATCCTCGTAACCCAGCAGCACAGACCACGCCGCGGCCTCCTCTATGATGCGCGTTTTATTCGTAATGCGCGTACCGCGCGACGTATGGGATTCGACAATGCCGAGGTAGTTTAAGGTTTTAATGGCCTCGCGTACGGACCCGCGGCTTACGTTGAACTGCTTTGCGAGCTCGAGCTCGGTAGGGAGCTGGTCGTTCGATTTGTAAGAGCCGTTTGCAATCAGCCTTCGGATCTCCCTGACCAGCTGCTCCGCTACGGTCTTTTGCTTTATAATGATGGGCGGGTTCTTCATCGTTGAATCTCGTTTCTAAATTATTACTGATTAAGACTATAAGCCAAATCCATGAAATCGTCAACGCTTAATAATAATTTGTATAACAAAAGTACAAAACTATTTGTAGGACAAAGAAACAAAGTGTTGACATCAAAATGGCGAGGCGTTATAATGCATTTGTAGGACAAAGAAACAAAGTCGTAAAGTTGTACAGGCCAATGCTTACAATAGAATAAGGGCGGCAAAGACGGTATTTTTCTGCGAATTGAGTCAATATCAACGGTTTGGCGGCTATTATGCACTACATTTTTAATCGGAGGTAATTGCAGATGGAAAAGAAGTGGACGGTTGAAGAGCTGCGCGGTTTTGGATGCGAGCAGCGCCAGAGGCTGAAGGTGACTCCCCAGGAGCTTTTGGATCGTGTCGAGAAGGCCCCCTTTGGCGAGAAATCGAAGGAATACCTGCGCAAGGTTGTCCAGTATGAATCCTTCGGCGGTATTGGCTGGGGCCTGTTTGATGTTGCGCCGATGATCGAGCGCGCGGAAGGGTCTGTTTTATATGACGTGGACGGCAGGCCATACCTCGATTTCCTGTCCGGCTTCTCCGTCAGCCAGTTTGGCAACTGCCATGAAGAGATCACCAAGATATTTCAAAAGCAGGCTGAAAAGCTTGTCCATTATTTTGACCTTCCGCATCCGGAAAGAGTCAAGCTGTCGGAAAAGCTTTGCAGGAATTCCAGGATAAGCTCCCCCACCAAGGTGGTTTACGGGGTTACGGGTTCGGACGGCATAGAGCTGGCGGTCCGCGCGGCGCGCTATTATACGGGCCAGCCCAATATACTGGTCGCGCATGGCGATTATCACGGCGTGACGTATGGCACGATGGGGTTGACGAGCAAGGGCAACATGCAGCCGTACTTCTATCCGGTCAGGCCGGACAACCATATCGGCCATTTCTATTTTCCGCATGAGTACCGCTCCATTGAGGAAGGCGGCCATGGCATGGAGGCGATCCGCGAGCTGGAAAACGCGCTGGACTCCAAGGAGACCGCATTGTGCGACGGCTGCGGCGCGAACGTACATAATATTGCCGCGATACTCGTCGAGCCATTCCAGAGCTCGGCAGGCTACTATGTGCCGCCGAAGGCATATCTGCAGGAGCTGCGCCGCATATGCGACAAGTTCGGGTTCCTGTTGATCATCGATGAGATTCAGGCGGGCCTCGGACGCTCGGGCAAGATGTGGGCGTTTGAGCATTCGGAAATCGAGCCGGATATGATCGTGACCTCCAAAGCGCTGGGCGGCGGCGCGCCGATCGCTGCGGTTATCGCGAAGGAAGCGATACTGATGGAATGGGCGCCGGGCGCGCACGTATCCACGCAGGCCGGAAACGTGCTGGCATGCGCGGCGGGCAACTACGTGGTGGATGTGGTCAGCTCTCCCGAATTCATGGACAGCGTCAACAAGCTCGGCAGCTATTTCAGGGAAGGCTGGAAGGATCTGCAGAAACGCCATCCGATCGTCGGGTGGATCGACAACATAGGCATCTATACGGGAATCGAGCTGGTCAAGGACCCCAAAACCAAGGAACCCGCCAGAGAAGCAACGGCCTATGTGCGCAACGCGGCAGTACGCGACGGCATGGTGTTCGAGTCGGGCGGATACTTCAAGAACAGGCTTCAGCTGATTCCGGCGCTCAACATGTCCAAGAGCGTGATGGATGAAGCCTTCGTGAAGTTCGACAAGATTCTGGGCGAGGCGGAGAAATTATACCTGTAAACAGATTTGGGGAATGCCGCAAAAGGCATTCCCCGCTTTGGATGCTTCGATTTATTCAGGAGGTAGCTGATTTTGAAAAAGTTCATCAATAAGCCGGAAAACTTTGTGGATGAAATGATTCAGGGAATACTTTACGCGCATCCGTCGAAGCTGGAGACCGTACACGGCGACCTGCGCTGTATCGTAAAGAAGAACCGCGGCAAAAAAAGGTGGGGCTTGTGACGGGCGGGGGCAGCGGCCACCTTCCGCTGTTCCTGGGCTACGTGGGCGACGGCATGCTGGACGGCTGCGCCGTGGGCGGCGTCTTCCAGTCTCCGAGCGCCGAGCAGATGTTTGAGGTCACCAGGGCGGTTGACAACGGCATGGGGGTGCTCTACATATACGGCAACTATACCGGCGATATCATCAACTTCGATATGGCGGGCGAGATGGCGGACATGGAAAGCATCAAGGTCAAAACGGTGCTGGGCATGGATGACGTCGCCTCCGCTCCGAAGGAGGAGAGCTTCAAGCGCCGCGGCGTGGCGGGCATATTCTATGTATATAAAGCGGCGGGCGCGATGGCGGACAAGGGCGCGGATCTTGAAGAGGTAGCCCGCGTCGCGAAGAAGGCGGCGGACAGCGTGGCCACCATGGGCGTGGCGCTGACTCCCTGTATCGTACCCGAGGTCGGCAAGCCGCTGTTTGCGCTGGGCGACGACGAGATGGAGATCGGCATGGGCATTCACGGCGAGCCGGGCGTCCGCCGCGGCAAGATCGGCTCCGCCGATGCGGTCGTGGATGAAATGCTGACGCCGATCATGGCCGATCTGGATATCAAGCGCGGCGATACCGTATCCGTGCTTGTCAACGGCCTGGGCGCAACCTGCAAGGAGGAGCTGTACATCGCGTTCCGCAGGCTCGGCGAGGTGCTGAAGGACAAGGGGATCGCGCTGTATTCCAGCTATATCGGCGAGTTTGCGACATCGATGGAGATGATGGGATTCTCCATATCGGTGATCAAGCTTGACGCGGAACTGAAGGAGTTGATCGGCAGGGGCGCCGATACGCCGTTCTTTTCACAGTATCCATACTGAGGCTGTATGCAGGGGGGAGTCCAATCAATGAAGGAATTTAAACGGGATGACTTCATCAAATCGGTTGAGTGCATTCAAAAGCTGATGACGGAATACAGGGACTATCTGATCGCGCTCGACAGTGTTATCGGCGACGGCGATCTGGGCCTTACGATGCTGAAAAGCTTCACAGCCGGCCTGGAAACGGCGCTCGCCAGCGCCGATACCGATTTGGGGATGCTGTTTAAAAAGGTGGGCTTTGCAATCGCAAAGGCGGCGCCTTCCACGATGGGAACGCTGACGGCTACCGCCTTCATTGAAGCCGGTAAAGCGCTCGCCGGAGCCGAGACGGCGACAGCCGAAACGTTCTGCGGGTGCTTTACCGTCATGGCGGAGGGCGTCGCCGCGCGCGGAAAGGCGAAGGAAGGCGACAAGACGCTGCTGGACGTGCTTTTCCCGGTCGGCCGCGCTGTGGCAGACAGCAAAAGCGGCGATTTAACCGAGCGCATGGGCATTGCCGTCGAGCAGGCAGAAATCAGCCTCGAGAAGACCAAAGAAATGATGAACCAGCATGGCAAGGCGGCGGTATTCCGCGAGAAAACGATCGGGGTCCCCGACCCCGGCGCATCGGCGGCGCTGCTGATGATACTGGGGTTTGCCCAGGCATGCGGGGTAAAGCGGGACGCGTCGGCGGCCTTGAAATGAAAACGAAAGCCGCCTTTCGGCACAGGCGGATTTTGCGCAGGAGACTGCGGGTAACCGGAAGTTCCATTGATTAAACCGGAGCTGCGGTAATAATAATAAAAAATGTACGAACAATAACAATGTCAAAAGCGACACTGAGAATATATTTGAGAACTCCTTAAAAAACTAAATATGGATGCTTCATTATTTACGATGTACTGAGTAATTGGCGGGCGTTCGCATAAATTTCGGGTTATCCGCCGATCATGACGCTTGAACGAGTGAAAGGATAGGTTATGGCCATGAAGCTTAAGGTTCAGGAACTGACCCACGATGCGTTTGCACCCTACGGCACATTTTTCAAGGTGAATGAAGGCTATGATAACGGCGTGATTTCATTTATCGCCGACCGTATGCCTCATTACATCGGCGCCTCGGGACTGGACAGCCTGTGTTCCATTTGCATGCGGTACCGTCCGCTGGAATTGACGGTGACCGAGTATCATGAGGGATGCGAGGAAGTGTTTGGCATGTTCGACGGCGACGTGGTATTTCACGCAGGCTTGCTGGGCGAGGACAATCAGCCGGCCATGGACAGCATCAAGGTATTTTTCATGCCGGCGGGTACGATTGTGCGGGTGAAACGGCGCGTGCTGCATCACGCGGGCTTTGTGACCGGGAAGGACGACGTGGTCAGCGGACTGGTGCTGCTGCCGCCCTTCACGTATACCGTGGATTGCAAGGTGATCGAATTTGACAGTCCGATACCGTTTGAGCTGTGATGATTGAGCGAATGCGAAAGCGCAACGCGCGGGTAAGCGCTCAAACAAGCAGTTTTAAAAAATAAAAAAGGAGAACGAACATGAAAAAATTGGCATTATTGATGGTCGTGCTTATGCTAATCTGGATTGCGGCCGGCTGTACGAATGCACCGGTTACCGACACCGGAACCGATGTAACGGAAAAAGGGGGCAGCGAGGTTTCGTCCGGAGGAGAAATGACCGGTGAGGGTAAAACGGTCGGTTTTTCCATCGCTTCGCTCGCAGGAAATCCTTTCTGGCAGGTCATGCTGGATACGCTGCTCGAAGGATTCCGGAACCTCGGATATGAAGTCACTTATACCGACGCCGGCGGGGACGTTTCGGTTCAGATGGCGGATGTACAGAACTTCATTGCGATGGACGTGGATGTGATTATCATCAACCCGTATGACAGCACCTCGATCGTCGACGTGACGCTGGAAGCGAAGACGGCCGGCATACCGGTATTCGCGGTGGATATTCCGATCGACGATACGGGCTACAGCATTGCGACGTTTATCTGCGACAACTGGTCTTTGGGATATCAGCTTGGTTATCTGGGCGCCGGCCTGTTCCCTGATCAGAACGTATCGGCTATCATACTGAGCGGCTATGCGGGCGGCCAGGACAGCTGGGATCGCCGTTTCGGCTTCGTCACGGGCGTATCCGATTATCAGATCGAAAATTACTCCAGCACCGGCCTCGACGTGCTGTATCAGAGCTACTGCAACTACGAGCAGGAGCTGGCGTATGAGCGTATGGTAGATATCATCACGCGTTTCAACGGCGAATTCGACATCGTGTTCTGCGAGAACGACGCGATGGCGCTGGGCGTCATGACCGCTCTGGAGGAAGCCAACCTGAACCCCTCCGACTATGTGATACTGAGCATCGACGGATTGAAGCAGGCGTTTGAGGCGGTTCAGGCCGGAACGCTGTACGCGACGGGCGTGAACAGCCCGATCGATGTTGCCAAGCTGGCGGTCAAGTATGTGGACGCATATCTGAACGGCGACACGTCGGTCACCGGTACATATTTCACGGAATATGCCATCGTGACGGATGGAAACGTTGCGGAATATTACGACGCGAACTCCATATATTGATATGAGCGCCTGCGCATAATATTGAGGGTGGAGAAAGACGGTCGGATAAGGGGAAGATACCCCTTATCCGACTTAAGTCGGTCAGCGGAGTCCTTCGGCCTGATGCAGGACGGGCCGCGCGATCAGAATAGTTTGACGATATGGAGGTTAAGCAGGATATGGGCGCTACCAATGCGGATACGGTCAGCTCTCCGGAAGAGGACATCATATTACAGCTGAAAAATATCACAAAAGAGTTCCCGCCGATCAAAGCGCTCGACAATGTGTCGTTCACGCTTCGGCGCGGGGAAATTCACGGTTTGGTTGGAGAAAATGGCGCGGGGAAATCCACGCTGCTGAAAATATTATCGGGTGTGCACTTAAGCTATGAAGGCGAGATCCTATTGGAAAATAAAAGGGTTAAATTTAAAAGCCCTGTCGATGCCCAGAACAAGGGCATATGCATGGAATATCAGGAAAAAACAGCGTTTCCGAATCTTTCGGTCGCTGAGAATATTTTCGCGGGGCACTGGCTGGAGCATAAGAACAACAAGGGGATCATGGTCCCCTGGAAGCGCATTCATCAGGAGGCCGGAAAGATCATTTCCGACTTAAAATTTGATATCGACACAAGGGCGAAGATGAGCGATATCACGCCCGAAAAGCAGCAGATCGTTCAGATTGCCCACGCGATGGCGATCAAGGGGAAAATACTGATACTGGATGAGCCCACGGCCTCCATTTCGTTCAACGAGGTGGACAACCTTTTTACAACATTGAACATGCTCAGGCAGCAGGGATATTCCATCATATATGTATCCCATCATTTAAAGGAAGTGTTCAGGATCGCGGACCGCGTGACGATACTGAAGGACGGCGAAAGCGTGGGCACGTACAACACGGCGGATCTGGATGAAGTCAAGATGACCAAGCTGATGGTGGGGCGCGACGTGGAGAAATCCGAGCGCATGGGTATTCACCTGCCGGACGAGGCCGCGTTTGAGGTCAGGGGGCTTACAACGAAGGACCAATTGATTGCCGATGTCAGCCTGCGGCTGAGAAAGGGAGAGATACTGGGCATCGCGGGCCTGCTGGGAAGCGGCAAGGAGCTGTTATACCGCGTGATCTGCGGCATGAAGGATATTGAAAAGGGCGCGTTTTATTTGGCGGGAAAGCCATACAGGCCCAGAACGCCCAAGTACGCCATCAAAAACGGCATAACGGCTTTGCCTGCGGAGCGGAGCATAGAAGGGCTGGTGCTGGGCCAGAAAATCAGCTTTAATCTTACGCTTTCTTCGATGAACAAGTTTACCAGATATTCCTTTATGAGCAAGAAAAAAGAGTACAAGCTGGCGGCCAGGGCCGCGGAGGATGTGAGCCTGAAATACACGCATCTGACGGATCCGGCCAATTCCTTGAGCGGAGGCAACCAGCAGCGCCTGATGATCGGGCGCGCGCTGTCGACCGACGCGAAGGTGATCATATTCAACGAGCCGACGCAGGGAGTCGACGTGGGCGCAAAACAGGGCATACACAAGCTGATTCAGAAATTTACCAACGAGGAGGGCGGCTCGGTCATACTGGTTTCCTCGGAGCTTCCTGAGCTTTTGAGCAACTGTGACAGGATACTGGTGATGAGCGGCGGCCGCATCAATGCCGAGTTCAGCGCTGCGGAGGCGACCGAGGAGCTTCTGCTCAAACATATGATCGGATAAAAGGCCCGGATAAACTACTTTTAATGAACGTAGAAAGGAATGGTTAAGAAGATGTCAGTACTCAAATCCAAGATGAAAGGCTTAAAGGAATATTCACTGGTTTTGTTTGTTGTGATATTGTGCGTCGTTTGCGCGTTTACCAGCGATAAGTTCTTTACCCCCGGAAATATGGAGAATGTATTGCGCAACGTGACCACGAACGCGCTGATCAGTATGGGTATGCTGATTGTTGTGATTACCGGCGGCATCGATCTTTCCGTTGCGGCGATTGCCGGATTTGCGGGTGTCTTTGTGGCCGGTATGCTGAAGGATGGAATGGCGGCATTTCCGGCGATTATGCTGACCCTGGCGCTGTGCACCGCCATAGGCGCTTTGACGGGCTTTATGATCAACCATATGAGCATCGCGCCGTTTATCGCGACATTGGCGGTAGGCTCCATCGTGGACGGCGTCAAATATATCTACTGCAATTCCAACACGATTTCGATCACGAACGGGGCTTTTAAAGTCTTTGGCACAGGAAGTTTCGTGAACATTTCCAACTGTATCTGGTATATGTTTATCATCGTGATCATCATGCAGGTGATCATGTCGAAAACCAGCTATGGCAGAAGCCTGTACGCGCTGGGCGGCAATGCCGCCGCCGCTCATCTGGCCGGCATCAATATTTCAAAGATACGGTTTTCGGTATACATGATCAGCGCGTTCTGCTCCGCCTGGGCAGGCATCATGATGGCGTCGCGCCTGGGCGTTGGATCGCCGAGCACGGGCCTCAACTATGTGAACTATGGCATCGCGTCCGTCGTTATCGGCGGCGGCAGCCTGGCGGGCGGCCGGGGCAAGCCGGCCGTCGTATTCTTCGGCGCCTTCGTCATCGCGATTATCAATAACTTTATGACACTGATGGGAATAGGGAGCTATTATCAGAAGGTGGTCCTGGGCGCCATCATCATCGTCGCGGTCTTCTTCTCTGAATATACAAATAAGAAGAGAAGATAGTTGCAAATTTACATTACAGGAGCAATGACATGAAAATCGGATGTGTAAAAGAGATCAAGAACAACGAGTTCCGGGTCGGGTTGACGCCCGCAAACGCGCGCGAATATATCGGCGGCGGACACGAGGTATTCATTGAAAAGGGAGCCGGGGCGGGAGCGGGATTTGACGACGACGCGTATGCCGCGGCGGGCGCGAAGCTCGCGGGCGCGCGCGGCATCTGGGCGGATTGCGACATGATCGTCAAGGTAAAAGAGCCTCTGAAGGAGGAATACCCGCTGATGCGCAAAGGGCAGATACTATATACCTATCTGCACCTCGCGGCCGATAAGGAGTTGACGGATGCGCTGCTCGCTTCGGGCGCAACCGGCGTCGCATACGAAACCATCACGGATGATAACGGTACGCTGCCGTTATTAAAGCCCATGAGCGAGATCGCCGGGCGGCTGGCGGCGATCAAGGGCGCGCAGTGCCTGGAAAAGAAGTTTAAGGGCAAGGGCGTGCTGGTCGGCGGCGTGCCGGGCGTGCGCAAAGCGAATTTTGTCGTGCTGGGCGGCGGGTTTGTAGGGATGAACGCGGCCAAAATGGCTGTGGGCCTGGGCGCAAACGTGACGGTTATGGATATCAACCTGAACCGCCTCACCTATATCGAGGAATACTTCAGGGGCGAGGTAAACACCATCTACTCGTCGGCATCGGCGGTGGAGCAGGAGCTGGAGAGTGCGGACGTCGTGATCGGCGCGGTGCTGATACCCGGCGCGATGACGCCCAAGCTCGTCAAACGCGGGCATCTCAAACACATGCAGCCGGGCACCGTGCTGGTGGACGTTGCGGTCGACCAGGGCGGCTGCTGTGAAACGACGCATGCGACCTATCACGACAGCGAGACGTTCATCGTGGACGATATCGTACATTACTGCGTCGCGAACATGCCGGGCGCCGTGCCCTATACGTCCACGCTGGCGCTCACCAACGCGACGCTGTCCTATGGGCTCAAGATCGCCAATCTGGGAATCGAGGAAGCGGCAAGACGCGATCGCGGGATAATGAACGGCATCAACATCTACGGCGGCGCGATCACCTGCAAGGGCGTTGCCGAGGCGTTTGGGGCGAGGTATAGCGAACTGGCCTTTTAGCGGCAGCGAGAATTAAAAAGCTTTGATTGAGCCGGCAGCATTCATCATATAAAAGGCGATAAAAACATGCTGCACAATACAACCGGCGGCTCGTCAATCAGGGGGGATCGTATCCAAAACGCTTCACTTAAATAAGCTGGTGAAGCGTTATTTTTTTAACCTGATAGGCCGGGGCATAAGCGATATCGGGGGTACGAATGGAGTACGCTGCTCCCCCGGCCGTAATCTCATGGGCCCGGACAGGTGGACATAATGGTTGCAGGCCATCTCAATCCTCTTATTAAAATATATGAATTGACATATATTACAAGCTAATTTATAATAAAACCAAGAGGAGAATGGTAACCGGCATTGAAATGAAGATGGCGATCGTCGACGTGAAGGACCATCCCGACGAAGCCATGTACGTTCCCGTCTGGTTTATTGATTATACGGAAATAAGTGAAAGCGGACCAATAGAATACAGGCTTGCATTGAACGCCATAGACGGAGGAAGAGTATTGGAAATCCCGGTTGATATCAGCCCTGAAATGCAGCAGGCAATCGATGAACAGTCAAATCATTAAAATAACCAGTAGCATTTGCAGTTATCAAAGCTTATAGGCGGAGGCCATTCCGGAGAAATAATAAGTAATAAAATTACAATTTTATGGTTGTTGCGGGGAAAATAATTTGATATAATACAAAATATCCGGGCGCAGTTACTCAAGCTGCCGCGTTATATTGACATCGATATATACACTGGTTTTTTAGTACTGAATAAGAAGGGATTGTACTGAGGAAAGGGGTATTGGATATGCAAGGGGAGATATCGCTTTATTCACGGGGATGGCGCGTATATGCCGCAATGATCATGGCGGCGGCCCTGCTGGCAGCAACAACCGCCTGCTCCGGAAGCAATGAGGCTGCGGCCACGCCTTCGCCCACGGCGGCCCCGACGCCCGCCGTGGCCACGCCCTCGCCCACGGTTTTTCCGACCGCTACACCCGACCCCACGGTCTCGCCCACGCCCACGCTTCCGCCTGCGCCCGTTGTCTCCTTTCCGCCTTTAGAGACCGACGCAACCGGCGCCTATGCATATCCGCAGGTGGTGGCGGACAAAACCAGCGCGATGACCGAAGAGCCGGTGTATTTTCGGATAGTAACATCCGAGAAGGTTACCAAGATACAGACCGTCATAGACGGGGATACAGGGAAGGTCTATACGGAATACGAAACGGAAGCGGGCGTGCGCATTTGGCGCGCGACGATCCATTTCACGGTCGGGGGCACCCGCAAGGTACAGTTCAAATGCACCATGGCTTCGGGAAGCACGGTGCTGATACCGGAGTCCCCGGTAAAGATCGACGTCACGTTTGATTACACCGCTGAGTCGACCTCAAAGACGATATCGAAGGGCAAGACGGTTACGTTTACGCTCAGGACTCCGGATTCAATCGATCATATCTACGCGGTGGTGGACG
>AGTN01025477.1_pt1 | contig 12038 bp, 4 predicted proteins | sample 314218 | NCBI WGS metagenome assembly AGTN01 (sample SAMN02954264, study PRJNA73603) | bioreactor metagenome | biome: terrestrial; feature: non-aerated bioreactor; material: poplar woody material; isolation source: poplar biomass | place: USA | collected 2006-12 | reverse complement strand
CGAAAATTTGGAAGGTGGAAGCCGGTCGGGACGCGGAGAAGAATCGCGAGCAAGCGAAGAAGGAACTGACAGAGCTTACTAAGAAAATCAAAGCTGAGCGAGATGCAGAAAAGTTCGGTCCGGCAACGCAAGAAGCTTACCAACGCTTTTTGGATTGGTATCAAAAGGAAGCTGTTCCGGCAACGGTGGTCGCATTCGACTCGATGGGTCTGCAGATGCCACCCGGCTGCCCATGCGACCTTCCGTTGAATGAAAACGGTCGTCCGATTCGACCGCAACTTTATAAGAATATGGTGGCACTCGATGATGTGAAGTTCCATGCTGGTCTGGATGCGAAGAAAGTTCCAGACGATGGACAACTCGATGCCATGGAAAAAGGTCTCGATTGGCTGGAGAAGGCCAATCGTCAGTATGAAGATGCAATGCAGAAGCGCCAGGAAGAAGTTCTCTCCGGAATCATAAGAGAGGAACGCCTTCCCGAAAAATGGTTGCGGAAACCCGGTGAAGACCTGAGTGCATGGGTAGCTTCTTCTGCGGAGATGGTCGATCTGGCATCTCGCACGCGCAACTACATCGAAGCTATGCACAGCATGTACAAGGCTTCTGCGCATGGTGATTTCCCATTCAAGCTTCCGCCTGGCACAAGCATTACAGTCGAAGTCGACGGCAAGCAACATACAATCAAAGCCGGAGAAGAGTCGCAGAACGAGTGGATTCTCAGGAATAAGAAAGGCAATGTTGCAACAGTTTCGCTCGACCTTCCGGAAGACTTGAGACAGGAACATCCAGCCAACCAAGCCAAGATTGAACGGATGCGGCAATGGCTTGATAGCGATCAGTGCAATCAAATTGAAAAAGCCCTTGCTGAATATCTGAAGATACAACAACGTCCTGAGTCGGTCATCATGTATGGTGACCAGCCAATTCATGATGGACACGGGCGTGATCTGCAAGGACGATTCGATTCTAATGGTGGCTTGCTTGGTATCGTCGATGCCAACGAGTACAAATCGAAGAATGGTGAATCGGTACGCGAGCTGAATCTGCTTGGTTACGATTTTGATGTCACCAAAACCGATGATGGACAGATAATCGTCGATCAAACCATTCAAGGATGGGACATGCCATGGTATGCCTATCAGGACATTCGTGCCTTCGGAGATAAAGTCGGTAAGCCGATGCCGTTTACCAAGCCGGTTCCCGAAAACTTCAGCAAAGACTATGAAGCCTTTCAGATCTCTGTAAAGGGTGAGAAAAGAACTTTGTATCGTCACAAAGATGACGCTATGGATGTGGTCGAGCTGATCGGCGATGCGAATTCTCCCGATCGCAAATTGAAGCAAGTGAAGCTTTATCAGCCTAGTGATTTCGTTCCCGTCAGAGACGGTGGAGATATGCGGATCATGAAGGCGAAGGATCTCAGCCGGTTTCTTTCCGGTGAAAAGGCGTTCTACTATGGCAGTAAAGGACTGATGATTGCGCTAGACGCGGCAATGCTTGTTACGGGAACGATCGAGCTGGCAGCGGTTACCAAAGGCGCTCAACTTGCTGCATCTACTGGAATGCGTTTAGCGGCGAGGGAAGTAGCGGTTCAAGGAACTAAGGCAGCTACGAGAATAGTCGTTGGTGGCGCAGGAATCTTCAATAACTCAGGTGCGATGAACACCGAATGGGGAAGAGGTATCAATACTGCCCGCGGTATCTATTTCCTTGCCGATATCAGTCAAGGATTGTTGCGTGGTGGAATCGGTCTTGCTCGTGGCATGAAGGCTGCTGAAACAATCAACTCGGCTCAAGCCGCAAGAACGCTCACTGGGGCTCAGAAAGTTCATAGTATCATAAATGGTACTAAGGCCGTGGATGGTGCCAAGCACTCGAAGGAATGGGCTGGGTATCGACCGCTCATAAGGCAGCCAATGTAACATTCAGAGCCACCGAATATGGTTTCGCTCCCATTGTGGGCCGGGACCTCCTAAAACAAGTCAAACAAATCGACGAACAAGGCGCTCGAAATCCATTAGAGGATGCGTTGATTCAAGTTGGTGATGGACGCGGATTGCAGAAACCGGCTAAGAATGCCTTTGACATGAAGAATGCACGCTCGTTGGAAGCGGCGCGAGAAGTCATGGACGGCTATATGGAGAATCTTATTGACGGGCGCTCTCCCGAAGTTTCAAAAGCTGTCAAAGATGTCCTTACTGAAACCAAACGTTTGCTCGGACCGGAAGTTAGCGATGCAGAACGTAAATCGTTTAAAGACAAAGTCGTGTTTAACGTTACTTTCAACCCTGACGAAATCAGGGAGTTGGAACAAACACGCAAACCGACCCTTGATACAGGCAGCAAAGACAGAGACTATTATCAACACATTCAGCTGACGGCTGCTGAGATTCAAAAGTTGTTGGACAAGGACCATAGGGGCGAGGTAAGCACGCCTGAACTACAGCGCAAAGCAGAAGAGATTCTGGCGCGGAAGAATCCGGATCTGATGGTCGCATCTCTTATCGCACTGACCTATCTCTCGCGTGAAGCGAACGGCTCTGTTGAAAAGAACATCGCGTCATTCAAACAATCAGTTCCAAAGTATGAGACTACGGTCAAAGAAGAGAGCACAGACGCTGAAGGTGGAACGATTACTAGTGACAAGAAGATCACTGTAGAGGAACGTTCTTTCGATCTGTCGCTTCCCGCACTGGATGGATTGAAGATTCTCCGACAGGATCTCGAGTCCGGCAAGGTTGGAAATCGTGGTATCGCTTCCGGTGACCTGCTTGTTCGTACCGGCTACATTACCCACAGGCAATATGCTGGAGTTCTTCAAGATGTGTTGCAAGATCCCAACTCTACGCCGCAAGATAAGATGCGTGCAATGGTCGATGCAACCGGTGCTCGATTTGCCACTATTGTCGATGGCGTAAGGCATGAAGATGGCGGCAACGATCCGCGAGGAAAGAACTTTGGACTCACCTCGCCCGACCTGATTAAAACACTCGAAAAGGTCGCTCAGAATCCGGCGGAAAAGAGTCGCGACGTTCGCGCTATGGCGACGGCAATTTTGTATGGACTTTCCGAGCGCCATGTTGAAAGACGAGCTGAGATTCTTCAGGCGGTGAATGGCAGATGGCTCGCGCAGGGTGTCAAGCATGATGGAAATTTTGCTACTGAAGTTATAGAGCTGTTGAAGCGCGACATGAACGTTAGTGTTCCGGAAGATCAAGCGTCGGCTGATCTGGTTCGCGAGACCAAGTTGAATGCGGCACTTGCACTCGTGCAAATTGCGCCTCCTTCAGATCACGAACTCGAGCGTAAGATCAACGAAGCGATAGCACATTCGATGAGCACTACCAACGGTGCGCTTGCTCAGAGAACTCTGGATGCTCTCACACCTGAGAGAATGAAGCAATTGGAGAAAGACTCTCCACTGCTTGCGCAGGCAGTCCGTGAATCGGCGATCTCGATGATCAAGCTCCCAGCCTCTCTGGACGAGCAGGATATGGTGGTCAAAGTTCTTTCCAAAATGGATAAAGTTTTCCTGGCTGAAAAGGACAGGACCACATTCGATCCTCCGAAGGTGGAGCAACTTCGCAAGCTGGATAGCAAATTGAAGGACTTGCTGAATCCGCTTAGTAAGGACGAAAAAGGTAAGAGTGCATACGCCAAGTTTTATCCCGAGCTGCGCAAGACAGCGATCGACATGCTCGCCGAAATGGGCAGTCAGGATGCGCGCGATGTCATTCGCTATCACCTGACGCCGCGTGGTTCCATGACATTCGGCAATCGTTCTATTGATGGAGAAGAGCCGGATGCACGCGTAAGAATGGCAGCTATAAAAGCTCTTCAAAAATTGAACGACGTCGAGTTTCCGTCCGTTGCCACGACTCTTGTCGAGAAAGAGCCGGATGCCGACATTGCGCGAGAGCTGGGTGAAGTCCGGTTCCTCGCCAGACAGATTGAACCTGGCACACCAAAATGGGATGAGATCAAAGAGAAGTCAGCAGAAAAGACCACCTTCGCCGCGAAGATTCGCACCGATCTTGGTGCCGACTTCGACTACGAAGAATTCATCGGCGAGTCGTCTCCATTCAAGTCGTTGAAATTGAGCACATTTACACGCAACACCAATGCAGATGCTGAAGATGCTGCATCCGACTGGTGGCCGTTCAACGATGATGACGAGCGTAACGACGCTATTGCAGGTGGCATGAAGCAGCGTAGAGAGCAATGGAATGCTCTGGTCAAGCAAGCTGAGCAGACAGACAAGGATGGTCTGAGAGCAAAGGCTGCTTTGTTCAAAATAATTGAGACGAACGCCAATCTGCAAGGACCTCCCGGCGATTCAATAATTATCGGATCGAAGAAGCGAGTCAATGACGATTACGTGGCGATGGCTGCTGATGCTCTTCGACAACTCGCTAAACCAGGTCGGGGTCAAAATGATTTTACTCGTTGGGCAATCAGACGTTTGCTTGAAACCGATCAGGCTAGCGGCAATCCATCGGCAATGAACTCACTTGTGGATGGTTGGAAAGATCTTTATACCAACGGATCTATCACCCGCGAACAGTACGCAATTACACTTGGAACAGCTTTGAATCTGCAACTCGACAACGTGGTACCAGCAAACAAGTACGTTGAAGACAGTCGAAGAACTTTGCAGATGAGGATGTTGGCGGAACTCGCCACCGTCAAACATAGAGAACTCTTGCCGGTATTCGATGCGGTGGCAAATGGTGTTGTTACCAGTGCTGGAAAAGGCGGCGCGAGCCGGTATGAAGATGTACGAGCAGAAGCCGGCCGGTTGTTGTCCGATTTCCAGGATTCGGTCGACATGTTGTGGAAGCAGACGAGCGCCGATCAAAAAGCGACATCCGAAGAGCGAGCGCAACGAGTCCGTGCAGCATTCGAAGGCAAAGACCGTGATGGAAAGCAGCTCTCGCAGGGCGACACTGAAAAGACTATTACGGAAATGTTCAATGCTTACAGGTTCTACAAATTCCCCAGTGATAATGATCAGGGTCTTCGCTATTTGACGATGGCTCTCAAGAGCGACAACGAGAGAATTCGTCTAGCTGCGGCTCGTATTATCACAGAGTCTAATGTCGGCGCCAACTCGACTGCTAGAGAACAGGCACATCTAGCGCTTCTCGATCTGAATAGCAAGAGTTCCAAACCAAGAATTCGGGAAGATGCAGCGCGCGATCTATTGCGTTCTCGCTTGCTCGACCTTGGAAATGCAACTCCTGGTACCCTGAGTGACTTGACCAACAACGTCGGTTGGATGACGAAAATCAACTCTGGAACCGAACGTCCGAAGGTTAGCGTTTCCGAATCCGCCGCTAAAATGGACGATGCCCTTGCCAAAGACAACGGTCGCTTCAATTACGAAGCGTCGGCACGCGCGATTACAAACATGGTGAAGGAGTCGCCGCTGTCCGCTGAGGATGATCCTCGCCGTGCCGGCTTGATGAGAGCACTAACACATCAAAGCGATCGCGTGCGATTGGCTTCCGCCTGGATGCTTTCGCAAAGTGCAAGACCAACAGATCGCGATGCGGCAGTTAAAGTGCTGGCTCAAATCTCTACCAGTGCCTCCGGATTTGGTGCTCCGTATGAAGCAGCACAATTGCTCTCCGACATGATTTCGACTGGTGATGCTGATGATCGGAAACGAGCATCGAATGCGTGGAATGAAGCGTACAGCAAACGGACCGTACAATCAGTTACGATGCCTCTAAGTCCAAATGATCCGTCATTGCGGATTGAATATTTCGTGCGCGCTCCATTGAGTGAACTAGAGAATGTGATTGCTAACGGCAGCATCAACGAGAAAAAAGAGATTGCAAAGAGAATTGGTGGCGCCTCAGCAGCGGAAATGGATCAATGGCTTGCACCTCCCGCGTCGGCATTTGAACGTAGGCCCGCTATTGTGATGCAGAGCACAATTAACTGTCATAGTAACCATCATAAACAAGAAGATCTCAGTCTGAAGTCATTTCAGAAGTTCGAGCAAGACAAAGCAAAACTGCAGCATGAAGAGTCGAAATTGGATGATTACTTTAGATCGTTGATGCGACAAAACACCAAGTATCAGCGAACCTCGGAAGTGCCGATTTGGACTCCAGCAAAACTGGGTGAACGTCCGAAACTTTCCGGCAAGACAACCATGTATCGGATAGACGATTACTATGGTGGATTTGGAACCGGGCGCAGCAATCTGTTCAACGGCAACAGCTTCGGACAAGGTGGGCTTGATAAGCGCTTGTCGGATGCCGAGATGCAAAAGTTGGTCGAATATTTGAAGAGCGGAAGCGGAAAATAGGAAGGTCAAGAGTTTCGATTAGGAAGGTCAGAGCGCTTCAATTAGTAGGGGCGATACTTTTGCTGATGCTGAGGAGGTCCTATTTGAACATCCGTATGGTCGCCATTGCCGTAAGCAACTTTGAGGACACCGCAATCTTGATTTGGAAGATATTTCCAACTAATTCCCATGGCGCTATCCTCAGAGCCAATCAGATTTCCGATTAGCTTATCAAAGCTTTTGGCATCATCGAAAGTTCTGGCGATGTCCAGTACTGTCGCCCAATTTCCATTGTGAAGCGCATTAAGGATTATGGGTAATGTTGCCTGCTCCGCAGCCGTAAGCGGTTCATCGAGTCCTTCGATTCGTAGCGGTTTCAGTATCCCATTCTCAAACAAAGCTTCCGTAGCTCTGGTGGTTTGTTCTCGCACGTCAATGGTGCAATTGCTTTCCATGTCCCATGCGGCACATTGCGATTCAGATTTTGGTCCCTTGAAGCTCTCTGACTGATATGACTCATAAGTGCCCATCTTTCCCGCCCTCCAGCGCTTGCACCTCAGTAAACCAGTCCGGCTGTGAAAGTTGAGTGAATAGGCGAAAAGCGGGCAGTTTTATTTATCGTTGAACTTGGCTCGTTTTAATGGCTCTTCTTGTTTTTCACCACGACTGTTGAGATAGTAGCCGACGATTGCACTTGTGACTATTGCAATTCCAATGGCTGGACCTACAGCATCTCTAGCTCTAAAGCCACCTTCCGGTCTCGACTTTTCAATCGCCTCGACTACTTTTTTGTGGAGTTTGGCGTCGAACTTGTTCTTTTCAAAGTGATTCAGTGCGTCAAGTTGTCTTGAATCTTCCTTCGAAAGTTTTTCACCTTTTTCGACTCGACGTTCCAAATCTTTGCGAGTCTTTTCAAGCTCTTGCATTTCTGTGTCGGTAAGGCGTTCTCTCCATGAGAGTTTCATCAACTCGCCCTGGGCGTTAGTAAACGTGCGAGTACCATCTTGCGCGATCTCAATTCCGTCGCGGCTCAGGTTTTCTCTATCCACGACGCGCCGCTTTGGTCGAACTGGCTCATCTGGTTTGTGCGGTGTTTTGTCGTCCGCGGCTTTTTTGTCTGCTGGTTTATTGTCGGCAGACTTGTTTTCTGTGGTTTTGTTATCGCCAATTTTGCGCTCCGTCGGTTTGTCTTCGCCGCTCGTTTCGCTGTCTGAAACCCGCAGCAGATCGCCTAATCTTGCAACACGTACGCGCTCCAGTCTGCGATTGTATTGAGATTTGACAGATCGGTAGCCGAGATACAGAAGCCCTGCTGTCAACACGGGCCCTGTGAGGCGGTCAGCCAAGTACCGTTCCATCTCTGGTTCATTTGCAATCTCTGGAACTTGAGTCGTTTTCTTCTCAGCGTCAAAGGGTTTGTAATCTGGTTTTACATCAATCTGTTTTTCTGCTGTCGAAGTTTTGTTGGCTTGTCCATCAACGTTTTCTGTTGGGATCAGAGGTTTGTTTTGATTGTGAGCTTGAAATGCCCTCTTCAAATGTTCCTGATAGTCTTTGCTGAACTCAAGCTCGGGTCGCAACTGTATTGCTTCAGCGAGAAGTTTTTTTGCTTCGACCAGGGACTGCACATTACCCGATGCGATCATGGCCATGGCGGTATTCGTTCTGATACTCGCTGGACCGAGGTAGTTCTTATACGACTCCCACTCTCGCTCGGCAACTTTTTGATGGAGACCTTTCAGCGAATCTGTATTTTTGCCTTGAACTGTCGCCTCTGCAATTTGGCTTCCGAGTTCCAACTTCCTGGCGAACAACTGTAGCCGTTGTTCCGTCATTGCTTTTTGATCGAGCTTGTCAGATTCTGAAATCGCTTGTTGGAACAACGGCGCTGCGCCTTCCATGCCTTTTTCTTGGAATAATTGGCTTGCCCGGCCCAGTTTTTCATAGGCTTTGGCACCGTCAACGATACCTGTTGCAGTACCAGGAGAGCCGGTACCAATTCCGGTATCGGGTTTAGTACTAGTACTAGATTCGAAACTGGATACGACACTATTTGCGGTACCGAGCGGTGGAAGTCCCGCTTTTTGACGGGATTCCGCCATCATTTTGAAGGCTAATTCTGTTGCGTTTTGCAGTTCGGCATTGAATTGAAGTTCCGGACGCAAACGCAATGCTTCGATCAGTCCCTTCTCGCCTTGCTTCACTTGTTCTGCGTCGCCTGTTGCTATTCTGGCCAACGCAAGATCTGCGCGCGTAGTTGCAGGGGATAGGTAAGCGACATAGCTGTTGAATTTTTGTTGGTCGATTCCCTGTGCAACTTCAAGCAGCGGTTTGTTATCTTTGGAAGCGATCTCTGTTTTCGTTAGAGTTTCAATCAAGTCAACTGAATGTAACTGACCAGCCAAGACATCGTTGATAGCTAATTTAGGATCAATCTGATCCGCGGCAGCGATTCGTTTTTTGAGTGCTTCGAATCTGGGATCTGCCTCTTGCTTTGGTTGATCCTTCAAAGGAGCGTCGGCTTCCTGTTCCTCGGGCGTCCCAAAGACAGGCGGTATCTTGAAGGGAGCTGGCCTATTGTCCGAAGCTGCTGTCTTATCCGGAGTTGCCGAATCAGCCGAGCCTTCCGATGTGGAACCGCCTGTTTTTGGTGGATCCCCAGAACCGATGTCAACGTAAGCTGTACCAGAACCGTCATCGACGTATGCTACTAACTCAAAGCCATTCAATAGCGATTTCACTTCTGTCGTTATATCGAAGTTGACGCTCCTTGAGCAGCGCTGCGTTTCTTGATCTAGCGCATTTTGATTTAGTGCCCTGGCCACTTCAAGCCATGCCTGATTTGATAGGCTGGGCTGCAATGATGCTTCCGCGGTCGAGGACTTTCCGTCCGCCGCACTCTTTTCGCCGGAATCTACCATGAAACGCTGGTTGGCGATCCCTTCGTTGAGACTTAGATTAAATGTCGTCGATGCGCCGAAATCTGCCGGCGAATCGGTATTTTGGACCTTACTCATTGGACTTCTGAGGTCGATCAAATTCGGGGAGGGGGAGCCCTGGGCTCTGGTCTTCGTATATAGACGGTTTCGGCGATTTTCGGACATGCGCCTGCTACTTTTGCTACAAACTCAAGCACTATGCTAGCTATGAGGCGAATCCGTAAACACCGGCCCATTCAAGGCTGCCGGTTTTCGGCAGGTTGGAAATTATTAGACGCCGGACAACGAAAGAGCGCACAGACGGGGTATAAGAGGTCAGGTGGCAATTGAAATGCTCAGAAAACAACAACCACAGGACAATCAGCGACGTCAGATCCAGCTTCCCAGGCAGGTTAATCCGCCGCAATTTGCAGATATCGAGTTCTTACTCGAGCAGGCGGGCCAAAATCCGGGGCGTACGATCGAGCTTGTCTTTGGTCAGGAGCCGATTACGCACGCGCTTACCGTTTTGAAGAATCGACCGAAAGATGAAGACGGTCAGTGGATGTTCTACCAGCTACAAGAAGGCAACTCTAAGTTGGAGTGGAGCCAGACAACTGGCGATTGCAGCATGATTCATTCTGCCATTTGTGCGCAATTTCCCGAAGTCGATATGGACATAACCAACGCTGCACTGCCGGGACAGACTTTTAGCTTGTCGATGGGAGAGGACTACTCGGCGCCCGCGCCCCACCAACAAGCCGCAGTGCCAAAGACTTCGGATGCAGCCCCCAAGGCTAAATCGCTGATGGAAGGTCAGCTTGAGCATTTGCACATCTCCAACGTTTTGCAATCGGTCGGCTCCGGTAAAATGACCGGACGTTTGGAAGTGGCTGGGGAGAACGATACCTGCAATCTATACTTCAAAGATGGGGTTCTATCGCATTGCACTGTCCAAGGCTTGGAAGGTGAGCAGGCGGTACTGGAAGTGGTGGCATGGCAGCGAGGGTATTACCGGTTTCTTCAAGAACCTCCCTATCCCTCACAGACAGTCAAGAAGCGCATGGAGACTTTGTTGCTTGAAGGGGCTACATTGCAAGACCAGAACGATTATCTTGCCGGAAAGGGCTTGAAGCTTGAATGTTTCCTCTATCGCATCAATCCAAATTTAACCGAGCAACAGTTCGAGGAGATTGCCGGCAAGAGTACTCCTTGCGGTATGGCCTTGCTCAAAGGGCTCTATCAGACGATCGACAACAAATCGAGCCTGCTTGAAATATTGCGGCGTAAACCGCTCGGAAAACCGGAGTGGGTTCCTGCCCTTCATAACATGGTGAGTGCCAATCTGGTTGGTTTTGCTGCTGCGCCTGTGATTCAGCAAGTCGAAAAGCTGGACGATACGCAGATTCCAACTACTAACATTGACTGGGCGCAGGTTCGTTCTATTGAACGTCCACTCTTGCGACCTGATACCGGCGTACTTTCATATCCTGCATTTCTTGGAATGGTGGAAAAGGAGCAACTTCGATTCGAAGTGCTTTATCGTCCATATTCACTGGTAATAATCGAGATGGGAGTAATTCGCAACCAGCAAGCTGGACAGGTCGAGCCTCTCTCGATTAACGCCTTCCGCGAAATCGCATCGCGTCTTGATTCCATCAGGCGTAAGTGCGACGTCATCGGTCACTTCGAGACATTCGCTCTTGCAATTTTATTGCCTGAGACAGGTAGCGCCTCAGCCAAAAATTTCTCGAGAATCGCAGGCGAGATTATTATGTCTGATGGAAGAACTGATGAAGGCCACCGAATTATGATGAAGATAGGCGTTGGCAGTATTCCTGAGGATTGCCGACGTATCGAGACACTACTGACGGTGACCAAGCCAGGCAGTTAGTTCAACGGTTCGACTTCGAAGCTTTCATGAAACATATAAGGAATGCGTTTTCGACCAGGATATGACCTGGAAATGACCTGGTCGGGCTGGATTAATGCAAGTTCAGTTTCTTGCTGCATAGGCTATTTCGGGCGACGCGTTAACGAAGAAAACTTTTGATATTTCGGGTCGGCTGAGCATCTTCCCAGAAACCACAAATAATTACTGATTCCTAATTTGTGGACCTTGGCATGCACCTGTAAGCTGCCAAGGATTGAGGGACGCGCCGGGCTGTGGAAAAATTGCACCTGCATAAAGTTGATTAATTTGGTCAACATTATGCACATTGCAGTTAGGAGTCAGATGGACACCAACTTACCATTTTTCATTTTGGCGGGATTTCTTGCCCAGATAGTCGACGGCGCTCTCGGAATGGCTTACGGAGTCGTTTCCACAAGTATCTGTCTTACTTTTGGGATAGCGCCCGCAGTGGCAAGTGCCAGTGTCCACACGTCAGAACTGTTCACCTCCGCGGCATCAGCCTTCTGCCATTTCAAGGCCGGCAACATCGACAAATCTTTCCTGAGTCGTCTTGTTGTTCCTGGAGTTCTCGGCGGAATTCTCGGTGCCTATGTTCTTTCCAGTTTCCCTGGGGACGCAATAAAACCGTGGATCTCCCTTTATCTATTAGTGATGGGCGTCTCGATACTGGTAAAAGCATTTCGGAAGCAGCAAGGCGCGGCAAAAAGTGCGCACCTTGCTCCGCTGGGTTTCTTTGGCGGATTCGTTGATGCCGTGGGCGGTGGCGGTTGGGGACCGATAGTAACTTCTACTCTGGTGGCGAAGGGCAACAGTCCGCGCTTCGTAATCGGAAGCGTAAACTCTGCTGAATTCTTCGTGGCCCTTGCCACATCATTGACGTTTTTTGTCACCATTGGCAGTATCAATC
>AGTN01232134.1_pt1 | contig 12150 bp, 14 predicted proteins | sample 314218 | NCBI WGS metagenome assembly AGTN01 (sample SAMN02954264, study PRJNA73603) | bioreactor metagenome | biome: terrestrial; feature: non-aerated bioreactor; material: poplar woody material; isolation source: poplar biomass | place: USA | collected 2006-12 | reverse complement strand
ACCCGGGCTTCGGCGTCGGCGAAGGTGAAATCCTGTTGAGCTGAAGCCGGTAGGTCGCTCGGACGAGGGCGGGGGGAGCTATGGTCGCCTCCTCTTTCTGCGTCGTGCCGCGTGCCGCCGGAATGACCGACCGGTTTCATATGGGCACTCCCGGCTAGCCTTGCCCCCCTCCACGATATTCCTTAAGGCTGGCCGCCAGATGGATGAGGCGCGGATCGGCCAGCAGCGCCGCCACGTCCATGGGGAAACGCCGCCGCCAGTTGGGATGCTGGTCGGTGGTGCCGGGCAGGTTCATCTGGGTGTCCAGCGCCAGCACGTCCTCGATCTGCACCATCATCAGCTTCGAGCGGGCGCGCGCCAGGAACAGATGGGCGGCCCGGGACAGGGTCTCGGCATACACCAACCCCTTCCGCAACATGCTGTCTGAACTGCCCTGGATGAAGGATTACCGGCCCGACAGCTACGCCCGGTCATGGGGAGCCGAGGAATGGCGGGACATCATGGCCGGCCTGGATGCCTGCTACCTGGCCGCCCGAGTCAAGGACACTCTCGATCACCGCTCCGGCCCCTCCCCCATCGGGCTGCGTTGTCTCCATCTGATCATCTTGACCGGCACCCGGCCCGAGGAAATCCAGTCCCTGAGATGGGACGAACTGGAGCCTTGCACCGCACTCATCGGCGGCGTCACCTTCAAGGTCACCCGCATCATCAAGAACCGTCACAAGACCTGGGGCAAGACCGGACGCCCCCGCCAGATCATCGTGGCGAAAGCGGGCATGAGAGTGCTGGAGGAACAAAAGGCATGGCTGCAGGCCAACGGCCTTGCCGCCAGCCCCTGGGTCTTCCCCACTCCTGGCGGCAAGCGCATCAGAAGGGATGGCAGCCCGGCAAAACCCTACCTTGCCGACGTCAAGGACTACGCCAAGGCGGTGTCACAGCGATGTCGGCGTGACTTCGAGCTGCAGACCTACAATTTCCGCTCCGCCTACATCAATTTCGCCCTCGATTCCCTGGGCATGAACTGGCTGGAGGTGGTCGCCGAGAATGTCGGCCACGTGAACAGCACGACCACACTGCGCTACTACCAGCGCAACCGCCTGGATAAGCTCATCGAGGGAGCGGTGAAAGCCGATCATGCCTTCGCGGAGATGATCGAAGCAGAGCGCCGTTAGTGCTGAACCGGAGACAACAGCGCCGCCAGCAAGGGATGGAGCTTGGCGGCGAAAGGGTTGACCACGGTAACGCCGCGCCAGGTAAAGCCATCCTGCAAATCCTCGGACAGCAGCAGGCGGCACCGGGCATCGGCGGCCACCGCCAGGATCAGGGCATCCCAAATCTGCAGACCGTGATCGGCCACCAGATCCATGGCGGCCACCAGCGCCTGGTCGGTGGTGTCATGCACCGGCATGGCGTCGCGCCACGACAGGATGGCCGCGCGGGCGTCCCCGGCGCTGCGCTCCAGCTTGGCGGTCAACACGCGGAACAGTTCGCCCAACACCTGCACGGGAAGAATAACCGCGCCCTCCGGCAGGGACTGGATGATCTCCAGCGCCTTGGCCTGTCGGGCACTATCGTTGACGCCCTCGGCATAGGCCAGCAGGTTGGTGTCGAGGGCGACGATCACGCTCTGGCCTCGTCGTCGTATAGCTCGTCGCGGCTCCAGGTAATTCCGGCGGCAGGTTGGTTCTGCAGCCGGGCCAGCAACGCCTGCCGCGCGGTCTTCGTCTCTCCCCCTCCGGAAACCGCAGGCTTGATGGTAGCCACGGGAACCCCCCGCGAGGTGACCGTCACCGTGTCTCCGGCCTGCACATCACGCAACAGGCGGGAGAAATGGCGATTGGCATCGGCGGCGGAAACGTTGCGCATCGGGCACCTCGGACGTTGATCGAGAGCATTATCAGAGCGGCAAGGGGTAGAATGCAAGTGCAATGTAGTGAAGTAACTACTTCCATAAGGATAAGCTCATCGCCCGTGGCCGGTATCCCGCTCGTTCCCCCGCGTCACGATCGGCCGGCCCTGATGGAACATCACCCGATCTCCCGGTTCGACGTCGCGGGCGGAGTCCACGGCCTTGCGGGTGGCGGCCTGGAGGTAGTGGATGCCGCCCTGCCGCCACACCAGGGCCGGACCGCCGCCCGGGTCGTGCTGGCCGAGATAGGTGAACTCGCCGCCCAGCCCCGCCGACCACGGCCGATACTGCGCCGCCGCCGCAGCGGAGTCATTAGGACGGGCGGCCGGGACCGGGGGCTTAGGACCTTGGAAGAAGCCATAGGACGGTGCGGCGGGGCGGGTCATGCCGGCCTCGCGGCGGGCGAGGGCCGCCAGCGCCTACCCGTCGCCCCGCGTTGCCTCGCGCCGCAGCCAATCGGTCCAGGGAATCAGCGGATGCTGGGCGCGGATATTGGCGACGCCGTCCTTCTCGTCCTGGCGGGAGCGGACCAGCAGGGCGCCGCGCTGCCGCGCCAGCTCGCGGTGACGGGCCGGCTTGTCGGGCGTCAGGGAGGCCAGCCAGTCATGGGCCAGCTTGTGCTTCTCCTCGCGATACCATACCGCCACCTGCCAGCGGAACAGCCACTGCTCGGCCCGCCAGGCGGTGATCCGCTGTGCCCGCGTTTCCACCACAGTCTGGCGCTCGGCGCGGTAGCGGGCGACGAGCGGCGGCACCCTGGCCTGGCCCAGCGGACGCGGCTGGTAGGTTTCCCGCGCCTTCTCCCGGACCTGCGCCGGCTGGAACGCCCCGCACGCCTTGACCAGCGCGCCCATGGACAGGCTGCGATCAACGCTGGAGGCCTTGACCGCCCGCCCCGGCTTGGTGACGTCGACGAAGACCAGACCGGCGCCGCGCGGCTTGATCTCCAAACCGTGCAGGGCGGCGGCCTTGTGCAATTCCGCCCAGCCCTTGTCCCGGGCGGCGAGCAGATCGTCGCGGGCGTTCTCCTTGACCCAGCGGGCGAAGCTCTGCAGGCCGGAAGGGCCTCCATGTCGGCGGCCCGGCCCTTGACCGGCACCAGCGAGGCATCGTCGCGGCCGAGGCCGTGATTGGTCCGGGTCAGGCCCAGCGCGATCTCCAGCTCATGGCAGGCGCGCATCAACCGGCGCTGGCCGAAGGACGGGTCGGCGCATTTATATGTCTCGAGGTGGACACGGTTGAGCGCGACGTGCAGATGGACATGGTCGGTGTTGACGTGCAGCGCCGACAGCCGCTGATGGTCGGCCATGCCGAGAGCGGCACACAGGGCGGTCTCGATATGGCGAAGCTGGTCGTCGCTGGGCCGCTCGCACTCGGGGAAGGACACCACCAGATGCAGGGTCTTGTTGAGCGCGCGGGCGTTGCGGGCCTGGGTGTTGCGGATCTGCAGCAGGGCCAAGCGGACATCGTCGGTGCCGCAATTGGTCACATGCGACCACGCCACCTTCTCGCCACCATGGGCGTCGTCGGTGACGTAGAGCGCCACCCGCACCGCCCGGCTTTCCACAATGCGGGTATGCGAGCAATCGGCGCGGCCCCGCACCGAGGCGTACAGATCGGACAGGCTCAGGAAACGCTGGTCGGCGGGGCGGGAATACCATTCCGACGCCACGCGGCCGACATTGGCGCCCCGGCCGACATCCACCCGGAACGCGCCGGACACCTGGGGGCCGGCTTCCATGTCGCTGTGCATGATCCTCTCTCCTTTCCAGTTGCCGCAGGGCAAGCAGCCTCGCGCTGCTTCCCGGGGCCGCGTGAGCGGTGGGGTGAGAGGGGGGCGAGGACCGGCGCGCCGGGCCGGGTTGCGCGCCGGCGGAGCTCTTGGGCTTTGCCGAAGCGCACGGCCCTGCCCGGCGGAGAGGCGGTCCTCGCGGGGGAGAGCGGGGGAACGCCCGCTTTCCCCGCAAGACCAGAGCGATTTAGGAAATTCAGCCGCAAAAATAGCGAACAATATGACGCCCACGGCAAAGAGCATCCGCCTGTACGAGCGAAGATTTATAGGTGACGTTATCGCAGAAACAGCTACCATAAGAGGTGGCTCTCCAGATTAGGCAAGGCCAGTGACGGAACGCGCCACCCCCGAACATTCTGGCTGTATTGCCCACACCAAGGGCAATGGCGCGAGGCCCCATGGCCTCCGCCTTCACCTCGACGCGTCCTCCGCGTTGGCGCGCGGCTTCGCCGAAGATTGGGGCGCCGAAGACCTCGTGGCTTTGGCAGCCCTGTGGCATGACCTGGGCAAGCACTCCCCTGAATTCCAAGCGATGATCCATGCAGTCGGCGAGAGCGGGCACCTTGAGGGAAGTGCCGATTTCCGCAAACGGAAGGTCGACCATTCCAGCGCCGGGGCCTTGCATGCCTGCCAGACCTTGGGCGAACCGGGTTTGCAGGCGGCCTTCATTATTGCTGGCCACCATGCGGGCCTCGCGGATTTTCGCGGGCCCAGCGGCCTGGAGGAACGGCTTTCCTCGGCGCAACCCTTGCTTGAGGCCGCGTCAATCAACGCACCGCCGGACATTCTGGCCGTTGGAAAGTCCCATCCACCTCAACGCCCGCGACAAGCCGATCCCAGTTTGTGGATCCGCATGGCGTCGTCGGCCGTCTTCGATGCGGATTTCCTGGATACCGAGGAATATTTCAACGCGGATCGAACGGAAACTCGGCACGGATGGGCCACGCTTGCCGAACTGTCATCCCGGTTGGATGTTCGTTTGGCGGAATTCGCCGGCAAGGATGGTGCTGTCGATCGGGTCCGGGCACAGGTTCTGACCGCCTGCCGTCAGGCCGCCCATGAGGATCCGGGCCTACACACCCTCAGCGTGCCCACCGGTGGCGGCAAGACCCTGTCTTCCCTCGCCTTCGCCATCGATCATGCCCGCCACAACGGATTGCGGCGGGTCATCTATGCCGTGCCGTTCACCAGCATCATCGAGCAGACAGCAGACGTCTTCCGCTCCGCATTGGGAGATGACGCGGTGCTGGAACACCACAGCGCCCTCGATCCGGCCGATCCCGGGCGCGAGAACAACCGCTCGCGGCTGGCCTCCGAGAATTGGGATGCCCCCATCATTGTCACCACCACGGTGCAATTGTTCGAATCCCTGTTCGCCTATCGAACCTCACGCCTGCGCAAACTGCACAACATCGCCAAAAGCGTGATCGTGCTGGACGAAGCCCAGGCCATTCCCGTTGGCGTGTTGCGCCCAGTGACGACGGTGCTGAAAGAGTTGGTCACGACGTACAAGGCGACGGTGGTGTTGTGCACCGCCACCCAGCCGGCTTTGCACGCGGTATTCAAGGACCTTCCCCCCGTGCGGGAGATCGCGCCGGGCCTGGAGATGCCCGAACGGGTGCAGGTGGAGTTTCCCAAGGCGGGAGAACGCCGGTCCTGGGCCGACATCGCAGCGGCCATGGCTGCCGAGCCGCAGGCGTTGGCCATCGTCAACAGCCGCGCCGATTGCCGCACGCTTCACGGTCTGCTGCCGCCGGGCGCCATTCATCTGTCCACCTGGCAATGCGCCGCCCACCGGGCCGAACTGCTGAGGGCGCTGAAGGACAATCTTAAGGCCGGCAAGCCGGTGCGCGTCGCCGCCACGTCGTTGATTGAGGCGGGCGTCGACATCAGCTTTCCTGCGGTCTTCCGAGCGCTGGCCGGCCTTGATTCCATCGCCCAGGCGGCGGGACGCTGCAACCGCGAGGGCGATTTGCCGGACAGGGGGCGCGTGGTGGTCTTCCGTCCCGAGGGCGGAAAGATGGGCGGATACCTGTTGCAGACGGCACAAGCAACCGAAGAGGCACTGCGCGTCCACGGCGAAGCCCCGTTCGCCGCCACTGCCTTCGCGCATTATTTCAAGACCCTGTATTGGAGCCGGGGCAATCTGGACGAATACGGCATGGAGCCACTGCTGGGCCTGGGCGGCACGCGGCGGGGTCGCCCCTGGTACGACATCGCCTTCCACACCGCCGCCGAACGCTTCCGCATGATCGACGATGCGCAGGACCATTTGATCGTCCGCTACGACGCCCGCGCCGCAGATGCCGTCGAGAGCCTGCGCAAGCACGGCCCCACACGGGCAACCCTGCGCGCGTTGCAACGCTATACTGTGCCGGTGCCCCGAGCGGCCATGACCCGCCTGCGCAGCGATGGCGCGGTCGAGGACGTGGTGGACGGGGTGACCGTTCTTGTCACGGACGAGTTGTATGACCGTGACGGCGTGGGGTTGAAGGCTGAATAAGGCTGAATTTTGCGAATAGGTTAGGTGCGGGGGCCGGTGTGGGCCGGCCCCCATTTCCCTCATCGAGATTTCAAGCTTGTTTCAATCCACACCCGGATAAGGGTGAGCCGTAAACCTAGATTGAGGTGGTGACCTGCGGAACGAAAAAGACCTTATAGATATTTCTAGATTGAAAATTTATCGTTGACGCAGCGTACCGCAGCAGCAGCATAGGCTCTCTCCGTAACAGGAGAATGAGGGAGCCATGCTGCACTGTCGCGGACCACCATGCTGATCGTTTCGCAATGCACCAAATGCCACAAATGGCGGGGATAGATATGCCCGAAGCTCGAAGTCAGTACTCCCCTCCCCTCCGCCTGCGGGTCTGGGGCGATGCCGCGCTGTTCACCCGGCCCGAGATGAAGGTGGAGCGCGTGTCTTACGACGCCATGACGCCGTCGGCGGCGCGCGGGGTGATGGAAGCCGTGTTCTGGAAGCCGGAGATGGTGTGGCGCATCGACAGTATCGCGGTGCTGAAGCCCATCCGGTTCCAGACGGTGCGGCGCAACGAGGTCGGCACCCGCGCGGTCAACCCTCATGGCATCGACATCGAGGATCATCGCCAGCAGCGAGCCTCGGTGGTCCTGCGCGATGTGGATTACATCATCACCGCCCGCCTCGCCTTGACCGCCAAGGCGCCGCCGGATGAAACCGTGACCAAGTACATCGAAATGTTCCGCCGGCGCGCCGGCAAGGGGCAGTGCTTCCACCGCCCCTGCCTAGGCACCCGCGAGTTCGCCGCCGATTTCGCCTTGGTCGAGGACAGTGATCCGGTCCCGCCGCCCATCGCCGACAGCCCCGATCTCGGCTGGATGCTGCTGGACATGGACTACGCTGGCAAAAGCCCGGTGCCGTTGTTCTTTCGCGCCAAATTGGAGAGCGGCGTGCTGGTCGTACCCGACCCCGCCTCGCCGGAGGTGCGGCGATGATCCTGCAACGCCTGTACGAATATTATCATCGCCTTTTGGCCGATGGCGCGGTGCAAGGCACCGGCTTTCAGGAAAAGGAAATCCGCTGGGTGGTGGCGCTGGCCGCCGATGGCGGCTTCGTCTCACTGCTGCCCACCGGTGACGACAAGGGGCGCGGCCGCAAATTCGTGGTGCCGTCCGCCGTCAAAAAGACCAGCGGCATTGCCTCCAACCTTCTTTGGGAGAACGCCGAGTACGTTTTCGGCATTCCCCGCCCCGACTCGACCGAGAAGCAGGCTGCCAAGGTGCTCGAGCGACGCGCCGCCTTTCTTGACCGTCTACGCGCCCTGCCCGAGGCGGCCAAGGCCGATCCTGGCGTCGCCGCAATACTGACCTTCCTGGGAAAGGGCGATTGGTCGCAGATCGAGAAGGCGGAGGGCTGGGCGGACCTCGGCGCTGGCGGCGCCAACATCTCGTTCCGCCTGGACGGCGATGACGGGTTGGTTTGCGAGCGCCCGGACGTCAGGGCGGCTCTGGCCGAAACCGCCGATGACGGCGAAGCCGCCGCTACGTGGTGCCTGGTTACCGGCCGTTCCGCCCGTCCGGCCCGCCTGCATCCCTCGATCACGGGTGTGCGGGGTGCCCAGACCGCCGGCGCCAGTCTGGTTTCCTTCAATCTGCCCGCTTTCACCTCTCACGGTTGGGAGCAGGGCGACAACGCTCCCGTGGGCGAGGCGGCGGCGCATGGCTATGTCACCGCGCTCAACCACCTGCTGGCGCGCGAGCAGGATCGCCATCACCATGTGGAGGGCGACACCACCTTCGTGTTCTGGGCCACCGGCCCGACGCCGGCGGAAAACCAGCTGTTCAGCTGGATGAGCCGAGGCGGCGAGGACGACACCGTTCCCGACGGCGAACGGGGCCACACCGCCTTCGCCACCATCCGCGCCGGCCTCAAGCAATTCAGCACCGACAAAACACCGTTCTGCATCCTGGGCCTTGCCCCTAATGCGGCGCGCCTTGCCGTGCGCTTCTGGCACGAGGGCACGGTAACGGGTGTCGCCGACGCCATCGCAGCCCATTTCGACGACCTTGACGTGGATGGGTTGTGGGACAAGGGCAAGGCCCCCGGCCTCTGGCGCCTGCTCGGCGCCGCCGCGCAAGGGGGTGACGTCAAGAAACTCCAAGACCAGTTGCGCGGGCGGCTGGCCGCCGAAACCGTGGTGGCCATCCTGCGCCGCACGCCTTATCCCGCCACCCTGTTCGCCCGCACCATCGAACGGTGCAAGGCGGAACAATCCGTCTGGCCGGTGCGCGCCGCCCTAATCAAGGCGTCGCTCAATCGCCGTCTGCCGATAGAGGAGAAGATCGCCGTGAGTCTCGACAGCGAAAACATCAACACTGGCTATCGCCTCGGCCGCCTGTTCTCGGTGCTGGAAGGTATCCAGCAGGCCAGCCAGGGCAAGACGGCGTCGAACGTCACTATCCGCGACCGTTATTTCGCCGCCGCCATGACGTCGCCGCGCTCGGTCTATCCTCAATTGATGAAGCTGAAGAATGCCCATTTGCGCAAGCTTGGCCGCGACAAAAAGGGTCTGGCCGTTCATTTAGAGACTTTGTTGAACGAAATTCTGGATGCCTTGACCGCCGAGGAAGGCCTGCCCGCTCACCTGAGTTTGGATGACCAGGGCCGTTTCATCCTTGGTTACCACCATCAACGCAATGCCTGGCGGCACAAGGACGAGACCACCGAGCTTGCCTCTTCCGACGACGAATGACAGGAGCCCATGCCATGACCAGTCCGGTGATTGCCAACCGCTACGATTTTGTCCTGCTGTTCGACGTCAAGGACGGCAACCCCAATGGCGACCCCGATGCCGGCAACCAGCCGCGCATCGACCCCGAGACCGGCGAAGGGCTGGTCACCGACGTCGCCATCAAGCGTAAGATCCGCAATTACGTTGGCCTGAAGTCTGAAAACAAGTCCCCTAACGCCATTTATGTGCGTGAGGGTGTGGTGCTGCAGGAGCAGCGTAAGGACTCCTATCAGGGCCTTAAGGAGGGCGAAAAGTCTTCCGAGGAAAAAGCCCGAGCGCTGATGTGCGCGAATTTTTATGATGTGCGCGCCTTTGGCGCCGTCATGTCCACCAAGAAATTCAATGCCGGACAGGTGCGCGGGCCGGTCCAGATCACCTTCGCCCGCTCGGTCAACCGCATCCTTCCCGCCGACCACACCATCACCCGCGTCGCCCGCGAAACCGAGGCCCGAGCGGCCGAAGGGGGCAGCACGGAAATGGGCGGCAAGGCGACGGTGGCCTATGGCCTGTACCGCGCCCACGGCTTCATTTCGCCCCATCTGGCGGATGGCGACAAGGGCACCGGCTTTTCCGAAGCCGACCTTACCCTGTTGTGGGAATCCCTGGCGTTGATGTTCGACCTCGACCGCTCGGCGGCACGGGGGCTGATGGCGACTCGGCGGCTGATCGCCTTCCGCCACGACAACCGCCTGGGTAACGCGCCGGCCCATACCTTGCTGGACCGGGTTACCGTGTCGCCGAAATGCGATGTTCCCCGTGCCTATTCCGATTTCGAGGTCACGTTGAACAAGGAGAGCCTGCCGCCCGGCGTGGAAATCCTCGATCTCGTCTGACCATCCACCATGGAAGACGACGACGACCTGATCCCCCTGTCGGCATTGCAGCACTGGCTGGTCTGCCCCCGCCAGTGCGCGCTGATCCATCTGGAGCAGCAATGGCAGGACAACCGGCTGACCGCCGAGGGCAATGTGTTGCATCAGGCGGTCGATCAAGCCGGGGCCGGGAGCCGCCACGGGGTGCGGCGGGTCACCGGCCTGCCGCTGCGTTCGGTGCGGCTGGGGCTGTTGGGGCGGGCCGACGTGGTCGAGTTCCGTCCCGGCCCGGATGGCGGCGAGGTTCCCTATCCCGTCGAACACAAGCGCGGGCGGGAAAAACCGGACGACCGCGACAAGGTGCAACTGTGCGCCCAGGCCATGTGTCTGGAGGAGGCGCTGGGCGTGCCGGTGCCCGAGGGATCATTGTTCTATGCCGCCACGCGGCGGCGCCAATTGGTCGGCTTTGACGATGGCTTGCGCCGGCGGGTGAAAGAGGCGGCCACGGCCATTCGCGCCATGCTGGAATCGGGCCGCACCCCGCCGCCGGTGGTGATTGCGGCCTGCAAGGGCTGCTCGCTGGCCGATCTGTGCCTGCCTGCCAACCTGTCCACCGCTTCGGTGGCGCGCTATTTTGCCAAGGGACTGGCGGAGCCATGAAGGAACTGCTCAACGTCCTCTATGTTCTAACGCCCGATGCCTATCTAGGCAAGGACGGCCAGTGCGTGTCGGTGCGCATCGAGGGCCAATCGCCCCGGCGCCTTCCCATCCAGGGGCTCGAGGGCATCGTCTGCCTGGGGCGCGTCAACGCCAGCCCCTTCCTGATGGCCATGTGCGCCGAACATGGAGTGGCGCTGACCTGGATGACGGAAAACGGCCGCTTCCTTGCCTCGATTCAGGGTGAGACGCGGGGCAACGTGCTGTTGCGCCGACAGCAATACCGCTGGGCCGACGATCCCGGCCGCTCGGCGGCGGTGGCGCGGTTCATCCTCAAGGGCAAACTGGGCAATGCCCGCACCGTGTTGCGCCGGGGTGCCCGCGATACCCGCGACGAAGGGCGCGTCGCGCCGCTGACCGCCGCCGCCGACACCATTACCGCCGCCTTGACCAGGCTTGACCGCGAATCAGAGCTGGATGGCCTGCGCGGTGTGGAAGGCGATGCCGGGGCAACCTATTGGGGCGCCTTCCCCGCGCTGATCGGCAATGCCGGCCCGGCCTTTGCCTTTGCCGGGCGCAACCGGCGGCCGCCGCTGGACGCGGTGAACTGCCTGCTCTCTTTCGTCTACACCCTGCTGGCGCATGATGTGCGCTCGGCGTTGGAAGGCGTTGGGCTGGACCCTTACGTGGGCTTTCTGCACCGTGACCGGCCTGGCCGCGCCAGTCTGGCGCTCGACATGATGGAGGAACTGCGCCCGGTCCTGGCCGACCGCCTAGTGTTGTCGCTGATGAATCGTCGCCAGGTGGCGGCCGAGGGCTTCAAGACGCTGGACAGCGGCGCGGTGGTGATGACCGACGACACCCGCCGCACGGTGATCGACGCCTGGCAGACCCGCAAGCGCGAGACCATCCGCCACCCATTCCTGAACGAAGATACCGAGATCGGCCTGCTGCCCCACCTGCAGTCCCTACTGCTGGCCCGTCACATCCGCGGCGACCTGGACGGCTATCCCGCCCTGCTGTGGCCGTAGCCCCATGCTGGTGCTGATCAGCTACGACGTCCAAACCACCGACGCCGCCGGCCGCAAGCGCCTGCGCCGCATCGCCGGCACCTGCCAGGATTACGGCCAGCGCGTCCAGTTCTCGGTGTTCGAATGCGAGGTCAGCCCGGCGCGATGGGTGGAACTGAAAGCCCGCCTGCTGTCCATCATCGACGCCAAAACCGATTCCTTGCGCTTCTACAACCTGGGCGCCGACGGCCACCGCCGCATCGAACATTTCGGCACCCGCCAGCCGCTCGACCTGGACGGCCCGCTGATGCTGTGAAACCACCGCCGCGAACGCCAAATACCCGCTCAATCCCCGGGTGATTCGCGGATGGGTTTTCCCCAATAATATCAAAGATGTTTGCCCACGGGCCCGCTGGAACGCGGCCTGCCACAATCCATTGCGCAGTCCTTCGCGGTAAATGGCTGTTTTTCCGATTGCCGCCAGTAGGTTAAAGATGAGGCGTCGCCCCCCGCGCGGGGGCGTGGATTGAAACCTGCCCGACACCTGCCGCGTGCTGGCCGCCGAGGACGTCGCCCCCCGCGCGGGGGCGTGGATTGAAACATGACCGGCATCAACATGAACGAGGCGCTGGACGGTCGCCCCCCGCGCGGGGGCGTGGATTGAAACGAGACGGACGAGGCCGAATCATGACCTTGTCCCCCG
>AGTN01375852.1_pt1 | contig 12181 bp, 13 predicted proteins | sample 314218 | NCBI WGS metagenome assembly AGTN01 (sample SAMN02954264, study PRJNA73603) | bioreactor metagenome | biome: terrestrial; feature: non-aerated bioreactor; material: poplar woody material; isolation source: poplar biomass | place: USA | collected 2006-12 | reverse complement strand
ATATCAACCTCTTCTTTCTTTATCTTACATCATTTGTAAAAAAGGGTCAATCAAAACAACTATATTATATAAAACATATATGTTAAATATGCGTTCATCTGTATCTCAGCATAAACCTTTCCATTCCCCACGTGACGATCTGATTCTCCGGCCCGGTGAAGTTTACGTCGAAGCCGTGCCCCGCGTATTTGAACGTTATTCCGTGAATATTAACGTTTCCGGCTCCTATGTAAAGATTTAAAAGAGAGAAAATGGTATCCGGCGGAACGACGGTGTCTTCGAGGCCCATGGCGGTAAAACAGGGAACGGAGTCGGAGTCTAAGGCGCTTTCAAAACCGATCCAATCCGCCTCGCCGGGCCAGTATCCGGGATAGAGCGGCATAATCCCTTTTATCGTGGCCCCGAGCGCTTCGAGGTCGTTATAATAAGAGACGCCGAATAACAGCGCGAGGCTTCCGCCCATAGACATACCGGTGACGAACGTCGAACCGAAGTTCGCGCCCGTCCCGTTGTGAGTCACGGCGTACTTGAAAAACTCGGAGATATGGGAGAGCATATAAGCGGCGTCGGATTCTACGCCCTCCGTGTAATTCACCCCTTTTTCATCACAGTCGCCCACCTGTATATCGTAGACGACGTAGCCTCTGGACGCGAAATATTTATCCCGCCCGGCAAGCGGTCCGAAAGATTTATCGACGCCCATGCCGTGAATATTGACGAGCACCGATCTATTTGCGTCTTCAAAAGTCGGATAATACAGGTCGTACCTCAGAGCGAGGCCCGCGTCCTCTTCCCCGTCGGAGACGTAATAGACGACGTCTTTTTCAATAGCTATCCCTTCGGTCGGAACTCCGAGAAAAGGATCGGCAAAGCTGTAAGGAAATTTGCGAAGGCCGTCGTAAGACTCGTAACCGTAAGGCTTCTCTCCGTTTTCTTTCAGGTCGCCGTAAAAAGCCGTATCCCTTATAGCGAAGGAGACGAAGGAATAGGCGAACATAACGGCGACGAGCGCGGCTAAAATATCGATTTTTCTTTTTGAATCGATATAGAGGCGGATATAGGCGAGAAATACATTTAAGGATAAAATGAGTAAAAATAATCCGAAGAAATCGGTCGCGTATTTGAAATGCCCCCCGCCGCCGAACAGGGCGTTGAACGCGCATATCACGGTAAAAAGAAGAATAAACGGTATCGCGGCGAAAAGGAAAAGTCTGAAACCGCGGTCGAGCTTAGAATTAATTTTGAAATTTACGTTGAGAACGGTCAAAATTCCTATTATGGGAATTAGTAACAGCGCGATAATTCCTGCGACGGGAATCGAATTTACAAAATATGAAAAGAAGCTCAGCTGAACGGACGCGAAATTCGCGATAAATAAAATCATTATCCCGACCAAAGCGTATAATCCGTTCTTATTCTTCGAGAGCGCGGCATAGACCATATCCGCGATAAACGTCAGAAACGAAATCAGCATAAGAATCTCGGTCGCGAGATTCGTCGCGCGGATCATCGAATTTATCAATATGTAGAAAAAAGTTATTAAATTGAAAAAGACAAGCGCGTAAAGATGAAGTTTTTGAAGTTCAAATTTGAATTTTAAAGCCATATTTACCCCCTGTTTACTTTTCGCTTTTCTCTATCTATATTTCAGCATAAACCTTTCCATACGATAAATTATAACCTGATTTTCGGGCCCCGTGAAATTGAAGTCGCAGGCGTGCCCGGCAAACTGAAAACCGACTCCCTCAAAGCCTTGATTCCCGGCGCCGTCATATAATTCTCCGATAATATCTATGGCGTCCGGAATAACTATCTCGTCCTGACGGCCCATAGACAACAGGCAAGGGACGGTATCCGCGTCGATTTTGCCGGCGTAGTCGTCCCAGTCGTTTTCCTCGTTAGGCCAGTAACCCGGATAGCAAGGCATTATACCTTTTATATCGACCCCGAGCTCTTCGAGGCCGTTTTCATAGGATATCGCGAATTTGAGAGTCAGGCTCCCGCCCATCGAAACTCCCATTACGAAGGCCGACGAGAAATTCGCTCCCGCCTCGTTATGGGCCACGGCGTACTTGAAAAACTCGGAAATATGGGGCAGCATATAAGCCGAATCGGACACGACTCCCGCCGTGTAATTCGTCCCGCTTTCCGAATAGTCGCCTACCTGTATGTCGTAGACCACATACCCGAGGGAAGCGAAATATTTGCTCCTTCCGGACATATTCATAAAGCCCTTGTCCGCACCTCTGCCGTGGATATTGACGATAACCGATTTCACCGCGCCGTCGAAAACCGGATAATACATATCGTATTTCAGCGCGAGGCCCCGGTCCCCGTTTTTATCGGACACGTAATAGACGACGTCTTTTTCAACGGCTATCCCTTTCGTCTCGACTCCGAGAAAACTATCCGTAAAGCTGTAAGGATATCTCCTGAGGCCGCCGGTTTTCACCGCGTCCGTTTTTGTAATATTATATCCGACCACAAGCGATTCCCTGAAGGCGAAAGAAACGAAGGTGATAAGGAACATCGCGATCACGAGGGCCGCGGTCATATCCCTTAATTTCTTCTTTGAATCGCGATAAAGGCGGACGAAAGTCAGAAATAAATTAATAGAAACAACGAGAAGATACATTTGGGCGAAATCGGTGAAATATTTCAGATATCCGCCGCCGCCTAAAATTGCGTTATATCCGCAAAACGCCGTAAATAAAAACGCGAAAGGTATGAAAACCGCGAGAACGCGTCTGAAAACGTTATCGAATTTGGCGTTAATTTTAAAATTATCCGGTATTCCGAGAGCTTCGGGAATCGCGGTCGCTATTCCCGCGATAGGAATAAACAGGAGCGCAATTATTCCTACGACGGGTAGCGAATTTATAAAGGCCGGAAGCGAAGAGAGCTGGACGGAGCCAAAATCGACGAAAAGAAGGAGCATTATTCCCGCATTCGCGTATAATCCCCACCGGTTTTTGGTAAACGCCGCGTAAACCATATCGGCGATAAACGTCAAAAACGAAATCAGCATAAAAATCTCGGTCGCAAGATTTGTCACGCGGATCATCGAATTTATCAATATATAGAAAAAAGCTATCAGATTAAATAAAATTAACGTATAAAGACGCGTTTTTTTAAGCTCAAATTTCATTTATATTTCCCACCTCCGCGAAGTTTTTAAGCTGAAAGCCGGAAGCTAACACTCCAGTATATCTTTCCTGCACAGATATTGATTAACGTCCCCCACCGCGTATTTTCCGTCGAAGCAGCCCATACAGAACTCGCCGTCCTCGGATTGACAGGCCCTTTTCAAATCTTCGAGAGAGATGTAATCGAGCGAATCGGCGCCTATCTCCGCGCGTATCTCTTCGAGAGTCCGCTTGCTTCCGATAAGCTGTTCCGGCGTGTCCATATCGACGCCGAAATAGCAGGGAAATTTGACTATCGGCGAGGCGACAAGCATATGCACCTCCCTCGCTCCGCTAAGGCGAAGCAGCCGGATGATCTTTTTGCTCGTCGTCCCCCTGACTATCGAATCGTCTATCAGAACGAGTCTCTTCCCTTTGATGTTTGAGCGGAAGGCGTTCAATTTGATTTTGACGCTGGATTCTCTTAAAGACTGGCTCGGCTGGATGAAAGAGCGGCCGACGTAGCGGTTTTTCGAGAGCGCGTCGACATACGGTATCCCGCTAAAATCGCTGTAACCCCTCGCGGAGACGAGCGCCGAGTCCGGCACGCCGGCGACAATGTCCGCGTCGATCCTTTTCAGCTTCGCGAGGAGCCTGCCGCACTCGTATCTCGCGTCGTAGACGCTGACGCCGTCTATCACCGAATCGCTTCTCGCGAGATAGACGTATTCAAAAATGCAGGATTTTCTTTTGCCGTTCGGAATAAAGAAAGACCTTATCGAGCCGTCCGGCCCTGCCGCAATAATTTCCCCGGGCTTTACGTCGCGTATCAGATTTGCCTCGACGGCGTCGAGGGCGCAGGATTCGCTCGCGAAAATCTTATCTCCCGCCTTGTTCTCCCCCATAACGAGAGGCCGTATCCCGTTCGGGTCGCGGACGGCGTAGAGCGTCTCTCCGGCTAAAATGACGAGGGCGTAGGCGCCTATCATCTCCCCGCAGGCCTTCAGAATTCCCTCTTCTATGCTCTCCCCGGCGTAAAAATTGATGAGAGCGGCGATCACTTCGCTGTCTATCGAGCTCTGGAAGATGTGGCCCGCGCGTATCATCTTCTCTTTGATTTGACCGGCGTTGACGATGTTTCCGTTGTGGGCGACGGCCATGCGCCCCTGCCGCCCGTAAAAAACCACGGGCTGGGCGTTTATTACGTTGCTCGAACCGGTCGTGCTGTACCGGACGTGCCCTATCCCTATGTCCGAGGCGGGAAGGAGCTTCAATTCCTCTTCGCCGAAGACCTCGCTGACGAGCCCCATATTTTTATAGTAAGCGACGTTATGACCGTACTTGACGGCTATTCCCGCGCTCTCCTGCCCCCTGTGCTGAAGGGCGAAGAGGCCGTAATAGATATCGCGCGCGAGGTCTCTTTTTTCTTTGGAGGTTATGCCGAAAATTCCGCACTCTTCGTGGACGGAAAAAGCCTTTTCCGAAATAATTATCGAATTCGCCATTGAATGTCCTTAATCTGTTTAAGTTGAAAGTTCCGCTTGCCTGTCTTTATGCTCCCGAGACTCTTTTAAATATCTCCGCATACGCGTCTTCCACTCCCCCCATATCTCTCCTGAAGCGGTCCTTGTCGAGCTTTTCGTGAGTGGCCGCGTCCCAGAAGCGGCAGGTATCGGGGGAAATTTCGTCGGCGAGAATGATATCTCCCTTGTAGCGGCCGAATTCGAGCTTGAAATCTATCAAATCGATATTGATTTTCTTGAAAAATTTGGTCAGAATTTCATTTATTTTGAGGCTCATAGCCTTGATTTTATTTAATTCCTCTTCGGTCGCAAACTCCATAGCGAAAATGTGATAATCGTTGACCATAGGATCGCCGAGCTCGTCGTTCTTATAGGAAAATTCGAGCACCGTCTTCTTCATCGGGTACCCCTCGGCGACTCCCAAACGTTTAGCGAGGCTACCCGCGGCGACGTTTCTCACGATCACTTCGAGGGGCACGATCTTTACCTTCCTGACAAACGTCTCGTTCGCGGAAACTTCCTTGATAAAATGAGTCTTTATCCCGTTCTTTTCGAGCAAATTAAACAGGATGTTGGACATCCTGTTGTTGACCGCGCCTTTTCCCGCGATCCGCCCCTTTTTTGAGGCCGTTGAAAGCCGTCGCGTCGTCCTTGTATTGAATGAAAACGACGTCCTGATCGTCGGTCAGAAACACCTTTTTTGCTTTGCCCTCGTACAGCTGAACGGTCTTTTCCATATTCGCTCCTTATGGGATAGAAAAAGTTTAGCATAACGGTCGGGAATAAGCAAGTAAACGGGATAGGTCGGAGCGCTATCGGCTCTCCGGTCTATGATCCCTATACGTTTTCTTTTATAGTCAACTCGTAGCGTTTTCCGTCTTTCAAGACAATGTTAAAGCGGTCGGGCGTCTCGGTTTTAGGATAGGCTATGTCTTCGATCTCTTGAATCTCGGTAATCAGCGTTTCCCCTATCAAGTAAAGAAGTTCGGTCATTATAATTTCTCCTTTGTCCGTCAATAGAATCATTATATTATTATACACGATACGTGTTTTGTAAATTACACGATACGTGTTTTATTTATAATAAAGTTATGGAATCCAAATTCAAAGAACGCTTTAAAGAACTGCGTTTGGAAAAAAACTTGAAGCAATCCGAAGTCGCGGAAAAATTATTCGTAAGCAAATCCGCCGTCTCCGGCTGGGAGGTCGGCCGCAACCAGCCCGATTACGACGCCTTGATAAAAATCTCGAAATTCTTCGACGTCTCGGTCGATTACCTCATCGGGAATACGGACTTATAAACGTTTTCTTTTCTTAATTTTGACATACACAATTATAAGAAGAAATCTTCTTTCATACATTGCTTGACAATTTAAATTTTACGATAAAATGAAAGTGCGGTTTATATTTATCGTAAATGTGTATATATATTTAGGGAGTTCTTTATGGATTATATTAATAGAGCTTTGGAAGCAAAATTCCTTCATATGAATAATTTTTTCAAAGCGATCTTGATTACGGGCGCGAGACAAGTCGGTAAAACGACTATGTTAAAACATTTGGCCGAGGGACGGAATCGCACGTATGTGTCGCTCGACGATATCGAGGCGAGAGAGCTCGCGCAAAAAGATCCCGAATTTTTCTTTCAAAGGTTCAAACCGCCGATTATTATCGACGAAGTACAATATGCGCCCGAGTTATTCGCCCAAATAAAAATCCTATGCGACAATTCCGAAGCAAGAGGTCAATTTTGGCTCACGGGGTCTCAACAATATTTAATGATGAAAAACGTCTCCGAATCGCTTGCGGGAAGGATCGGGATTACGGAGTTGTTTAGTTTTTCAAGAAGCGAATTGTGCCGGTATCGATTTGACGAGCCTCTGACTTTCACTTTGGAATCCTTATTAAAGCGACAGGGATCGTCCGCTCCCGCGGAGGTAACGGATATTTTTCAAGCCGTATGGCAAGGCGGTATGCCGCAAACCATCAAGGCGACGCCCGAGGAGCGCGGTCAATATTTTGAATCATATATAAATTCCTATTTATTGCGCGACGTAATTCAACTCGGACGGGTGACCGATACTATACGTTTTCGCAAATTTTTAACGGCCTGCGCCGCCGAAACTTCCCAGCAGCTTAATATTACTAAGCTTGCAACGATAGCCGAAATATCGGTTCCCACCGCAAACGAATGGCTTAAACTTCTTATCAGTCTGAATATAATCTATTTGTTAAGGCCGTATTATAACAATCTGTTAAAAAGATTGGCGAAAACGCCTAAATTATATTTCCTTGACTCCGGTCTTTGCGCATATTTATGCAAATGGCCTACGCCCGAAATTCTTCTGAACGGAGCTTCAAGCGGGGCTTTTTTTGAAACCTTCGTCGTTACCGAAATATTAAAAGGTTACTCCTATTCCGCGATCACGCCGGAATTGAGTTATTACCGCGATTCCAACGGTAAAGAAATTGATTTGTTGATTCAGATAGACCGATCGATCCATCCGATCGGGATAAAACTATCCGCAAGACCGGATAAACGCGAGGTCTATAAATTCGATTTTATCGAAAAGGCTTCTTTGCAAAAAGGTAACGGCGGTATAATCTGTATGTGCAAAAAACGTCATCCCCGTAAACCGCGAGGATTTCTTAATCCCGGTCGGAATATTATAGGTTATAAATAATAGTGAATAGATTACGGGCTTTCGGATAAAAGAAAACACGGAACAGCGTTTTCCGCCGTTCCGTGTGTCTATGGCGGAGAGTGAGGGATTCGGACCCCCGTTAGCTTTCGCTAAAACGGTTTTCAAGACCGCCGCATTCAACCGCTCTGCCAACTCTCCAAAATCAGCTTACAGCTAAATCATTATAATTTAAAACGCCGGAAATGTCATCATTTTTAATTTACTTTACATTTTTATTAGGATAATATATATGGCGGCTGTATGATTAAACTTTCGAGGACGGGCGGAAACGTCGGCCTTTTTATTATAACGGTTATCTGGGGCTCCGGCTTTGTGGTGACCAAAGTGCTCTACGAAGCCGGGATGTCCGCGGGGATGCTGATAGCGTTCCGCGGAGCCGCGATGATGATTTTAACTTTCGCCATCTCCTTCCGGAAAATTTTTGAAATGAGGCTCCGCGACGTAGGCGCGGGAATGATAGCCGGCTTAGCGAACGGCGCGGGCTACATTCTGCAGGCGATAGGTTTGAAATATACGTCGCCCTCGATAAGCGCGTTTTTAACGATCATCTATATAGTATTGGTGCCCTTCGTCGCGTTTGTAGTCTTCCGCAAAAAGCCGAAGATCCAGATTTATCCCGCGATAATAATAGCCCTCATAGGCACGGTAGTCCTGACCGGAATATCTTTCAAACATTTCTCGATGGGCTACGGCGAATGGCTGACTCTTGCCGGCGCTGCTATCTATTCGGTTTCGATAGCTTACCTCGGGAACGGGGCGAAAGAGACCTCGGCCGAAGTGCTTTCGTTTTGGATGGGAGTCTCTCAATTTTTGATAAGCGCCGTGTACTTTTTCGGCTTCGAGGGCGCGCCCTTTTCGGTCGACTGGAGAGCGGCTATCCTTCCCCTCATTTATATCTGTATTATCGCCTCCTACCTCACTTCCTATATGCAGGTCGTCTGTCAGAAGGTAATGGACGCGACCGTCGCCGCCATAATAATGAGTATGGAGGCCGTCTTCAGCACCGTAATATCGCTGATTTTCGGCTACGACAGCTATTCCGTAAGACTGATCATAGGCGGGCTTTTGATAATGGCGGGAGTTTTGATAGCGATTTTAGATTTTAGAAAAATTTTAAGGCATAGGGCATAGGGAATAGGTTCTCTTCCTTTAATACTATTTTTTTGTCGATGTAAAGTTTAGGTTGCAAACGCAGTGTAAAGCCAAATAAGACCGGTTTTTTGCGATTGAAAGCTAAAATAGGTTGTGCCCATACTAAAAATGTGCAAAAATTAAATTGAAAAAACCGAAAAGGAGAAATCAAATGGACGTTAAAAATCTCGGCGAAAATCTCGCGAGCTACAGAAAAAAAAGCGGGCTCTCCCAAGAGGAGCTCTCGGAAAAACTGCACGTATCGAGGCAGGCGATTTCCCGCTGGGAGTGCGGAGACGCCGTACCCGACACCGAAAACCTGATCGAGCTCGGCGCGCTCTACGGCGTTACCCTCGACGAATTGATAAAAGGCTCCGCAGCCGTCGAAGCTTCATCCTCCGCCGCGCCCGCTATTCCTGTCGCGCATAAAATTAAAAAACGCGATCCGTCTCTCGGCGTGGCGCTCTGTCTCGGGCTTTCCGTGCTTGCCTCTATCGCCTTTCTCCTTTGGGGCTTTTTAATTCCGGGCTCGTGGGGAGTAGCGTGGGTCTCTTTTCTCGCGATCCCCTTCCTGATAACCGCGGTGATTGCCGTCAAAGCCAAAAGGACGACGATTTTCTGTTTTCCCGTAGTAGCTCTCGCTACCTTTTACGTGCTGAGCTGGTATACCGGAATGTGGCATCCGCTTTGGTTAATATTCTTATCGATCCCCGTCTATTATTGTATCGCCGTGCTCTTCGACCGCGCGATAAGAAAAAAATCCGTTTAAGGATTTTTTCGGCGGTTTATTAAGGAGCCTAAACGGCTCCTTAATAATAATCCCTTCCGACGAGCTCGTCGAGGCTGATTCCGAAATAATCGGCTATCTTGCATAAATTTTCAAGGCCGATTTCCCGTTTGGAATGAACGTATCTATTGAGCGTCTGTTGATACATTCCCATTGCTTTCGCAATTTCGTTAATACTCTTATCTCCTATCAAGATTTTCAGATTTTTTGCAAATTTATCGATATACATAGTTTATATATACACCGAAAGGTGATAAATTCTTGACATTGAGCCAATCGGCGCAATATAATTAAACTATGTCCAAAGAAGAAATTTTCAATATATTTATTAATGCTCTTAAAAAGACATGAAGCGGCTTATATAAAAGTTTATCATCACGATACAAAGGCGCAAATCAAAACCGTCGATGAGAAATTTTATATTTTCGGCATTGAAGAAATTAGATACGAAGACAGTCTCGAATATTTTGAAAAAAAGTATTATAAGAATAAAGACCGATGAATCGTTTTAAAATATTTTTACGGCAATACGCCGTTTCTTTAGACCGACCTATTTCCGCCCAACTACCGTATTGACTAAGCCCGTTATCGGCGTTATAATGTCCTTACAAAAAATGTCAAAGGAGATATATTTCAATGAGAAAAGCATTCATCTGCCCGACCAAATACGTTCAGGGCGAAGACGAGCTTCTTAACCTCGGTTACTTCGTAAAGACCTTCGGGAAAAAAGCCCTTCTGATAGCCCATAAGGACGACATCGCCCGCGTAAAAGACAAGCTGGACGCGACCGCCGCCAAATTCGGAATCGAGTTCGTGACCGCCCCGTTCGGGGGAGAGTGCTCCAGAATACAGATCAACGCCCTCAAAAAAGCGGCGAAAGAGGAGTCCTGCGACTGCACGATCGGCCTCGGCGGCGGAAAGGCGATAGACACAGCGAAGTGCGTAGCCGAGGGGGAGGCGCTGATCATCGTTCCGACGATAGCCGCAACCGACGCCCCGACCTCGCACTCGGCCGTCATCTATACTCCCGAGGGAGCCTTCGAGGATTACGCTTACTTCAAGCAGAGCCCGTCCGTCGTCCTGATAGACACGGCCGTTATCGCGAAAGCGCCGGTGAGATTCTTAGTCTCCGGAATGGGCGACGCGCTCTCGACCTTCTTCGAGGCGAGGGCCAATTTGCAATCCTTCAAAGGTGTAAACGCCGGCCTCCCCTGCGGAGTGAGGGAAGGCTTCACGAAGCCCGCCGTGCAGACGAAGACCGCCTACGCTTTGGCGAGCCTCTGCTATCAGAGCCTTTTGGAAGACGGGTACAAGGCCAAAATCGCCTGCGAAAACAAGGCGCTGACGCCCGCGCTCGAAAACATCGTCGAAACCAACATCCTCCTTTCCGGCCTCGGATTCGAGAGCGGCGGCCTCGCCGCGGCGCACGCGATCCACGACGGCTTGACAGTTCTCGAGGAGACGCATAAATTCTTCCACGGCGAAAAGGTGGCGTTCGGAACGCTCTGCCAGCTCGTCCTCGAAAACGCCGACCAGGAAGAGATCGACACGGTGCTCGACTTCTGCCTGACCGTCGGCCTCCCGGTCTGCCTCGAAGATATAGGCGTGAAAGACATAGGCGACAGGCTTCAGAAGGTCGCCGAAAAGGCCTGCATACCCGAGGAGAGCATCCACAATATGCCCTTCCCCGTGACCGCCCAAATGGTAGCCGCGGCGATAGTCGCGGCCGACAAGCTGGGAAAAGCCGCGAAATGCGAATGCTAACGAGGGGGCATAAATGAAAAAGATCATCAATATGCCCGAGACCGTAGTCGTCGAGATGCTGAAAGGCCTCGTAAAGGCTCATCCCGAGCTCGAACTCGTGGAAAAATTCAAGGTCGTAAAAAAGGCGGCGATCAACAAGGACAAGGTGACGCTTATCAGCGGCGGCGGCTCGGGGCACGAGCCCGCCCACGCGGGATACGTAGGCAAAGGGATGCTCGACGCCGCCGTAGCCGGAGACGTCTTCGCCTCGCCCTCGACGATTCAGGTCTACAACGCCATTTTGAAAACGCAGTCCAAAAAAGGGACGCTTCTAATAATCAAGAATTACAGCGGAGACTGTATGAATTTCGACGGCGCCGCCGAAATGGCCAAAGAGGACGACGGCCTGGAAGTCGCGCAGGTCTATGTAAACGACGATATCGCCGTAAAGAATTCGCTCTACACGGTCGGGAGAAGAGGCGTCGCCGGAACCGTCTTCGTACACAAGCTTGCGGGCGCCGCCGCCGAACAGGGAAAGTCCTTGACCGAAGTCAAAGCCGTCGCCGAAAAGGCGGTAAAAAATATTCGCTCGATAGGCTTCGCCCTGACCTCCTGCACCGTTCCCGCCAAAGGGACGCCCACTTTCCAGATAGGCGACGGGGAAATGGAGTACGGAGTGGGGATCCACGGCGAGCCCGGGATAGCGAGGGAGCCCGTCCAGACGGCGGCGGCGCTCGCGAAGAGAACGGTCGCCGCGATACTCGCCGATATCGAGCTGACGGGCGCGGAAATCGCGCTGATGATAAACGGCTTCGGCGGCACGCCATTGCAGGAACTATATCTCTTGAACAATTCGGTATCCTCGGAGCTCGAAGGCGCGGGAGTAAAGATTTATAAAACCTTCGTCGGAAACTATATGACCTCTATCGATATGGCGGGAGCTTCGGTCTCCGTATTAAAGCTCGACGAAGAATTGAAAGCCCTGCTTGACGAGCCGTCCGACGCGCCCGGATTTTTGGTGAAATAATGGATAAGCTGACTACAAAAAGCGTGATCGGCCTTATCGACAAAATGGCCGAGGTGATAATCAAAAACGAAGTCGCCTTCTGCGAGCTCGACAGCGCGGCCGGCGACGGGGACTTCGGGATGTCGCTCGCAAAGGGCTTC
>AGTN01006000.1_pt1 | contig 12181 bp, 11 predicted proteins | sample 314218 | NCBI WGS metagenome assembly AGTN01 (sample SAMN02954264, study PRJNA73603) | bioreactor metagenome | biome: terrestrial; feature: non-aerated bioreactor; material: poplar woody material; isolation source: poplar biomass | place: USA | collected 2006-12 | reverse complement strand
CAACCCGTCTTTGCCGGCTTCACCGGCAATGGCCCCGTGTTCCGACACGGTGCAGCCCAGGCCGCGCAGAATCTCTTCCTGCCTTTCCTTGGCCACCTCGACGCCGCCCAGTTCCGCCACCCGTCCGGGGCGCAGCACGATGGAGGTGCGCCAGTCGGGCTCCGCCCCGGCCAGCACCACCTCGGACGCCTCGCCGCCGCACAGGTCGAGGATCAGGCGGGTGGCGATCTCGGCCGCCGCCGGGATGAAGGCGGGATCGACGCCGCGCTCGAAGCGGAAGCGGGCGTCGGACTGGATGTCCAGCCGGCGCCCGGTGGCGGCGGTGCGGATGGGATCGAAATAGGCCACTTCCAGGAATACCGAGGTGGTGGTTTCGGTGCAGCCGGAATGCTCGCCGCCCATGACCCCCGCGATGGCTTCCGGCCCGGCGGCGTCGGCGATCACCGTCATGGTGGGCTCAAGGGCGTAGTCCTTGCCGTTCAGCGCCCGCAGGGACTCGCCGGGGCGGGCCAGGCGGGCGGTCACGGTGTCGCCCGCGATCCTGGCGGCGTCGAAGACGTGCAAGGGCCGGGCAAGGTCGCAGGTGACGTAGTTGGTGATGTCCACCAGCGCCGAGATGGGGCGCAGGCCGATGGCGGTCAGGCGCTGTTTCAGCCAGTCGGGGCTTTCGCCGTTCGTGACGCCGCGGATCAGGCGCCCGGCGAAGTACGGGCAGGCCGAGGCGGTGTCCGGGGTGAAGTCCAGCCGCACGCCGATGGGACTCTTGAAGCGGCCCGGCACCGGATCGGCGTTCAACGGCTTCAGCGTGCCCAGGCCCGACGCCGCCAGGTCGCGCGCGATGCCGCGCACCCCCAGGCAGTCGGCGCGGTTGGGGGTGATGGAAATCTCGATCACCGGATCGAAGCTCATCACGTCCCGCAGCCGGGCGCCGACGGTCAGGCCGTCGTCCAGTTCGGCGATGCCCTCGTGGTTCTCGCCCAGCTTCAGTTCGCGCCACGAGCACATCATGCCCTGGCTTTCCACGCCGCGCACGTTGCCCTTCTTCAACGCCTCGCCGGTGACGGGGATGACGGTGCCGGGCTGGGCCAGGATCACCTTGATGCCGGCGCGGGCGTTGGGCGCGCCGCACACCACCTGGATCACGCCCGAGCCGGTGTCCACCTTGCACACCCGCAGGCGGTCGGCATTGGGGTGCTGCCCGGCCTCCAGCACCTGGGCCACGACGAAGCCGTCCAGATCCTTGGCCGGATCCTCGACGCCCTCGACCTCGAGGCCCAGTTCGGTCAGCCGGGTCTCGATCTCGGCCAGCGAGGCATCGGTGTCCAGATGCTGCTTCAGCCAGGAGAGAGTGAACTTCATCGGGTCAGGCCTCCGGACAGGGTCGGCACGTCGAATGGCAGGAAGCCGTAATGCTTCAGCCAGCGCAGATCGGAATCGAAGAAGGTGCGCAGGTCGGGGATGCCGTATTTCAGCATGGCGACGCGCTCGACGCCCATGCCGAAGGCGAAGCCCTGGTACTCCTCGGGGTCGAGGCCGCAGGCCTTGAGCACGTTGGGATGCACCATGCCGCAGCCCAGGATTTCCAGCCAGCCCTTGCCGGGGCCGATCTTCAGTTCGCCGCCGTCGCGCGAGCAGCCGATGTCCACCTCGGCCGAGGGCTCGGTGAAGGGGAAGAAGCTGGGACGGAAGCGCACCGGCACCTCGTCCACCTCGAAGAAGGTGGTGACGAACTCCACCAGCGTGCCCTTGAGGTGGCCCATATGGGTGGCCTTGTCGATCACCAGCCCCTCGATCTGGTGGAACATGGGCGTGTGCGTCATGTCCGAATCGCAGCGGTAGGTGCGGCCCGGCGCGATGATGCGGATCGGCGGCCTGTTCGCCAGCATGGTGCGGATCTGCACCGGGCTGGTGTGGGTGCGCAGCAGGTGGCGCGACCCGTCCTCGCGCTCGCCGAAATAGAAGGTGTCGTGCATCTGCCGGGCGGGATGCTCGGCCGGGATGTTCAGCGCGGTGAAATTGTGGAAGTCGTCCTCGATGTCCGGGCCTTCCGCCACCTCGAAGCCCATCTGGGCGAAGATGGCGATCATCTCGTCCATCACCTGGGCGATGGGATGGATGCGGCCCTGAGTCTCGGGACGCACCGGCAGGGTGACGTCGACCCGCTCGCGCGCCAGGCGCTCGTCCAGGGCCCTGGCCTCAAGGCCCGCCTTGGCCTGGGCGATGGCCTGCGCCACCTCGTCCTTCAGCGCGTTGAGCGCGGCGCCGGCCGCCCTGCGCGTCTCCGGGTCCATCTTGCCGAGCGTCGCCATCAGGCCGGAGATGCTGCCCTTCTTGCCCAGGGTGGCGACGCGGGCGGCTTCCAAAGCCTCCAGACCGGCGGCCCCGGCCACCAGGGCCAGCGCCTCGGCGCGGATTTTTTCCAGTTCGTCCATCACTCGATATCCCTTATGGACGCAAAAAGGGGCCGCCCCGACGGGCAGCCCCTCCGCGTAATTTCCGTCTTCCCGAGGGAAGAGGACGAGCCTTACTGGAGGGCCGCCCGGGCCTTTTCAACCAGCGACTTGAAGGCTTCCGGCTCGCGCGCCGCGATGTCGGCCAGGACCTTGCGGTCCAGCGCGATGCCAGCCTTCTTCAGGCCGTCCATGAAACGGGAATAGGGCACGCCGTACTGGCGGGTGCCGGCGTTGATGCGCTGGATCCACAGGGCGCGGAAATTGCGCTTCTTGGCGCGGCGGTCGCGATAGGCGTAACGCAGCGCCTTCTCGACCTTCTCGATCGCGACGCGGAAGCACGAATTGGAACGGCCGCGAAAACCCTTGGCCAGCTTCAGAATCTTCTTGTGACGGGCGTGCGTGGTCACGCCCCGCTTGACGCGCGCCATTACTTAGCTCCGTTCGGCAGGTAGTATTGCTTGACCTTTTCACCGTCAGCCTTGAACAGGATGAAGGTGCCGCGGGCCTGGCGCTTCATGTCCTGGGGCTTCGCGGAGAGGCAGTGGCGCTTGTTGGCCACGTTGCCCTTGACCTTGCCGGAGGCGGTGAGCTTGAACCGCTTCTTGGCGGCGCTCTTGGTCTTCATCTTTGGCATTTTCGCTGTCCTTATGCGGGTGCGGGTGTTAGCGATCTTCAGGAACGGCAAGGCATGCCACAGGCCCTGTCCGTTCGAGGAAGCGACGCTTATAGCGGGTCGCCGCCGCGATTGCAAGCGGCCGCCTCTCTCTGGCGTCACGCTCCGACCCGTGCGATAGTCGCAGCGGTTCTATGGCTGAAGGATTGCGATGGCCGCCTCGGGGGATATAAACCGGTCGCGTGATCTCTATGTCGCCTTCGCCTTCGCCGCCGCCGACATGCTGGTCGAGGTCGAAGCCGACGGGACCATCGCCTTCACGGTGGGCGCCGCCATGGCGCTGTCCGGCAAGCCGGCGCGCCTGATGTCCGGCCTGCCCTTGTCCAGCCTGTTCATCGGTCCCGATTCCGAACGCATCGCCCGCGCGCTGATCCGCATCGACAGGGGCGAGCGGGTGCGCCACCTGATCCTGCACACCGATGTCGGCCCCGGGGAGCGTCCCAAGCCGGTGGCCCTGTCGGGCTACCGCCATCCCCACCGCGCGGGCGCCCGGCTGGTGGCGCTGTCCCACGCCGCCCATCTCGACGTGCCGGCCGACGCCCACGACCCGGTGACCGGCCTGCTGGACAAGGACAACTTCACCGATCTCGCCCGGCGCATCATGAACGAGGCCGCGCCCGAGGAGGCGGACAACGCCTACCGCCTGACCATGCTGGAGGTGCCCCAGGTCGAACTGGTGCGGGCCGAGGCCGGGCCTGTGGCCGCCGACGAGTTCATGGCCGAACTGGGCGACCGCCTGCGCGCCTGCTCGGTGGGCGGCGACGCGGCCGGCGAACTGGGCGACAACCGCTACGGCCTGATCCACGCCCCCGACCTGACCGCCGGCGACATCGAGGCGGCGGTGGGCGAACTGGTGCGCCAGTTCCTGCCCGCCGCCGCGCCCGAAGAGATGCACTCCACCTCGCTGGCCCTGGACAACGAGGGGATTTCGTCGGAAGAAGCCGCCAACGCGCTGATCTACAGCCTGAACGCCTTTTCCCAGACCGGCGCCATGACGCTCGACAGCCTGGCCGACGACCTGCGCCCGCGCCTGTCGGCGACCGTGGCCCAGATGCGCCACATCAAGGAGGTCATCGACACCGGCGGCTTCGAGCTGGTGTTCCAGCCGGTGGTCGATCTGTGGACCGACGTGGTGCACCATTTCGAATGCCTGGTGCGCTTTCCCGGCCAGAGATCGCCTTTCGAGACGGTGACCTTCGCCGAGAACGTGGGCATGGTCGGCGGCCTGGACATGGCCATCCTGACCCGCGCCGTGGAATTCATCCGCTCGCCCCAGGGCAAGCACGACGCCCTGCGCTTCGCCGTCAACCTGTCGGGGCGCTCGATCTCGCATCCCGACACCGCCCGGCAATTGCTGGAGATCGTGCGGAACGCCCAGGACCTGCGCGGCCGCCTGCTGTTCGAACTGACAGAATCCGCCGAGGTCGAGGACCTGCCCGCCGTCAACGGCGTGCTGCAATTGCTGCGCCGCCAGGGCTTTCCCGTCTGCCTGGACGATTTCGGCGCCGGCTCGGCCGCCTTCCACTATCTGCGCGCCTTGCAGGTGGACCACGTCAAGATCGACGGCAGCTACATCCGCGAGATCGCCTCGTCGGGCGACAACACGCCGTTCCTGCGCGCCATCTCGGCGCTGTGCGCCGAACTGAAGGTGGGCACCATCGCCGAATATGTGGAAAACGTCGAGACCACCAACCTGCTGAAGCTGCTGAAGGTGCGGTTCGGCCAGGGCTACCATTTCGGCAAGCCCATGCGCCCGAGGACCGACGACGAGAACCTGCTGCGCGGCTGGGCCGGCGAGACCATGGCGTGGCAGAAGGGCCTGCTGGTCTGCCGCCCCAAGCCGCCTCAACCCGCCAACTGACGCCTTATCCATTGGAACCCGGCGCCGTTTCCGCTATTGCTGCGCCATGAACCGGCCCCGCACCCTCAACGGCGACATCCCCGTCGGCAACTGGATCGACCGCCACGTCCCCGCGCCCGCCCGGCCCTATCTGCGGCTGATGCGCCTGGACCGGCCCATCGGCACCTGGCTGCTGCTGTTCCCCTGCTGGTGGAGCGCCGCCCTGGCCGCCGAGGGCTGGCCGGACCCGCGGCTGTTCGCCCTGTTCGCCGTGGGCGCGGTCATCATGCGCGGCGCCGGCTGCACCATCAACGACATGGCCGACCACCAGTTCGACGCCAAGGTGGCGCGCACCGCCGCGCGGCCCATCCCCTCGGGCGCGGTCAGCCTGAAGCGGGCCGGGCTGTTCCTGGTGCTGCAACTGGCGCTCGGCCTGCTGGTGCTGGTGCAGTTGAACGGCTTCGCCATCGCCGTCGGCGCGGCAGCCCTGCTGCTGGTCTTCCCCTATCCCTTCATGAAGCGCATCACCTATTGGCCGCAGGCGTGGCTGGGTCTGACCTTCAACTGGGGCGCCCTGGTGGGCTGGGCGGCGGTGCGCGGCGATCTCGACGCCGCGCCGCTGCTGCTGTACGGCGCCGGCATCCTGTGGACGCTGGGCTACGACACCATCTACGCCCACCAGGACAAGGACGACGACGCGCTGATCGGGGTGAAGTCCACCGCGCTGCGGCTGGGCGCGGCCACGCCGCGCTGGTTGGCGGGCTTCTATGCCGGCGCCCTCGCCTTGACCGCCGCGTCGGGCTGGGCCGCCGGGCTGTCGTGGCCGTTCTATCCGCTGCTGGCGCTGGCCGGGCTCCAGTTGTACTGGCAGGTGTCCGCCGGGAACATCGACGATCCCGCCGACTGCCTGTCCAAGTTCAAATCCAACCGCTTTTTCGGCTGGCTGCTGCTGGCCGCCATCGTCGCCGGACAGGTCGCGTGATGCGGGATGCCGGGACGCTGCGCCGCCTGATGGCCGAGGCCCCCGCCGGCTTCATCCGCGCGGTGACGGAGGTGGCGCAGCCGCCGGCCTGCCCCGAGATCAGCCTGTGGCTGGCGACCGAGGTGACCCCGCTGTGGGAGGCCACCGAGGCGGCGCTGGAACAGGTCAACCTGCCGCCGCCCTATTGGGCGTTCTGCTGGGCCGGCGGCCAGGCGCTGACCCGTTACCTGCTGGACAACCCGCGACTGGTGCGCGGCAGGCGCGTGCTGGACTTCGCCGCCGGCTGCGGCGCCTCGGCGGTGGCCGCCGCCGTGATGGGCGCGGACACGGTGGAGGCCGCCGAGATCGACCCGCTGGCCCGCGCCGTCATTCCCATGAACGCCGAACTGAACGGCGTGACGGTCGAGGTGCTGGACGGCGACGTGGTCGGCCAGGAATGCCGCTGGGACGTGGTGGTGGCGGGCGACGTCTGCTACGAGCGCCCCATGACCGACCACATCCTGCCCTGGCTGCGCCGGCTCGCCGCGAGCGGCGCCCAGGTGCTGATGGCCGATCCCGGCCGGGCCTACCTGCCCAGGACCGGCCTGCTGGAGATCGCCCGCCATACCGTCGCCACCAGCCTGGACCTGGAGGACAGGACCGAGCGCGAGGTGGCGGTGTACCGGATCGTCGGGTGACCCTCCCCGCCCGGGCGGCCGCGTCGGCGCGGTGCAATGGCGCTCGGCCGCCACCTCCGACATGGCCTTGAACAGCGTGGCCGAGGCGTTCTGGCCGCCGGCGCTGGACTGTGCTAGCGTTTAACCCTCGTCACGGACGGAGGCCGCCATGCCGGGCCTGATCGTCGAGCAGATTCCGGTCCTCGCCGACAACTACGTCTATCTGGCGCACGAGCCGGAAAGCGGCGCGACCGCCGCCGTCGACCCGGCGGTGGCCGAGCCGGTGCTGACGGCGGTGGCCGAGCGCGGCTGGCGCCTCAGCCACATCCTCAACACCCATCACCACGGCGACCACACCGGCGGCAATCTGGAGCTGAAGCGGGCGACCGGGGCCGTCGTGGTGGGCGCGCGCAAGGATTCGGCGCGCATTCCCGGCATCGACGCCGAAGTGGGCGAGGGCGAGACCTTCCTGCTGGGCCACGCCGCCGCCATGGTGTTCGAGACCCCGGGCCACACCAGCGGCCACATCGCCTTCTGGTTCCCCGAATCCGACGCCCTGTTCTGCGGCGACACCCTGTTCTCGCTGGGCTGCGGCCGGCTGTTCGAGGGCACGGCCGAACAGATGTGGGCGAGCTTGCGCAAGCTGCGCGACCTGCCGGGCGAGACCCGCGTGTTCTGCGCCCACGAATACACCGCCGCCAACGGCCGCTTCGCCCGGCTGGTGGAGCGCGACAACCCGGCCCTGCTGGCCCGGCTTGACCAGGTGGCGCGGTTGCGGGCGGCCAGCCAGCCCACCGTGCCCTCGCCGCTGGCCGAGGAGCGCGCCTGCAATCCCTTCCTGCGCGCCGACGACCCTGCCCTGGCCCGCGCCGTGGGCATGGACCGGGGCGCCGATCCGGCCCGGGTCTTCGCCGAGCTGCGGCGGCGCAAGGATGTTTTCTGAACAAGACAGAAGCGCGCGCGGCGGGTAAAGTCCCCATGCCCATTCTTCCGCCGGAGGACTTGATGAAGCTGCGCTTTTCCCAGTCGCCCTATGTCCGCAAGGTGCGCATCACCGCCATCGAATGCGGCGTCGAGCTGGAGTTGGAGCCGACCAACGCCTGGGCGCCCGATACCGACCTGCCCAAGGACAACCCGCTGGGCAAGGTGCCGGCCCTGATCCTGGACAGCGGCGAGGTGCTGTTCGATTCGCCGGTGATCTGCGAATACCTGGACAGCCTGCACAACGGCCACAAGCTGATCCCGCACGAGGCGCCGGAGCGCTTCCGCCAGCTCAAGCTGCACGCCATGGGCGACGGCATCCTGGACGCCGCCGTGCAGATCCGCATCGAAGGCGCCATCCGTCCCGAGCCGTTCCGCTGGAGCGGATGGATCGACCGCCAGCAGGCCGCCATCACCCGCACGCTCGACGTGCTGGAGAAGGAGGTCGGCCATTGGGGCGGGGTGTTCCTGATCGGCCCCATCGCCGTGGCCGCCGCGCTGGGCTATCTCGACTTCCGCAAGACCTGCGACTGGCGCCAGGGCCGCCCGCATCTGGCCCATTGGTACCAGACCATCGGGAACCGCCGGTCCTTGCGGGAAACCGAGCACCAGGATTGAGCGGCGACCCGCAAGCCCTCATCGCCCGGCTGGGGCTGAAGCCCCATCCCGAGGGCGGCCATTACGCCGAGACCTTCCGCGACGGCGGCGAAGGGTTGGCGCGGGGCGCCTGCACCGCCATCTACTATCTGTTGCAGCGGGGCGAGCGCTCGCATTGGCACAAGGTGGACGCGGCCGAGGTATGGGCTTTCCATGCCGGCGACCCGCTGAAACTGCGGATCGCCGGGGCGGGCGGCATCCGCGAGATCGTTCTGGGGGCCGACGTTCCGGCGGGGCAGCAGCCCCAGGCGGTGGTCCCCGCTTTCGCCTGGCAGGCGGCCGAATCCCTGGGCGCGTGGTCCCTGGTCGGCTGCATCGTCGCCCCGGCCTTCGACTTCGCCGGGTTCACGATGGCCCCGCCGGGCTGGGAACCAACGGAGGACGCACAATGAGAAGACTGAGCCTGCTGCTTGTCCTTGCCCTGGCCGCCTGCGCCGGCGACGACCGCTACAGCCGCGACCAGCCCATCGGCTACCTGCCCGACGCCGGCGCCATCTCCAGTCAGGCCGACTGGAGCAACCCGGAAACGGTGGAGGTGGTGCTGGTCAACCACGCCTTCGTGCCCAACGAGCTGACCTTCCGCCGCGACCGGCCGACCCGGCTGGTGCTGAAGAACCAGTCCGGCAGCGACCACACCTTCGTGTCCGGGCAGTTCCTGAAGACCATCGCCGTGCGCCAGTTGGTGGGCCGCGACGTCACCGCCACCACGCCCTGGGTCGAGAAGGTGGTGATCCCGGCCGGCGAGACCAAGGAATTGTGGTTCGTGCCGGCCCGCTACGGCGCCTTCCCCTTCGAATGCACGGTGACCGGCCATGCCCTGCTGGGCATGAAGGGCATCGTCAACGTGGTGCAGTGAGAAATCCGGGGCGTCCCCAGGGGACGCCCCCGGTTCCCCTCAGAACGTGGCCTTCACGGACAGCTTGGCATGGGCCGGCGCCCCGTAGAAGCCGGTGTTGTAGAAGCCGACGTTGTTCAGGTATTTCTTGTCGAACACGTTGTTGACCGTCAGGTTCGCCGAGATGTCGTCGGTGATGTCGTAACGCGCCATCAGGTTGACCACCGCATAGGCCTCCTGGGTATAGCGGAGCGTACCGGTGGGACTGGTGACGTCGGCGTACATCTCGCTCTGCCAGTTGACGCCGCCGCCCACGGTCAGACGGCTCCAGTCGCCGGGCAGACGGCAGGTGGTGTACAGGCGCAGCAGGTTCTGGGCCACGGTGGAGTTGATGCGGTTGCCGTCGGCATCCTCGGAAATCTGGCGGGTGAAGCCGCCGAAGACGTTCCAGCCCTCGGCCACGGCGCCCGAGACTTCCAGTTCGAAGCCCTTGGTCACGGCACCGCTGACGGCGATATAGGCGGCGCTGCCATCGGGCAGAAGCGCCCCGCTGGGATCCGTCTCCGCCAGATTGTCCTGCTGGATCTTGAAGACCGCCGCCGAGGCGTTCAGACGCCCCTGGTTGAATTCCCCCTTCACGCCCGCCTCGTAATTGGCCCCCTCGATGGGGTCGAGATAGGCGCCGGTGACATCCCGGGCGTTTTGCGGATTGAAGATGTCCGTATAGCTGGCATAGACCGAGACCTGGGGCGTTACCTCGTAGACGAGGCCGGCATAAGGGGTCAGCACGCCGCTATGCTCGTACCCGTAGGCCGAGTTCGCCCAGGCGTTGACGGCATCCTCGCTGAAGTACGACGTCTTCCAGGAACTGACCCTTCCCCCCACGATGGCCGACAGGGGATCGGCCAGACGCAGGCGGGCGGCGGCATAGCCGCCGACCTGATCGGTGCGGCTTTGGAAGCTGCCGGTCTGATAATAGCTGGGCTTGGGAAGATTGCCGTTCCAGGTGAAATAATTGGGAACGGTGGTATCGTATGGCCCGGCCACGGTGTATTGCGGGCCATCCATCTTGCTCCACGAACCGCTGAATCCGGCCATCATCTCATGCTCGCGCCCGAACAACTGGAACGGACCACTCACGTCGGCCTCGACGCCATGGGTTATCCTGTCGCCCTCATAATGGCCTTCCCAGATGCTCATGCCGGTACCGGTGCTTTCATCGGGAAAACCGCTGCCCGCGGAACCGAGCAGGGCGTCATAGCCGTTGCGCAGCAGGTTGTAGGCCAGCCGCACCTTCCAGCGGTTGTCGAACTGGTGATCCAGCGAGGCGAAGGTGGTCTGGGTATATTGTTCCCATGAACTCCAGTCGGTTCCGGGGTTCTCCGAAACGTCGAAATCCGTCTGCTTGCCGTTGCTGTAAAACAGCGGGAACCCGCCCCATGACGATCCCTCGGGTTTCGTCTTCTGGTAATCCACACCCGCCGTCAGCAGGGTACTGGGCGTCAGATCGGCCTCGATCACGCCATAGACCACCTGCTTCTCGATGTGATGCCGGTCCATGTAGGACTCCTTGTCCTCCAGCGCCGCCACCAGCCGGGCGCGCACCCGCCCGTCCTCGGTCAACGGTGTGCTGACGTCGCCTTCGCCCCGGTACAGGTCCCACGACCCCACCGTGGCGGTGACACTGGCTGTCCGTTCCTTCAAGGGTTTCTTGCGGACCAGATTGACCGCCGCCGAAGGTTCGCCCGCGCCGGTCATCAGGCCCGTGGCGCCGCGCACGATTTCGACGCGGTCGTAGATGGCCATATCCGATTGAGTGATGCCTTCCTGATAGACACCGTCATAGGACAGCGTCTGGCCATCGTGACGGATGTTGCCGATGACGAAACCACGGGCCATGAAATTGTAGCGGTCGCTGTCGAAGTTCTGCACCGTTATGCCGGTGGTGGTGTTCAGCACCTCGCTGATGCTGTTCAACCCGGCATCGTCCATGAACTGGCGGGTCGCCACGCTGACCGATTGCGGGGTGTCCTTGGCCGCCAGATTCATGTTGGTGGCGCTGTTCATGGACTTGGTGGTGTAGGTGCCGTTGCCCTCGCTGCGCCCCGGGGCGAACAGATCGGAGGTTCCAAGCCTTCCTTCCACAGTCACCGGGTCCAGGGTCATGGCGCCGTCGGCGGCGGCCTTTTCCAGCGTCACGGTATTGGCGTCGGTGGAGCGCCATGTCAGGCCCGACCCCGCCAGCAATCGCTGCAAGGCCTGGGTGGCGGTCAGGTTGCCCGAAACGGCCGGCGCGGTCAGAGCCGACGGCGCACCCGTGGTGTAGACCACCGACAGGCCGGTGACCCGACCGAAATCGTCCAGCGCCTGGGCCAGCGGCTTGGCCGGGATGGCGAAGGCATAGGTGGCGGCACTGGCCTGGGCCAGTTGCCCCCCGCCCCCGGCCAGGGCGGCCGGCACCGCCAGGACCAGGGCCACCAGGGACACGGCGGCCATTCCCCCGCCGCGCAGCAACGATCCGGTCTTCATATCCTGTTTTCCCCCAGTTCGAGACAATGAATGCGAACGCATCGCACTCTCATTACCGGCACGAACGGGGAGGAGAGGTTCCTCAAAGGATTTCCGCTTTTTTCAGTCGAGCAGGATCAAGGCGCCGACGATGCTGCGCAGGCGGAAGCCCATCACCCCTTGCAGCGAGGCCAGGACGGCGGCCGTGTCGGCGGCGGGGAAGCTGCCGCTGACCCGGCGTTCGGCCAGGGCGCGGTCCAGCACCAGAATGCGGCCGGAACGATAGCGGCCCAGCGCCTCCACCACTTCGGCCAGGGGCGCGTCGTGGAAGACCAGCCGGCCGTCGCGCCACGACGCGACGGACTCGGGATCGGCGGCGGACACCGCCTCGGCACCGTCCGTCCGGAACCGCACCTGCTGGCCGCGCTCCAGCACCCGCTCGGGCCCCGAGGCGGCGCGCACGCCGACCCTGCCCTGCTCGACCGTCACCTCGGTGACGGCGTCCAGCCGGTTGACGTCGAAGCGCGTCCCCAGCACCTGAACCTCGCCCTCGGGCACCCGGACGGCGAACGGGCGGCCGTCACGGGCCACGTCGA
>AGTN01357888.1_pt1 | contig 12220 bp, 11 predicted proteins | sample 314218 | NCBI WGS metagenome assembly AGTN01 (sample SAMN02954264, study PRJNA73603) | bioreactor metagenome | biome: terrestrial; feature: non-aerated bioreactor; material: poplar woody material; isolation source: poplar biomass | place: USA | collected 2006-12 | reverse complement strand
TAGCCGAGCGGCAGCGGCTCGTCGAGGCGCGCCATCACCGCCTTGAAGGTGGCGAGCACGCCGTCGCGCCGCGCCTTGTCCACGACCTTCCTGACCAGATCGGGCCGTTCCCTGGCCTTGCCCGCCAGGCTCTTCTTGGCGAAGTCGATGACCATGCGCTCGGTGCCGGCGGAAATCAGCGAGGCGCGGGTGCGCACCAGCAGCGACCCGCCGCGCACCTGCGGCTCGGGAACCTGCCTCAGGGCCAGCCTGCCCGAGCGCGCGCTTTGGATGACCTGCTTCATATGATTGCCCTTGGCTGCGACCAAGGGCTATATACGGTGAAGTTCTGCCTGGGGGAAAGCTGTAATCATGTGCGGCCTCGCCGCGATCCTCGCCGGTTCCAGGGCGGCTTCTCCCGTCGATGGCGACGAACTGCTCCGCATCCGCGACGCCATGATTGCGCGCGGACCGGACGGTGCCGGTTCGTGGCTGTCGCCCGACGGCCGGGTCGGGCTGGGCCACCGCCGCCTCGCCATCATCGACCTGTCGCCGGCCGGCGCCCAGCCCATGGCGTTCGCCGACGGGCGCCACCGCATCGTCTTCAACGGCGAGATCTACAATTACCGGGCCCTGCGTGCCGAACTGGAGGCGCAGGGCGTGCGCTTCGCCTCGCACACCGACACCGAGGTGATCCTGGCGCTCTATCAGCGCCACGGCCGTGCCATGCTCGACCGCCTGCGCGGCATGTTCGCCTTCGCCTTGTGGGACGAGCAGGCGCAGGGCCTGCTGCTGGCGCGCGACCATTTCGGCATCAAGCCGCTCTACGTGGCCGATGACGGCGCCACCCTGCGCGCCGCCTCGCAGGTCAAGGCGCTGCTGGCCGGCGGCAAGGCCGACACCCGTCCCGATCCGGCCGGCCATGCCGGCTTCTTCCTGTGGGGCCACGTGCCCGAGCCGCATACGCTGTATCGCGGCATCCGGCCGCTGCCGGCGGGGTCGTGGCTGTGGGCCGGGGTGGATGGGACACGGCAGGAAGGCCGCTTCTTCGATCTGACCGCCGAACTGGCCGGGGCGCGGGAAACCCCCGCGCCGGACTTGCGCCACTCCCTGCTCGACAGCGTGCGCCATCATCTGGAGGCCGACGTGCCGGTGGGGGTGTTCCTGTCCTCGGGACTGGATTCCACCACCCTGGCGGCCTTGGTCCGGGAAGTGGCGCCGCGGCCGCCGCGCACCGTCACCCTTGGTTTCGCCGAATTTGCCGGAACCCCCAAGGACGAGGTGCCTCTGGCCGAGGCGGTGGCTGCCCATTACGGCACGGATCATGCCACCGTCCGCATTACCGCCGAGGATTTCGTCGCCGCGCGCGAACAAATTCTGGCCGACATGGACCAGCCCTCGGTGGACGGCGTGAACACCTGGTTCGTCGCCCGCGCCGCCCGCAGCCGGGGGCTCAAGGTCGTGCTGTCGGGCCTGGGCGGCGACGAGCTATTTGCCGGCTACGACAATTTCATCGCCATCCCCAAGCTGGTGCGCACCTTCCGGCCGTTCGCCCCGCTGCCCGGCCTGGGCCGTGTCCTGCGGCGGGCAAGCGCGCCATGGATCGGCCGTCTCACCTCGCCCAAGGCGGCAGGCCTGGCCGAATACGGTGGCGATTGGGGCGGTGCCTACATGTTGCGCCGCGCATTGTTCATGCCGTGGCAATTGGGCAAAGTGCTCGGCCCCGATTTGGCGCGCGAAGGCCTGCGCGAACTGGCGCCGCGCTTGATGCTCGACGATGCCGTCGAGGGCATCGGCCCCGAGCGCCTCAAGGTGTCGGCGCTGGAAACCGCTTTCTACATGCGCAATCAGCTGCTGCGCGATTCCGACTGGGCCGGCATGGCCCACGCGCTGGAAATCCGCACGCCGCTGGTGGATGTCGGGCTATTCCGGGCGGTCTTGCCGCTGATCGCCGGATCAAGCCCGCCCGGCAAGCGGGATATGGCCGAAGCCGCCCATCCAGCGCTGCCGCATGCCGTGCTCAACCGGCCCAAGACCGGTTTTTTCGTTCCCGTAACCGAATGGATGGGTGAGCGTTCGCTCAAGGGCTGGGCTTGCGCCGTTCATGGCGCTGCGGGAAAGGCTGCGTGATGCTGGGCTTGTTAAGTGCATGGAACCTTGCATTGCTTGCCGAGCTGGCAACGCTTGCCCCGGTACTGGGCTTAGGCTGGCGCAAGGTGGTGTCGCCGCCCTCGCGTGGCACCGTGGCTTGGCTGTTGGCGGCATGGTGCCTGGCGGCAGTTTCGCTCACGCCATTGCGGGCGGCGTGGATGCCAACCTGCTTTATGGGGCCCAGCCGCTAGGGTTGGAACGCCAACTCTTTGCCCTGCTGCCGGCGTGGGTGGCGGTGGCGCTGCAAAAGCTGCCGGTGTTGAGCCTGGGGGCCTGGGGCGCCTATCTGGTGGCCCGCCGCATGGGCGGTGCCGGGCGTGGGACGGCGCTGGCGCTCGCTATGTGTTCACCCTGGCGCACCGCTATTCCTTGACCGTCACCCTCACCCACGGACTGGGCTACGCCCTGGTACCCTGGGCCGTCTGGCTGCTGGTGGGAAGGTTGGGCCGCCGCCGCTACTGGCTTGGTGCGGCGGCCCTCGCGGCGCTCCACGCCATCTCCTGCTCACCCACCCACAGCATGATGGCGCTGGCCGGCGCACCTGCGGTTTTGTGGGTGGTCACCGGCATGCGCCGGCCAGTGGCGTTCCTGCCCGCCTTCGTGCTGGTGATTGCGGCGACCCTGGCCAACTGGCTGCCGGTAGTTCAGGCCATGGCCGCCCACGGCGCCGATTCCTACCGTGCTGCCGTGGGGTTGCAGAAGGCCAGCCTGCTGGATAGCAGGCTGATCAGCATTCGCCGCCAGCCCGAGATGAGCGTGCTGGCTGCCCTCTCGTTGCTATTGCTGGCTTTGGGCCATGACCGGCGGCTGGGCCGCGCGTTGGCGGTGACGAGCTGTTCGCCGGCTATGATCCCTTCCTGGCCCTGGGCCCCACCCAGCTGTGGCGCATGCTGCCCAAGGCGGCAGATTCCCTGATCGTGGCTTTGGCCGACCGTCTGCCCAAATCCGACACCAATATGAGCCTGGATTTCAAGCTGCGCCGCTGGCTGCGCGGCTTGCGCCGGAGCCCGGGCTGCATTCCGCTGGCCGCTTGGCTGCGTGGCATGCCGGCTCCTGAGCCCGGTGCCCTGCCGTTCGTGGACGAGGGGTGGCTGGGCCAGCTGTGGGAACAGCACCGCACTCACCAAGGTGACCACCGCTTGGCCCTGTGGGCGTGGCTGTCGGCCCATGCCCATTTCCGGGGAGTTGCCGCGTCATGATGGCAGAGACCTATGCCGCCGAGGCCCGCGTGGTCGAGACCCATTGGTGGTTCACCCAGCGCCGCCGGTTGTTCGGCGCCATCATCCGTCGGCTGGGTCTTGGCCCCGGACGTGCCGGTACTCGATGTCGGCACCTCCTCGGGCACCAACCTCATCATGCTGACGGATCTGGGCTTCACCTGCGTGACGGGCCTCGACGCCTCGCCCGAGGCCGTGCGCTGGTGCGCCGAGCGTGGCCTGCCGCCGGTGGCGCTGGGCGATGTTTCCGCCATGCCTTTCGCCAGCGGTTCCATGCAACTGGTCACTGCCACCGATGTGCTGGAGCACGTGCCGGATGATCGGCGGGCTTTGCGCGAGATTGCCCGCGTGCTGGAACCCGGCGGCCATGTGCTCATCAGTGTGCCGGCCTTCCCCTCGCTGTGGGGCCTGCAGGACAACGTGTCGCATCACCTGCGCCGCTACCGGCGCGGACCGTTGCTTTCCAAGGTCGAGGCGGCGGGGCTGGACGTGGTTCAGGAATTCTATTTCAACTGGATTCCGTTCGCCCCCATCTGGTGCGCCCGCCAGTTGCTCAGGGTGGCGCGTCCCAACGTGAACAGCGAGAACGACATCAACGCATCGTGGCTAAATCGCCTGCTGTCGTTGATTTTTGGCCTGGACGTGGCGATAGCGCCGGTACTCAGGCCGCCGTTCGGGGTGTCGTTCCTGGTGCTTGCGCGCAAACCGGCCTGATCCGGCTGGCAGCCAGACAGAACGCCCATGAAAACCCATTCGGCAGCGGGTTAAGCTGATTGATGCACAAGGGTGGCCCGTATGTTGACAATGACGGTCTGAATGGCCTATCAGCAGCAGGAAGCGCCCATCCCGAGGTCTTGAAATTGGCCCTTCCGACCAAGCATTTTACCCGCTGCGGCTTGGCTGCGATTCTGTCTATGGCATGGTTGGTGGCGGCGCTGGCGGCATACCTCGCACAGTTCATGGACATGGGCAGTCAAGTGCTATCCTTGCTGCTGCGATGAGCGTCCTGGCTGCATTCTTTCTGGTGGCCTGCTGTGCCGGCTGGGGCGCGTTGCTGCTGCGTGCTCTGGGCCTCGCTTTCCGCCCCGCCCCCGAACGTGCCGCCATTGCCTTCGCCCTGGGTTTCGGGATGCTGGGGTGGCTTCTCTATTTCCCTGCGGTCGGCGGATTTTTTTCGGTTTGGCTGACGGCGGCGCTGTCTGTTATGGGCTTGCCCGGCTTGTGGCTGCTGCGTGAGGGCTGGCCCCGGCCAGAGCGGCCCGGCCCGGCAGTCGCTGCTCTGATAGCCGTGGCCGCCCTGATGGCCGCATTGGGGTTCGTGGTGGCGCTGGGGCCGCCTTTGGATGCCGATTCGCTCGCCTATCACTTCGCGCTGGTCAAGGCGCTCAGCCGTGACGGGCGTCTGGTCTTCGAGCCGCGCGCGGTCGAGGCGGCCGTGCCGTTGCTCAACCAGATGACCTATTCGGCCGCTTACGTGCTTGGCGGCGAGCGGGCGATGACGCTGTGGTGCCTTTTCAGCGGCACGGGCGCGGCTGTCCTGGTCTATGCGCTGGCGCGCCGCTGGCTCGCTGCGGGCTGGAGTCTGGCGCTGGCCCTGGCATGGCAGAGTGTTCCGGCGGTCGTATTCGGCATGGTCAGCGGACAGATCGAGCCGCGCAACGCCATGTTCGTGCTGGTGGCTGCCTTCGCCCTGGCGGAAGCCATGCGTACCGGCTGCCGCCGTCACGCCGTGCTGGCGGGCCTGGCCGCGGGTTTCTTCGTCGCGGCCAAGTATCCTGGCCTTTTCTTTGCCGCCGGCGCTGGCGCCGTGCTGCTGCTGGGCCGTCATCGCTGGCGTCAGGTTCCGCTCTTCGGCTTGGCTGTGGCGACGGCGGGGTTCCAGTGGTATCTGTGGAACTTCCTGCATACCGGTGATCCGCTGTTCCCCAGTTTGGCGGCGCTGCTGCCCTACCGGCCCGAGACCGCGTGGGACGCGGGCATGACGCGGCTGATGAACGAAGTGTTCAGCCTGTCCGATGTGGTGGTACCACGCTCGCTCGGGTGGTTCTTCTGGTATCCGTGGGCGGCCACCCTGGTTCCCCACCCCGCGTTTGAGGCCGGTCGCACAGGCTTCGGCCCGCTGCCGCTCCTGCTGGTGCCGCTGGCGCTGGCGGGGGCCTGGACCATGCGTAAATGTCTGGCTGGCCGGCTTGGGCGCGTGGCATTGGTGGCACTGGCGGTCTACGCCCTGTGGTTCTTCGCCGGGCCGTCGCAGCGCCTCAGGCACCTGCTGCCGCTTTTGCCGCTCGTCATGATCCCCATGACCGTTGCTGCGCTCGCCCTGCCTTGCCGGGGTACCCGCCTCGCGGTGGCGGTGGCGCTGGCCGCCACTCTGGTGCTGCAGGTTGCCGGCCTGGGGGTATTCAGCCTCAAATACCTGCGCCATCTTGCCAGCGGTCAACCGCGCGAAACCATGCTCGCCGAGTTGATCAATGGCTGGCCGGCGGTCCAGTGGATCAACCGTAACCTGGAGCCCACCCACAAGGTCATGAACGGCGAGCGCGAGCTCAACTATTTTTTTGCGGTTCCATATTTCTACGCCCATTATTTCTATCAGAATCAGGTTAGTCTGGCCGATGGCAAAGGGGACGTGCGCCGCTATTGGCAGCAATTGCATGCCTTGGGGATCACCCATTTGCTGGTCGGCTCCGATGGAGAGAATCCGCTGCCGCCCCGCATGTCCGATGGCCGGGCATGGCTGACCCATCGGCTGGCCGACGCGGGTTGCGCCGAACAGGTGGCGCGGTTTTCGGTGCTGGTGCGCGCCTCCAGGACCCTCGCGGGTGGCGGCACTCCCAAGGATTACGGCATCTATGCGCTCACGCCTGAAACCTGCCCGTGGCGTTAGGGACAAGGTATCGTAAAATGACGGCGATGCACCAAAGCCTTCTCCCCGACAACCCTGGGCGGATTGCCGACCGCACGGTTCCAAGCTGGTGCACGGCTTCGACACGTGGCAGGGGCTGACCGAATTCGTGGCCGAAGACGAAGGCGCCGTCGAGAAACGTGGCGCCTACAAGGGGTCGCTGGACGAGCTCAAGCAGATGGTTGACCTCTCCCGGCTACAGGACGACATCGTGCTGCACATGGGCGCCATCGAAGAAACGCGGCCTCGCCTGATGGAGGAGAACAAGGCGCTGACTTTCAGCTTTGCCTATTGCGATACAGACCTCTACGCCTCCACCAAGGTCATCGTCGAGAACGTCCACCCACATTTGGCCAAGGGCGGCATCATGGTGTTCGACGAATGGAACCGCAGCGACTATCCGGGCGAGGGACGTGCGGTGAACGAGTTCCTCGCCGCCTACGGCCATTGCTACGACGTCTTGCACGTCAAGGGCGCGCCAGCCCAGTCTGGCATTGCGCAAGATCGCCTACTAGATGTTCAGTCCCGGCATCTGATGGTGCCCAGCCTGATGCAGCATGGCGACCATAAGCGTCGTGGTCGGCGATCCAGTCCCGGATCAGCAGGCATCATGCCAGCGCCCTGATGATGGCCCCGCGGGTCTCATCCACCGGCAGGGATTGATGACAGGGCAGCAGCAGCAGGCTGCGGCGCAGGTGCAACGCCGTCTCGCCGGCCTCGGGCGGAAGGTCGGGCCAGCTTTCCACCGGTACGCCCGCCTTGCGCAGCCGGGCGTACAGTGCGATCGCCGCTTCAACCGAAATGCAGCGCATGGCCAATCGGTAGGGCGCAATATCATTGCCTATCCGGAACAGTGGTGCCCACGGCCCGTGTTCGATGCCCGATAGCAAGGTGGCGGCGTTGCCGGCGCGCAGCGCGGCGACTCGGTCCAGATCGCTTCGCGCGATCAAGGCCGCGCCGGCGGGCGAGGGCATGGGCTCGGCGGCCATGGGGCGGGTGGCCGGATCGCTGAGGAAGTCCGCCGGGCCGCCGGGCCGGTGGCGGGCGAGGATAGCCCCCACCGGACTGGCCTGGAGTAAGCGCTTGATGCGCCAGGAGGTGGTATGCGGGTGATTCCAGCCAAGCCCGCGCAGGGCGTCCCCCAGCCAGCGCTCCAGTCCGACCGCGCCGGGACGCGCCACCAGCAGCGCCCCATCCGGCACCGCCAGCAGCTTGTGCGGGCTGTAGAGCACCAGGTCCCCCGCTTCACCGATGCCGGGAATAGGCATCAGAACATGGGCGGCATCCTCCACCAGCATGGCGCCACGCGCATCGCACCACAGGCGCGCGCCCTGGGCATCGTTGGGCCACCCGAAATAGTGCACCAGCACCAGCATGTCGGCAGTCAGATCGCCCATACGGGCCCAGTCGGGTGTCAGATCGCCCTCGCGCACCGGATAGAATACCAGTTCGGCGCGGCCCTGGCGCAAGGGCCAGAGCGACTGGTTGCAAATGTATTCGGGCAAGGCGATGACCGGCACTTGGCGCCGCGCCATGGCCCAGGCACCGGCGGCCACCGCCAGCGACCAGGCCGTGCGCGACAGCCACAAGCCGCCCAGATCGGCTGGCCGCAGCCAGGGGGCAGCCAACTCGTTGCCGTCGGGATGCCCGAGGAACCGGAGCGCCAGCAAATGACGCGGAGACGGCAGCGGTACGGCCGGAATCACAGCCGCACCTCTTCGGCCGGTACGAGCCTGGCCAGGTAATCGGGCCGTACCCCGTCGGCGAAGGGCAGAAGCGCCAGCATGTGCCCGAGCGTCAGCGGAAAGCGGAGCCCATAGACCAGGGCCTTGCCCCAATTGCCACGTGCGCGGTGGCCGGCCATGGCCTCCCAGTGGATGATGACAACGCGCAGTACCAGCGGCTTGACCACCGGCCCCGGCAGGCGCTTGAGCACCCCCATGTGGCGGCGCAGGATGGCGATGCCGCAGGCGAATTTACGGTCGATCAGGCTGGTGATGCCGTTTTCGGCCAGGGTATAGCGCAGCAGCGGATCGGCGAAGGTGACGAAACGCTTGCCGGTACGGGCCAGCACCGCGAGCCACAGTTCGTAATCCTGGGCCGAGCGGAGCGTGGCGTCGAAGCCGCCCACCGCCACCACCGCGTCGCGCCGCACCAATACGGTGGAACTGGAGATGAAGCCGCGCAGGAACAGGGTACGGTAGGGATCATCGGGATTGGCCAGGTAGCGGGCGCGGCTGTCGATGGCACGCTCGCCATCGGCCCCCACGCCGATGAGATTGTGAGACGACATCACCAACCCGGCCGCCTCGGTCTCGGCCAAACTGCGCGCCACCTTTTCCGGAAGCCATTCGTCGTCGGCGTCCAAGAAGGCGAGCCAGCGGCCGGAGGCCTCGACGATTGCGCGATTGCGCGCCGCCCCCGCACCGCTGTTACGCTGACGGAACAGTCTCAGCCTGACCCGGCCCATGCGCCCGGCCATGGCGGCCACCGCCTCGGCCGTGCCGTCGGTGGAACCGTCATCGATCACGACGACCTCGCGTGGGGGCAGGGTCTGCGCCGCGATGGAAGCGAGCGCACGGCCTACCGTATCGGCATTGTTGTAGGCGGGCATCACCACGCTGACATCGGCGCATTCAGTCATCGGCGAGCTCGGTCAGGGTGGCGGTGGGCGGGGCGGCATCGCGGCGTTCGGCATGCAGGCGGATGGTCAGTTCCAGCATGGCGAGGGCGTAAAGGCGGAAGGCGTGGGTCTTGGGGTCGGCAAGCAGGGCGTTCACTCCCGGCTTGCTCCAGAATCCGCGCGCCAGCGTGCGCGGGTGGGTCAGCAGACGGCGGATACCAGGCAGCAACGCTCCGGCCATCCATGCCGGCACCGGCGAGGCGAAGCCCTGCTTGGGTGCGGCCAGCACGCTGGCGGGCAGCAGATCGGCCGCCATGGCCCGCTCCAGCGCCTTCTGCCGTCCACCGGGGGTGCGGATAAGCGGCGGTACTGCCAGCGCGGCCTCCACCATCCGGTGGTCGAGAAAGGGCACGCGGCCTTCGACGCTGTTGGCCATGGTGGTGCGGTCCATGAGCAGCAGCAGATCCTCGGGCAGGTAGGTAGAGAGGTCGGCCACCAGGGCGGCGGTGTCACCCGGTCCCTCGAACCCCGCAAGGGCCTCGCGCTGCGCCACGGCCACCTCCTCCCCGCAGCCCAGAAAGCGGCGGAGTGGCGGCGGGAACTGGGTGGTGTGGTCGTGCAGATAGCCGCCGCGATCGCCGTCGAACTTTTCGGCCCGCGCCAGCCGCCATGCCAGCATGGGATTCACCGCCGCCTTGATGCCCCGGCGCAACAGGAGGGGCAGGCGCAGGTAGCTGGCTTCCACCGGCAGGCGGAAATAGCGGCCATAGCCGGCGAACAGCTCATCGCCGCCGCTGCCGTTCAGCACGACGCGGGTTTCGCGGCAGAGCACCTGATTGATGAGGTGGTTGGGCAACAGGCTGGCATCGAACAGCGGTTCGTCGCAATACCAAGCCAGCCGGGGCAGCTCCTCCGCCACCGCGTCGGTGGACAGCTCGAACAGGGTGTGGCGTGTGCCGTAGCGCGCGGCCACCTCGGCCGCCAGTGGGCTCTCGTCATAGGCCGCGCCCTGAAACCGCACGGTATAGGTATTGAGTGGCCGGTCGAGCGCGCGCGCCGCCAGTGCCACCATCAAGCCGGAATCGATACCGCCTGACAACATGGCCCCCAGCGGCACGTCGCTACGCAGTTGCAGCCGCACGGAATCGGCCAGAAGCTCGGTCATGTGGGCACGGATGGCGGGCTCGCCTTGCGGCAGGTCCAGGGCCGGACGCGCCGCCCAGTAGCGTTCCACCCTGAGTGAGCCATCGCCCGCAGCCACCAGAAAATGCCCCGGCGGCAACTTGTTCACACCCCGGAACAATGTCCTTGGCGCAGGCACGTAGCCGTGCGCCAGGTAAGAAGGGATGCTTGCCTCGTCCACTTGGGGCTCGACCAGGCCGGAGGCGAACAGCGCCTTGATCTCGGAGGCGAACACGATACCGCCGCCCATCACCTGCGCCCAATAGACCGGCTTGATGCCCAGGCGATCGCGCACCAGCACCAGGCGGTCGGCGTCGCGATCGTGGAGGGCCAGACCGTACATGCCGTTGAGCGCGTGGACGAAATCGAGCCCCCGCTCGCCATAGAGCTTGAGCGCCGGCTCCATATCGCCCTTGGTACGGAAGGCATGGCCGCGTGCCTCCAGCTCGGCGCGCAATTCACGGTAGTTATAGACCTCGCCGTTGCCGAGGAAGACGTAACGCCCGCGATCCTCCACCAGCGGCTGATCGCCGGTGGCGAGGTCGATGATAGCCAGTCGGGTGAAGGCGCCCTGGAAGCGGCGGTTTTCGGAAACGTAACGGCCAGTGCCGTCGGGACCGCGATGGCGCATGACCGCCAGCATGGCGGCAAGGTCGGCATCGCGGTGGGCCGCGCCCCGGGGCAGGAATAAGCCGGCGATGCCGCACATGTCAGACCACCTCCACGTTCACGCGGCCCGACCACGGCAGCGGCATGCTTGCCTGGGCCTCGATGACCCAGGCGGGAGCAGCCTCGCCATAGGCGACCCAGCGCTTGCCGGCACGCACCGAAAGCGGCATGCAGGCCGTCACGCGGAAGCGGCGGGACGGCGTCTCCACCAAGATGGCACCGTTGTCGAGGCGGGCGGCATGGGGGGTGACGAGACGGCGGGTCAGGGTGTGGCGGCCCTGCCCCTCGATATAATCCTCGATCACCATGCCGGCCGCGGAGAACCGCCAGCACCGTTCCACCGTGCCGACACGGCCCAGGCGGCCGAAGCCGTCGAAAGCGAGACGCACGCCGCCCTGCTCCCGCCCCTGCCGGGGTGGCGGTCCGCCCACCTGCCGGCGGAAAGGTTCCGTGTAGTAAGGCTTATTCACAGGGTACGGGTCGGCGCCATCGACCTGCAGCCCGCCATGAGCTTGGGCCGAACGGTAAAGCGCCGCCTCGCCGTCTTCGCCATAGGCGCCCCGGCCGGGGTCCACGAAAATAGGTTCTGTACCGAAATGAAGCTCCGGCGCGCCTATATCCTGATGGCCATGGCCAGGCGAGAAGCACCAGCCCTCGGGGGCGGCGTACCATAGTCCGCTCCATGGTCCAAACCCGGCGGCCAGCCAGCCATCGGCGGCAAGAGGCGCGCGGGCGACCCGGTCCCGTTCACCCAGCAGAGCGGCGCGCTCGTCCCCGGGCAGCAGGGCGACCCACCCGGTGATCGCGCCGCCGGGAAGCAGGCCGGCGAGGAAGGAAGGCGGTGAATCGGGCGATACGTCGCCTATCAACGGCAGTCCACCCGGCAGCACCAACCCAGCCAGCGCGGTCCAGGCCTTGGCGAGCAGGCCGCGCCATTCCTCGGCCTCGGGGCGGCCAGCGCGGCGGGCGGCGAGCCAGCAATCGGCCAGATTGCGGACATAGAGCAACTGGTAGTGGCTGGAGCCCTCGCGCAGCATGCCCGACGGCAAGGACAGGCGCACGGCCTCGCGGCGCAGAATCTCGGCGCCATAGGCGGCCCAGTCCGGCATGGCGAGGTCGCAGCCCAGCCGGTACAGGCCGCGCCCGTTGTTGAACAGGTGGTTGTGGGTGGCATGCGCGCCGAAATATTCCAGCCGCCGGGCCATGGCGGGGGCATGGGCGGCGAGCTGGCGCACGGTCCCGGCCACCGGGCCGGGCAAGCCGTGCCGACGTCCCCAGTCCAGCATGTTGACGGCGCGCTCGGCCGCGCTGTAGGCCTCCCAGGCGGGGCCGTCGTCGGGAATGGCGAAGTCCTGCAGCCAGGCCCGCCACAACATTCCGACGTCGCCCGGCCGGGCATCATCGCCCAGGAGCGGCAGCCAGGCAAAGCGGTGCAGGGCGGACAGGATCTCACCATCTTCATAATGCTGGCGGAACAATCTGGCGAGGCGGCCA